>Ga0209288_10000115_pt1 | contig 25504 bp, 22 predicted proteins | sample PPLLaktember2015_4_FD_187261 | JGI IMG/M metagenome (GOLD analysis project Ga0209288, IMG submission 187261) | Freshwater sediment microbial communities from Prairie Pothole Lake near Jamestown, North Dakota, USA - PPLs Lake P8 Core (1) Depth... | ecosystem: Environmental > Aquatic > Freshwater...
AGTTAATGTAGCGGGTGGAGTGAATAATACTTGTGTTTCGCAGGGGCGACCTTGCAGTTGCCTGTATTATTTTTGTCTCCCTTTGCCTGCCTGCGGTAGACAGGGAGGGAGTACACGTAGGGGGGGTGGATAAAGTATATTACTAAATTTTATTCAAAAACCAGAATACAACTTTAATAATTACCCACCTCCGGCCTAAAGGCCACCTCCTCCAAAGGAGGACAGTATATTTTTCCACCCCGTCCAGCGAAGCTGTACACCCCTCAAGAGGGGAATTTAGCTCAGTCCGCCTCCGGTCGCTCCTAATGTGAACAAAACACCTCAATCCCTTCTAACCAAAAACATGGGCGACTGAAAGAGAGACCCTACAAGGATATTTGATAATAATTTTGAGAAAAATGAAAAACCCGTCTGGCGAGAGACGGGTTTTATATATTATTATGTTGTAAAGTTACCACAAAGGTATATTTTTTTGCAAAGGTATTAAATATCTATCACCAAATAATCTTTGCTCGTAGCTAAATGTTACCATTAAAAGAGCTCCTTGTTTTATTGAAAACACTCTGGAGTTAATCTCCATTATTACATCATAGCAAAATCTAGACCAACTAACTCTAAATTGTCTTTTGATGCTTTCCCAACGTAAGGTAAAGCTATGATTCTTCTCAAAACTACCCGCTATCTGTCTAATCAAATTATCATAACAAAAGGCATCCTGCACTGATGTGGCACGGAGCATCGTCATGGTGTTAGTAAAAGTAAAGACAAAATAATATATACCATATTTAGTTTTAGAAATCAAGAGCAAATTATTTTTAAACAAAAAAGAGGCCGACATATGCTGTCGGCTGATGGTGTAAGATGGGGTTTTTATCCTCTAATGCGGGACTGTGTCCCGAAAAAATATTAAGTTTTTAGGTCAGACGCCGTCGGCGTCTTTATCAGTACTGGCATCACCAGCTTCGGCTTCTCCGCCGTCGTCATCGGCTTCAGCTCCAGCTTGGGAAAGTTCTTCAGACATTGAAATTTACTCCGAGTAATTGAGGGAGTGTTCTCCTTTCAACTAAATGGTCTTTAAGAGAAATATATAAATATGTTATGACTTTATTTTCTTGTCAATAGAAAATTTATACTTTTACAAAATTTATTTTTTATGTTATAATATTTTAATATGGATAATAAAAAATCAAACATTAAAAATAAGCCGGAGACTAGTACGCAAAAGTACTTATCTATCGACACCATTCAAGACAGTGTAGTAATTCTCAAAGACGGAGGTTTGAGGGCTGTTTTAATGACATCTTCTATAAACTTTGATCTCAAGTCGTCTGATGAGCAGGATGCGATTATATATGCATATCAAAACTTTATTAACTCACTTGATTTTCCTCTACAGATTCAAATCAGCTCTAGAGTACTTAATATTAATGGTTATCTGAGCTATCTATCAGAATTTCATCAGACTCAAAAAAATGAACTTTTGAGATTACAAATAGATGAGTATTCTCAATTTATAAGAGAATTAGTTGCTGGATCTAATATTGTGAATAAAACCTTTTATGTTGTTGTTCCTTTTGATCCTCTAGAAATTAAAGAAGGGTTGTTTGACAAACTCAGCAATGCTTTCAATCCTAAAATTGCTATTCAGTATAAAAAAGAGGATTTTGAAAAGTATAAAACTCAGCTATGGCAAAGAGTAAATGCAGTTATGTACGGGCTTAAAAGAGCTGGGATTTATATGACTCCTCTCAATACTCAGGAATTAATTGAATTATATTATTCTTTTTATAATCCTGATTCTAAACCAACCGAATCTCTACATAATTTAGAAGACTTAGATATTGTATAAAATATATGGCTAAGAAAGATCAAACTACTCCAGAGATTTCAGAATACCTAAAAGGGCAAAACAGCCTTAGAGATTTATTAGCTCCAGCTAGTATTTTGGTTGACCCTAAATATATTCAAGTTGGTTCTAAGTTTGCTCGAACTATTTTTGTAATGACTTATCCGAGATTTTTAGTTACTGGTTGGTTTAGTCCCTTGATTACTCTTGATTATGTCTTGGATATTTCTATGTTTATGTACCCTATGGATAGTGGAGTGATTTTGAAAAATCTTAGAACTCAGGTAACTAGATTTCAAGCTCAAATTTCAATAGCACAAGAGAAGGGTTTAATCCGAGACCCTTTAGTAGAAACTGCTTATCAGGATGCTGAGATGTTGAGAGACCAATTACAACAGGGGACTGAAAGATTTTTCCGTTTTGGATTATATATTACGGTTTATGCGGATAGTTTACCTCAGCTGGAAGAGAATATTGCCCAAATTGATGCTATGTTACAAACTAAAATGGTATATTCCAAGCCTTGCCTATTCCAAACTGAACAAGGTTTCCAGTCTACTGTGCCTATTCTAAAAGATGACCTTGCTATTGCTAATAATCTTAATACTTCTCCTTTATCTACTACTTTTCCTTTTATTTCAGCTAGTATTTCGTCTAATAAAGGAGTTTTATACGGCATTAATAGGCATAATAACAGCCTTATTTTATTCGATAGATTTTCAATGGAAAATGCCAATGAAGTGATTTTTGCAAAATCAGGAGCAGGGAAAAGCTATCTTGCTAAGTTGGAAATTCTAAGACATCTTATGTTAGGAATAGATGTATTGGTGATTGACCCTGAAAATGAGTATTCATATTTAAGTGAGGCGGTTGGAGGAACTTTTATCAAAATTTCACTTAACTCCAATCAACACATCAATCCTTTTGACCTACCTGTACCGAGAGCGGATGAAAATCCAGCTGATTTACTAAAGTCTAATGTTGCAGATTTATTAAGTATGCTTAAGTTGATGCTACAAGGAGGTAATGAAGAAGATATATTCCATGCTGAGGAAGAAGCGGTTCTGGATAGAGCTTTATATGAGACCTATGCTAGTAAAGATATAACCCTTGAAACTAAAGACTATACTAATAAACAAATTCCGACTCTTTCTGACTTAGAGAATATTCTAAACAATATGGAAGGAGGGGAGAGCTTAGCTATTCGTCTTTCTAAATACACAACTGGGAGTTTTAGTGGTTTTGTAAATGAACCAACCAATATTAACTTTGATAATCAGTTAGTTATTTTCAATACTAGAGATATGGAAGATGAATTACAATCTCTAGCTATGTTTGTAGTCACTCAATATATTTGGAAAGAAATTAGACGGACCCTCAAAAAGCGTATTTTGTTCGTAGATGAAGCTTGGGTAATGATGAAAGATAAAGCTGTGGCTTCATTCCTATTCTCTCTTGCCAAGAGAGCTCGTAAATATTATCTAGGGCTTACTACTATTACTCAAGATATTGCTGATTTCTTAGCCTCAGAGTATGGAAAAGCTATTCTTACCAATTCATCAATTCAAATTTTACTCAAACAATCTCCTGCCTCCATTGATATTATTAAAGATACTTTCTATTTAACTGAAGAGGAGAAATTCTTGTTACTAGAGTCCGATGTGGGTGAAGGCATATTCTTTGCCGGATTAAAGCATGCAGCAATTAAAGTGGTGGCCTCTTATGGAGAAGACCAAATTATAACCTCAGATCCAGAGCAATTATTAAAAATTCAAGCTGCTAAGGCTCAGCTAGATGAAGAAGCTGTCTCGAATGATATATTCACACTAAATCTATAAAATTATGTCTAAAACAAAATTATTTATTATTCTAACAGTAATGTTTATATCCTTGGGTGTGATTGGTTTTTTTATTTATTTATATGCTTCTAAGCCTGCTGATGGCTCTAAGGAAAAAGAGGTTAAAATAGAAGACTCTAAAGAAGCTAAAGCTAATTTAACAGCGACTAAATTAGTGTCCATACCAATTGTAAATGCTATCATAGATTCTAAAAATTTAATTAAATATTATTCATTAGATAAAGGGCAAACGCTTAGTATACCAGCTAGCGGAGGAGAATCTACAACTATTGATGAAACTATCTTAACTGGGTTGACATCAGTAGTGTGGGCACCAACTAATCCTTATGTATTAACTAAAATACAAAATAGAATTTATAGTTATAATTATGCTGAACAAAAATCTAATGCCTTTCCGATTGATGTGACTTCTGCTAATTTTTTATCAGATAATAGAGTTTTCTATACCTTCCAAAATAGAGATGGAACTGTTGACTTATCTGTCAGTAAGGCAGATGGGTCTAACTGGAATAAAGTTATAACTCTCAGCTCCAATGCTGTATTTTTAAAGAACATACCTTTCAAAAATAGTGTTAGCCAAACTTTAATACCTAGTAGCTATAGAGCTTCTGCTCTTCGAATTATCAACATTGATACAGGAGAAGCTACTTCAGTATTGGATGAAAAAAATGGACTCAATGTATCTTGGGCTCCTAATGGAGAAATTGGAATTATATCCTATACTACAGAAAGAGGTGGAGGAGTATTAGCTTTATCTATTGTAGATAAAAAAGGATTTGAAATAGCAAAAGTTCCAGATGTGGGGACTATTGCTGAGAAAATAGTATGGAGTCAAGACAGTAAAACTGCTTACTTTACCAAACCAGAAGTTGCTAATACTAAAATTTTACCCGATGATTATTATACCTCTAATCTAGGAGATTTTAATGAGAGCTTATATAAAATAGATATAGATACAGCAACTGCTAGTCAATTATCTAGTAATATAGGAAATGTAGACTCCAGAGATTTGTTCCTAAACTCAGCTTCTACAGAATTATTCTTCATTAACCGTAAAGATAATAATTTGTATAAAGTCCCTTTGAAATAGCGAAGATCTATACCTGTAGTATTTTGTCTCCCTTTAGAGGGAGTACCCGCAGGGGGGAGGGTGGATAGAAAGTCTTGCTAAATATTATTCAAAAATTAAGAGTATCAATTCAACAACTATCCACCTCTGGCCTAAAGGCCACCTCCTCCAAAGGAGGACAGCTTGTTTAAATTTCCATAACTGAGGAACTCCTTTTACCAATAACTCCATACAGGATCACTAAGAATACTAAAGCCAAATCATTTTTCCAAAATGGGGTATCGAGTAGTCCATATAAATAGATAGAGATAAGGCTTAGGCTAAGCCAATAAGCTTCCCATTGGTTGGATTTTACAGCTTCGATTAATTTCAACATAGTATATATTAAAATATAAATTAGCCAAATTATACCAGCTACTCCTAAATGTAGCCAAAAAGCAAAATACAGATTATGAGGTTCGGGGACTAGCCATTCATAAGGAGGGAAGTACTTTTCTGGGATTGTATCACTATATACTCTTTGAAAGTCGGCTAAACCTATTCCTAGAATTGGATTTTCTCTAATCATTGTAATAGTTGTATCCCAAATTTGTATTCTGGTTGTAATAGAATTCCTATTATCCATATTCAGTAGGCTCTGGAATTTCGGAGTATTAATTTGCCAAAATCCGAACAAACTAACTCCTATAATCAAAGCCATGCTAATTGGTATCAAATATTTTCTTAGAACTGGGGCAGTAATTAGTTCTTGTTTATTTTTACGGCTAATCAATATTCTAGTTAATATCCAGATTATAAACACCCCTAAAAGGGCAAAAATTCCGGCATAGGATTGAGTTGAGATAATACCTATAAATAACACACTCACCACAAACCACCTTAGCTCTATTGGGATATTTACTCTTGATAAACTTAAGACAAAAATTGGTACTAAATACATTGCAATATAATTGGCAAAACCTCCCTGAGAAACTGCCTTGTCTAAACCCAAAGCATATAAAGCCGTAGGTCTAAAACTACCATCCAAACCTAATACAACCACTTGAGCAATTGTTATAATAGACACTCCGACTCCACTACCAATAACTCCTCTTATTAGTGATAAATAATATTTTGATTTAATTTTAGACAATATACATATCAGCAGAATTGGCAGTACAAAATAAGCCTTCCAAATTCCCAGACTTGATCGTAATTCCTCACTCACCAAAACTCCTAGACTAGCTAGTACTAGTAAACTTCCAAAAACTAAACTCTTTCTATGCCAATAATTATCTGCTTTGAATAGGCTTTTATAATCCCTAAATTTGAATAAAAAGATTATAAATATAAACACAATAGCAATTTCCAGAATATTAGTTGGGATACCAAAAATTGTAAATCTAATTACATATAAAGGTATAATTAAGCCAACTAAAAAGAATAGTCTGTTCATAATAAGAAGAATAAAAGAAATATCAAAATATGTGGAAAGAAAATACTATTCACAAACATAGAATGTACTAAAATCAAAGCCCATCCAGCAATAATAACAACTCCCCAAACTCGCTCTAATCCTGATTTAGAGATTTTGTGAAATGCTTTAATAATAGAGTTAAAAATTATAATAAGGAATATCCCTAAACCAATAATTCCTCCAGTCAACCAAAGAGTGAGTAAACTACTGTCCCTCCCAGAGGCTGAGTTTAACTCAGATGGTACTGTTGTCTGATATTTAATAGTATTATACCCAATACCCCAAATTGGATTCTTATCAATATCATCTAAAGTCTCAAGCCAAGACTGAATTCTAAGAGAAGCTGTCACATCTACCTGAATTGCACCTTGAATTCTAGTTTGTAGTCTAGGATTCGAGATTACAATAATAGATAAAATGATAATTACCAAAAAGAAAGTTTTCCTTGAGATAAGAATAGTCACAATAGTCACTCCGATCAAAAAAGCCAACAGAGCACTTCTGGAGTAAGTAAGCATCAAAGCTCCAACTACGACTACTAATCCTACAATCCACGCAGATAATAAAATTATGTTTTGCTTTTGCCAAGATTTGTTTTCTTTCAAAAAAACTAAAACTCGACTCAAAATAATAACCGATGCAAGTCCCAAAAATCCTCCTAAGAAATTTGGATCATACCAAGTAGAAAGTAATCTGCCTTGATGTGGGTCCCAGCCGTACTGAGCCATAAAAGAGAAATCTGGAAATAAAATAAGCTGCACAAATCCAAGAATAGACAAGATAATAGAGCTAAAAAACACCATATACCATAATTGATTGTCTACTCTCTCTGGTTCTTGTGACCTATAATCAACTAAAGGTAATAAGAGAGACATATAAGCCGCCAATCTCACCCAATAAAGAATAGATCCTAATTCACCACCCACAGCTGGGATAAAGTTTATATTAATCAAAAGATTACCTAAGAGATAAATTAGCCAAATTATTACTAATACAATTGTACTAGAGAAGGGAAGTGGTCTTTTTTTATCTCTTTTCAATAACCAAAATACAAGATATAAAGGAATTAAAATATCAGTCAAAACACCCAAATCACCAATTCTAGTAATCTGGCCTGTAATCACACTAGCAATCAAAAGCCAATATCCAAGCATATCTAATCTAAATTTATACCATTATTATACTCTTTTCTAAAAAAATAATCTATATTATAATATATTAGTATAAATTAAGAATAAACTTATGCCTAAAATGATACCTAAAATTATGGCCTTCATCGTTGCAGGGATTGGAGTATTTCTAATACTCACAGTTGTTGGAGGTATATTTGTATTCAATACTTTTATTCAGCCAAACTTGGCTAATGTTGTAGAGCCTGTCAATGAGACCGTAAATGAAGTTTCCAAGCCCATAGTAGAAGAAGGAGAGAAACTAGTACAAGAAGGAATAGAACAAGGGCAGCAAGAAGCTGGCAATATAGTCTCTGAGATTATCCAAGCCAATATTACATCCGTAAGAGAACAAATTATCTCAGCTTTTACCATTGGAGGAGAGTCTGAGTCGGAACAAGAGTAGTTTTAAGTAAATTGAGTTAAAATATGTTATGTCCTCCTTCGGAGGGGGAAGCCTGAAAGGCGGGGGTGGATAGAATATATTACTAAATATCCTCCTCCGGCACTTCGTGCCACCTCCCCCAAGGGAGTACAGTGTTTTAATTTACCTCTTTAGGGGTGGAGTATTTTTGCAGTTTGAATTTTTGTCTCCCTTTGGAGGGAGTACCCGTAGGGGGAGGGTGGATACTTAGTATACTATATGGACATTAAAATTATTTAATAAGATTTACAGGTTCAACTTTAGTAGTGGAGACTACCTAAAGTAGTTAAAGGTTTATCCCTCCATTTTTATTGACTATATACAAAACTATAAAAAAGGTATAGTATAACTGTGTCCTATAGACTGGGTTATGTCCCAGCTAGCACCTTGACAACAGCAACTACTGAACAACCGTCTGTTCTGCCCGACTTCGCCAGCCCTACCTACAAGGACGCCTACAGCCGAATCAACGCCATCGTCATTGAAGGCGAACAGGAGGCTCATGACAACTACATCGCAATCGGCGACCTGTTGCCCGACCAGGCTGAAGAACTCGGCAAACTGGCTCGAATGGAGATGAAGCACTTGAAAGGTTTCACCGCCTGTGCTAAGAATCTGCAGGTGACGTCAGATATGCCGTTTGCCAAGGAGTTCTTTGCTCCACTGCACAACAACTTCCAAGCCGCTTTAGCCGAGGGCAAGGTGACCACCTGCCTACTGATTCAGGCCATCCTGATTGAGGCCTTCGCGATTTCAGCCTATCACATCTATATCCCTGTGGCGGATCCCTTCGCCCGCAAGATCACTGAAGGTGTGGTCAAGGATGAGTATACTCATCTTAACTACGGCCAGGAATGGCTGAAGGCAAATCTCGAATCCAGCCGGGAAGAACTGGAGCAGGCCAACCGAGAAAACCTGCCCCATGTCCGTCGTATGCTGGAACGGGTAGCAAATGATGCTGCCGTCCTGCACATGGACCAGGAAGACTTGATGGCTGATTTCCTCAGCTCATATCAGGAAACCCTACTATACATCGGCTTCACTAGCCGAGAGATTGCCAAAATGGCAGCCGCCGCTCTGGTCGGCTGACACCTGCCCCAGACCACATAACTGAATAACAAACCCAACCCCCCGCACACAGCGGGGCTTTTTTTACTTCATCTCACAAGCAATACCATCCTCATCGCGGTCTCTGGCTTCCGTATAATTCGGGTCTCCTCTCTCAAAATTACCCAAACCTAATTTTTTCAGGCTCGCACAACTACCTTTGATAAAACCATCTTTATTAATATCTGGACTAATCGGTAGGGGAACAGATGTTTTAGAACTCCCAGAGGCCTCTTGAGTAGTATTACCATTACAAGTATTAGCCGACCAAAAACCTCGACTATTCTCTCTAGCCTCTCGCTGATAAGTATTAAATTCATCTAATCTAGGATGAGGGAATTGTACATAGGAGTGGGCAAACCCTTGCTTTATCATCTCAGCATTATAGAACAACCCATCCTCACTATAAACATAAGCCAAAGTACGGCCATACTTATCTTGTTTTTGAGCCGGGTCATATTCCAAGTAAACTTTTTTACCACCTAATAATTCCTTAGCTTTATTACTAGCCTCTCTACCAAAACACTGTACTGGTTTTCTCGGGTCTCTTGTCTCTGGAGTATCCATCCCAATTAGTCTCAATGTCCCAATAGTACTAACTTTAATAGTATCACCATCCACTACTTCAGTTACTTTGAATAGGTCCTTAGCCGGATTTTGGGCATAATTTAACTCTTGTTTTACCTCTGGCTGTAGAACACTAGATTGCTCCTTAGTGGGGATTGGGGCTGGTAAAACAGGTACCACAGGTATGCTCTCAGGCTCTGATGTAGCAGTATTATCCTCCGCAGAAGTGACATTTGTAGACTCTGGAGTTTCTACCGTCTCAGCCACTGATTCTGGTTTTATATCTTGAGACTCTTCAGAAGCAGGACTAGCTCCTATTCCAACAATAGAAATAAAAATCAAAACCCCAAAAAGCACTCCAGTTTGTTTCCTCTTAGGCTTATCACGAAATAACTTAGTAAATATTGCTGGCCGAATCAAACCCAACACCAAACAAACTAGTGATATTAAGAATATAAAAGCGAATAGTTCAGCCATAAACTAAACCTTAAATTAACTCTGAGAATTTATCTCTAAACTCAGCACTTAGATTAGTATTAAAGAAAGGCAAACCAATCAATCTATAATTAGGATTCTCAGCTTGAATTACATTCTCCAACCCATAATTATATTGAATTTTAGCTAGAAAGTCATTTTTCCAAGCATCCAAAGTTGCTAATTGCGCTCCTTTTGGCTCAATAAATACCTGATAATACAATTCCGTCTTAGCTACCCCCACATTTTGTTTATCCTTAGTTTTCAAAAATAACAAAAAGTCCGGCATAAAAGTTCTACCTTTGTCAAAATCATAAATCCCATACACCTCTTCATTTCTTAATAAATAAATCTCACCGTATTTTTGCTCTAACTCAGACATAGAGCTTTTGATAAACTCCAGTAAATACTGCTCCTGATCTGTGCCTACAAAATTATTCAAAACATACCAATCATTTTGCTCAGCCACCTCGGTATGCTCATTCAAAGTATCAATCGCTTTAGCTTTCGGAGCTCCAAAAACACTTTCCAAGCTCTTTGGATAAAACTCCTTACTACCAATATATTCACTAATAGACTCCGCTAATCTTCGCTCAATATCAGTCAAAACTTGCATCACTGCCTGTAATTTATGCTTATTATCCAAATCCTGATAAGTCATTTTAGCTGGTAGCTTAAAAGGTATCATAATATCTCCCAAAAACTCCGCTTGCAACAAATCCTCCATACTATCAATATTCAATTCTTGCCTCAAATTATCAAAACGATATAAAGAATTGCTTTGTTTAGATAAAATATGAATCGCTTTATAAAAAATATGTTTCTCAATCTGAGCTAAAGGTATCTCAAAATTCGAATTAGGATTAGCCATTTGATTTAATCTATATTCTTTTTCCTCCTTCTCAAAGTCCACTCCATCCTCCTTCACACTATAATTTTGTACCTGATAGGCTGGAATAAAATAATTTTTATCTTGCTTCAAATCGGCTAGGGTATTCTTCCGCCTATTCGGATTCGGAATTTTTTTATTCTGCCAAACTTTCACCTGTTTATAGAAATTGGTTTTCTTAAAACTATCCTTCAATTCAAAGGTTCTAATATTACGATTCTCATCAATAAATCCATCCCTCTTGAGCTCGGTTTTTAACTCCGAGATATATCTACTCTCATTTATACTATAAAAGAATAATTCCTCCAAAATTCGCTCTCGTTTTTGAGTGTCATTATCGAATTTTCGCCGATGCCTCTCTTTTTCTGGATAATCAAAAGGATAATATCTCACCCCACGACCGATTAACTGCTTTTCTTTGGTGGTAGATTCAGGAGTTTTATTAACTTTTAGATTAGACCCACCTGTATTCTGCCCTTCATATAACCGCACAATATCATACAAATTCAGTACATCCCAACCTTCAGTCAATCTCTCCACTGTAAAAATAGCTCGAATATGATTATTTTTATCCTCCAAATTATTTAATAAATTATCTATTTCCTCATCAGTTTTTTCTTTTTTAGTTTTATTACTCTTAGAGTTAGTAATAATCACATTTTTAACTTGAAAATTCTGCTTCAAAAAGTCAATAATCTCACTTCTTTTAATTTTATTAACTTGAATATAATCCACTAATTGCTCTGTCCTATTCTTACCTTGTTCATACAAACTATGATTAGCAAACTTAAAATTCTCCAAAATATAATCCAAAAACTGCAAATCATCCAAACTCAAATTCTGAATCATATCCAAAAACTCCTCATAATCATGCTTAGACTCCTCAATAGTCTTGCTACGGAATAAAATAACCGGCTTAAAATTAGGAATACCAGCATCCAGAGCAACTTTATGCCGATACCAATGAAATAATAAAGCCTGCAAAATTCTATCCCGCTTATTCAGATTAGAAGAAATCAGATTAATCTGCTTCGTAAACCCAGCTTGCAAAAATTGCTTCAAATCAAATTTATAAATAATTTTATCCTCATATTTTTTAGCCACACTGGCAGTAGCCGGAATAGTCGCCGTGAATTCTAATAAGACATTACAGTTAGAATTCCCCTCTTGAGGGGTGCTGTCTTTAGACAGCGGGGTGGATTTTTTATTATTTTTATTCAAAATCAATTCAATCACCGTATGCTCCCAGCCTAGCTTTTCAACCACATTTTCACTAGATTTATTGTTCAGTTCAGTGTCAAGTAAAGCGGTCTGTAATTTCGCTTTTTTAGTATCCGTATTGAGATGATGAGCCTCATCAGCCAACATTACAATATTTTTATTCCATAAATCTGGCAAAGTCGTCTGATTTTCTTTTTGCAGATGAATATCATTATATAATTTCTGCACCGAAGTAAATTTAATCTCAATACCAGTCGGATTGTCACTAAAAGCCTCCACTTTTTTAATCTCCACCGTCTGATTATCAATCACAATTTTATCTTGAAACAAATACTTATTATGTAAATTAGCAATAAAATTATTCTCCGTCTTACTCACAATATTATTTTGATTTACAAAAAAGATAAAATGCCGATAACCCTGCTTATAATAATACAGAATCGAAGCCGCCATCAGCATAGTTTTCCCCGTCCCAGTCGCCATATTGAACATTAGATGAGTGGGGGATTTAGCTAAATTTGATTTTGGATTTTGATAAAATAAAAAGTTCTCCAAAGCCTCTCTTTGCCAATCAAAAAAACTATATTTCAAATTATTAGAAATATACTCTGGGATTTCAAAAATTTCAGGATTAAAGTTTTTTAATCCCTGCTTTTGAGTGTTGATTATCTCATATAAGTTTTTGATCTCAGACATAGTTATTTTATCTTTTTATTATTATCTTTGAGAGATTGATAATTTTTACTAGTTACCACATCCTCACCTAGTTGCTGTTCCAAATCTAATCTAGCTTTTTTAGCTACAGTTCCACCCTTTTTAGCTACAATCTTATTTTGTACTAATCCCACAGGCTTTTGTTTTTTAGAGATTTCAGTAGTTGATGCCTCTGCAAGCATATTCAAAACTAATTCTAAGTTAGTCATATTATCTCTCAGATTTTCTTTTTTGAGATTTTTTAATTGTCTATATTCTTTAGTAGTTATATCACTCCAAGCTTTGGTTATTTCATCAGTCAAAATTGCATAATCAAGACCCTCTTTCATACCTCTTTCTTGCCACTCATCGGTCAGTTCTTTTCTTACCTCAATAGTTTTTAATCTTTGATTAATCCATTCTTTAGAATAACCTTTTTTGAGATAAGTTTTCATCGCCCTTTCAAATGCAAGCTCTGGATCTTCTGTTTCTTCTATTCTTTGATAACCTACTTTTGCCAGCCATAGTTTAAATGGTTCTGCTTTTGGACTAGGAATTGATTGAATTACACGAAGTAAATTTTCAGTAGAAAAACAATCTGTTTCTCTCATTTTTCCATCTTCTGCTTTCATTTTCAACCGTACGATTTTTTCGTACACTTCACTCCCTTCTTCTTTTAGTTTATTTTTTAAGTCACTCCAATATCTTTTCGGAATACTAGAGCCTGTCAAAATTTCAATCACATCCACAACCGAAAAGTACCACTGCTCTTGATCCGCATCCCAGTATCTGCGAACTTCTTTTTGATTAAATAAAATAATTGAATTATCTTTTTTATCACCAGTAGCAGTTATTAAGTGTTTCTTAATACCAGAACTAGACTCTATTGTTTGATTAGATGATTTTTTTAATTTATCATTCATAATTCACAATTTATAATTAATTATAAAACTCCTCAGTCAAAGCCTGCTCCTCCTCACTAATACCAAATTTAGCATCCGACATCTCAGAAGCATTCACATACATCTGATTATTATCCAGCATAGCTATAAAAATCTGTTTTTGCTCCGCTAAAGCCAAATTCTGAAAACTCTCCTCCTGTATAATCTTATCTCTAAACTCTTGAATTTTGAGATTATAATTAAGGAAATATCTCTCATACATCTCATCAAAAAACTCAATCAATTGCTCAATACTCTCAGCCTCTAAAATTCTCTCTTTGGCAACTTCATTCCATTCAGCCAGTTCAAAGTAGATAAAATCACCACCACCTTGCCAATTCACGGCTTTACTAATACCTCCAGTATCAAAATTCTCCACCCCGTCCTGCTTCGCAGTCCACCCCTCGACGAGGGGAATATTCTCCTCTTGAGGAGTACCCGCTTTAGCGGGGGAGGTGGATTGTCCTATTACTTTTTTGAGCCTCTCCACCGCAATAGTCTCCACATAATTCATCTGCTCAATCCCAATATATTGCCGCCCCATTTTATGAGCCACGGCGGCAGTTGTGCCAGATCCGAGATGATAGTCAAGGACGATGTCGTTTTCATCTGTTCCAAGTAAAATTATTCTTTCAATAAGTTTTTCTGGTTTTTGACCACCGACAAAATTAGTAGCCTCAATGTTTGAACCTTGTATATTATAAACATCGTCCCAAAGATTATTTGCCAACCTCCCTTCATTATCTCTTTCATTCCAATATGCTTTTTCTGCTAGAGAATTACCTTCTAAGTAAAGTCTTCCATCTAGTTCAAGTTTTTTCATTTTTTGTTTATTCATTCTCCAACCTTTTCTAGGACATTTCCAAACTTTTCCATTTTCATCAACATAATCATATGTTGTTTCTGGTCCAGGACTAGATGTTTTTTGTAGTGGATATAGACGGTATTTTCCTCTTCCATCTTCATCGTTTTTGCTATACATCTTTTTTGTATTTTCAGATAATGGTTTATAAACTGGGTTATATGTGTAATCTAAGGTTTTTCCATACCAAAAAATAATATCTACATCATTTGGTAAATTTCTTGATATTGTTTTTCCGCTCGAAGATCTAAGCCAAGATATTTGATTTACAAAATTCTCTCTCCCAAACAATTCATCCATCAAAACTTTCAGATAGGCACCTTCATTATCATCACATTGTACGAATATTACCCCATCCTCTCTTAGCAATTCCCTTGCTACTTCTAATCTATTTTTCATAAAAGTCAGCCAAGTGGAGTGATTAAAATTATCATTATACTTAAACCCATCATTACCCGTATTATACGGCGGGTCAATATAGATAAGTTTTACTTTACCTGCAAATTGCTTCTTGAGACTATGCATAGCTAAGAGATTATTACCTTTGATAATCATATTCTCCGCAATAGTCCCGTTTTTATCTCTTTTAAGAGCATCCACCCCGTCGACTTTGTCGCCACCCCTCAAGAGGGGAATTTGACCATCTTTTGTAAACCTTTTCCAATTCACCAAGGCCTTGGGGTCTAATAATCTATCAATTTCATCAGGAGCAAGAACGGAATTAAAAAATATCTCTTTTCGTTTAGCTTGTTTTTGTTCGTACTTTTCAGCTTTTTCAGAATATTCAAAATAATTATCCGTACCTTCTTCATTACTTTGCCCACCTTCCAAAATACAATCTTTATACGGCCAATTTAGCACTATATCATTACTATCTTTGAGGAATTTATTCCCATCTATCAGCCCTATTCTGTTTTTATAAGCGGTATAAGAATTATCTATTTTATTCTCCTCCATAAAAAACCTAAAGTCATTAATCTTGAAGACATAAGTAGACTGCTTCTCAGTAGTATCTGGACTAATTTTAGCAAAAAACTTCTCTCTCAAAACCTCCTCTTGTAATAATAAATTAATAATCTTGTCATCAATCTTTTCTACCAAATCCAAAAGCAAAGTTTGATTTAATTCCTTCTCTCCCTCTTCATTTTGAAACCAAATTCTCTCATCCGCCTCCAATACTGATAATATAATTGACCTAAAATTAATTCCTGGCATATATTATAATTTATTATTCTATATATCTTATATTATACCTTGTAATCTTATAAAAATACAGAGTAAGAAATTGTGAGCTCATACCTCCCTTAGGTGGGCTGAGCTAAATTCCCCTCTTGAGGGGTGCTGTCTTTAGACAGCGGGGTGGAGTGAGCTATGTCCTCCTTTGGAGGAGGTGGCACGAAGTGCCGGTGGTGGATTCAGTGTAAATTTTAATATATCTTTAAAGAAAAAACCCTCGCTCAGCGAGGGGGAAAGAATGGACAATATTAAATGAGTCTGTGTCAACTGGATTGATATATCGTATCAGAGAATCTTACACTAGTCTGAAATGCTGTGGCACTATCAATAGCAGCCTTATGTGAAGATGCCTCTAATGATTCAATAGTAGGGCTTTTGGCTATTAGTGAAATTGCTGCAGCATTCAAACCTGTTATTATTTCAAAGACACTATTTCTTAAATCTTGAAATTTTGGGTCAGAAGTTAAAACGCTTTCTGCAAGATTATATGCTTGCAATAATGTATTAGAAGATTCTATAGCTCTTTCTGAAATTTTTTCAATTGGGTCAAGATTTTTATAACCACTTCTCACTATTAATTCTACTGATGCAGAATCCAGTGCACAGCCTGCATCTGAAAGGGCATTTAGTAAAACCCTTACTTGATCTGAGTTGTTGGTCACAGAAAAGACTTGAAATTAGGACAATTTACCTTAGCATATTTTACTCATTTTAGCAATAGCTGTATTCAATTATTGTCCCAAATCATTACTTTAACACCCTATCAAGAGGGGAATTTAGCTCTGTCCTCCTCCGTCACCTACGGTGCCACCTCCCCCAAGGGAGGACAAAACTTAAACACACACTCATCCCCGTGCAAACGCTCGGGGATTTTTTATTACTACTTAATCTTCCACAACATATACCTCTGCAACGGATATAGCAATATTGCCCAGATTCTGCCATAGCATTTGGCTAGATATTGTCTTTGGGCCTTGTAATATCTTTTTTTAGTATTGATAATATTGCTCTCTGAACCTCCTTCATAATGCCAGATTGTGATTTGTTGGGTCCATTCAATATTATGTCCTGCTTGTTTGACTCGATGGCATAAATCTATATCCTCATAATACATAAAAAACCTCTCATCAAAACCACCTAGTTCGCGGAATAAGGCAGCCTCTATACAAAGTGAACCTCCACTTACCCAATCGGTGGTGATTGTCTGTTCCGTAGGGTTTTTCCATTGTTTTTTAGCCTTATTGCTAATTAAACTCTTTGGAGTAGGGAAGTCTCCATACTGATAAGCTTGAATTTGCTTCTCTTGATTCACTAGAGCTAGCCCTATGACTTTAGTGTTTTTGTCAATTGTGGATAATGTGTGGATATCTCCTTGTATGCGGGTATCGGGGTTAATAATACATAACCAATCACCTGTGGATTTAGTAGCTCCTATATTCACTCCTGAACCAAATCCAGCATTTTTATCTGAATATATTATTGTAATTTTTTCTGTGGATAAGTTTTGTATTATATCTAAATTCTCCCCTGAATTATTCTCTACTATGACAATTTCATAATCTCCAGTGGTATGTTGGATAATAGAATTTACACAGTCTATTAAAAATTTAAGACTTTTATAGGAGACAATTATAAATGATACTTTCTTATTCTTGAATATTGATGGCATAGTAGTGTTTTATTCGATTAATTCCAAGAGGTAAAAGACTGAGCCCAAATACTGATACTGCTATTAGAGTTTGGAGAAAAATATTCCAGTCATGTATAAAATATAATGCTATTCCCATTATTGTGGTGGCAACTACTATAAGTATATGTAACCATTGAAATCGTGGGAACCATCTCACATATCGTCTCACAAGATAAATATAGCTAATCAGTACTAACCCTTCCGTGATAGCGGTAGCAATAGCCGCTCCTAAATATGAATATATTGGGATGAGATACAAATTAAGAGCTATATTGAATACTGCCCCAATTATAGCTATATACATACTTTTATTTTGCAGAGAAGCTCCAATTAAAATATGCCCCATTAGATTACCTAGGAAAATAAATCCAATTCCTATGAATAATACTTGCAAGGTACTGTAGCTGGCATAAAGTCTTTTCCCGCGATTAGGTTTAGAATTTTATTAGATAATAATATTCCAGCTACAGCTAAAGGAATAGCAATTGTGACTAAAATATTAAAAGCTTGCTGGAAAATATGCTGAAATCTAGTTTTATCTTGTATATAATATTTAGCGAATAATGGCAATAATATACCCATAAACATTCCGGGTAGAGCAATGAGGATTTCTAGAATTTTATAAGAAGCTCCATACAGTCCTACGGCTGTCTGGTCTTTCATTATGGATAACATTACTGTATCTATACGATAATAAATTAAGTTAAAGGTTATGATTATAAATAAGGGAAGAGCTTTTTTAAAAATTTGACTCCAATATACCCAATCTATATTTAGTTTAAGGGAATAATATTTATAAGTAGCTGATATCATAAATATAGCTTGTACAATACCAGAGGCACTGTACCAAACCATTACCCAAAATAGATTAACTTGTCCTAGGAAAGCAAGAGCTAAAACTCCTATCATTAAAGTTATTCTGGCTAAAAAATCTCCAATCGTTATCTTATCTGTTCGAAGTTTAGTCTGAAATACCCCTACTAATACTTGGGATAAAGATGCTCCAATTGTACCAATTGATCCTAAAGCTACTAAAACTTTCACCTCTCTAGTATACGTTGGGATTAACCAAACTGTAGTAGAAGCTAAAACTCCTATGACTAAAATTGACATCACTAGCCTCAGTGTAAACAAATTACTAACTATATGAGAGACTTGCTTTTCATCTTTGCCGGCAATTTCTGTTGTTAATAAAGCATTAAAACCAAATTCAGCCAACACACTAGCTATAATGAGATAATTAGTAATAGTAATATAGGCCCCAAAGCCATCTACTCCTAAAAATGTTGTCAGAATACGAATAGATACAAAACCAACTCCAATCATCACAAATTTACCTAAAATTTGGATAATACTATTTAGAGCTAATTTTTTATTCAGTGTCATAGATGAGAATTATTTAATTCCCTCTGCCTTATCCACTTGTTTTATTAAGAAGAACTCCTGTACTATAGTAAATACAGTAGTTGTAATCCAATATAAACTCATTGTTACTGGTAATGTATAAGCAAATATAGTCACTAATATTGGCATCATAAATAACATTTGTTTATTTAAGGTAGTGGCAAAATCTAGCTCTTCTAGCTTATTATCTTTTTTATTTTTAGACTTCTTAGATTCTTTTTTCTTAACTGGTTGAGTTCTCTTCATTATGAGCTTAATCTGATAGTACTGAGATAAACCTACCAAAAGTGCAAAAATAATATTTCTAGAATCTGATACATTGATAAGTCCCCAAAAAGTTGGGTTAAAACTTTCTGGAAAAGTAATAAATGAATAGGCAGCTGCATATTTTTCTGGAGTAAATATATTCAAAGAAACATTATAGATAGCAATCAATACTGGTATTTGAACAAATAAAAGAAGTATTCCAGCAAATGGATTGACATTATGATCTTTATACACTTTCATCATTTCCTCGGTCAATTTTTGTCTATCGTCTTTATATTTAGTTTGAATTTCTTTTAAAATAGGCTGTACAATTGTAAGTTCTCTTTGGCTTTTGATACTTGCTCTATACAAAGGTATCATTATAATTCGTACTACTAAAGTTGTCAAAATTATAGCTAAACCAATATTCGCTCCTGGAATAGTATTATAAAAAAATACCATAGAGTTAAATAAAGGTCGATATAATAATTCATTGAATAGCCATCCCATACCAGATTTTAGCTTAAATTGTTAATATAATTGTGCAGTTGATGTAAATAATCAGCTTTATTCTGACTTGTAATTTTGGTCCGCACTAGTACAAGTATATCATGTTTATTATTTTTTGTGATAATATTCTTACGAAACAATTCTCTGATTTGTCTTTTTAGACGATTACGATTAACTGCTAGAGGAATTTGCTTTTTAGGTATAATTATTCCTAGTCTATTGTATTCTAAAGTATTTGGTCTTTTGTATATCTGAAAGTTGTCTAGATATTGTGGTTTTATCTGAGAAAATATATTGGCTATATCTGATGCTTGATGAAGCCTTTGCATTAAAATTATTTATTTTATTTATAACAAAAAATTTAAACAGAAAGTTTAACTCTTCCTCTAGCTCTGCGTCGATTAATTAAAGCTCTACCAGCTTTGGTAGCCATACGAGACAAAAATCCATGTCGTCGATTTCTCTTACGATTCTTACTTGCTGCTCCTTTTATCATAGTCTATAATTACATAATTAAATCATATTATACCCTATAATAGCTATAAAGTCAAGTTTTGGGGTTGATCGTTATTTATTAGTTTAATTCACACTGTTTAATTGATAAAATCTTGTTTTTATGCTATTATTCTAGTGTTGTTGTTCTCTCACATCAAGCATGTCTAAGACACCTATTTCATTTATTTCTCCTCAAAGAGAATTAGAAATTGTTAATGCTTTAATGAATACATCAAATAATATTTAGTTTAAAAGAGGTCTAATCTTATCTGGTTACACTACAGATAAAAGTATTGTAGAACTTTTAATAAGAACATCTTCTGTAAAAAATGGGCTACTTTTTAGATTATTAAAGACAGGATTTGATGTGAATATAAACAATATATTAATTGGTGAAAAAAAAGAGTTACTGTAAATATTATTAGAAAATCTAAAAGTGACCTCATTATACATGGATACTTTAGATCTTAATCAATCTATTTCAACCACACCAACTCATCTTAGGATGGGTTTTTTCTTTTTATACTCAAAAGTGAAATAAAAGTGAAAAGTGTTTATTTATAGCTTTTTAAAGTGTATTTTATGTCATATTATTGCAAAAATTCTCTAATAGAGTATAATGAAATTAACTTATCCACAGTTTATAAACATCATCAATTAGACGATTGCAATGGACGAGAAACAAAGAGTTTGGAATTCTGTATTAGGTGAAATAGAGCTTAATATTAGTAAACCTCAATTTAATACTTGGATCAAAAACACTTATCCTATTAGTATGGATGAGACTGAGATTGTAATTTGTGTACCTAGTGCTTTTACTCGTAATTGGCTAGAGAATAAATTCAACCTTACTATCCTTAATTCTATTCAAAAAATTACTGGCTCCGTAAAAAGGGTTAAATATGTAGTTCAAAATAACCAAAAATCTAATTCTAAGTCTATTAAATCAGTTATTAATCTTAAAGATCAAGAGCTTCAATCTCAAAAAGAAGCTATGTCTGAAGATAATATTTCTAATAGCGCTTTAAATTCTAATTCAAATAATAGTTTTGTAAAAGTTACCAGATCAAATGGAATTTCTTTATTGAAAGATAATTATACCTTTGATAATTTTATAGTTGGATCTTCCAATGAACTAGCTCATGCAGCGGCTCAATCAGTTGCAAATGAACCTGGTACTAGATATAATCCATTATTTATTTATGGAGGGGTGGGCCTAGGGAAAACTCATTTAATTCAAGCTATTGCGAATAAATTACTAAAAAATAATAAAAACATTTTATATGTAACATCTGATGTATTTATTTCGGATTTGATGAATTCTCTAAAAAATGGAAAGATGGAAGACTTTAAGGCTCGTCATAGAGCTGTAGATCTATTAATAATTGACGATATTCAATTTATTGGAGGTAAAGAGGCTACTCAATATGAAGTTTTTAATACTTTTAATGAGTTATATGCTCATAATAAACAGATTGTATTTACTAGCGATAGACCGCCTAGTGCTATAAAGACTCTAAATGATAGATTAAAGTCTCGTTTTGAAGGAGGTATGATTGTAGATGTAGCTATTCCAGAATTTGAAACTAGAGTAGCCATTTTGAAAAGTAAATGTATTCAAAAAAACTTTGTGTTAGGTGATGAAATTATTTACGTTATTGCTGAGAGAATTAAAAGTAATGTGCGAGAATTAGAAGGAGCTCTTAATAAAATTATTGCTAGAGTACAATTACTTAATACTAAAATAACTCCTGAATTAGTAGATAAATTAATTGAAGGAGGACAAATTCATTCTCAAAGAATTGTAAATATAGACACTATTCTGAATGTAGTGTCTGAACACTTTCATATAAAAAAAGAAGATCTTCTATCTAAAAGTCGTAAAAAAGATATTGCAGTTCCAAGGCAAATTGCAATGTATTTAATTCGTGAAGAGTTAAAGTTAACATTTCCTAATATTGGAGATGCTTTTGGAGGGAAAGACCATAGTACAGTTATGCATTCTTGGAATAAAATAAAAAAAGACTTAGTTTCTAATTATACACTGGAACAAGATATTACACTTATAAAAAATAAACTATATAATGAGGAAAATCCTGAGAATTCATAAATTAATATTTTATTTTGTTAATAAGTTGTGTATAAGTTATATAAAAATATAGTTTTTGTGTGAATAATATTGTGGGTAAGTTAGTGGTATTCCACAGACTATAATTATATAAATAGTTATCCCCATATATTATACTGACTTATCCCAAATCATATCCACACTTGACAGTGTCTATTTATGCCACTAAAGAATAGTTTTCAGCTTTTCCACAGACACTACTATCTACTATTATATATATAATATATAAAGGACAAAAAATACAAATCTAGTAAAAAACATTTATTCAAGGTATAATAAATATATAGTTTAAGATAGATAAGATATGAAATTTACCTGTTTGCAAGAAAATCTTTTAAAGGGATTAAATATTGCTCGTCAAAGTTCTTCACGAGCTACAACCTTACCAGTTTTACAAACTTTTTTATTACAAGGAAAGCAAGGATCTTTAACTATAAGCTCTACTAATCTTGAAATTGGAATAAGAGTCCATATTCGTGGTAAAGAGGACTCAGAGGGGGCAATTTGTATCCCCCAAGACACTTTACTTGCCTATATAAGAAACTTACCACAAGATAAATTAAATTTAAGTGTCGAGAATGATGAATTAACTATTGAACAGGGAGAAGATATTCAAGCTCAATTCAAAGGTATTGTTGCTGAGGACTTTCCTAATTTGCCAGAAATAGAAGTGGAAAATCAAATTATAATTAATAGTAATGATTTAAAACAAGGTTTGAAAACAGTTTATGGTTCTTTACCTAAAAATGAATTTAGACCAGAAATTTCAGGAGTTTATCTAGCCAAAAAAGAAAATCAGTTAATTTTTGTTGGTACCGATGGGTTTAGATTAAGTGAAAAAAAAGTTAACTTAAATAATTTAGATGGAAAAGATTTCTCTGTTATTATTCCAAGTAAAACTATAGCTGAAATTATTCGAATTCTTGATGCAATAGAGGAAAATGAAGTTAATATTCAATTCGGATCTTCTCAAATTAAATTGATTATTGACACAGTTGAGATAATTTCGAAGTTAATTGATGGAAACTTTCCTCAATATGAAGGTTTGATTCCTCAAAGTTTCAGAACTAAGTTTGACTGTGATAGTCAAGAATTAGTACAGGCTATTAAATTATCATCTGTTTTCTCTCAAAATGCAGTAAATGATGTAAAATTAAATCTACAGGATGATAAAAATCTGAATGTTAGTTCCTCAGATTCTCAAACTGGTTCTAATAAAACTAAAATACCTGTTCATATTACTGGAGATACTGGTATTACCATAACTTTTAATTATAACTATCTTTTAGATGGGATACAATTATTCAAAGAAGGATCAATTCAATTTCATCTAAATGATACCGATTCCCCAGTAATTCTAAAAAGTGATGACACTCCAGATTTTTATTATCTCATAATGCCTATTCGCGATTAAATGTATGTTATCCAGAGTACAATCAGCCTCAACTCTTGGACTTAATGGTCAAAAAATAGAGATTGAAGTAGATATGACTCAGGGTTTACCTGGCATTACTATTGTTGGACTTCCAGATACAGCTATTAATGAAGCTAAAGAAAGAATTAGATTAGGTTTAAAAAATAGTGGTATTATTTTACCTCAAAAAAGATTTGTCTTAAATCTTGCTCCAGCTGAGGTGAAAAAAATTGGAACTGCTTATGATTTACCAATGGCAATTGCAATTCTGAAGGCTTTAGAACTAATTCAATTCCCAGAAAAAGACTATATTATTTTAGGAGAGCTAGGTTTAGATGGTAGTATTAGAGCAGTGCAGGGAATTTTACCGATTACAGTTTATGCAAAAGAACAAGGAATATATAACCTTATTATCCCATCTAATAATGCTAAGGAGGCTTCTTTGGTTGAAGGAGTTAATATTCTTGCCATCAATCACATTCAAGAAGTTTTAGACCATTTTGATACTAAAATTTCAACTAATATTACCCCAACTGCTTCGTATGACTTTGTGCCAAACTTTCATACCAGCGACATAGATATGGCTTATATTAGGGGACAAAAATTAGCTAAAAGAGCCTTAGAAATATCGGCTGCTGGAGCTCACAATGTCCTTATGACTGGCCCACCTGGAGCTGGTAAAACTCTATTATCTCGTACAATACCTACTATTTTACCTATGATGGATCGCGATGAAGTTTTGGAAGTGTCTCAACTTTATAGTATTGCTGGAAATCTGAATAGTGAGCAACCATTAATTATTAACAGACCATTTCGAGCTCCACATCATACCGCATCATCAATTTCTTTAATCGGAGGCGGGAGTTTTCCTAAACCAGGAGAAATTAGTCTTGCCCATCGAGGAGTGCTTTATATGGATGAATTTCCAGAGTTTCCAAGATTAGTTTTGGAAAGTTTAAGACAACCTTTAGAAGATAGAATTATTACAATTTCTAGAGCCCAAGGTTCTATCACATTTCCTGCTGACTTTATGCTGATTGCCAGCCAAAACCCTTGTCCTTGTGGTTATCTTACAGATAATGATAGAGAATGCATATGTTCTCAAGCACAAATTGTAAGATATCAGCAAAAAATATCAGGCCCCCTTTTGGATAGAATAGATATGATTATAAATATAGAAAAAGTAAAAACGGAAGAATTAATTCAACCATCTGAAGTACTAGAAGAATCATCAGAAGTAATTAGACAAAGAGTAGAAGATGCAAGAGAAATACAAAGACAAAGATTTCAAGATTTAGGTATAAAAACTAATAGTTCAATGAATATTAAACAAATTCAAAATATTTGTATTTTGGACAAACAATCTCAACAACTTCTATCCCAAGCAGTTAGTAAAATGAATTTGTCAGCAAGAGCTTATAATAGAATCTTAAAAATATCTCGTACAATAGCTGATTTATCTAATTCTAAAGATATACAGATTAATCATATTGCTGAGGCTTTACAGTATAGGGAGAAAGCGTCTTAAAACAAAAAGAGAGCTATTTATTAACTCTCTTTTTGTACGATAACTTTATTTTATCTAGCCAAAGGATTTCTAGCTCCTCTTACTTCGAAGTGCAAATGACATCCAGTAGAGTTTCCAGTAGTACCCATAGATCCAATATACTGTCCTTTAGTTACATTTTCACCAACTTGAGAGGCTCTAGTAGTAAGGTGAGCATAAAGTGTCACAACTCCATTTGGATGAGTTATTTTGATATAGTTACCATATCCACCATTCCATCCATTTTGAGAGGTTGAA
>Ga0209288_10000116_pt1 | contig 25305 bp, 14 predicted proteins | sample PPLLaktember2015_4_FD_187261 | JGI IMG/M metagenome (GOLD analysis project Ga0209288, IMG submission 187261) | Freshwater sediment microbial communities from Prairie Pothole Lake near Jamestown, North Dakota, USA - PPLs Lake P8 Core (1) Depth... | ecosystem: Environmental > Aquatic > Freshwater...
AATCATCCAATGGGAAACACCTGGTCGTTTTGATGCCGATGGACTGCTTCGTGCCATGGAAAAATATGGGGTGACGACCTTCTGTGCGCCACCAACTGTCTACCGGATGCTGATACAGATGGATCTCTCACTTTACAAGCTCAAACTCCGCCATTGTATGAGCGCAGGGGAACCATTGAATCCTGAGGTCATCAGAGTCTGGAAGGACGCCTATGGCCTTGAGATCTATGATTTCTTCGGGCAGACAGAGACAGTCTGTGTGTTATCGAACTTCCCGTTTATGCCGATTAAATATGGCTCGGTGGGCAAACCAACACCGGGTCATGATGTGCGTATCGTGGATGATGAAGGAAAAGAACTCAAGACTAACGAGGCTGGTAATATCGCATTGTACATCGGGGATGTACGACCACCCGGACTCTTTAAGGAATATTGGAAAGACCCCGAGATTATGAAGCGGTCATTCAAAGACAATTATTATTATACTGGTGATCAAGGGTACAAGGACCAGGATGGGTATTTCTGGTTCGTCGGTCGTGATGATGATATCATTAAATCCTCAGGATACCGGATAGGGCCTTTCGAGGTCGAATCAGCACTCATCGAACATGACGCGGTCGCAGAATGCGCAGTCGTCGGTGCTCCAGACCCTGAAGGGATCAGAGGGATCGTCGTCAAAGCCTATGTCGTCCTTGCGAAAGGATACAAACCATCTGAGACGCTGACAAAGGAGCTTCAGGAGCATGTAAAAAAAGTCACAGCGCCCTATAAATATCCCCGCATCATCGAATATATGGAAGAGCTCCCGAAGACGATCTCAGGGAAAATACTCAGACGAGAACTTCGGAATAAATAACGGATTTCTCCGTCTTATTCTTCTTTTTTTCTGAAGAGGTTTTTAAAAGACAGAAAGACGTATCGGAGGATCAACGGGGTACGGTATTTTCGGAAACTGATTTGCCCACCGCTTACTCCAATGATCAGTTTTGCGAATTTTTTATCCCGCGTCATCAAACGTATGATTCTCTCTGAGTCCTTGCCCCATTGGTTGTTGAACCGGCCTAATGCCTTCAGATCCTTGCCAAAATCATAATTCCATAAGGTCTGATATCGGGATAAAAACCGAGAACTCAGGTCATTGGACTTCAGGGCTTCAGCGATGACATCTGCAGCGATTTTCCCGGAGACCATCGCATAGTAGATCCCTTCACCAGTTATCGGATTGATAAAACCTGCTGCATCTCCACAGAGCATGACTCGGTCTCCGCAGGTGTTTTCCAACGGGAAGATAGGCAGAGTCGCTCCTTTCAGATTTTCAACAGGGAAATCAGCGGGCAGTAATTTCTTTTCCTTCAGAGTAGATATAAACTTCTCATAGGTCTCTTTTAAGGGGATCTTTGGTCTTGCTTTTGAGACCGCGGATTGGAATTCACCGATTCCGATGTTCACCGTGTTTTTCTTTGGGAACACCCAGGCGTACCCTGCGATCCCATGGGCTTTTATGAAGAGATAAATCAGGCGTTTTTTCGTAAAAAACGCTGTCAGCTGCTTTGAGGTCAGGGGTTGTTCTTGCATCAGTGAGATGCAAATGACTTCAAGTTTCTTTGATAAGTTTGTTTTCTCCGCTACAACGCTATGCATCCCGTCGCTCCCAATCACCATCTGGGTCTCTATGGTTTGTCCATCTTCGAGCATCACGGAGACTTTCTCTTTTTGGACGACGACATCGATGACGGACTTTCCCCCTAAAAAAGTCGCTCCTGCTTTCTGCGCAAGGGACATCAAGCCGTAATCAAAGTCTTTTCGAAGTACCATATCAACAAAAGGTTTTTCTCGCAGAAGATCACATTTGTATCGCAGGGAAGAAGAATACATCGTTGTCCCATATGAAACAGAATCAATGAATGGTTCGATGTAGGGGAACCTTTTCTTCACGCGAGTCGGAAGACCGCCACACAGGGTTTATCCCGTGGGAATTTTGCTTTGTCAAGAAGGAGGACTTTGATTCCTTTTTCTGCAAGGTTTTTTGCTGCGGTTGAACCTGCTGGTCCTGCACCGACAACGATCACATCATAGTTCATAGCAAAACCAACATTTCTTGTTTACATCCGGAAGACACCAGGCTTCCACTCAGAGATCGAAGCGTTAAGTGACGCAGAGATCCCAAGACCAAGGACCAATCGGGTATCCACCGGGTCGATGATCCCATCATCCCAGATACGCGCAGTACTATAATAGGGGTTGCCTTCTGCCTCGTATTTTCTCATGATCGGGTCTGTCAAGGCTTGTTCTTCTTTCTTTGTCATCTCGATACCCTTTCGCCAGAGTTGATCCCGTTTGACGGTGAGAAGCACTGTTGCTGCCTGTTGGCCGCCCATGACTGAGATACGCGCGTTTGGCCACATCCAGAGTTGTCGTGGTCCGTAGGCTCTTCCGCACATCCCGTAGTTGCCAGCACCAAACGACCCTCCGATGATCACAGTGAACTTCGGTACCTGGGCACAGGTGACTGCTGTCACCATTTTCGCACCGTCTTTAGCGATCCCGCCAGCTTCGTATTTCCTGCCGACCATAAACCCAGTGATGTTCTGTAAAAACACAAGAGGGATTTTCCGCTGGCAGCACAGTTCAATGAAATGAGATCCTTTCAGCGCTGACTCAGAGAACAACACACCATTATTCGCAAGGATCCCAACCGGGTACCCCATGATACGGGCGAACCCGCAGACCAGGGTGGTACCATATAAGGCTTTGAACTCATGGAATCGTGACCCATCAACGATACGAGCGATGATCTCTCGAACCTCAAAAGGCTTGCGTGGGTCTTTCGATAAAATCCCGTAGATCTCCTTGATATCATAGGCGGGTTCCTCAGGTTTTTTAATATCAAGATATGTTTTTTCCTGTCGATTTAAGTTCTCAACAATATTCCTGCAGATCCGTATCGCATCAGGATCATCGACAGCATAATGATCGGATACCCCGCTTTCACGACAGTGCACATCTGCACCACCAAGATCCTCAGCGGTGACCTCTTCACCTGTCGCAGCTTTCACAAGGGGTGGTCCGCCTAAAAAGATCGTCCCAGTTCCTTTCACAATAATGGTTTCATCTGACATCGCCGGGACATATGCACCCCCGGCAGTACATGATCCCATGACTGCTGCGATTTGTGGAATTTTTAAGGAAGACATTTTTGCTTGATTATAAAAAATCCGTCCGAAATGCTCTCGGTCCGGGAACACCTCATCTTGCATGGGGAGAAACGCGCCACCAGAGTCAACCAGGTAGATACAAGGGAGGTTGTTTTCCATGGCGATTTCTTGTGCGCGGAGATGTTTTTTTACCGTGATCGGATAATATGTCCCACCCGTGACTGTTGCATCATTGGCGACGATGACGACTTCCCTGCCGTGGATAATCCCTATGCCAGTGACGATCCCCGCAGCAGGAGCCTTGTTTTCATACATGTCGTATGCGGCAAGGGTGTTAAACTCAATAAACGGAGTCTCAGGGTCAAGTAATGCATCGATACGCTCCCGTGCAAGCATCTTTTTCCGTGATTTATGAAGCTTTACGGACTCATCACCACCGCCTTTCATAGCAGAGGTGATCTTTTCTTTCATATCCTTAGCAAGGCTTTCATAATGTGCAAAGTTTTCTTTGAACTCCTTACTTGAGGTATCAATCGTACTTTCAATGATTTCCATCTTCATCCTCCTTTTTTTGTATCTCAGCGGTGAGCTGACCAATCTCGATTTGATCTTTTTCTTTAAAATACGTTTTCTTGATGACCCCATCATAGGGGGCTCGGATCAGATACTCCATTTTCATAGCTTCAATGATGAGAATGACATCATCTTTTTTCACAGGGGATCCTTCTTTTACTTTACAACTGACAACGGTCCCGGAGATGGGTGAATGGAGATTTCCTTCTTTTTTCTCTGTTGTTTTCCTCCCAGTTAGCTCTATGCGTTTTACTTTAAAGATGCTCCCATCGATAAAGACAAACTTGTTATCATCTCCCTGAGAGATGATGCTTTTGATGAGCCGGTCACCAAGCTGAATGGACAGCTGCCCGGGTTTCAGCTCCGTTGCTATCACGGTATATTCATTATTATCATAGGTGATGAAAAATTGATTCTCTCGACGTTCAACAGTAACGTTGTACACATGGTTGTTATGCTCGTAGTTGATGAACATTTATAAACATAATTAAACCCCCATCCTCCATCGTCCCACATGCTGCCAGGGGGAATGAGGATCTGCTTCTTTGTATCTGACGACCTCTTGCCGCTGGGTGTGTAACGAGTCATACACTGCAAGAGCGATCAACGCATCGAGGGGAAGTCCTTCCTTTGTCACGAGCCAATCATGGAAATAATCATTGATGAAATGCGTAGTGATGTTTCCTTTTCTGAACTCAGAATGGTCCAGGACCTTCTTGAGAAACGAGATATTCGTCGTCACACCAAGGACAACGTAATGTGACAATGCCCAGATCATCTTATTGATGCTTTCCTCACGGTTCTCGGTATTTACCGTTAGTTTCGCAAGCATCGGATCATAGTACGGGCTGACATGAAAGTGTGTCTCCACACCGGTATCGTTCCTGATGTTTGGTCCATTGGGGAGATCGACTTTTTCCAAGGTTCCAATACTTGGGAGGAAACCATTGGATGGGTCCTCCGCGTAGATCCGGCATTCAAGGGCATGACCCCGCTGGGTCAGGTCTTTTTGTTTCATGGTTAGTTCCATGCCACTGGCGATGCGAAGCTGCCATTTTACCAGGTCGATACCCGTAGTCGCCTCAGTGATCGGATGTTCAACCTGCAGACGCGTGTTCATCTCCATGAAATAGAAATTTTGTTTGCCATCCACCATGAATTCGATGGTGCCTGCATTTGTGTACCCGACTGTTGTTGCAGCGGCGACCGCTGCTTTTCCCATGGTCTCTCGTAGTTTTGGTGTCATCATCGGTGAGGGGGTCTCTTCGATGATCTTCTGATGTCGCCGTTGGATGGAGCATTCACGTTCGAACAGATGAATCACCTGTCCATGCTGGTCAGCAAGAATCTGAAATTCGATATGACGTGGTTTGTCGATATATTGCTCTAGGAAGACAGAATCATTGCCGAATGCGGATTTTGCTTCTCGTTTCGCACTCTCGATGGATTGTTCAAGCTCTGATTCTGCATGGACGATACGCATCCCTTTTCCACCACCGCCCGCTGTCGCCTTGACTAACAGTGGAAACCCTATTTTTTTTCCTTCTTTCAGTAATGTCGATAGATCCTGGCGTACTCCATTATAGCCTGGGATGACAGGGACATCTGCGTGTGCGATGGTTTTTTTTGCTTCGATTTTATCACCCATCAGACGTATCACCTCAGGTGTCGGTCCAATAAAGGTGATACCGGTATCGGTGCAGGCTTTTGCAAAATCAGGGTTCTCCGCAAGAAACCCATAACCAGGATGGATCGCCTCTGCGTGTACTTTTGTGGCGTTTTCAATGATTTTTGCGATATTCAGATAACTTTCCGAGGGAGTGGGGTCGCCAAGGTTAATGGACTCATCAGCAATCTGAACATGGGGCGCATTTTTATCAACCTCGGAATACACGGCAACTGTTCTGATCCCCATCTCCTGACAGGCTTTGATGATTCGTACAGCGATCTCGCCGCGATTCGCGATCAGAACTTTCTTAAACATGTCTGTTACTTCCTCCAACTTGGTTTTCGTTTCTCCAGGAATCCTTTGATTCCTTCTTGACCTTCTTGAGAGACACGAAGCTCTGAGATTTTTTCAACCGCAAACTCCTTATATTCTTTTATATCCATTTTTTGAAGATTGTAGATGAGATGTTTGACTTCTTTGATTGCGTGAGGACCTGAGGAGTGAACCTGTTCGATGCAGGAGTTGATTGTCTCATCGAGTTTCTCAGAGGCAACTATGATATCGATTAATCCGATTTTTTGGGCGGTTGCAGAATCGAATCGTTCACCGGTGATGAAGAGTCGACGCATCGCTGCTGGTGTCATTCGTGATGCGACAAATGTTGAGATCACGGCTGGGATGATACCAAGTTTTACTTCGCTAAATGCGAACGTTACCTCAGGGACCGTGATGGTGATGTCACAGACTGCGAGCAGTCCGATGCCGCCTCCAAAGGCTGCTCCGTTGATTCGTCCGAGTACTGGTTTTGGACAGGAATGAATTGTCTCATACATGTCAAGGAGGAGACGACTATCTTTCTTGTTTTCCTCCTGAGAGTAGGTAACCATCTTTTTCATCCAGGTAAGATCTGCTCCTGCGCAGAACGATTTGCCATTCCCGGTAAGGATAATGGTCGTGACAGAGTCATCGCTGGAGAGTTGTTGAAAACACCTTGTGAGTTCGTCCATAAGGATTTCGTTCATCGCATTATGAACATCTGGTCGATTTAATGCAACAGTTGTAATATCGTCTTTTTTCGTTATGACAAGGGTTTGATAATTCATCCTGTGGCCTCCCCTTGGTACTGTATCGCATTCATAAGTATGTGATACATAAAGGTTTCCATAAATGTATCGACAATTGCCGATGATTCTCTATTTTCCTTTGAAGACTGGTTTGCGTTTTTCCACGAAAGCAGTGACCCCTTCAGCAAAATCCTCTGTTCCAGCAGACCACGCGGCGGTCTTGCTTTCCAGCTCCAGATGCGATGTCATGTCATTCTCCAGGCTTTTATTGATCAGCATCTTTGCTTTTCCGACCGCGATCGGTGGGAGTGACCGAAACAGTGAGACGATCTCTTCGACAGCTGTATCGAGTTGTTCTGCCTCAACGATTTTATTGACAAGACCAAGCCGGTATCCTTCCTCCGCGGTGAATGTCTTTGATGTCAGGATATACTCACACGCTCTCTGATATCCGATGATTTTTGTCACAAACTGTGTGCCGCACCCTGGTGCAAGGCCAATGCCGATGAACGCAGTGCTCATCTTCGCGTCTTTTACCGCGATGATCATATCACAGGCAAGAGCAAGGGACAATCCAGCTCCGAACGCAGCGCCATTCACTGCAGCAATGACTGGTTTTTCCATTGAACGTATCTCAATGACACACCGATGAATCGCTCTGGTAAGATCCCGTAGGAAACGGGATTTGTCCTTTGCTGCATGCATTTCTTTGACATCACCACCACCGCAGAATCCCTTACCAGTTCCTTTGATCACTACGACATGTGCCTCAGGGTTCTGCGCAATAGTCTGAAGCACCTCATACAGCTCATGACCAAGTTGCATGTCAAAAGAGTTCAACCGCTCAGGACGATTCAACGTAATAAAAGCAACCTTATCCTTCAAGATGATTTGAAGAGTTTCGTAGTTCATTGGTCTTTGAGAAACACCCATTAGTTTTTAAATGTTAAGTGACACATTACGAGTCAACTAGGTTGATTTCACAGAGGAGTTTCTTTTCAAAAAATCAAGGACTTTAAACCATGAAACCGAGGCGATACCAACAAGTGCAGCGATAAAAAAATCTGTTAGTGGTATCGGTGAAAAATGGAAGAGATTCTGAAAGAGTGGAACTAAAATGGTCATTAATAAGGCTAGCATCGCACCTACGACAACCAACCAGAGTGCTTTATTTTTTGAATTCATGGTTGTCACCAGGCTGCGTGATCCTGAGAGATTCACGACGATCAACATGATATTGGCGATCACCAAGGTGGCAAAGGACAGTGTTCTGGCTTGGTCTTCGTTCGCTGGTGTTCCATTGTAGAACCACAGGAAGATAAAAATTACAGCGACGAGGACGCTTAAACCTTGGATAAAGCTATAGAAGAAATTCTTCCGTCCAAACAAGCGTTCTTTCAGGTTTCTAGGAGGACGGTCCATGATGTTTTTCTCCTCAGTTTCAGCCTCAAAGACCGTTGAACACGCTGGATCGATAATCAATTCAAGAAAAGCGATATGCGCGGGTAGTAGCACCAAGGGTAACCCCATGAGAACGGGGATGAGCGCCATCCCTGCGATCGGCACATGAACAGAGAAGATATAACTAATGGATTTGCGTAGATTATCAAAAATCCTTCTCCCCAGTCTCACCGCTTGCACAATGGATGAGAAATCATCGTTCAACAACACGATTGCGGAAGATTCACGAGCAACATCGGTTCCTCGTTCCCCCATCGCGATACCGATATGGGATGATTTCAATGCGGGGGCGTCATTCACGCCATCACCGGTCATTGCGACTATCTCACCGTTGGCTTTCAGTGCATCCACGATTGCTAATTTTTGTTCTGGGATGACCCGGGCAAAAATATTAACGGTTTTGATTTTCTCCCGGAGTTCCTCCGGATTCATCTGTGCGAGCTGTGGACCGGTGATGAACTCCTCAGGGTTTTTCAAGCCGATTTGCCTGGCGATATGCTGAGCAGTCCCAGGGTAATCACCAGTGATCATAATCATTCGCATACCAGCAGTATAACAATCTTTCAATGAAGAGGCAACCGAATCTCGAACCGGGTCAACAAACCCGAGTAATCCGACGAAATCAAATTCAAAATCATGTTGTTTGTCTGGTAAACTATCCTCAGGAAAACTCGATCGAGCCACCCCGAGGACACGCAGGCCTTTATCAGTCATTTCTTTCACATGGGTGAGGACGTCTTTTGTTTGTTCTGTTGTGAAATGGCACAGGTCTGCTATCGCCTCTGGTGCACCTTTTGCTGCGATGACATGTTTCTGTTTATCTGAAGATTCCCAGACATGGGATAATGCTAAGAGGTGTTTTGAGAGGGGATACTCTCGGATTAACTTCCACTGATCATGGATATGTTCTGTTTTAGAGAGGAATTTTTCAGTGGTGCTTTTGATTTCCTTTTCAATAGGGTCAAAAGGGTCTTTTTGGCTTGCCAGGAACCCGAACTCTAAAAGATTATGAAAACACTCAGGTAACGGCTGTTCCCCGTTTTTTTCTACCTCATAGAATTGATGATCGCAAAACAGGGAACTGAGAATCATTTTGTTTTGTGTTAAGGTCCCGGTTTTATCGACGCATAACACGGTCGCAGCGCCAAGCATCTCGATTGATGCGGTGTTTCTTGTCAGGACCTGTCGCTTTGACATCCGCCAGGCTCCTAGGCTCATGAATATCATCAGGACAACAGGGAATTCTTCTGGAAGGATCGCCATGCTCAAACTCACGCCAGCAAGGAACCCGACAACCCAGTTCCCACGAGTGATCCCATAGATAATGATTACTAAACTGCAGAGGATAAGTCCACCTATGGCGAAGTTTTTCACTAACCTGCTTGTTTCTTTTTTCAGGAGCGTCTCTTCAGGGACGATCTTCTGTAATGCTTTGCCGATTTTACCCATTTCCGTGTGACTACCGATACTTAGGACTTTGGCGATCCCATGACCTTGAACAACCAGGGTCCCAGAGAAGACAAAAGGTAAATCATCCCCACCGGGTTGTGTGATGGATGCGATTCCATCCCATTCTGCTTTTCGTACTGCTAAGGATTCCCCTGTAAGGAGTGATTCATCAATCGAGAGATTCGAGGAAAAAATAACGACGGCATCAGCAGGAACACGGTCTCCTTCCCGAAGGATGATGTAATCCTCTCGGACCACCTCCCGACCAGGGATACGTTTCTGCTGTCCATCGCGAATCACCAATGCACGGGGGCTGGAAAGATTTTTTAACGCCTCTAACGCCCGTTCTGTTTTCCTCTGTTGATAAAACGTGATCCCAACAACGACAAAAACAAAGATCAGCAGCATCAACGCATCTTGTTTTTCCCCAAGGATGATATAAATAAGACCGGCACCGAGTAAGAGCAACAGCATCGGTTCAAGGATGACATGGAGAAATATGACGAAAATATTCCGTTTTTTTTGCGAAGGAAGTTCGTTATACCCTTCAGTTTTCAAACGTTTCTGCGCTTCGCTCTCAGATAATCCTGTTATCTTTTCGATGGTTTTCTCATTGGTTCGATCTGTAGAACTTTGATGAGCTGCTTTCATAAATATAGAGGGAAAATAAATCTCCTAGATATAGGTCTTTTGATTTGGAGAAAAAAAAGAAAAAAGGAGGATGGTTTTTATTATTTGGAGGGATACCCACCGATTTTCAAGGTTGGATCCCCAAGTAATATGAACTCCTCAAGGGTGAAATCATCACCAGGGACATCTTTGATGTACTCGTTCTGCATCTGTGTCATCATCTCCCCAAGGTTCTGACTGGTTTCGTAAGCGGAGAAGAACTCGATAGACATTTTCCCTGCGCCTTCATCGACACCACCAAATGCTGTACGGGTCGCTCCGATGGTCGCTATCGCCCCACCGCCCTCGTGGTTGATAAATGCCCAAGCGTAACAGGCGCGTCTCTGGGAGGTGTCAATCTTTAGAATCTTTGCCAGCATATCAAACACGCTGTACGCCCGATAGTCTAAAAGATCTTGGAGAACATAATCGATTTTTGCGGTAAGGCAGGCGTCAAAGAAGATGATGGGAAGCTTATATCCATTCTTGGTGTCCTTGATATACGCGGAATAATAGTATTTCATCTGTGTTCCAATCGGAGTGTAGGTACCCATCCCGAATTCGAATCCATGGCCTGAATAGTCAAGGAACCCGGCACCAGCGGTGATGGCATTTGAGATAGTACGTCGATTGAAATTGTTTTCAGAAGTCCAAATAATCTCTGGTGAGAACTGCGGGAGTATGTCCATGATCATTTCATTAATTTCTTCCCCGTCGTTTCCTGGGGACCAGCGGAAGGTGTTTCCTCCGATGTAAATCATCGTATTGAACCAGTCGCTACCATAGGTTTCGGTCTCATAGTGGATGATCTTGTCTACGACGATGGTCACATCCGAAAGAGAATCACAGGCGAGTCGACCAAGATGAACATCAGGGTAATGATCGACACGGTCGCTTGATTCACCAAATTGATCATTGTTGTTCGAATCCCAGCTGCAGAAATCCCCAGAACTATCATAGATGTCAGAATAGTAGAGGTCTGTTATTACTTCTTCATCCCAGTCCCAGAGCATCACATAGCTACGACGTATGGAAAGCTTATCAAAACCACCGACGAGCAAAACCGAGGTGATCGCATGTGTCTCAATCTCATCTTTTATCGTATATTTAATCTGCTCTGCCAGATCTCGACCTGTTGAATGGTCAGCGATCCACTCAGTGGTGATGAGGGTTGTCGGGACATCAAACTGAGTTTTATGGTCAACCAGAGGTTGGAGCGCTTCAGAGAATTCTTCAGGGGCAATGATAAGTAACTTAGTCTCTGTTGAGAGAGGCACAGGGAATTGAGGCGGTTCATAGGTGACCATGATCTGCGTACTTGGAGTGAAAAGCAAAGACTGTTGTTGTGGTTGATACAGAACCGGATAATATTGGACTGAGACGTAAATAACGCGTTCATTTCCCTGCAGACCAGCACCCACTTGATAGTCCAAGCGAGAGGAGGGATACGAATTCTTCCCGGAATACACGTCTTCGTTCTTTACAAGTTTTTGATTTGAAGGATGAATCGAACCACTAGAAACCGGTGTTGGCTGAGCCCCAGGAAGAATGTCTTTTGTGAGTCGTATGGTCTGCTCAGAAGAAGCAGAAAACGAGACATCTTTAATGATTGTTCCAAATGGAAAAGAAAACAACTTCGTATACATCGGTAACATCGGATTTCCAGGAGACGATGCCATGGAGGTCGCTTCTTTGACCTCAACAGATAGATACATGTCTTGATCGGTAAGCATCGGTTCTGAAAACGAGATATCCTGTTGAAGTAAGAATTGTTCATTGTGTGTGTTCACAGATACTGCTGCTCCAAAACCACTTCCTATTAACACTCCCACTAGGAGAATTGGTAGAATTTTCTTCATATTTTTCCCCTTATTATACTCGTATGTGACTCTTATAAGGCTTTTGGTATATAAATTTTCGTTACCCTATTTATGGACGAAGACAAAATGAGATGACACGAAATATTATATAAAACAATCCTTATGTCCAACCAGAAACTAACCATGGAAGAAAACACCTACGATTATATCACTGTCGAACAGAAATGGCAAAACAAGTGGTTCAAGGAAAACATCAACAAAGCAAGCAAAGAAAAACAAAAAAAATTCTTCATCCATTTTGCTTACCCCGGAGTCTCAGGGTACCTCCATGTCGGCCATATGCGTGGATTTACCTACTGTGACGTCCTTGCCAGGTACAAACGGATGACTGGCTATGACGTGTTGTTCCCAGCAGGGTTTCACGCATCAGGGATACCTTCTGTTGGTTTTGCAAAAAAAGTAGAACGACAAGACCAAGACACCCTCAGATTGTTACGACAAAACGGGTGTTCAGAGGAATGCATCAGAAAACTCACAGATCCAATTCAAGTCGTCACCTACTTCAGCACCGTCTACGTGGATGATTACTGGAAACGGTTCGGGTACCTCATCGACTACACCAGGGTCATGAACACCATCTCCGATGGTTATAAGAAATTCATCCAATGGCAATTCCATCAACTCCATGAAAAAAACCTTCTGATACAAAAACCACATTATGCGCCCTACTGCCCCAGCTGCGGGCCAGTCGCAGTCGACAAATCAGAAACCGATGTCTCACAAGGAGGATCCGCTGAGATCCTTGATTTCACGGTCCTGAAATTCACCCTGAAAGACGGGACGATTCTCCCAGCTGCAACCCTCCGACCAGAGACCATCTTTGGCGTCACCAACATGTGGGTCAACCCTACAGTCGACTATCACTATGCAAAAGTGAACGACGAAACCTGGATCTGCTCAGAGGAATGCATCAAAAAGCTCTCCTACCAACAAGACTCTGTTCAACCCTTGAAAAAAACCATCAAAGGAAAAGACTTAATCGGAAAAACCTGCATCGTCCCAGAGATCAACCGAGAAGTACCAATCCTTGCTGGGGTGTTCGCAGACCCAACGGTCGCCACCGGCATCGTCATGTCAGTCCCAGCCCATGCCCCCTATGACTGGATCGCACTTGTCGAATCAAAAGAGCATATCGAAGCAATCAAAATCATCGACGTCAAAGGATTTGGCAACAACCCAGCAAAAGAAGCCTGCGATCAGCTCGGCATAAAAAGCCAAACAGAGACAGACAAACTCAACGAAGCAACCGACCTTGTCTACAAAAAAGAATTCCACACCGGAACATTAAACGAGAAATGCGGTCACTATGCTGGGATAAAAATCTCAGAGATAAAAGACACAGTGAAAAACGACCTTATCCAGAAGAATCTCGCCACCACCATGAAAGAATTCTCAGAACCAGTCATCTGTCGCTGCAAAGAAAAAATCATGATCAAACAGATCCCTGACCAATGGTTCATTAAATACAGTGATGCACAGCTCACACAAGAATCAAAAGATTACGTCAGATCTATGAATATTTATCCACAGGAATACAAAGACGAGCTGCCAAAAATCCTTGACTGGTTCGGGGACCGTGCCGCAATCCGTAGAGGATCCTGGCTTGGGACAGAATTTCCCTATAAAAAAGACTGGATCATTGAACCGATCTCTGATTCAACACTCTATCCGGCGTATTACATTATTTCTCCTTATGTGAACCAAAAAAAGATCTCAGTACAAGAGATGACCGATGAGTTCTTCAACTATGTGTTCCTCGGGATCGGATCTGCGAAACATGAGACCTGGAAGACCATCAAAGCTGATTTTGATTACTGGTACCCTGTTGACATCAACTTAGGCGGAAAAGAGCACAAGACAGTACACTTCCCGGTCTATATCATGAACCATGTGGCGATCATGCCAGAACAGAAACGTCCGCATGGAATCTTTGTCCACTGGTGGGTGACACAAAAAGGAAAAGAAAAAATCAGTAAATCCAAGGGTGGGGCTGAACCAATCGTTGAGGCAGCAGTCACCTATGGTGTCGATGCGATGCGTCTGTATTATCTTCATATCGGGTCCCCGTTTGTCGATATCGAATGGGACCCGGAAACCGTCCTGAAATACAAAAACAGGATCATTAACATCTGGAAACTCATCGAGCAGATCTCATCACGGTCAGATAAGAAACAAGAAAATCTTGATAACTGGTTAAAAAGCACTCTCCAACGGCGAGTACAGAAAATCCTGGATGCATTTGAGACATGGGACCTCCGGGTCGCCTCCAATGAAATATTTTTCGAAATCCAAAAAGACCTTCAATGGTACCTCAAACGAGGAGGAGCAGAGAAGAACCTGCTGACGCACTATGTCCGCACTTGGATAATTCTTATGACACCGATCACTCCACATCTTGCAGAGGAACTCTGGGTGACACAAGGATATAACGAGTTTGTGTCAAATGCAACCTATCCTGAGTTCAACACCCAGGATATCTCTGAAAAAGATGAAATCGGAGAATACCTGCTCACCAGGGTCGTTGAGGATGTAAACGAAATCGTAAAAGTCACAAAGATCACCCCGAAAAAGATCTGTATCTATACCTCTCCAGCATGGAAACAAAAAATCTATAGGAAAGCACTGGAACAGTCTGCTCAAAAGACCTTTAATGTTGGTTCACTGATTAAAGAAACCATGGCGGACCCAACAATGAAACCACTCGGCCAGCAAATCTCTCAATTTGTCGCCAAGATCGCCCCGGAGATAAAAATGTTCAGTGACCTAGACCGTGGACGTTTCCTGATCCCCATCGATGAGAAAGCACATCTCTCTGATGCAAAACCATATCTCAGTGAAGTGCTGCATTGCCCCGTGGAAATTTTCAGTGCTGACGATATAGACGTTTACGACCCGGCGAAAAAAACAAGGTTCGCTGGTCCCTTACGACCAGCGATATATATAGAATAATAATAGTAGTCTATGCAGAAGAAATATATCAGAGTCTGCCCTGAATGTCACAGTACCGATACACAACCAGATATGTCAGCGGAATCCTATGCGAAAGGGCTTCTGAACCAATGGAAATGCAACACCTGTGGGTACGCTGGACTTTTTTTCCCAGAGTACACTTTTGAAGATGTAAAAAAGATAAAGGAAAAGAAACCTTAGGCGGTCTCTTTCTTTCTCCATTTCAGATAGATAATGACACTGAGCAATATGAGGACAGCCAGAAGACCAACCAGGACCAAGGTCAGGGTCATTGGGAACGAAGCGACAGCTAAGGGGAACACCTCAGATTCGACCTCATTACCCGCGTAATCGGTGACCATGATTTTCATCTCATAATATCCGTCCCCTTCGGTGGCATCAAAATCCCATTCAAACGGGGAGGAATCAAGAGCATTACCATAGGAGGCCCAACTGCTCCAGTTGGATTTATCCTCAGAGTAGCGATAGTACAACAAGGCTTCCTTGATACCACTGCCCTCAGGATCATTGCCAAGACCAGAGACCGTGAAGTTCCCAGACAGGCTCATATCATCGTCTACAGAGGGAACATCGATGGTGACCAGCGGGGCTGCGGTATCCTTGCGAATCGTGATTGCTTGATTGTCATTGAGGATCTGTAACGTGTTGCCCAGAGTATCATTGATTCTGAAATAAAGATAATAGATCTGGCCTTCCTCCATCTGATCCCAATAGGATTGTGCTAAGACCCAGGTATTACCGAGCGCATCTGTGTTATATACACTTGAGTTCACATCGGATGCAAGGATGGTCCATATCGTATCAAAATTCGGTCGATATTGAATCGTATCTAAACGATAGTCGTCTTCGAACACCACGGAGAACTGAGGTCGTTCCTTAAACCACAGAGTGTCACTATCACCTGAGAAGCTGGGAAAGGAAGGTTCCTTCCAATCATATAAGAACATGACATCACCTGTTGCAGGGAAGCTTTCATTGTTATTCGCATAATCATAAGCAATCGTGCAGAGTTCGAAATACCCACCAGGTTGATTCGGTCGACTGGTGAAGTTAAACAACCAGGTCGGTAAGGTTTTCGTTGAATTGGCAAAGTACATCCAGTCTTCCCCTGAGAAGTTCGTACTCTCTGAGTAACGGTAGTACAGCTCCACGAGTCTGACGCCACTGGCATCCTCGTTCAACTTCCCGGTGTCATTAGCGGTCGCATTGATACGGACATACGTTGAGTTATATGCCTTTTTCATGGTACTAATGATTCGCGATGTTGGTTTCTTCACATCCTGTTTGAACGTCACAGTTTTTGATGCAGTGTTCCCTGCCAGATCAGTGATGTTGAACGTCAAGCTGCGTAAGGAGGAAATGTTCTCAAAGTTTGGCAACATAGAGATATTCATGGTCATTGTCTGCCATGCGGTCGTCCCGTTCTCACCGGTGCAGACGGCTGAAGAGGTTGTTTGTTTGGTGGTGTTATCCAGGGTGTACACAAGGGTGTAGATCGCGGATTTCACCCGCAGCCCAGTACCATTATCCTTCACGCGGATGGTAAAGACAGGGACGACCGTCTCAAGCCATCCCCCGGGGCTTGGGGTAAAACTACTACTGTTCAGGAACGGCTGTTGTGTATCAGAAGCAAGGGTGATGTACCATCGGAATAGCGTCGGATTGCTCTTTGAGAGATTCGCTGAGTAGAAATCAGCTTGGAGCTGTACTGTTCTATCAAGACCGAGACCACCCAGGGTGAGACTACTCTTATTTTCTAATTTATCATTAAGGACTGTACCGCTTTCATCTAGCAGTTTAAAGGTAATACTGCTGACATCCTTCATCACAGAGAAATCTGCATAAAACGAGCCCCACCATAACGCCTCAGGCAAGCGGATCGGCACGGAGATGATCCGGCCGCTGACTTGTTTTAAAGACGTAGCGAATCGTCCGAGACCATAGAGGACACCATTCTCATCAGCAACGAACACTAAACCATTGGACACCACCGGTGACCCAAGGACTGGTGATGCCGTCCAATTCACAAAAGTCGTATAATACCAACTTTGGTCCCCCGTGGATGCATTCAGTGCATAGATAAGACCCGCAGGCGTCCCGATATAGACAAGGTTATCGGCATAGGCCGGGGAAGACTGCAAGACGTTCTTTAAAGTCTGAGACATGGTATATATTTTTTTTGACCAGAGGGTTGTTCCATTCATGGTATCAAGAGCATAGACGGTTCCATCAGCAGATGCAGCATACAGGATTCCGTTGTACACCGCCGGGGTGGAATCTGCGACATTGCTCGGTGACACAGAGCCTCCAAGAGTTGCATTCCATAAGATGGTTCCGTCGTTCAGATTCATCGCAACTATCTTTGTGGTATATCTTTTTGTTAAAGGAGTCGTACCCGTTACTTGTGTACAGCTGACAAAAACCTTATCTTCGAAGATAACAGGTGATGCATGGCCGACTGCTCCGATTGATTGATTCCAGATATTTGCACCAATAATTCCTCCATTGCGACTGAGAGCTATCACACTGTCTTTTTCTGTTGAACTACAAGCGATGATAATCTTATCAGATGTCACTGCCGGGCTTGAGAAGCTTGGTGCTGGTAATTCATACTCTGAAGCAACGCTTACAGAATTTTTATTAAAACTTAAGACCAGGAGTTTATTATTGGTATATCGCTGGCTTTCCACAAGATATGTATCATTGTCTCCACCCCAGCCGGTAATGAAAATCCAGGAGTCATCCACGACTGGTGATGCATCATAACAGATTTTCTCATTTTCATTGTCATATTTCCACATAGAGCTGAGATTGTCATGTTCAAATCCCTGAATAACATTCACTAGGCCTTTCGGTGCTTGTTGACCTGTTGCAACAATCACCAGTTCATCAGTTACTGCAGGAGAGTTCACTACATCATAACTAAGGGGAATCGAGGATGTATTGACTAGAGGCTCACCTTCCTTTGCTCCATCGGGGAGTATAATCTTGTATTGATGTAATGTGCGAGAGTCAGATGCAATGTACATCAACCCATTGCCAATGACAGGGTTACGGAAATTTCCACCGACATTCTCTTTACTGAACCAATAGAGATTTCTAAAGGTTGCGCCTCTCCCACCAGATGCCCGTGTGTTTCCCGAGTCAAACCCGAACAACGGCCATTCATCCTGTATCGCGGAAATCAGAATCGACCCGTTTTGGTTGTTCACTTTAGTACGGGAACCGATCCGATAATACGTGTGAAAAGAATCCTGCCAATGGCTTTTATTCTGCCAGGTCAATGCCCAATTGAAGATTCGGGGGGATATCGCCGGGGAATTTGTTGAAAGGTTCACAAGTATTTTCAATTTATTGTACTTAATACCATTTTCATCGTTTGAAAGGTTGTTCAGATAGACCGGTGAGGTGAGAAATCCTTTGTGGTTTCCAGAGAGTACAGATTCTCCGACTTCCACAAAATCACCGGTAGAGTTCATATAGAGGACATGGTAGCGAGCCTCAGTTCCTGACGGTTGATAATCATCCCAAGATAATAAATCCCAGTAAAATTTGGTCTTTGAAATCGATGAGATATTATACGGTACGATATCAGTCGATGTAAGAGCACTGGCGTCATTCAAAGTATATCCTTCATCAGTGTGAGCAGATATCTCAACATAATTCGTTGCTAGGGTGTTTCTAAAAAACAGACGGTTGGTGACGACCAAGATATCTATATAATTACTATCATCCATTATATGTTTTAGGGCACCATTTGGAATGCTTTTGACAAAGTAGATATCGGTCCCATTTGAAGTTTGTGTCCCAATTTCTTCCCATCCACCAATCACCCTGCTGGAGTTATAATAATAAAATCTCAGGGTGGTCCCTTCATCTGTTCTTCCGTACCATCGTGCGACGACGAAACTGACGGTTTCTGGGTCGATATCCACTTTAAATCGAAAATGATGAATGACGTAGCTGTAGAGACGCGTGCTGCTTGTTCGTACTGCGAAGTTATTATCTAGTTTTTTTAGTCGATAGACGTCATTGGTGTCGAATTTAACTTCCCTGCCTTGGTGTTTTTGGGGTGAATAGTATTTCAAGAACGGGAAAAAGAAAAAGGATTGAGACGCGTAGGCTTCATGAGTACTTTGGGTGAAATTATATGATAGCTGACTGGCTTCTTTCTTAAGAGTGATCTCGCCACCTTGGACAACGCAATTCGTTAGGTCAACACTACTGCTGTTGTCGAAGGTATCTTCCCATATCCCATCATCAGGGTAAGTTCGATAATCTGCTTCGGTATAGTGAACCAATAGTCCCATCAGTAAACAAGTACTAATGCCAAGTGTAATTAGCGTATGTATCGAACGCATGATGCACATATTTTATCTCCATATATAGATTTTTAACTCTTTATATTACTTTTGCTCGCGTGGTTTTTAAGGAGTAAATAGTATTTCCTTTACCACAGACAGTATTATTATACGAAATGTTTATATATTAGTTTTGGAACAGTTTTTTGATTGAGTTCATCCCATTTTGTTATCTACTTCCTCCTTAAAAGGTTTATTATTACCAAGTAGAAAAAAGACATGGATCATTGAAGAATTATTAGGATATCCATGACATTTGTCCCGGTTGTCCCAGTATGCAGTAAATCGCCTAACACCTGAAAAAAAGCATACGAAGCATTTTCCTGTAGAAAACGACAAGGAGCCAACTGTTTTTCCTGAGCACGTGCCAATGAACACCCATCAGCGATCGCCCCAGCAGCATCACTGTTCCCGTCGATCCCATCGGTTGCAAATGAAGCAAGAACCATTTCACTGCCAGCGATGTCTTCGACACACCCAAGCACCAGCTCCTGGTTCCGCCCTCCAACTCCATGACCACGGACAGTCACGGTCGGTTCACCACCACTGATAAACGCGGCATGTTCTTGTACAAGACTGTTTTTGACTCTGTCGATTAAATATCTACCAAGGGTTTTCGCCTCGCCAGTCATAGAGGTTGTAATGAGTGTTGCATCATACCCAAGTTCTGCTGCTTTTTTTAACGCAGCCTGGCAGGCTTGTTCATTGTTCGCAATGATAAAATTAAAGACCTTTTCAAACGCAACATCATCCTTCTTGAGAGTTTCAGGAAGACATCCGCGTTCCCCTTCTGCGATAACCGTGCGCACAGCTCCTGAAATCTTCCCCCATAGATGATAACGATGCAGGATGTCCTTAGCATCGGCATAGGTAGTCGGGTCAGGGGAGGTTGGACCTGATGCGATCGAAGTGACCGGATCATGGACGACATCAGAGATAATCAAAGAGAAGATCACTGCTTTTGTGTATTGAGCGAGTTGACCTCCTTTGACAAGCGATAGATGCTTTCTGATAGTATTGATCTCATCAATAGTTGCCCCGGATCGTACCAACAGATCGATGGTGTTCTGAAGATCAAGGAGCGGAATGCGAGGTTTACAGAACAATGACGAGCCGCCACCAGAGATAAGCACGATCACACAATCATTCTCAGTGCAACGTTGGAGAAGATCAAGGATTTTTTCTGCACCCTGGATACTTCCTTCATTTGGCAGAGGATGACCTCCGACAACCATCTCAACAGCATCAGAGGTGACCTTAGCGTTGGGATCATTGGTGATCACCACACCTTTTGCCACATCTACTGCATCACAGACTGCTTGCGCCATCCCAGCACATGCCTTCCCAAAACCAACCAGATACACATGATCAAAGGAAGCAAGATCAAGAGTCTCTGATGGAAAAACCATTTGAGACCTCTGGAAAACATCGGTGACAACACGATAGGGTTGAACCGCGTCGATTGCAGCCGTCAGTATTTCAAGGATGTCTTTTCGTTTCTGCTGCAGAATCGGTGTATTGCCATTCAGAATCAGTTCATGATAATTTGTAAACAACATAGGCCCAGGATGCTTATTTCCCAAAATCAAGTTGTCGCATCAGGTTCCGTCGCATCTTCCGATCACTGGAGAAGCCTTTCATCATCCGTTTCGTCATATTATAATATTTCAATACCTCTTTGACGTCTTTATTTTCCACCCCAGCTCCTTTCGCTATCCGCCTGATCCGGGACGCTTGGATAAGCTCAGGGTTTTCCCGCTCCGCATTTGTCATGGAATCCAGAATAATCCGGAACCGCTTCAGTTTATCCTGCGTCGCATCCATATCAACGTTTTTTAACTTCCCGGACATTCCACCAGGCAGCATCTCTGCGATCTTCGATAAAGGCCCCATCCCGGAGATCATATTCATCTGCTCATACATGTCATTGAGATTGAACTTCCCAGACATCAGTTTTCGCGCGGTTTTCTCAGCATCCTTTCCTGTCATGCTTTCTTCAGCACGCTCCAACAGTGATTTGATATCACCCATCCCAAGGAGCCGTGAGATGAAACCAGAGGGATCAAATTTCTCAAAATCAGCAGAATGTTCACCTGTACCAACAAACACGATAGGGGCACCAACTTCCGAAGCGGCACTCAGCGCACCACCACCTTTTGCTGTCCCATCCAGCTTTGTGAGAACAATACCGGTGATACCGATCGCATCATTGAAGGCTTTTGCCTGCGGGCCAGCCTGTTGACCCATTGCAGCGTCTATCACCAGGAGCTTCTCATCTGGTTTTATTGTCTTAAAGATATCCTTCATCTCAGAGATCAAATCATCCTCAAGTTTATGTCGACCAGAGGTATCGACGATAATCACATCAGCGACTCTCTTGAACTTGTCAAGACCTTCTTTGATCACCTTGACTGCATTTTTTTCAGATTTATCCCCATAGAAAGGGACCTCTACCTGTTCTGAGATTTGTTTCAACTGTTCAAAGGCAGCTGGTCGATGGACATCACCAGCGATTAACGCTGGACGTAATCCTTTTCTTTTAAAATACGTAGCCAGCTTGCCACAACTCGTGGTTTTCCCCTGACCGTACAACCCAACCATCATGATGACCTGCTTACGGATCGCAAGTTCTCGGGACGCTCCGACAATATGAACAAGTTCATCATACACAATGTGGATGACGTGCTCCCGGTTTGTCATCCCTGCGGGTGGTTTTTCCTCCAAGGCACGCTGTTCAATTTTTTTAGACAGCTCCAGAACGAGTTTGACATTCACATCTGATTGCAATAACGCTCGTTGGATGTCACGAACCACTTCTTTGACAAGCGATGCATCTACATGGACTGCGTTGGCGATTTTCTTAATCGTACGCTTCAATGAATCTCCAAGATTATCAAGGACCATAGGTATCTACATTGCGACATAGAAGAAGACAGATTAAAAAGCTATCGTCATTTGGTTTTTCCCAGACAATTTACGCACATATATATACAATTACTGATATTGACTAATCGAGGTGATGCGAATTGAACAGTACGAATAAATTGATTGGGATAGGTATTGTAAGCCTTTTTGTTATGACAAGTTTCAGCGGGTGTGTTCAACAGCCGGGACCAGGGAGTACTCTCATTATAATCCCCGCGAGAGATACACTGTTATCAGATAATCCAAAATATAAGATGGCGTCTTACTATGCTTCTGAGGAAATAACCATAGAGGCTCAACCACCACAATACGACCTGCCCTTAGATCTCTCGTATGTCCACAATTTTAACAGTATTGATGATGTATTTGTCTTCACCGCTGAACAGACAGAACTGTTGAGAAACAATGGATTTGTTGTCCAAGACTTTGGTGTCGAGGATGACATCACTGAGCCATATGATTATCTAAAAGATCATGAGATCCCTGTGTTTGTCACCTCTGATACGTTGTTACACCTCTACCATATCATGTTCGACCAGACATTGAAAGGAATTGAAGAACGAGAGTTCTTCGACAGCATCCTGGACCTCAGCAAAGCATTGTTTGATAAATCGATTGAAGACTATGAAACATTCACAGAGCCTCATTTAAAGGAAGCAGCCAGACGAAACGTCGGGTTTTTTGGGGTAGCATTATCTCTGCTGCAGACACCATCGGAGGGATACAACAACTCGGAGACCATTAGAACCGTTTCATTCTCAATTCCAGACTATGCCTCTGATAATATTACTAAAGAGCTCTCTTTCATTCAAGCACATGAAGGGTTCCAGGACAGCTCCATCTTCCATTACAAAGAGGATTACTCACAATATCACCCACGTGGCCATTACACACAATCAGAGAAACTCAAACGATACTTCAAAACAATGATGTGGTACGGACGAATCACGTTCCTCCTGCGAGGCAGTGACATTGTCAAAGAGGTGGATGCGAACATCGCAACAACCCAAGCATGTCTTATCTCAACTGCGTTATCCTCTCTTACAGACCATGAGAGACCTTTAGAGGAACTCTGGGGGAGAGTCTACGCGGTTACCTCTTTTTTTGTTGGGACTGCAGATGATCTCATCCCATTTGAGTATCTCACTAGCATCAATACGGTGTTCGGAACCCGATTCAACGCAACTGAATTTACCAATGAGACAAAAAAGCTTACGCTGCTTGGAACCTTAGCGCAACTCCGCAGCCCCCAGATCTATGGAGGGACAGGTAACGTTGGTATTCAACCACCGTTCTCAAAAGAACAACTCAATGAGGTCCTTGAAAAAACAAAGGGGATGCGTCTGATGGGACAGCGTTTCATCCCGGATTCCTATATGTTTCAGAACCTTGTGTTCCCAACCACCGGTCAATACACTGGTGACGGGACACCGTTTACATATTGGATGGGGCAACGGGTCATGCCACGGGGTCTTGACATCATGACTATCCTTGGCTCGACACGAGCGAGAGAACTTCTGGATGAAGACGGAGACACCGCATATGAATTCTATGACCGCCAGGTCGCGAATCTCACTAGTCAGTTTGCTTCATTGAATATAACAGAATGGAACCGGAATTTGTACTGGGGCTGGCTCTATGCATTAAAACCTCTGCTCGGATCCTTCGATTCTCGGTATCCAAGTTTTATGCAGACTAACGCATGGGCTGACAAGGAACTCCAGACCGTGCTTGCCTCATGGACCGAGTTACGTCATGATACGATCCTGTATGCAAAACAGTCCTATACCCCAAGAATCACTTCGATCCCACCGGAGGAAACACCTGGTATTGGGTATGTAGAACCGGTCCCTGAGTTTTATCAACGCTTGCTTGCGTTAACAACAATGACACGGAGAGGTCTGACTGATCTTCAGGTGTTGAATGAAACAGAGACCTATCGACTGAACAACCTTGAAACACTTCTCAGAAGATTACTTGCCATCTCAACGTTTGAGCTGGAAGGAAAACAGCTTACCGAAAGTGATTACGAATTCATTCGTGACTTTGGCGAACATCTCGATGGCATCATCACCGGGGTCAACGACCAGGGCAAGGAAACCACCATCATCGCTGATGTTCATACGGATACCAACACAGCGTTAGTCCTGGAAGAAGCGGTCGGGTACGTCGATCTCATCATCGTTGCGTATAAAACCCCTGACGGGAAAGTCACCATGGGAGCAGGTCCGGTGTTCAGCTATTATGAGTTCAAGCAACCAATGTCAGACCGTTTAACAGATGAGGACTGGAAACAACTCTTAGGAGCAGGACAACAACCAAGCCGACCCCTCTGGACCCAGAGTTTTATCAGTGAATAACTCATCAGAGGTATGTTTGGAACGTCGGGATTAATTGACGTAAATCTTTCTCCTTTACGACGACATCAGCACATTGCATGATACACGCATCCTCAGGATTAAACGCAATACCAAGACCACAGACCTCAAGCATCGGGATATCAAAACAGGAGTTCCCTACCGCAGCACAGGCATCCAAGGAAAGATGGAGTTTGTCAACCAACTCTTTGACATTTTTATCCTTCTGCATCAGTTCCACATGTAGTACGCCTTCACCAGTTAAACGTCCGTCAGAACCAACTTTCACTTCGTTTGCAAACGTATAATCAATTCCTAGGTCTCTTGCGACTTTTTCTGCTAGAATATCAAGGCCTGCACTGACAATCGCAGTCTGTACTTCATGCTCTTTAAGGAAGGTGATACATTCCTTTACACCGTTGATAAGAGGAATAGAGTACAATATTTTTTCAATGGTTGCTTTACTCACCGCGGTTCCATTTGTTTTCCATAATGAGACATCCCGTCTGATGAACTCCAGGTAATCGATGTCCCCTCGGAGATACGGCATGATCGACCGTTCATTCGTCGTCCCGAAGTACTCATGGACATACCGCCAGGAGCTGACGGTATCAAGCAACACCCCGTCCATATCAAAAAAAACCAATCTGAGGTTCTTTCTTTTTTTTCCTACCTTAGAAGAAGGTTTTTTGTTTGTTCGATAACAGGGATAGGTGCAGGTTGATTTCATCAGAGGCATCACATAGCTCAAGTCCTATTAATACATTTATTC
>Ga0209288_10000119_pt1 | contig 24899 bp, 35 predicted proteins | sample PPLLaktember2015_4_FD_187261 | JGI IMG/M metagenome (GOLD analysis project Ga0209288, IMG submission 187261) | Freshwater sediment microbial communities from Prairie Pothole Lake near Jamestown, North Dakota, USA - PPLs Lake P8 Core (1) Depth... | ecosystem: Environmental > Aquatic > Freshwater...
TGGTCAATGCTAATGAATTCAACAAGGTTTCCAAATAAGATATACGTTGCGTCGCTTTTGTTGTGGTGCGCTTCGTTGTAGATGTTTTCGCGGTTTAGTATTTCAAAGAAATCCCGCATCACAGACGCGCGCAATGCCGGGAACGTCTTTCGCGCAATCGTTATCGTGGCGCCCGCGTTGGGGTTCTTATATGCAAGTTCAATCAATACCAAAAGGAGCGAATACGTTTTGCCTGAACGCGTCCCGCCTTGGTGTACTTGAATGCGTTTGGTGCAGGTTTTCGCGTCGTAGTATGTACGCGCTAACTTCATTCTTGGAACCAAGATAGCGGCCGCGATTCCTGAACCTCGATTTCTTGACGCTCGACGTATCCGCGCGCCTTGCCTTTTGTCTTCAGGAAAAATATAACCGCCGCCGGGTTCTTGTCTTTTATCAAAGCGTGAAGGTGCGTTTCGGCGAAATCCAACGCTTTGTCCGCGATGGATTGTACCGCGGCTTTGTACTGCATATCCGATTGCATCCAATTGTAATGCGCCGACCTTGCGACGCCCGCAACTTGCGCGGCGGTGGAAACAATGCCCAACGATTTTTCGAGCGCCTCCAACATCGCCGCTTTTGCCGCCGTTGTGTTCAGCGCCTCCGGCCGCGAAATCTTTTTTTGTGTGTCCATTGTTGTACGTTCACTTCCCGCAAAGTTCGCATTTTGGTTTGTCGTCTTCGGTGGGTTCTTTGGGTTCGTCAATTGGTACGTCCAATCCCCAATCAATCAACGCCAATTCGTCCCATTCATTCGCCAATGTATCCCAATCCCAATCCCCAAATGAAACGTTGTCTTTTATGATGAATTCCCGTTGTTTGTTTTCGGGCCATTCTACGACGTGAACGGGCGTTTCCGATATCCCGGCTTCCCGCATCGCGCTTAACCGCATATTGCCGCCCAAAACAACCCCGTCGGGCGTACACACAACCGGCCGCGCCTCCAACATTTCAGGGAACGCCTGAAGGGATTGCACCAAGCGTTTGAAATCCCGTTGGCGAATCGTCCGCGGGTTGTCCGGGTTTGGCTTCAGGTTGGATATATGCGTTCTTCCGAATCCGGGTTTCAACATATCGCTTCAGGTTGTTCGATTTGGTCGGCGATAAGTATCAACCATTCGTATTCGTACGAATCCATTGCGCGCTTGAATTCGTTTTGGGCTTCCTTGCAATGCTTCAAATTCGCATTTTGGATGCCGTAGGAATGCACAACGCCCGCTTTGGCGTACTTCCGTATGTTCGACGCAATTTCAACGCGTTCTTCGGGCGTATACGGGTTCATTTCAAAAGGCATTGCGAATGGCGTCTTGGTATTCCTTAAAAAAGTTTTCGCGGTTGCCGACGGCCCACCATTTCAGGAACCGCGTTTTGCGCCTTTGCTCGATTGCCATCGCTTGTTCGTCGAGCGTCCAAACGATGCGCCATTTTCCGGATTCATCTTGTTGGTATATCAATCCTTCGTCCTGCATCGTGGACAATACGGCCGTCAATGTTTGATGTTTGATGTTGCAGGTACGCGCGTCCTTGCGCAATTCCTGCAAATTCATCGGCCCGTTTTCATACAAGGCAACGTATATGCGTTGTTCGGTTGTCTTAATCAATCCCGATTGCGCCGCTTCGCGGAACGCTTCAATGCTTTTCTTGCTCATTACTTGTACCAAAATTTAATTACTTGAACTGCAAGCGCCGCTTGCAACGCAAGCAAGACGAATGCAACGATATCGCCGGGATGGATTTTGCGCTTCATTTCTTCGCGTAATATGCGCCGCGTACCTTGTTGCGAATACTTGCCTTCAAATCGTCAAGTAAGCGTTCCAAATCGCGTTCAAATTTCAAATCGTCTTGCCATTCGTTGAACGAACGCGCGGCCCGTTCGGGGTACGATGTGCTTTGAATGTTCGGCATTGTTGTTTGATTAAGCCCCCGGCCGAAGCCGGAGGCGATTTCGTTTGTTCAGTTCAGGCGATTTGCCACCGCGTACCAATTTCGGTTCGGCCGCTCATCAATTCAAAGTATCCGTTTTCGGTCATTACTTCGACGTATACGCCGGTATTGGTCATTTCGTGGCCTACGATTGTAACGCGGAAATCAACGTTTGCGGCGTCATTGTAAACCAATGAAGTTCCGAAGGGAAAGTTTGCGAAGGTCATTTTTTCTTGTCGTTGTTGTTTGATGGAGCAAACATACTGCATCGTTTGTTTCCCTGCAAACTTTTCGGCAAGTTTTTTTTAGGCCCAACCGGGCAAATCCAATTCGCGAACGTCTTTGAAGTATCCGCCGGGCGTTCCGTCCCATTCTTTGAAACGCTCAATCAACCGGGCGACGCGTTCCGTTGCCATTCGGTGCGCGCGTTCGCTTTGGATATACACGGCGACGTTGTGCGGCGCGGCGGATTCTACGCAAATCCAGTAAAACCGCGGGACGTTGAACGCTTGCGTATATAGCGCCGCTTGTTCGTGATATCCAAGGTTGTGCGCTTGACGTTGGAACCCTTCGGGCGATGCGTCTTGCGTCGTCTTCAAATCGAATATCCAAGTATCCGCAATCCCGTCGGCGATGCCGCGAAATTCGATGCCGTGTAATTCTTTGGCAATGCCTTGTTCGTACGCGTTGGCCGATTCAATCAAACCCGCCGCGGTGGGGTTGTCGAATATCGCTTGACGCATCCGTTGGATGTTGTCGAAATCGGCTTGGGTCAATACGTCGCGGCCGGTGGCTTGCAGGGAAAACGCTTCAAATTCTTGTTTGCCTTCCTTGGTGCGTCGGTCAATCTTCGGCGCGACGATATACCGGGCATCGAATTCGTGCGGTTCCAATACGAAGCAATGCAACGCGCTTCCGGCAATCATTGCATCCGTCCGCGGCGCTTCGCCCGCGACGTACTGCAAGTAATGATTCGGCGATTTGGCAAACGCCTTCAATGCCGAATGTGAAATGTAGTTTCGTTTCATTGTGTTCAGTTGTTTGAAATGAAAAGTAAGGCGCCGAAGCGCCTTTTAATTGTTCATTGTTTCCTCCAACGCCTCAACCTTCAACATATCTTCATCCATCGATGCGACAATGTGAAATGCCATCGTGTTGTGATATTTGTGTTCAATGTTGCGCAAGTAATTCACCGCAACTTGTCGCGGCAAAAATGCCAAATCGTATTCGCCGCGCTTAAACCATTTTATTCTAATGAATTCATATTGCGGGTTTTGCTCAATGTGGCCAATCAAATCTTGAATTTTCATCGTCGTTGTTGTTTGAGGAATTAACGGGCAACCGCGGTTTGGAATGTGTGTGAAGTTGGGATTTGATTTGCGTAGTCCGCGGCCGCTTGTTTTGCGCCTTTGAGCGTGTAGGCCGCAAAGGATTGACCCGGAATTTCTTTTGTGGTGTAACGAACCGAAACGCGCCATTGTCCGGCGGCAAGGTTCATAATCGTGAAATGTGCGTTGTCAGTTACAAGCCGGTAAATTCCGTTGCTTCCCTGAACGTCGGTGGCGGTGTAGGTTTTCATCGTCGTGTTGTTGTGTTGTTTGATGCCGTAAACATACGCCGTTTTTTTCTTCCCGCAAACTTTCTTGCAACTTTTTTTCATTGCCGCGGCGTCGCCGACAACGCGTGTTGGTCGGCATCGTTCGCCAAAAGATTTTTGATTTCGCGGATTCGGTCACGCAAGCACGACGAACACGTTGTTGCAGTGGCCGTCACGCCGGTTGCTTTGGCGTAGTATTCCGCCAACTTCGCATTTTGTTCAGCGGTGATATCGTTACCCAACCCGCCCAAAAATTCCGCGATTTCGTACGCTTCAACTTGCGTAATCGTGCCTTGCCATTTCCCAAGCGGACAAGCCGCCATTTTGAATTGCGCCTTAACCGGCATCACGCATCCGCACAACTGAACTTTTTTGACCTTTTTACCCTTCAGGATTGGCCCGCAAGTACGGGTTGACGTAACGTAATGCGGACACGCCTTACATATGGTCAAGCGTTCCGCCCGTGTTTCTTGATTGACGAATAACATTGGCAAGTATTTTTTTGGTTCTTGATAGTGATTGGTAGATTGTCGCCGCCTGAATGCCCGATTCGCGGGCGACGTCTGCAAGGTTGTACCCTTCGATGTACAACCGCGCAATTGTTTTGTCGAAGAACGGCAATCGGTCAATGAAAAGTTCCATTTGTTCCAACCGAAGCGCCGTTTGCAAATCGTCTTTGTCGGCGATATCCGGAACGGCGCCGCGTTCCTCGATGCGGTATATTTTCTTGAATTGCCCGCGCGTCGCTTCAATGAATATCGCGGTGCAAAAATACCCCATCGGCTTTTCAGGAAACGCCTTGTCGATTACGCGCAAATAAACGTGTGAAACCAAATCGGCATCGTCCGCGGTATATCGTCTTGCGACGCTACACAAGTACGCGTAATTCGTGGACACGAATTCATCCCAAGATTTTTTCCAGTTCACGAACTTCGGCGGTGTAGTGCGCTATCATTTGGGACAATTCCTCGATTGTATAACGCGCCGGGCGGTTCGATTTCAAATAAATTTCGTCCGCCGTCCCTTCGCCGTATTTCGCATTCAGGTTGCGCCCGAATTCAAATTGGCGCCCGCCGTTCATATTGCAACGCTTGCACTGGAATTGTACGTTCGCTTCGTCCCACCGCGTCGCATACTTCGCGCGGGTTATGAAATGCCCGGCGTCTACTTCGCGCCAATGCCGGTTCACGCCGCAAGTAAAGCAATTGGCGTGTCCCGATTCGTCGGCAACGCGCATCCGCACGAACCGCGAAAACACGGCGTCCAGTTTGTGAACTAATGTTGCCCGTTTTGTTGGCATCGTTCTTTGTCGCGTTGGCGGATTTCTTCGCGTTGTTCCGGCGTCAATTTAGAACGCCGTTTTAGGATTTCCGCAAAGGTCGGTTTCACTTCCGGCAACGACGCAATCAATTCTTCAAATAACGGCGTCCGCAACGCTTCACTTTCGATTGCTTCGCGGTAATGCTTTTCCCTGAATTCGCAAGCCGTATTCACGTCGTATTCGCGCAACGCCGCGCAAATTGTCGGCGTGTCAAGCCGCCCGTACAAATCAATTTTACCCCGTCGTATTTGGCCGAAAACGTGTTTCACTTCCTCGACGTTCAGCGAGCGGAATTCGTCAATGATATCTTCGGCGCATTGGTATATATCGTCCTCCGATTCAAACGTTTTGTTTACCTTGACGGCCCGCATTAGCGCGAACAATTCGCGCGAAATGAGCGCCCGCAAAAATGCGCCGTCTTCCTTGTTAGCCCGTGAAATGCTTATACCATACCGGCGTATTTGCTCCGGCGCCGTTGGCTTCAAGATGCCTTGCGAATCCCGTTCGGGTAAGGTTAACGCCGCGTAGTTCAAAAAGTCCCTTCCATCCGTTGGCGATGCTTTGGCCAATGATTGCGATTGCGTTGTTTTCTCCATTGTTTGAAATTTTCTGCAAGTTATGCAACGCCGTTTGTTCCGTTTTGGCGCTCCGATATTGAAACCGATGTTCAGCGCGGCGGTATTCCTTCCATTCCGACCAAGCCGCCGCGAATTCCTCCGAATCAAAAGGCATCACGATATCAACCGCCTTTTGTTTCATAGGTTGTTTCATAGATTGTTTTATATCTTGTTTCATATGTGCGCCATTTGGCGCAAGTTTTGCGCGTTTAGGCGCAACCTTTTGCGCGTCCGGGCGCAAGTTCTTGCGCGTATACGCGCAACTTCCAACCGGTACTTGCGCCGAAATGCGCAACGTTCTTGTTGGCCCGTAGCCGTCCCGCACGATGAAACCGGAACGCACCAATCCGACCAAGATTTTGCGCGCTTGTTGTTCCGAACATTGCAGGCGCTCCGCAAAATATACGTCGCCTGCAAAGCATTCGCGGCCCGTATCAATGAACGAAGCAACTTCCGCAAGAAAGATGCGTTCGCCCATTGATAACGCGCGCAATTGCCAAATGCGTTCAGGAATCCAAATGCCCGCCCGCTCCATATATCGTTTGTTCTTGACGCGTTACGGCGTCAACCATTACTTGAAATTCCGTCCCCGTCAACGCCCGAAATTCCCGCGCATACTTCAGAAAGTTGCGCGGCGTTTGTGTTATCCAGTTCCGAAGCGTTGGGATTGTAAGATTCATCGCTTCCGCCGTTTCCGTGACGCTCTTGTAATGCGTCAAGAAAAGCAATTCCAAAGGGGTTTTTCCGTTCATTTTGATTGATAAATTCAGTTGCTTGTTCAAAGGTCATTTCACCGATTCGCATCAACCCGCTCACATTCGCAAACGGGTTGTCGCGCCAATAACATATCAAATCGGTTTTCGTTGTTTTGTCCGGTAAGGGTTGCCGCGGCATTACTGCAAAAGCGAATTGCGAAGGTCAAGCATTTTGCGCGCGGTTAGTACCAATTCTTTGTCGTCGTGAAAACTATATTCTTGACAAATTGCGTATTGGATTGCTTGCCCAATCGCCCACGACGCATCAATTCGTTTTTGTACTTCGGGCGATGCTTGCGCCTTGGATTCCATTTGCGGCCGCGACAACTTAAAACTTGTCCCGTAGTTGCCCTCAGTTACCTGAACTTCTACTTCGTCGCCGACCTTCCAAGCGTCTTTCGTTTTGCAGTTTACGCGACCCGTACGGCCGTCGTCCAACGTTGCATCGTATTGATACAACAAGCCAAACTTGGATTCCCAAGTTCCGGTGAATTGTAGGTTTGTGATTTTCATTTGTCGAAATGTTTTTCGATGTATTCGTTCAGTTCTTCAATTGCGCGCTCGACGTTGAACAAATGCCATTCGATGCCGTACGCTTCGCGGTTCGCCAATTCGCGCAACCAATGCGCGTAGTATTCTTGGACGTCTTGTTTGAATTCGTGTTTCATAGCGTCGCCAAATCCGCAAGCATTGCAACCTGAATGTTGTCGACGAAAATTGGACACAATTTGCCGTCGGGCGTCTTTGCTTCAACAAGCAATTGCGGCCCAAAATGCGCGTCGTGGATTGCTTCCGTCGTGAAGCCGCGCGCCTCGAAATAGGCGGCGGCGTGTTTCACTTGTTCGTTGGTCAGTTTCATTGTTTCGTTGTTTGATGGGTTAGATTTTTACGTATTCGATTTTTTCGCATTGGAAGTTTGCCAACTTTTCCTTGGATTGTGTTTTCCACATTTTAGCGATATCCTTTGCGCGGCCGCCTTTGAATGCCTTTGAATCGCGGAATTCCAAGCGTTGCTTTTCAATCGCGATTGTTTCACCGGTGATTGCCGAAGTGTAGGTGTAAGACACTTGAACGGCGTACCAAATCGGTTGCAGGGTTGCGGTGTGATTGTCCATCGTGGTGTGTGTTTGTTTGTTTGACCCGACAAACATACAACAAGGTTTTTTGTCCTGCAAACATTCCGCAAAGTTTTTTACCCCGATGCGTAAAAATTATTTGCCCACAAAAAAGACGGGCCGCCGTTGCGACCCGCCTTCGTGTATCAAACAACGAATACAACGGCGATGAACCGCGCCGCAAAGTTAGTCCATAAACGACAAGCACAACGGCAACACGGCCACCGCGCACAACGCCACCGAAGTCCATTCAATCCCGTTCGCGGCGATATCGTTACAAGCCGTCAACGCAATGATTCCGCCAATCGTTCGTTTTGCCGACCACCGCCGTAGGTCGCCCTTTGTCTTGAACACCTCCGTGAAGTCGAACCGGCCCAACAAATCAAGGATTTTCATTTGCGCTTGTCCGGAATCAACGCGTTGATTAAGCGGGCCAACGCCGACGAAATTTTGTTGTCCTTCGTCGACGGGGTTAGGTTGGCGATTACGTCGAAAAAGACGATTGCCGCCGGGACGATTACCGCCCAATTTGCCAAAAGGAATTCCATTGCGTTTCAATTTATAGGTTGGTAAGCGGTGGCAACGCGTTTGATTCGTCCAACTTCAAATCGCTGAACTTGTCGGCGACCTTAAACGACGGACACGCCTTCGCGTTGGTGAAATCGTTGTGGCCGTAAACTTCAAGCGGCCCGTATTGCGCGCGTAACGTTTTGACGATGGAACGAAACGCGGCTTGTTGTTTCTCGTTCATCGTGTCTTTGGCTTTGCCGTTCTCCATCCCGCCAACGTAGCAAACGCCAACGCTATTTTCATTCCAGCCCAAAACGTGAGCGCCGACCTTTTGAAGCGCGCGGCCCAATTCGACCTTGCCCGACAATCGTATTACATAGTGGTATCCGATATCCGACCATTTGCGCGCTTTGTGCCATTGCCGAATTTCTTTGGCGCCGACGTCTTGCGTTGGGTTTGTCGCTGAACAATGCAGGACAATGAATTTCAGTTTACGCATTGAACATAGTTTTCAGCCACGATAAAACGGACAACGCGAACGCTCCAAGCGCCGTCCAATACTTGCGCTCCAAATTGGTAATACGCTTGTCGAAATCATCGTTGTTGCCGTGTAGGTAATCCAACTTTGTTTCGATTCGCGTTATCGCGCGTTCCATCTTGTTTAATTGTTCTTGCATCTAACCAAACCTTCAAAAGTTGTTCGTTGCGTTTCCGGGTCGATTTCAACACGTTGAATACAATTCAAGGTTTTGCGTGTATCGCCCGCTTCCCCGGCTGAACGTCAACCCCGATTGATAGTAAACGAAGGGTTGCGCGCAAATCCGGTTTTGAAGGTTGGTCGTGTATTCCGGGATTGACGCCGTATTGTGACACAAATACTTGTGCATTTGCGCCGTGTAGAAATTGGCGTTCTGCCTGCAACGTTCAATTTCCCGGTGCAAATCGTCCGGCGTAATTGCGCTTGTGTTGTCCGAACTACGGATAACCAAACCGCCGTTGTCAATCTTGACGTGAAGCGTCGGCAAAAGTTCAACCATTGTCCACCAAGCAAGCGCCTTGCGCGCGTACGTTTCCACAAGGGTTTGATACGCACCGGCAAGCGTGTTGCCTGCAATCTTCGTCCGTAGCGCGTCGTACAAATCCGAACCCAAGTACAATTGTAGCGTCTTGTCTTGCGCAATTAAGACGGCTTGTGAAATGTAGTTTTCATCGACGCCGCCGTTCAGCATCGTTGTACGCTTCAAGTAATTCGGCGAAATGAAAAGAACTTCGGGCATCTTATCGGGGCGTTGTGAATTTTCGTGGCTTCAGAAATCCGCGGTTCTTCATATCCCGCGGGCGTTGCGCAACGCGCTTGTCGTTTTCTTCCAAGCGGTTTTTGTTCTTGTCTTCAAGCGGCAACGAACCAATGATTCGTTTCGCTTCGTTAACCGAAATCAAATTGTTGTTTTTCTTCAAATACGTTTGCCGCATCCAGTAATGCCGACAACTTCCGCCGCCTTTGTAAAACCAAATGTTGTATGTGTCCGCTCCGCCCGGCCCCCATCCCGGATTCACCGCTTGACTACCGGCGGCAATGATATCTTCCTTGCGATATACCTTCATTGCTTGAATCATACGCGAACAGAAATCGCGTGAATCGTCGTCGGCAAGCGTCGTCGGCGCGTACGCGTACCGAACCCGGACAATATCGTTGTCCTGTTCGCTTGTTTTGCTTGGAGCGTTGCGAATCGTACGGGCAAACGCCCAAGCCGAATCCAACACGTTTTCGTTGTCGTAATCAACCGGCCGTTCGTCCACCAATTCCCAATCCGCGTCCATCGTTTCGCCGCGTTCCGTCAAGTAATCCAGCGCCGCGCTGAAATTCATTTGAAGCGCCGTTTCGGTTTGTTCTGCAAACAAACGTTCGGCGGCCTCAACCGGGAATTGTAACATCGTCACAAGCAATTGAACGCCTTGCGCCTTGGTCAATTCGCCCAAGCCAACCTTCGCGATAATATCAAGCGCGCTTGAAACTTGAATATCGGTGTACGATTGCGTAACGTCGGCCGTTTCCACCGCTTGCCCGATTGGGTGTACTTTGTCCGCGATGCCGCAAGCGTTAATTAGCGTTTGGCAAGCGTCAAGCAAAAGTTGCTTGTTGGGTTGAATTACTTGTTCGTCAAAAAGTTCGGCCGATTCCGCCAATTCCGCGCCGCCGCCCAACTTGCCCGGAACCATTACGCCGAACATTTGCGGGTTCGTGACGCGGTGGCCAATCATAATTTTGGCCGTCGTTTCCTCCGACAAAAATTGGTATTGTTTGTCGGCATCGGACAACGGGAAGGGTTCAATTGACGGGCGACGTTCGGGCGTGTCCGAAAACGTCATAAAAAACTTGCCCGCGTTCTGTGCGCCCGTCGTTTCGCGCTCGATGTTGTTTCGGATTTGGCGGCGTTCTTCGTCGTCCGGGATGCCGTTTGAAAAGTGAATTGCAAACGACGGCGACAACCCGTTTTTGATGTTGTTTATATGGAAAACGGATACTTCTTTTTCCAGTTCAATGTAATTGATAGCGCCGACGTAATCGGGTTTTGCGTAGTATTCGGCGCCAATCGTGAACGGGCGCACCGCCAAAACCTGAATCGGTTGTTCGTTCTTCAACTTGGAATTGAAGCGCGGCAATACCTCCGGTTCCTTGTCGTTTTTCCAGTCCTTGGAATAATAATAGTACCCAATTTCTTCGTCTTCGTTTGCTACGCCGCACCGGATATTTTCAAACGGAATGTGCCGAACGTTTGCAATTGTCGTCCTATCGAGCGACCAAATAACCTCCAAGTAAAAACCCGCTTGCACCTTCAAATCCATTGCGCATTTGCGCAATTCTTCGTTGATATCCCATTGTGCAAGCAACATCCTACCTTCAAGCGTGTTCGCGTCGAACCCTTGCCCGAATATCATTTGGGCAATCGTGTTGCACAACGCGTTGTGTGTAGGCGACGCGTGAAATAACTCAATCAAATACCCCGGAAAATTGTTGTCGTCGCCGTATTCAACCCATTCTTCGGTAATCTTTTCGCGGTGCGAACGTTGTTCGTACTTCGCAAGCGCCAACACATTTGCCGTCTGTTTAGTTTTCATAATAGACGTAATCGGTTGGGATTGCGATTGTCGGGAATTGGGTAATCGACGGGCCATTGATTTTCAAAGTTCCTTGTTCAACTTGGGCGACCACATTCACGTTGCTTGGGTTCTTGTTCGTGCTTGAATTCTGAACATAAACGAAGTAATCGAATTCGCCAAATTCAGTAATCAAAACGTTGTTCGTGTTGTCGATGTTGGTTCGGACACGGATTGCGGTATATCGCGGGTTGTCCGTTTCTACATCGGCCACAAAATAAAACGTTTCGCGCGTCGTGCGGTTCACCAACTGAAAAAGGTAGTGCGTGTAAGAATAATCCCGCGCGGCGTCCTGCAACGTCAAGTATATGATTTGTTCGCCTGAATTGGGGTTTAGGTATAGCATCGTTCTAATAACGCATTATTGGGAAAAAAATACGGCCCCGTAGGGCCGCATCTTTTATCGTGTCCTTTGGCATTAGTTGCCCGCGGTGAACGTCAACAACGTTTGCGTTCCGGTGAGGAACGGCGCCGGTACTTTTTCCTCCGCCGTAAACGTCAACGTGTAGCCGTACAAATCGCCGGGGTTGGTTCCCGTTACGAATGTTCCGCCCGTTACCAAGCATCCGTTAGAATGCCCAAGAATTACTTTGTCGCCGTTCAGGGTTTCGACAATTACAATCAAATGCCCTTTTACCAAATCCGCAATTTCAGCATTCACGCCCGCTTCCATTTTCGGAATCGTGCATTCAAATACTTGCGAATAAAAGACGGAACCCGTCGCAACTTCGGCGTTGATTGTTTGGGTCAATTGGCTTGCGTTTTTCACAAGGTCGAACCCGTAAACAATCTTTGCCGAAGTAGCGTCGGTAAGCGCACCGGCCGTCGGTGTGCCGAAAATTCCGTCCGCGAACGTCCCAATCCAAGCGCGTTTGACGCCTCCGATGGCATCGCGACAAGGAATGCCGCGGCCCGAAATTGTGATTGTGCAAGCCATCTTATTTCAAGAATTAGGAAGTACGGCGCGCAATTGCGTACGAATCGTGGTCGACGATTTGACAACCGGCGGTTAGCGCAACCATTGCCCGCGTTGCATCTTCCAAGGTTGATTCATTCAGGTTGGCAACCGCGGCCGCCGTTGCGAAATCGTTGCCCGTCAAATCGGTTCCGAATGCAAGGTTTTCGGGCTTGGTAAACAGGAACGTATCGGCGGGCATACCGCGCGGCGTTACAATGCGATATCCGGCGTATTGTGCAACTTGTTCGTTCGGCAAGTACAACGAACCATTGGCCGAACCCAACGCCGCGTAATACAACGCCTTCATACCGGGCGACATATACAAATAGGTGTCCGGGTCGCCTGCGATATCGCCGGGGATTGCGGCCGCAAGCGCGGCAAGGCGGGTCAAAATGTTTGAAGCATCCGTTGCGCCCGTCAAGGTTTGTTCAACGGCCGGGGTTGCCGCGACAATCTTTGCCAACCAACCATTCAAGTACGTCACGGCCGTTCCGCCCGACGTTGCGCCGCTTGTCGAATTGTAGGCGCCGCGCCACATACCAACTTCAACATCCTTTGCGGCTTGTGCGATAACGTACCGAAGCATTGCTTCGTTCGTGCTTGCCGGTGCGGTGCGGCTGTCGCGCATCATATCCGCTTCCCAAGTTGCCGACAAATCCGAATTGCACAATTGCAATTTGATTTCCAGTTTGGTAGTGGCAAGGATAACTTCGCCCAAGGTCGCGGCGCCGCCGTCAAACCCGCAAGTACGCGCCCGAAGGGAAGCGCCGGACATTTTCCGAAGAACCGCCGTACCAACGACGTTCGGATACAAGTTGCACCAATTGTTTACGATTGTGTCCGCCGCCATAATTGCGGGCGTCACATACGGAAGCGCGGCTTTGCCCGCGTACGTTCCGGTTCCGGCCGTTACGTTTGCCATTTCTTTTTTTGAGGTTTAGGAATTTGCCATTAGAATTCGGACACGCTCCGTTTCAGACAACGAAGCCAATTCCGAAAGATTCACTTTGTTGCGTTTTGCAACGCGTTCAACGCCTTTTGCGGCGGGTTGCTTTGCAAGGTTTTCAATTACTTGTTCCTTTTCTGCAAAGCGCGCTTCAAAAGACGCTTGTACACCTTGGATTGCGTCGGCAATCATTTGTGCAACGTCTTCGCGGGTCAATACTTCGGCCGCCGCTTCAACTTCGGTTTCGTCTTTTGCCGCGTCTTCCGTTTCCGGTTCCATCCATTCAGCAACCGCGCCTTCCGCGACAACGAATTTCACGCCCGAATCCAGCGTGTAATCCCCATCGGGCAACGGGATTTGTTCGCCTTCATCATTGACGACAAAAACGGCAACCCCAACGGCCCATTCTTCGGCGTCCGTTTGGATTGTTTGGCCGCTATCAAGGACGGCCGATGCGAACGCTTGCGCTTCGGCGGACAATGCCGTTGCCGCGTTCATTAGCATCTTCGCAACGCGTTGTTTCAAATCCATTTTCAAAAGGTTTTATTGGTATAACGATTCGATTTCAAGATGTTGACAAGTTCACCCAAAGATTCGTCGAATTTTTCCCACGAGAAATCCGCGTTCATCTTGTCTTCAGTTTCGCGGCGGGCAAACAATCCTTCAATTGAAAACCCTTTGACCTTGCCGCCTTTGACCCATTCGTTCCACAACGTTTCATCATCAATCTTCATTGACGCCATCCACGTTCCACGTGGAACATTCATACCATAGTGGCGGGATTTGTCTTTGTCGCCTTCAACAATCCACGATTCGACAAGCGTTGTGCCTTTTACCGGCGCTTGATGTTCCAAGGTCGCGTTGGCTTGGTTCCCTGCAATGAAATACAATTCCATTGCCCGCCGTATCGTTTCCTTACTGAAGTACACAAAAAATTCTTCGTCGTCTTTGCGCCGGTAAATTGGTTTGTCCGGAATCAATACCGGCCCCAATACAATACGACGTTCCTTGTCGATTGTCTTAAACTGAAATTCGGCGGATAACGCCACGAAATCCGCTTCGATTGCAGGCGCTTCAACAAGCGATATCGCTTGGATGCCGTAGGCGTCCGCGTCTTCGTCAATTACAAGTTCAAAAATGGTCATTATCCAAAAAGTTTTGCTTGGTCAGAAATCCGTTGGTTGGCTTGTTGCGCGGTGGATACTTCGGACGCAAGAACGTACGAACGAATCCCTTGCGTTTGATTGGCTTGTCCCATAAAACCAAGGTCAATCGAAGGTGCCATTGACCCGCCGCCACCAACGCCCGCGACGGAAGGCGGCGCAAGGTCGGGCGACGGGGATTCAAATTTTTGCTTTGCGATTGTCGCGATTTGGGCCGCACCTACGGCGGCAACGCTTGCCGTCTGAAGCAATCGAAGGATTGTCGAGGGTTGCGTTTTGTCGGTAAGCGCCGCCGTAACGCCTTCCGCCGTGTTAATTACCGCGTTGGCAATGCCGATTGCCTTGTTGATTTGGAAGTTCCTTTTGGCCCGGCGTTCGTCGCCTTTGGTGAACGCGTCGGACAACGCCGCGATTGCTTCCAGCGTGTTAAACGCAATCGCTTTGCGCGAATCGTAAACGGCTTTGTCCGTTGCGGCTTGTTTTTCCGCGTCGTCTTGTCGCTTTTTTGCCGCCGCTTCGTCGGCCTCCGCCGCCGCATCGCGCGCCGCTTGGTCGGCTTGCGCCTTTTTTACCCTTTGTTCTTCCTCCAACCGCTCGATTTCAGCGATGCGCGCCGCCTCGATTTCCGTTGTCGACAACCCGTTGGCAATCGCAAGCGCTTCAAGCGTGTTGTACTTGTCTTCGATTGCTTTTACTTCCCTATCAATATCGGTTGCGGTACGTTCCCAAAGCGCGTCTTCAATTTGAATCAACGCGGCCGCTTGGTCGGTGGCCCGTTTCAATTCTTCTTCGTTGGCCGCCTTTTGTTTTTCTTGCTCCGCCGCCGTCGCTTCGTCCGCTTTGGCTTGTGCTTCCGCCCGCAACGCTTGTATTTTTGCCTGAAGTTCCTTCCGAAGCGAAAACGATTCTTCTTCAAGCGTAAAAATTTCGGCTTGGGCTTCGGCCGCCGCGCGCCTGTTCTCTTCTTGAATCGTTCCGGACGCCTCCGCAAGTTTGTTCTGTTCGTTTAATATCGAAAGATTTTCCCGCGCAATGCGCTTGCGTTCATTTAATAAATTTTGCTCAATTTTCGACGCTTTTTCAATCGCTCCAATTCGTTCTTCAAGCGTCCTTGTTGTATCCTCCGATATAAAAGAAAGTTCTTGTAATTCTTTTTTCGCTTTTGCGGTTGCGACAATTTGCTTTGTTTCGGCGCGCTCCAAATCCTGCAAGCGGGCCGCCAATCCCGCGGCCGCCGTTGCCGCCTTGCCCGCTTCGGCGGCGATTTGCCCAACGCCATTTGCAACCGCGATTGCAACGCCGGTAATCGGGTTCAGTTTCAACGCCGCTTCGCCGACCTTTGCGAATCCTGCCTTCGCCGATTCCGCGGCGCCTTTGAAATCGCCGCTGAAAACCTTGCCGACGGCATCGGCCAAATCGGAAACGCCCGAAAGTATGTTTTGAAATTGGTCGGTGACGTATGTTTTAATTAGCGTTGCAAATTGCGTTATCGTTTCTTTTGGCTTGGTGAAAAGGTTTACAATGCCTTCGCCCAAGGTTGAAACAACGCCCATTAAAACGCGGAACACGGCCCCAACGCCCGCCGTCGCGCGCTCCAACATTTGCGCGCCGCGTTCGGTTTGGGTGAAATACGCAACAAGCGAACCAAGCGCCGTCACAAACAAGCCAATACCGGTTGCCGCAAGCGCAACTTTCGTCGCGTTCAATCCCGAAATCAATTGACGGATTCCGGCGCCCGATTCCACCAAGCGCGACGCAAACCCGCCCGTAACGTTGTCGAGCGCGCCAACAACCCGTTGCCCCGTCTTTCCTAAATTGTCAACCGCGCCTTCGGACGCTTCAAGCGCGGCGTCCAGTTTGGACGTATCCGCCTCGACGTCGACAACGATTTTGTTCTTTTTAGCCATACAACCAAAGGATTGCGCGAATTGCCAAATACCAAATCAACACGATATATCCGTAGTACACGACGCCCGCAAGTATCCTATCAAACCGGCGCAACCATAGCGGCCGCCGCGGTTCTTTTAAGAAATGCAACGCGTCGATGATATAACCGAAATCCTTTTGATTCTTGATTTGCATTGTTAGGGTTGATAGCAAAACCCGGTTGACGAATCGTACCAAAACCCGTAGCGTTCGCAACATTCACGGCCGCCCAAAAATGTACCGGTTCCGTCGGGTTCTTCAAATTCAATCTTGCCCGTCCGTCCCGTTTCCGGCAAATTCTCACAATCGCGACCCAAGCCGCCTAATAACTTCAGCAACTTAATTGTTACAACGCCTTCCGTCGTGGCATCGAACCCGGATATTTCAAGGATGCGGAACGCTGAACCAAACAAGCGGATTGAATCGTTCCAATTGAAGTTGCCGATATCCAATTGCGACAACCTGAATTTGGCGGTGAGAATACGCGCGTCGCTTGAATATAGGTCGATAACGTAGGCGCTCCAATACCGGTAGTATAGCGTTTCTTGTGGGTTGGCTGTAATATCAAAAAACGGCAACGCTACCCCAAACATCAACGACAAGTTTTTGACGTCAACAAGTTGCCCGTTGTACGGCGAAAACAAAGGGAAGTTTTCCGGCGAATCGGTGGCGCCATTCTTCAACAAGAACTTCAAGTTCTGTTGGCCTGCCCAATACGCAAGATGTGGTTTCAGATTGTCAATTGACAAATCTTCGCCTTCGGTTTTCAGCAACCGCAAAACCTTGTAAGACGTTCCGGGAATTAAACTAATTACGAACGGCGAAAACCCGCTTGTTATCGTTTCCTCACCGGTGGCGAAATCGTTGTTCGGGTCGAGAATTTGGTGACGTCCGTACGTGTAGCCCGTCGATTCCCTGAACGCTTGGTTCACGATATCGCTACCCTCCGAATGCGTCCAAGTGTACGTTCGCTTTTGCAAATCGGCCGTCGGGGTTACGGCGATATCTTGGGTCAAATCGACCTTGTTTGTCCAATCCTTTGTCGTTCCCGCGGCCAAATAATCGTTGAAGGGTTCGACGTTGATTTTGGTTGAATCGTATTTGTCGGGGACGAATACAAGGTTGAAGCATCGTTGCAACCCAAGCAAGAAATCAATGCACCGGATATCCGGCATATTGCGCGCAACGTCGAGCAACGGCGTTGTCGGGATGTAACTATGTACGTTCCACGATGTGCCACCAATTCCAAGTAATCCGTTGGTCGCGCCCGCGTTGAATGTAACGTTTCCTCCGCCGGTGCTAATTTGAAATTGCAAAACGTAGACGTGTCCCGCCGTCGCATCGAGCGCAAAACCAAACGGCGCCGCGGTGGACGCAATACCCCATTGATAAGACGTGTTGAAATCGAATTCGTCTACGACAAGGTTTGTATTTGTTCCCGTTGTGGTATTGCGCAAGCGAAGCGAAAGTGTAGCGCCCGCGTTGCTCAAATCGAACGAATAAAACCCGCGCATATAATAGGTGCCGGTGAACGGAACTTGCCATTGACCCGCGGCGAAATCCGCGCCCAAATCGTAGAAATTGCCGCCGTCGCTCAACTGAAGGTTTGTCCATCCAACGGGCGCCGTGAACGTTGTATTTGTTGTGAATCCCGCATAAAACGCCACCGCTTGCCCGCCGCCGTTTGTCGTCGTCAATTCCCGCTTGCCTTTGTGAAGCATCATATACAACGCGGTTGCGTTGTTCAGGAACGATGAATTGAGCGTGAACCCGTACGTTGAAAATATCTTGTCGACAATCGTTTTAATCCTAATAAACGGCGTCATATCCCGCGGCAATAACGCCGCGTTGCCGGGGTTAGACGATGCGCCCGCGCGCCAATTGGCGCCCCTTTCAACGATGCCGTACCGGATTTGTCCGGTGAACAAGTTTGCGTTCCAAGAATCGGTTACGTTGCTATAACTCAAATCGTGATTGAACGCCGACCAATTCAAATCGGCCAACTTCGCATCGCCGATTGTCGCCGCAAGGTTTCGAGCGCCACCGAAAAACGCAATTTCCAAATCAACGAACTTCCCGTTCTGAACGTACCACGATTTTACTTGGATATAACCGCGCATTATTTCAGCGCCTCCAATTGATAGAATTGCGTCCAACTTGCGTTTGATATCGAACGCCATTACTTGCGACAATTCAAACGGCTGAAATACGCGTTCGTTGCGTTCCGTCAACGGGATGCGGAACGTTTGCGAATAATCGCCCGACGGGTTATTGACCTTTTGTATATCCTGAAACGAATATGTAAGGTTGACGGGTTCGTTATCGTACAAATCCAATTGCCGCCATTGCGTGTCAAATACTTGAATCGTTAGCATTGGATTGATTGTGCAAGTTCTACGTTAATCGACGCTTGTGTTAGTTTGCTCGATGTGCGTACTTGATACGATGCTTGGTTGTCTGTAATGTTCAGCGGAACCCAAACCCCGTCAATCTTGCCCATTACTTGACGCGCCCGCATTAGTACGGGCAACAACTTCGCTTCGGCAACGTCGAATATCCCGTTCAGCGTGAACGCTTGTTTCGCCGTCTTTTGATACGGCAACGATTCCGCTTCGTACGTCAACCACGATTCCGGAATGTAGGCGTTGTAATCAATCAAATTGCGCTTGTACGTTTTTTCTTCCGTTCGTATTACACGGCTTGAATTATTGAAAAAACGCAAGTAATCCCAACCGCCGCGCGTGTTGCTGAACGCGACCAAAACCGAATCGTTGCGGTTGCCGTTGCAGTTCCTTGTAACGCGAATCGCTTTGCCGCGGATTGTGAGCGTCCCGGCGGTAACGGGTTGGATTGTATACGATTTCCAGTTTGTAAGCGAAACGCCGGTAATCGCTTCGACGTTGACGGGCATTAGCGCCGCGTACATCATAAACCCGTTCGTTGACGACGCGGACGGAAGTTGCGCGCCGTTGGTCGCGTTGATTGTAATTGTCGTTGTTGTGGTGACGTTGCTTGTGTTCGTTACCGCGTACAAAATTGAATCGCCCGAAAACACGTCGTCGGATATCAAACACGCAATAACGCCTTCGTCTTCATCGGCGGCCGTCAATTCAATATAACTTCCCGTTGCTTCCCTATCCGTCAACCAAAACTTTTTTGTTGAGGCGGTTCCGTAGTAATCGGCAAACGACGGATGCAACCCGGCCGACGTTTGTTCGTACCCTGCAAACAAGTACGCCGTTGCCGTGTCCAGTACCGCCGATTCCGTCCCGGTGTATTCTCCAACCTTCACTTCGTATTTGCGAATGTTGTAAGTTGTGAGCGTGAACGGAAGCGCGGTGTAAGCGTGAATTGGCCCCAACCCGGCGCCGTATCCGGTTTCATCGACCTTGCACCGGTTGAGAATTACGCGGCCCAAATCGAGCGTTGCCGCGTTGTCGGCGTTTACTGAAACGTAATACTTGCCAATTAGTCCGCCGTCCTCATAAACCCAAAAGATAATTCGGAACGCGGCCGTTGGCGTACCGGTATATTCCGCCGTAAACAACAAGGGTTGTCCCGAAGGTTTGAACGTACCGGCGCCCGGTGTCAGTAAGAAATCAACGGCCATTTTTGATTTGTGATTGTCGGCTGTTTACGCGGATGGTCAACTTTGAAACGGCATCTTCGCCGATTGCTTGCGCAAGCGGTGCGCCGTGTTTTTGAATCGCATATTCAAACCCGTTTACGAAATAACGCAAACCCTCGATTCCTTTTCTTTTGATGCTTCGGGCGATAAGAAAAGCCGCGCTTTGCAACCCGCGTTCCGTTTGCTTGACAAATTGCCCGTCGGCGTTCCGAAGGCGTACCGGCTTAACCCGCATCCATTTCAGAATTGCGTCCGTAGGCGGTTGCTTCGTGCGAAACGAAAACATACTTCCGCGCGATTGATTCGTTCCGTTGACGCCCCAATGAATGAACGGCGCGTATTGTTCGGCTTTTCCAGTTGCGAACAACTGAACGCCCGTGATTTTCTTGTTCTTTGTTGTGAGCGAATACGCAAGGGATTTTTGGAGCGTCCGCGTTGCAACGCCGTAGTTCTTATTCTTGCCGATGCGCCGCGTTCCAAGTTCACGTTGCGACGCTTCGACAACCTTTGTTGCGAACGTATCCCAAGCGGCATTCAGTTCTTTGCTCATAATGCAAGCGCCAATAACAAGTCGCGTATGGTAATAAACCCGTCGCGGTTTAAGTCGCACAACGGATTGTAAGGCGGTGGCATTTCACCGAAGTATTGCAAGATGCATTCAAGTACGTTCATCGTCCTTGCGCGTTGTAGCGTTTCTTGTAATTCTTGCTTGTCTTCAGGTGCGACGTTTTCGCCTTCGCGTGAATGCCGGGCCGGGCAATATCGCGTTCGATGCGCTTCGGTTGCGCTTGTGTTTTAGGTTTGGCCATTGCTCAAACTATCATAGTTCCACAACCAATAATTCGCCTCCAAGTATTCACACGCTTCGTCGTTCGTCCAAGTTGGGACGTCCAAGCCAACGCCCGGTTTGTATTCAACGATTGCCCAAGCGCCATCCACCGAATACCGGGTTGTACTTATATCGTCGTCGGCCAACAAATTGTAATCAATTGTTAGCACATCCGCGGACGGAATTACTTTGTAACGTCGTTCCATTAGTACCCGAATCGTGCTTTTTCAGCGTTGAAGTTTTGCGTCACTTGCGCGGCCGTCAATGCGATGTTGTAGCGGCGAACAAGCCCGGCGTACATTCTTTGCAATTCGCCCGACCCGTTCCAAGTTGCAAGATAGAAATCATTGTACGCAAGCGTCGGCGCGTAATTCCCCGTTGTGTCTTGTCCCACTTGAACGCCGTTACGATATACTCGTATTCTGTCGTTTGTGCCAAGATTCTCCATCGTTACAACCATATGATGCCACGTGTTCGTTGTCCAAACCGCCGTACCGCCGTATGTAGTTGTAAACGTGTCCGTGTTGGGCGCGTAGATAATCATTGCCGAGCCGCTCCAACGCATTCGCGTTCCTTGGTTGTATGCCGCCGCCCAAATGTTTCCCGTCCCCAACCAAGCGCCGTTTGAACGAATCCAAAGTTCGGTTGTGTAGTTCAGCAATTGCGACGCAATCAACGGGTCATCGACGGGTTGCGGGCGGGTGCCAATGCCTGCAACGTCATTTACCCCGTCGAAATAAACGGCGTTGACGCCGCCAATTGTCGTGAACGCCGCGCCGTTTCCTAACCCAAGGTTATACGTGTACGGCGTCGCATTGTACGTTTGGTGTAAGTCGTTCCAAATCGTGCTTCCGCTTCCAACGTTGGCGTCCCAATATGCCTGAAGGTTGGTTGTTACAAACGATGCCGCGGGCGCCGCGGCAACAAATGAATCCGCTATGTGGTTGAAAAAGTTCATATCAAATTGCTTGACGTTCACCAACGCAAACCCAAGTGTCCGTTGCAATTTTTTTGATTGCAATTACCGCGTATTGCTTCGCCGTTTTCGCCGTTTGGCTTGTCCGTAGCGTTACGCCTCCATTTCCTTGAATTGTTACGCTTCCCGTGTTTGCCTGCATAAACGCAATTTCAGTTCCGGTTTCAAATGCAACGGATGAATTCAGCGGGATTGTAATTACAAAGTTGGTCGTTGAATCGCAAACCATAAATTCGTTTCGGTCTCCGATTGCAAGCGTGTACGTCGTCGTGGTATGTGTGACCACAAGTGAATATTGCGACGGGATTGTTGGCTTGTTCAGAATTAGCGCATCGCCCGTCGCGGCGTTCCAATCCGCGTTCACGTTCACTTCCGCGCCCGCGGCGATTCCGTCAAGTTTCGTTTTGTCGCTTGCGCTCATTGCACCGGCCGCCGACGTCGTGGCGTTGGTAATGCTAATCGCGGGCGTCGCGCCTCCGCTCGACACGATGGGCGCCGTACCGGTTACGCTTGAAACGCCCGTTGAACCCGTTGCCGCGATTGTGATACTTTCCGCACCGGCGTTTGGCGTCAATGTGATATTAGCGCCTGCAATCAACGTCAACGTGTCCGTTTCGGAATTGGCCGAAATCGTGGTTGCGCCGACGACAAAATTTGAATACGCGTTTTGGTTTACTTCCGCGCCGGACGCGATGCCGTCCAACTTCAATTTATCGGCCGCGCTCATCGAACCCGCCGTTGACGTTGTAGCGGCGTCAATGCTAATCGTTGGCGTTGTCCCGCCGGTTGACACAATCGGCGATGTTCCCGCCACAGACGCAACAAAAGTCGGCTTGTTCAGAATTTGAGCGTCGCCGCTAACCGCGTTCCAATCGGCATTCACGTTGACTTCTGCGCCCGCTTGAATCCCGTCCAATTTAGCGGCATCGGTTGCAAGGGTGCGCCCGTTAATCGCGGTTGCGGTGATATTCTGAACGGCAAGCGTATTCGTCGAATCCGTGTAAGTGAAATCGGTGTCGTACGTAAACCCGCCGCCTCCATTTTGAAACCAAACGGATTTGAACCCGCCGGGCGGTGGGGATGAACCCGGCGGCGGTGGAATCGTAGTTGTGTTGATTGCGCGGTTTGTCCATTTCGACCCGTCCCACGAAAGCACATCATTCAGCGCAAGCGTAAACGGAAAACCTACGTCGGCGATTTCAGAAAGTTTGTAGTTCGGCGACCAATTGCGAACAAACAACCGGCCCGTGTTTGCGTGTTGCCGCGTGATAACTGCAACGGGAATGCGAGGAATTGGAGCGGCCGCAACAAGCGGCGTCCATTCGCCCGCCGTTACCGACAAATACACGATTGTCCCGACGGGCGCAATGCTTGTATTAATGCCGTAAATTGTTCCGTACGGGCGAACGTGTCCCGGCGAATTGGCTTCGATTCGTTCGCTTGTTATTCCTACAATTGTACGAACGTCGAGCGCGGCGGACGCGGCCGCAAGCACAATGCAAGGTCGGTCGCCTTGGACGGCGCCGTTGAACCGGACGACCTTACCAACCGGAATTGCCGCGCCGGGATTGAACACGGGGAAATCCAATTTGGCCGTCCCGCCGTTTATCCATTTATTGCTTGCTTCATCGTACACCAACGCTTCCCTATCAAGCGGTTCTTCAATACGAACGTCAATCAAATCCGCCAATTCATCAACGCCGCCCGTATCAATTGACACGATGCCGCCGCCTTCGTTTATCAACGTTCCGTTGGTAACGCGGATTGTGTTTACTGAAGCAACGTCAACGCTTCCGTCTTGCGTCAAGATGCGAAGCAACCCGCGCCGTTGATAGACGAACCCGCCGCCGTCCGGCAACACGCCGTTAATTGGCGCGTCGCAAGCGCTCCTATCATACGGAATTTGAATACTCAAATCGAGCAACACGCCCGCCAACACGTTACTTCCCTCCTCCGCAAGCGGTGTAATTGACGCGTTCGTTACTTCGTAGTTTTCTTCATCGATGAACACGTTGTGTCCGTTCGCGATATCGGCAATAATATCTTCCGCGCATTGTTCCGCGTCGCTTACAACCTCCTTTTGCCGTTCGGTTTTGTTGTCGTAATGCGAAGGCAAATCCAAAATGTACACTTCGAAATCCAGCGTCTTCGTCGTTTCGTCGTAGGATGCACCGGTGTAGATAATATGCATCAACGGATATTGGCCGTCTTTGCTCAAATCGACGTCCTCCGGCGCTCCAAACGAGAATTGCCGAATGAAGTAATGATTGCTTGCGAAATCCTCGAAACGCTTGATGAATGTGTTTAGTGTAATCATTTTTGTTTCTTCAATTGTTGGGCGTAATCTTTAAGGTACGCAAGATGTTGAAGGACGACGTGCGTTGGAAGTTCCGTAATTTCTTCAATCCGCCGAATATCGTTTTGCGCCAATTCGATGATTGCCGGGTACCAACCCCATTTGATAGCGAACGCATCGCCTCCGCTTCCGTTTCCAGCAAAGAGTGAATCAAAGTTTGCAAACGTTGCGTTCTTATATTCCAAAAAAAAAGCATCGCGCCGCTGAACAAATCGGCGGGCATTTGCTTGAAGACGTCCGCGTTTTCCTTCGCGGTGTACTTCGCAATTACGTATTTGTCACCGCCGCGCATCCGAACGGGTCGGTATAGGACGCTCATTAGGCGATGCGCGTTCGGCCAAAAGTCGGATTGGTATTTTTCGCAATCAATCCATTCGCCAATTGAGAATTCGCCCCAATCGTTTACAAAGCCGTATTCAACGCCATTCATCCGAAACGTATTCCGGTGTATTGCGGTTTCCGTTAAGCCGTTAAACGCGCTTAAAACGGCCTCAATTTCAACGGGCGTCAATTCCCGCGCCTTCGCTTCGGATATATTGAGCAATGCGGCCGCCTTGACGATATCGGAAGCGTCGGATAACGCGACCTGCAATTGGCCCAATGTTAGGTCACTCCAGTTCTTCGGCGGCTTCATTGTATGATTGACGTTGAATGTTTGATTTTCTGCAAAGTTAGGGCATAAAAAAAGGCGCCGTAGCGCCTCGTTTGTAGTTCACCCAATGCGATATCGCCCAAAGTTCGGGTTGCTCAAATTGAAGGTCGCCGCATACCGGGCCGCGTCGATTGCGTGATTGAAGGCGTCGACGGGTTCGTTCAGGATTCGCCCGTTCTTGTCTTCGCGCCATTTGTAGTTCCGTAGTTCCTTCAGTAGGTTGACGCTTCGCGCGGTTATGTACAAAGGTTTGGAATGCAGGTACTGAATGCCTGAACGTACCGAATCCGGCCCTTTGCGCGCCGCGTGTACGTTCAACCCGTATCCGTGTAGTTCGTCGATTGATTTTGGTTCGGCGGAATCCGCAATGATAGGCGCCTTCCCTACGTCCAGCAACTTCGCAATTTGCCGGTTCGCCAATCCCGATTGATA
>Ga0209288_10000120_pt1 | contig 24874 bp, 41 predicted proteins | sample PPLLaktember2015_4_FD_187261 | JGI IMG/M metagenome (GOLD analysis project Ga0209288, IMG submission 187261) | Freshwater sediment microbial communities from Prairie Pothole Lake near Jamestown, North Dakota, USA - PPLs Lake P8 Core (1) Depth... | ecosystem: Environmental > Aquatic > Freshwater...
AGCCTTTTTGGGCGCTTTGCCAGGCTTGCCGGCCTTCGTGGCTGCCGTGCGCGCGGTTGATAATGCAATCGCAATCGCTTGCTTTTGCGGTTTGCCGGCCTTCATCTCTTTGGAGATGTTGGTCGAAATACTCTTTTTGGAGTAACCCTTTTTAAGCGGCATGGCATACACCTAAAAAAACCCGAGAGAGCCGAAACCCTCTCGGGCTAAGCACATTAGCCGATCCGATACGTCACAAACGTATTGGCGGCGGTCTTGCGGGTGCGGAACATACCAGACGAGCTCAGAGCCACGGCCATGTTGCCGATGACAGTGTGACCGGTACCAGCAGCAACCGTGAACGCGTTAGTCGCGCCGGTGTTGATGACCGTCCAGTCAAACGCCTCGTCAATTAAAAAGTCAGACCCAGCGTCAGTCAGCGTGCCAGTCGGCAGCGTGCCAGTCACGGCAGCAGCGGTCGTCGACGTGATGATGCCGTTGAGCAACTGAGCAACCGTCAGCGTTGCCGTCGTGTTAACAGCGATAGGCGTGGGCTGCACAGTAGCCTCGCGGCGGTCTTGCTTGACCACCGGAGCAGTGCCAACCTCGTACTGCACTTCAACGCCGCCTTGAGCTTCGATGATGATTTGAGCGCCGCCGGCGTAGGGGCCAAAAACAGCCTGGGAGTTATTGACGGTGCCGACCGGAGCGGTCTTTTCGGGGTAGTTAGGGAAACCGACCAGGCGAGTAACGACTGCATAGCCTTGACTATAAACAGCGATCGATTCACCGGCCGGGATGGCGACCTGTACGGTCCCGTTAGCAGATAACAACATGATGTCTAATCCTTATTTATCAGGGCTGGCCGAACATGATGATGCCGGACATTTCAGGCTGTTTGTTCACCACGCCAAACAGGGTGTCGATTCGGAACTTGGTCTTCATGGTGTTGATGTCGTAAAACTTCGTCATCACCAATTCGATGCCTTGATCCGTCGATCCACGCATCACAGCAACGCCCGCGTTATCAGGCACAGCGTACCGGCCAGGCAGGATCTCGATGGCGTCCTTCTGCCAGAACGGATTCATGGCAGCCGTGGCGGTGTTCAGGAACACCAAGGCCGCGTTCGAGGCAGTCGCGCTGAATGCCACGTTCTGATACTGGCCTTCAGCATCCGTGCCACCCTGGTTGCTGATGATCGGGGGCGAGATAACCAAGGTCGTTGAAGACGGAACCGAGATAACGCGGAAGGTCTTCAGTTGGCCAGTGCCGCCCTTGGTGATGTGGTGCACAGCCTCGCAGTTGGCGATCGTGAACGAATCACCAGCAGCGACGTTGGTCGTGCTCGAAACCGTGATGGTTTGGAAACGGTTGTCGACGTTGCCAGACTCGCCAGTCACGCTGACGGTCGTGGCTTTCGGCACCCAGTAGTTACCAGCAGCGGTCAGCGTCGACATCGTGATGCCGGCTCCACCAGCGGCTGCGGTCTTACGCACAGCGTAGTCGAGCTTGTAGGTTTCGAAAGATGCCACGGGGCCGACGTAAGCGGCACGCAAAGCGCGATCCGAGATCTCGTTGCCGAACGAGCGGGTGCTGACAGCAAGGTTGGAAGCCATGCCGTTATAGTCGCGAGTCGACAAAGCAAGATAGCGGTCGTTGAACATCACGCCCTGCTCGTTGAAAATCGCTTCGCACTGAGCAACATCGTCGAAGCCAGACGCTGCTGAAGTACGCTTGACCACCAAAGTGCCTTGCTGAGCGGCGACGTTCATAACGGCCACGTTGATATCGCTAGCAAGTTTCTGCTTGGCAGCGTCGCCGAGCCGGCCTTCCTGCAGAGCGTCGCGCAGTTCGGTGGCGGTCATCGTCCAAGGCACGGCCTTCGAGAAGCCAATGGTCGCGGGGACCGACAACTGAGTGTAGTCGTCAAAGTTGGTCGTCTGGTCGGTGCCGTTGTACGACGTGGCGATGTAAGGCTGCGGACGCCACACGATGTTGTTGGTGCGCTCCATCATCGACTGGTCGGTGTTGTAGACCGCGACGTTTTTGGAGAGGATAAGCGCGTCATTAAAGCCTTCGAGAATGTCCTCGAACTGTACGCGCTCTTCTTTGCTAAAAGAGTTTGCCATGATTTAACCTACTTTTTACGTTGACGTTTATACCTAAGAACTGCGGAGATATCGCCGGTTTTTTCAGCGTGTGCCCGCAGTCGTTCAAGTTCCGAATCCACCGACCCAGATATGCGCCCGCTCCCGGTGACTACCTTCTCAGGCGGCGGCGCCTTTTTTGCGCGGTTGCTAACTTTCAAGTCTCTCTCCAGTCGTGCTACAGCGAACGCAAAATCGATCGGGTCTTTAATCGATGCTAGTTCCTTCGCCTTGGTCGGGTTCTTGCCGAGTGCATAGACCACCAGTGCGGCGTTCTCTGCTCCCTTCACGATTACGTTTTGCTGAGGAATGTCGAGGTGCTGCAAAACAGTTTCCTCTGCGTCCTCATAGTCGCGCACTCGTAACTCGGCTTTTGCCTTCCCATACGCTGCTAATCGCTCTTGATACTTGCGGATTTGCTGGGCTTCAGCCTCTTTGGCCTGGGCATCCAATAAATCCGCTTGTCTCTTTTGCTCGTACCACGAACTTAACTCGGCTTCGTACCGCTCCGAGTCATAGTCGCAACCATCAAGCGTGGGCTTTGCCACTACCTTGACCGGATTGGGCTCGGTCCTAGTAGAGTTTAACTGCGCTTCAAGCTCTCGGTTTTTACGTGCCAGCTCGCGATTTAGCTTGCGTACTTCCTTTATCCATTTCGCAGCGGGTTTGCGCTCTTCCTCTTGCGGCGAAACATCGCCAATCGAAACAACAATCTCATCTTCCTGCCCGTCGTCGCCTTCCTGCTCGACTTCGACATCTTCGACGGGATTCGGCTCGTCGCTAATATCTTCGGTCTGCTCTTGGTCGATCGACTCGTTTTCGATGTCTTGCGGTTCCTGATTGACTTGGTTTTCTAGCATCACGTTTCCTTTAATCTCGGCCATTGACGGCGGCCGGTTACCGGTAATCACATAATATTACATTGGCGGCGCAATATTAGGTTGCTGGATTTGCTCTGGCCGACTTAACGCACCACCGAGCATTTCAACCATCTTTAGCGACTGGTCCTGAGCCTTTGCGTCGACATTACCCAAGGTCTCAATTGTCTTAGCTTTGGCAAGCTCAGCGTCTGCAACCGTCTTAATAACCGACGCGCGAGCCTGCGAAGCCTTGGCCATGGCCTCTTCAGCGGCGGCCTGTAAAAACACCGCATTGGGGTCTTGCGGCTGATTGGCTGCCATAGCTTGCATCTCTGCCTTGTCCGCGTCGGTCGGTTCGATAACTCCGATCCTGACCAACTTCTTGCGGAAATAATCGCGAATTGGCTGGATGCCCTCGCCTTCCATGTTCATCATGGCCATGGAGGTCAGCACCTGGCGCGTTTCAGGGTCGTCGCTGATCTGAATCATCCCAGTCAGCGCCCGCAACGTAGACTGCCGCTTACTGCGCGAGGTGGGGCCTACAGACACCACAACGTCAAAGTCAGCGCCGCTGATATCGTTTTCGTACTCGATAGCTCCGGTCTCGTCGTTAACCTTGGGCTTCATGAGCGAGGCCGATTCGACTTGTTCTTGCTCGTCGATGACCTTGACCTTGCGGCCCTCTTCGACATACACGTCCTTAGCCATGCTCAGATAGACCTCGCCGAGGCGCTTTAGCATCGTGGCGTGGTTTGACATGTAGATGTATGCCTGGGCGTCAATACGCTCTTGGATCAGCTCTACAGCCTTGCCTGAAATATTGGGCACCATCTTGTCGGCTTGCTGCGTGCTTCCCAAGATATCCGCCATATCCTGCTCGGTGATCTGCAGTAACGCAGCCATTGCAGGCGGAATTGACGGGGGCTTGGTGTACGCAACTGGGCCGGCAGCCTGAGCAGATCCATCGGGGCCGGTAATCGGGTTGGTCAGCAGATACGGGTAGTCTTTGAGGTTGTCTTCAGCCCACATTAACTGATGGCCTGCGACCTGTTCCGGCAGGAAAATTGGCTTTTCAACGCTCGATAGCGCGCTGATCTCTGCGAGCTTTGAGAGCTGCATATTCTTGAGCCGCTGGGCGTCCTGTGCCAAGTGCACGTGACCCATGCAACGCTCGACACCATCAACCATCCAACGTTTGCCGTAGGTCGGGATAATCGGAATATTCCGGCCTGCAATGTATCCGCAGTCCTCAAGCGGGACACCGGAGAAAATGTACTTGCGAACCCGGCGGCGCTTAACCTTGCGCTCTTTCACCACCCGAAATCCACGCTCAACCAAATCGTCTTCTAAGTCGTCATCGGCATCGAGTTGTGACTGATAGACCTTTTCTTGCGTGCCGTCGACGCCTTCGTATGTGTAGAGCGTTTCGCGTGTTTCCTCCACCCGATAGTGCTCGCAGACATAGACAAAATCGGGCGTCTCCCAGTCAAACTCTAGCTGCTGGATATCTTTCGGCCAGCTTGCAGGGTTGTCCCCATACTCGTCTTCGTACGCCGAGCGAGACATAGCGGTGATGACATAGCACCGTTTGGCATCGCTTTTGTCCTGGCGCTTGGAGTCGAGGTCGTAGAAAACCGAGCTGTCAGCGTCGTAAATGGGTTCGATAACGATTCGCTGCTCGTCGTTTTCCTCGTCTTCCTCGTCCTGCAGGACGTTGCGCAGTCTTACCGCACCAAATCCACCGCCCACAGCCTCTTCAAAAGCATTGTCTAAGGCTTCCTGGGCTCCAGAGTCCTGCATATCAGCCCGGAACAAACCGGCACAAAAGTCGGCCAAGGCATCGTTTTTGGATCCGTCGCGACTGACAAACTCAGGGTCAAAACGGTTGTTGCGATACTCGTTGATAATCCTAATAACCGCGAGGTGTACTTTGTTGACCTCAAATTTAGGCTTGTTCGCGAATTGCTCGCCTAGATTGCCTTCCCACTGCGCGCCGCGAATCGAGTAAAACCGCCGGGCCTGCAGGCACTGCAAACGCTCGTCGCGCATGGCGCCCTGGATCTCATCAAACTCTGCCAACGCCTCCTGATGGACTTCGGCAAGTTTCTGTGCTTTGGATATACGCGGCATTATCGGGCCCTTTCACGCGCGAAAGTATCACCAACGCGACACGGTTGGCAATGCCTGGACAGTTTGCGATTTTACCGCCGGCAGCTTTTGCGCAAGGTCGATAGCATCGAATAATGGGTCCAACTGGTCATCATGCGCACCATTCGGGAATGTCGAAAACTCAGCCAGAAAATCAGACAACCATGGAGCATCCTGCGGCACTGCGACGTTACCGGCCTCAATAAACGGCGCTGCGTCATACCCCCTGGCCTGCTTATCCTTGGTTCGCTGGACCGGCAAAACGGTAATGCTCTCGCGGCGTAGCGTCTGGATAAGCCCGGTTCCTGATACCTTGTCCTCGACATACATAGCTCTCAATGGAGCCTTGGCCATGATCGGCCTGCCGTCGTGCAGGTGCTTGAGCCAAAACGCCCGAGCCTCTGTAATTAGCTCTGGGGCCTCCCACTTGCCCCTGATCTGGTCTAACAGCACCGCTTTGCCTGCCACCGAGCGCCCCCAACATTGCAACACCGAGTAGTCGTGCTGCGTGCTGGTCTTTTGCGCAGTGTCGGCAGTGATGTATCTAAAGTCGAGCGCGGGCGGCACCGTGTGCCAGTACGTGAGCCACGATGATTTGAGCATCCCGCCGCCACGCGGTGAGGGCCGCTGTTGTAGCTGGCCAGCGGTGCCGTATGTCCCAAGCGTAGCCTCTAGCTCCCTTACCTGCTGTTCTCCAAACCTCTCCGGGAACATCAATTCGCCGTCTTCGGTGCGTGGGTCCTCCCATCCGATCGACGTGACACAGCGCCGGTCGCGCTCGAATCGCATCGGGATGCACAGGTGTACGTAAGGCAAGCCCATCTTGAGAATGACGCCTGACGTATCGTCCTCGTGCAGTCGCTGCATGATGACCACAATCGCCGACTTCTCCGAGTTGACGCGTGTCGGCAACGTTTCGGTAAATGCTATCTTAGCCGCCTCAAGTTTTGCTTGACTATTTGCGCCATCTGCGCTAAGGGGATCATCGAGCAGTACACGGTCGCCGCGAACCCCGGTCATGCTCGTAAAGCTGCGGGCTTGTCGCACGCCCTTGCGCGTGTTGCCGAACTCCCGCTTGCCATCCAGGTCGGACAATAGCTCAATTGGCCAGAGCGACTGATACCAGTCGGACTTGATAAGATCGCGGCAGCGCCTGCTGTCACGGATTGCCAGTTGTTCCTCGTGCGCCGTGCCGACAAAGCGCATCTCAGGCATGTTGCGCGGCCCCCACTCCCAGGCCGGCCAGATAACGCCGGTAAGTAGCGACTTCATCGACCCAGGCGGAACGTTCATCAGCAAGCGAGTAATCCGCCCGTCTGTCACCGCCTCCAGGTGCAGGCAAATGGCATCAAGCGCCCAACCCCACTTTAGGTCTGCCGCAGGCTCCAATACGTGCCAAGCACGGCGGGCGAATTGCGCAAGGCTGCGCTTGCACAGCTCACGCTCAACTGCCACCAAATCGGCTTTAGTCAGTTGCATCAGTCTTGGATAGTCGCCGAGCTACCAACGTGGCATAGCCAGCGATATCGGCCCACGAATCGACCCATCGTGAGTCTCCGTTGCATATACGGGCGATCTTGTGCGCGATCATCTCAAGCGCCTCGACCATATCGTCATCGAGCGAATCACGCGACACGGCGTCAAATATCACGCTCTTTAGTGACTGACTGATCTTGGCGTGGCCAGCAAAATCACCGTAACGCTCGCCGCGCTCGGCAAGGATCTGATCTAAGTCACTCATCCGATCCTCCCGTCTTAGCCGCCATGATCTGGGCCAGCACATCGGTCGATAGTTTGCCCACGTCCAGGCTTACAGTCTCAATCGGACCGCCGTTCTTTCCTGTCAGCTCAGCCTGCACCTGTGCCGGGATGATCTTGCCTAGCAGCGTCATAAACGCCTGCGGGTTTTCCTCGGCCTGGCGCATCAGATACTCGTGGCCGCCTACCCCGTGGAATGCAGCCTCGATCGCCTCTTTAACGCTCGCAGTCAATTTATTGACCGAGCCTTTCGGCCTACCCTTGCCCGCTGCCGGCGGCCTGCGCTTCGCACTACCTTCTACTTTTTTACTATCCATCGTCTCGCCTATTGGTTGTCGAGCCTAAGCGGTTGGCTCATGTCAAGCATTTTACTACGTAGCTGGCTGTGGCGCTATGACTACAGGCAATCGATGCAAAAACTCTGTCCATATCTGTTGACATACCGTCCCAGTGCGTATACAATCCTTTACATGCAGTAACGCACCGACCCGGCGGAACCGGAGACACCAAGGAGCCTCAAATGTCGAACCTCTCTGATCTCGTAATCTCGAAAGCTGATCAACTTGGCCAATTGCTTGCAGAGATTGATCTGCTTGCCAAGCAAGCCGATGCAATCAAAGAGGCAATGAAGGATGAGGCTACGTCTGGCGGTGCATCAGTGTTTGACGGTTCGTTGTTCCGCTCTACTGTCATCGAATCGAACCGCAAGACGGTTGACTGGGCATCGGTTGCCAAGGCAGCTAACGTGCCGGCTGACCTGATTGCCAGTCACACCAAGGTGACGGCCGTGTTTAGCGTTAAGACCACCAGCCGATAACGATCAACCTGTGCGGCTCTATATGGGCCGCACCTTTCCTGAGGCACTAGCCATGCAAGACCACAAAACCCGCCTGAAGCGCCTGCTTTGCGAACTCAATAGCCTAGCAGTCTTTGACCCATCCGGAGAACTCGTGTTGTTTAACGCCGACGAGTATGAGCGGATGCTTGAGCGCGCAGACGGACTGACCGTCAGAGACTCTCGCAGCTCGTTCCCGGTACTCTATATGCCGATCGTTTGATCATCCTGGCTTATTGTCTCAAACAGCCCGAGCAAAGATCTATTTCTTCTTCGGGCTTCCCATTCGTCTAGCAAACTCCGCCATCAGCTCTTGCGATATGCCCTGTATTGCATATGCCTCCTGCTCGCGTCCAGGGTTCTGCTCTCCGTAAAACTCGCACCACTCTTGCCAAGCGTGCACGGCTTCGTGAACCAGCAATCCCGCTACTTCTACAGGATTGCGATTTTCATAATTCGATAAGCAAACAACAACCGCCATTCCTTCGCGCCTAAAAAAATGATGAGCCGTTGCGTCGGCCTGCTCTGTTTTTATCCAAGGGCCAAATTGCTCCTGTTTTAACTTCCTCATTGCAGCTTTGTACTCGTCTTCCGACAAGCACAAGCACAAAAACGGACCTGGCGCAGAGATTCGTCGATCGAGCCACTTAACCATTGACGCTCCCTTTGTTGTCTAGGATTCGCGCCGCTTGGCGTCTCTTGCCTTGCGTCTGTAATCATCTGCCAAGGCCACCAAATCGCCCTTTGAATACTTCCTAGCCTCTTGGTCGCACTCGAGAGCCTCGACTGTCTCTTGGCCCACCCTGGCAATCAATCCCTTGCGATACTCAACATGGTTGCCGGATAAATACCGGTTGCAATGTTTGCACTGACCATGGGCATTGCGCTCGTCAAACCTCAAATGCGGTGCAGACCCAACCGATCGGTAATGGCCACAATCAAAAGCCCCGCCGATCGCATCAATTGGCAATTGATTCCCGCACGAAATACAGCACTTGCCAGCATCGCGCGCCCTGACATAACCATTAAATGCAGACTGGGCGACCTTTACTAGCTGCGGCAAAGTGCGCATTGCATCCAGTTTTGCCCTGTCCTGTCTGCGCTCGGCCTTTTTCTGCTTAGCCTCTGCTTTTGCTGCGCTGATTTTTGAAAGATCGACGGCGCACGAAACACTGCACGCCTTTTGCATCGGACGCACGCGAGTAAATAACGTGCCGCATGACTTACATTTTACCATTTTGGGCGGCTTTAATGCTTTATTTTCAGCGTTAATCATTAAAACCCCCAGATAATTTGACGTTGTTCTGGGCACACCAAGCCAGCGCGTACTCGATGAGACTTGACCCCCTGGTCTTGCTCATCGCCGCCGTGCTCTCGCGCAACATCACCAGTTCGCCCTCAAGCCCTCGGACCAACTCCGTCTCAAGCCCGGTTGCCACAGCGTGACCCGACACCAGCAGCACTTTCCATTCTTCTGCCGTCCGAGGCATCCCCGCCCACTCAACACACCTTTTGGCCAAGTCCGAGCACAACGCATGGAACTTGGCGTTCTGATCAAGCGAGCGTTTCGGCGGCTCAACCTTGACTCTGTACCCGTCTGGCGATTCTGCGACCGCGTTTAAAGCCCTTTGGCGGGCTTCGGCGTGCGACATGACATAGATCCTCACCTCACCCATTCCGCGCCCCGCTAGGTGGGTTTAAATCGATTCTAGGGGCATTGCCACATAGCGCAGCGACTCGCTCTGTAATTTTCTGGCGCTCAGGGGCCCCTCGATACCGCGCTATTGCGGCCAGCATTGCCCCGGCCCTTGGTTTGCTTGGTCGGGTCGTCATGACCAATCGTGCGCAGCACTCCAGGCACCCGAGGTGGTACATGCCGCCGCCTTGTGTGCATTGCTGGCAGGTCATGGTGCGTCCGTGAATGCGGCAGTTTTGGCGGTCAGTGATTTGCGCAGCAAGTCCATCGCGGCCTTGACCTTGGCGGGATCTGCGGTGCCCTTGCCTGGCTCTGGCAGACAGACCATGCGCTGCGGCACTGGCTCATGCGATGGTTTGGCGATGTGCTCGTCGAGGATGCGAGTCCACCGGGTTTTTGCCGTCTGCCAGGTCGAGCCTCGTAACTCGTGCACGCCAAAGGCCCTAGCTGCCCAGAAAATCGCCGGATTACTCCAAACGTCCGTGCCGTTATCGCGAGCGCTCATCTGCTTACAGGCTTCGATGTAGGCCGACTCTGGATCGACAGGCGGGCGGCACAGCATCAGAAACTCCGGAAGAGTCGGCGGGAACACTCTCGTCCTGCAGAGCTCAAGCCCGCGACGGATCTCGTCAGCGCTGTAGCCGGCAAGCGCATCGGCCCAGGTGTCCTTGACGGTCGACATATCGCAGCCACGCCACAGGTCGGCAAACTTTGACCCGTAGAACCCGGACAGGCGGTCAAAAAGGCGCCCAATCCACGCTTGCGGGATCTGGCCCGATGTCGATGATCTCGCCGGCTGGCTGGCGGTCTCTGCCGGTAAGAGCGCGGATTGTGTCTGCTCGTTCATCATGGATCGATCTCCTAGGCTGTTTTGCGTACTGCGTTTGTGCTGCGGATTGCATCCATTCCGCCTTAAATCCGGCCCATCCCCTCGCGCAGCTGTAGGCCATCGCGTCTTGCAGGCTCATGCCGGCTGTTTTTGCCTCCCTCTCGATGCCAGCCAAGGCCGACTCAGTGACCGGTGCTTTCTTGGCCTTGCGAAGCTGGAGCCAGTCAGCCCAGACCTGCGGATCGACACCAGCAGGGCAGGCGACAGCCTGCGAGCGCGTAGCGCGTTGTTTTGTCTTTTCTTCTTTGTTCTTGGTTATTGGTTCTTGGTTATTGGTTAGTGGTTTATGGTTAGGTGGAGGTTCGTGTACGACTTGTGCACGGTTCGTGCTCTTCTCCCTACGCTTCGCCTCTCTATCTATAGCGATTCGTTTGTTCGTCTCTGCTTTTGCGTGATAGTCAAGCAACTCCGCAAGCAAGCGATCTTGTGTATATCGGCCATCGCTCCCAAGCGTAAAAAACCTGCTTAGCACAAACTTCACGGCCTCAACTTCGGCCTCTGTGCTGGCCCATGTCCACTCAATCGCCTCATCGAGCGTCGGGAATGATTCACGGTCGTAGCACGAGTCGAGCAAGAGCGTGTACGCACCGTGCTGCAACATAGACAGGCGGCCGCATTTCTTGGCGTAATCGCCGATATTTCGTTTGTAATAGTGCATCGCACTTCCTCGCTGCCCCTCCAAGACATAAGACTTACGGCAGGCGGGAGGTTCGCTTTTCGGTTGGCTCATGACTTCCAACCTAGCCGGGTCTGCCTACACTATACGCTAGTCTTGTCTACTTTGCTAGACCGAATTATTCGCCTAGTACCACGCAAATAACCCCAGTTGACATCTGGGCGCAAGTCCTCGCAAGGCACTCCGGTTAGTCGCTCAATGTCCGGACAGTACTCTGCTGGCACTCTGCGACCCGGCTTTGACCAGAGGCACACGGTCATGCGCGAAAGCCCCTCTGGGCCGTAAATCGTCATCATTCTGGCTAGGTTAGACGCGCCGCCTGCAATCCTGACTGCGCGCTTAATTGCCGTCTCTTCTAGTTGCTTATCTTGGTCCATAACTTGCCCCATTTTTTGACAATCGCACTATAACGGCTGGGGCTCAAGTTGTAAAGATAATTTGCGTTGCGGTGTCTAATGTCGTATACTCACAAAACACCACAAACGAGGCGAGTATGACAAAGACCGTTTACCAATTGATTGCATCCGTATCGGCTGAGATTGCCCAAGACGGAATCAGCAAGAGCCGCAAGAATCAGAAGCAGGGCTACTCATTCCGTGGCATTGATGACGTTTACAACGCACTGGCCCCGGTAATGGCTAAGCATGGCTTAGTGATCCTGCCGCGTATCTTGTCGCGCGAACTGACCGAGCGATCTAGCGCTAATGGCGGGGTGCTGTTCGTAGTCGTGGTAGAGGCTGAGTTTGACTTTGTGTCTAGCTATGACGGCAGCAAACACACGGTTAAGACCTACGGCGAGGCGATGGATAGCGCGGACAAGGCCACCAACAAGGCTATGTCAGCGGCTTACAAATATGCGGCCTTTCAAACGTTCTGCATCCCGACCGAGGGCGATAACGATGCCGACGCTGTGGCGCATGTAGTGCAGCGTGCGCCGGTGATCGACATGGAGGCCTACGAATCCGAGCACCTGCCGGGCTTGCGCGAGGCTGCTTTGGCTGGCCAGGAAACACTAGCAGCGGCTTTCGGCAAGATCGCCAAGAGCCCAGAAAAAGCAGCGTTTTGGCAAAAGCACGGTGCCTCGCTGAAAGCTGCTGCACAAAAGGCGGCTGAATAATGGACCAACGCACCGAACAGTGGTACGCGGCCCGGCTTGGCAAAGTGACGGCCAGCCGGTTGTCTGATGTGCTGGCCACGATCAAAACCGGCGAGGCGGCAGCGCGAGCCAATTACCGCATCGAGCTAGTTGCCGAGCGCCTGACAGGCAAAAGCACGCCAAACTTTATGTCTGCTGCTATGCAATGGGGTGTCGACTGCGAGCCGATGGCTAGGTCGGCTTATGAGACGGAAACCGGGCTAATCGTGACCGAGGTCGGCTTTGTCGATCATCCGACTATTGCGATGGCCGGAGCAAGCCCCGATGGCTTGGTAGGGGATGACGGGCTAATCGAGATCAAGTGCCCGGAGACAAAGACGCACATTGAAACTTTGACAAGCAAGCGAGCGCCGGCAAAGTACATGCCGCAGATGCAATGGCAAATGGCCTGCACGGGTCGGCAGTGGGTTGACTTTGTGAGCTTCGATCCGCGTCTGCCCGAGCACTTAATGCTCGACATCATCAGAGTTGAGCGCGATCAGTCATTGATCGATCAATACAGCGAGGCGGTTAGTCTTTTTTTGGCTGACGTGTCTAAAACAGTCGAATTTCTTAACACGAGAGGACTTACATGTTAAATCAAGCGCAAATTATTGGACACGTCGGGCGCGATCCTGACGTTCGCAGCCTGCAAAACGGCGACACCGTAGCGTCGTTTTCGATTGCCACCACTGAAAAGTGGAAAGACAAATCTACCGGGGAACAACGCGAGGCAACCGAATGGCATCGCGTGAGCGTCTTTGGAAAGCTGGCTGAAATTGTCCAAAAATGGGTAACAAAAGGCAGTCTCGTCTATGTAAGCGGCAAGATTGTGACTCGTAAGTATCAAGACAAAGACGGCCTAGAAAAGCAAACTACCGAGATCAGGGCCGACTCTATGAAGCTACTGGGCGGAGATAAGGGCGGCAAACAGGAACCATCGCGCCAGCAGGCGAAGCCGCCGCAACAGCACAGCTCACCGGGCGCAGACTTGGATGATGACGTGCCGTTTTAGTGTGCCTTTGTGTTGACTTGTCGCCTCCGTTTGTATACAATTATTTGCATCGACACGGAGGCAACAATGCACAAAGCTCCATCAAGCATGTGGGATTTTCTGAAAGATTGGTATTACGACCGCGAGTTGATCGAGATGACGGCGTTTTTCCTGGGCGTAAAGGCCGGCGTGTATCACGAGGGCAAGGGGTTGTTCATGGATGCCTCACAACCGTGGCTCAGCACGATGCACCGTCGCCTAAAGCCTAGTCGGTTGTGGAACCCGCTCGAGTGCGACATTGATCAAGACGCAATCCTCGACGAGGCCGATGAGTATTACATCGACTTGTCGTTGCCTCGGTGCCCTGAAGGTGTGAACCCTGACGTTTATCGGCGGCGGATGGTATGCGTTTTGATCTGCGACATCGTTGTCGAAGAGCAGCGAAGGGGCGAGCTGTGTTTTGAGTGGGATGGACCGTTTTGGTATGTCGATAGCAATGGGGTTCCCAAAATGAAGGTGACGGAATGAGTAAGCACACACCGGGGCCGTGGCGGTATTGGAGATGCAAAGACGGTAGCTTTGACGATCGGAACGACTATGCGCAAATCGCGTCAGGGAAAACTCATGTTGCTCAGGTTCGGATCGTGTCCACAACCGAGGCCGATATGCGTCTGATGGTGGCCGCGCCGGAATTGCTTGAGGCGCTGCGTGACCTGCTTGAGTGGTTCGACGACGAAAGCAGATCACCACGCCCAGCGCCGTTGAAAAAAGCCCGCGCCGTTATCGCTGAAGTGGAGGGGAGCGAATGACATCAAAACAAAAACGCGTCCCACGCCAGCACATCCCTACATGGGTAGAGCGCTGCGACATCCACGAAGGCATGGTCAGTAACTCAACAATTCAGGCGCGAATGCAAGATGAGATTGACGATCTGAGATTCGCACTTCAAGTGGCGCGGCAAAAACTTGAGTGCATCAGACAGTGCGTAACTGAAAATTATTTGAAGGAGATCGTATGAGCTGGAATGACTTAGAGCTAAAGGTGATCCGCTGGGCAGAGGCCCGCAAGATCATCCCTAACGCAACGCCTATTAGTCAGCTACTCAAAGCTGTCAGCGAAATTGGCGAACTGTGCGATGCAGAGGGCAAGCGCGACCAAGCGGCTATCAAAGACGCTGTAGGAGACGTGCTGGTGTGCCTAATCAACTACTGCGAATTGCGCGGCATCAGCATCGTCAAGTGCCTGGAAGGCGCTTATGACCAGATTAAGGATCGCAAAGGCACATTGATGCCGGACGGAACCTTTGTAAAAGAGCAACAAAACTTGTGTTAATTCCTATTGACACCGAACACAAAAGCGCACACAATACATCCATCGAAACAACGAGGAAACGATGAAACGAGCTACCGACACGATGACTTTGCGACTGCCTGTTGATCTCAAACAAGCGGTGACGCAGCAGGCAATTAAGACCACTAGGACCACTGCAGGACAGATCCTGTACTACATCAAGCAAGGCTTAACAGCCGATGGAGCACTGAAAAATGAACTGGGAAACATGGGACCACGTAGTTCGGAATAAGAAGGGCGAGATCGTTTTTTCTGGACCGTTTGAGGCTTGCGTATCGTTCTTTTTTGCCGGTCGCGGCTCTAAGTTTGGTTGGGTTATCAAGCGGGAGGAAACCCATGCGTAATCTGCTTTTAATCGCTCTGCTGGCTGCGTCTGTGACTGGGTGCAAGGATGAGCCGGACCCGCAAGAGCAGCAGTATTGTTCGATGGTTTCGCTTTGGCACGAGCAAGCCGTGATGGGCATCCCTGCCGATAGCCGGAATGGCTGGCCACCCTTCAACGGGGATTGCAAATAATGGACATCGTGATTGGTTTATCGGCCTGCTTGATGATCGTCGGCAGTTTGGTTGCCTTGGTTGCGATCTCAAAGCATGACGCGATGGTCTGCCGTGGTGTGTGCGAACAGGGACGCCGGCAGTGTGAGTGCGATTCTGAGCTACGCAAGGTGATCTGATGCTACCCAAGACTATCGCAGTGACTGTTGGGTGCTTGCTGGCCGCAACACTTAGCCAGTGCGCTAAGGCTGATGGATGGACAGGCCAGGACAAAGCGCATCACTTTGCTATGTCTGCCGCAATGTCTAGCCTGACAGCCCGTACGCACGGTGGATTGGCAGGCATGACCCTGGCGATGGTGCCTGGTGTGGCCAAAGAGCTATCAGACCTGTCCGGCGCTGGCACGCCATCGATTAAAGACATGATGGCCAATCTGGCTGGCGTCCTGGTCGGAGCGGTCCTGCCACGGCAATACATGATCGCCCCGATTGCGCCGCGTGGCGTCGTTGAAGGTGTAAGCCTCTCTTACATGATGGAGCTGTGATGAGCTACAAAATCAAACACGACGAGCCGATGTTCGATGCCGCGATGGACGGCCTAACCGAATCGCTGCAGGCCGACCATGAGAACCCGGAATGGGTAACTGACGTACTGAACGCGACTGAACGGCTGTGCGCAGTGATGGATTTGCTGCGTCACAAACTCGACCGCCTGTCGATTCAGTAAAGCGGCCGTGAGCGAGAACCTTAATTTATTGGCGTACAGCGCAAAACCCGGTGCGGTGTACTGGCGTGATCCGGCACAGTACGCGCCACCTGTAGGCCGCAAGTTGCTGCTACTGACAGACGGCGGCGTGGCAGTTATTGGGCTGTGGAATAAAGACGGTGGGTTTCAAGCCTGGAGCCCTTTACCAAAGAGGATCAAATGACAGTCGACGAAATCATCAGCATGGCTCAAGAGTCCTGCGACAAGGACAAGGTTGGAGCCTGGCACAACGGGTTTTGGACGCTTACGCAAGATGAACTTGCCCGCTTCGCAGCCCTTGTCGCCGCTGCCGAACGAAACAAGCTGGCCGCATGGATGATGGCTAATGGCTGCGCCACCGGTCACGGCGACACGACAGATGACTTACTTGGAGAACTCGGCTGGCAGATTGCTGAGAAGTTGAAGATGGAGCGTGAGTCCTGCGCCCAGATTGCAGAGGAATGGATCGGGCCAGTCAGGGATCGTGAGTTGCACATCGCCGCTGCCATCCGCGCAAGGGGACAGGCATGACTAAAGACGACATCATCAACAAACTACAGGCTCAGGGGTTGCGCTGGATTGAGTCCGAGCGTGATGCGCGGTCAGAGCCGGCGCTTGATGCGGTGCAAAGGGTAAAGCATGACCATCCCGAGCCAGTCCTCGATATGGTCAAAGATAGCATGATGATCTTAGACACGGTTAGGCATTGATAACTGTCAAGCAACACTTGAGGGTTCGAACATGATCCACGTCTTCTACCGCTATGCAATGCCAGCAGTGTGCGAGCCCAAACTGCACTGCCAGACGGTGCCGGTCAGGGAGGCCGCGCCGCTGCTCGAGACGCTAAAGCCGATTACGTCCGAAATCTTGGTTGAGCACGTGACGCTCGATAAGCTGCGCAACGTCAGCCGACCGGCGCCGACACCGAACGCGGTGCGGATTAAGTAACTAAGAAAGGAATTGATATGGACGCTAAACACAACGCCCCCACCGTTGGCAGCCTATGGCGGCACAGCAACGGGCAGACATACCAAGTTTTCAGGATCGCCAATATCGGCAGCACCCGACCCGAATACCCGGCGACAGTGGTGTACGTCAACACAGCCCACGACACATGGTGGTCGCGCCCAGTTTCGGAATGGCACCGCAGCTTTACTCGTGTCGATAGCGATGCGGTAATGGGTGAGTAATGGCAAGCACACTCTCAACCCGCGCAGCAATCCTGGCTCTGCTTGCAAGCGAGGGACCGATGACTGCTGCGGAACTTACCCAAGAAATCGGCAAGACGCGCAACGCGATCAACGCCTCTCTTTATCAGATGCGCCTTTACGGCACGAAATACATTCGGATTGCGCACTACCGCCGCCAAAGCGGTAAGTCTGGGGACGCTGCGGCCGTTTTCGCACTAGGTCCTGGGCGCGATGTTCCGTTCCCAAAGTTAAACACACCGGAAGAACGGAAAAAGAAAAACGCGCGATATAGAGACAAGTATCGCGCAGTCTTGCTCCTTCGCATGCAAAAGCGCCGGCAAGGCTCTGTGAACCCGTTTGCTCAGCTTATTCAACAGGTGACTAGATGACCGCACGCGCCCGCACTGACACAACAGAGATCGCTGCCGACATCGTTGCAGCCGTCAACCGACTGCGCCCCGTTGCCTCGCAGACTGACGAGAGCGCCTGGGCCGAGGTTGAGACTTTCATCGCCATCGCGCTCAAAGTTTTCGCAAAGACCAATCCATCGAAGCTGCGCGACGCCGCGCGGACGGTCGAGATTCACGCGCGGATGAACAACATCGAATGCCTGGATGATGAGGGGCAAAAATGACAAGGATCAAGGCCAGCTTTTGTGATGACTGCGTACACTTCTTGGGGTGCCCGCTAGGCAAACCCAGGCCGCCGTGCGCCAAAGGCCACGCACCGAGGTTCTACATGCCACGCGACGACAATCAACGCTGGGGCTGGATGCGGGCCTGCGTAGACTTCACGCAAAAACAGGCGAGCAAATGACCTGCCATCACGAGTCAATCCGCCACTTTCGCTTCGAGGATGGAAAACCCGCGCCGCTTTGGTCTTGTGCACAGTGTGGCCGGAGGTTTGCGCCACTTGCCGAAGATCCGAAGTTTGACTTTGACCGACTGACCGAAACGCAAGCCGCGCTCCGCGACTCATTGGTCTTAATTACCAAATTCCAAGCAGAGATTGATGACCTTAAGTCTAAGCTGATCGAGCTAGGGTCAACTAGACAAGGCTAGACTAATCTAGATACTGCTGACGGCGCGCCCTGCGCAGTATTGCCAGGATCAGCGCCGCCAGCTTTTTCACGGTACTACTTGGCGCGCTTGTCGTACACCGATAAACCGAACCCAAGGATGGTCGCAACTGCACCGGCCACTGCGTCGATAGTGTCTCCGTCGATGCCATACTTGGCAGCGAACACTCCTCCGATCGTGGTCAAAATGTGCCGCGACAAAGCTGCAATGATTTGAGCGTTCATAACTTACCCACTGATGAAGGAAACCGGGACGTAAGACACGCCACGCGTGCCTGCTCGCCTAGCCTCCAGTTGATGGCCACGGTTTTTAGAGTCCCTTGGCGCAAGCGAGACATGAACCCATCGGCCAAACTCGTCGATTAGCTGGTCAAACTGGATCCGGTGCAGCAGAAACTGCTGGCAGACCTTGCGAACTGTCCACTCTGGGACGATGAGATCGGCTGCCAGGCCAAACATATGAGCGCTACCACCAGACCCCCCAACGGCTCGATTGAGCGCTGGGGAACGGTAGCCGCTGGATATCACGATGGGGGCGTTTACAGCCCGTCTGAGGGGCTCTAAAACGTCAGCACACAGCCGCTCGAGGTTGGCAATGACTGCAGGCGGCGGATCGTTGTCGATGCCTGTGCGCGTCGCATACTGCGATGCGGTCATTTCCTCAAGCGTGAAGTGCGGGGATAGTCTCATCGCGTCAGCTTAATCTGATTCTTGCTGTTGAGCCTAGCTTCCAGCAGAGCGATCTGCAACTGCTGCTCGACACGCTTGAGCGTCTCCAGTAGCTCAGAGCGCATGACGGCCTGTTCGCGCACTACTTTAACCTCCTGGCGCAAGTCTTGGATCTGCACCTCGTGGTTTCGAAGGCTTCCAGTGATCTCAGCAACGCTCTTCCAGATTGCCACGGATGTCGCAACAACAGATAGCGTAATAGCCACAAACAGGCCTGGTAGCACCTTTTCCACGAACCACGTCCAAGGCCCGCAAGCCGGTAGTTTATCTGGAGCCTTCGTAACCATATCGACCTTCGGTGAGGGTTAGTAAATCCTCGGGCGAGGCACGGCGGCCAGGCAAGTCACCTGTTATTGCATACCAACACCACTCGTAGCAATAGAGCCATTCAGACACCGATACCCGCCAAGGAACCACAAAAGCAAGCAGGGACAGCCAATCATACTTCGCCCCGCTCACTTTGAGATATCGTTCTAACACCACCTTCGACGGTGCGTCAATCAAAAACAAGTCCCATTCGTCGGGTTTTGATGCGGTGAACGGCTCATGGTGCAACCCACCCGAAAGCGTGGAGTGATACAGCGTGCCATCTACAACAATGCCAGCGTGAGGGTAGCGGGTGATTAGCCGCGCCCTGGTGAGTACAGAAAACAGCTTGGGCAGTAGCCCTGGTGCATCGGTCCTGCGTAACGCCAGCATGGGTTGCGTCATTTGTCGGCCTTTCGCTCTAGCTTTTCAATGATGCGATTGAGCATTTCTTTAAGCTCCCGCACCGCCTCTTTGAAGTCCTCCTTGTGCACACGGTCGGTTGCTATCTCTTCGCGCAAGTGCGAGACATCATCGCGCAGAGTCTTGATTGCCGACCACATCTCACGGCCAAACCAGCCTAGGACAGCGCAGCCGGTGCCAAGGAGAGCGTTAACGATAGATTGAGTATCCATTTACAGGTTTCTTTGGATTTAGTATTTGGGATTTTTGCAAACACTACTAGCCAATCAACTTTATAACAAGTTGCGAATAATTCCCTGTGATCGACTTACCGCTTGCCCCGTTATTATAAATATCTAACGTATCGCCTGCAGCACACAACACTCTATATCTCGCAGACATAAGCGTGCGAGTAAGACCAGTACCTGCAAACTGCCATTCTGTAATTAGTGTTGAGTTTTTGCGAGGCTGAATTTGATAATACTCGGCTGTTGTTGCGCCTACAACCGACAGCTTAAAATCTATGTCGTAATATCCGGCAACTGGACACGTAAACACTCCGGTTGTTGTATTGTACAGCGTGGTTCCAAATATTTGATTATTTAGTGTTTCCTGAGTGCCAAACACAATGATAGCCGCAGCAGGTACGGTTGCTGACGTGGCCTGCCCAATGTATTCAGGTTTTGGGCGCCCCTGCACATAAGACGGGGCCAATCCAAACTCGGTTGCCGAGTAGTCATATCTAAAATTTAAATTGCTTCCGCTAATAAACCCAACGTAACGATTTAGTGTTGCTCCGGCACCGTTAGAGAATACGGTGTTATTGACTTGGATGCCCTGCACGTTTGATGTGTTAGCCATCACAAAGGCATTACATACCCCTGGTGTGTCAATACGCACGTTACAATCGTTGATTGTAAGTGTCTGTACGTTGGATGACGCACCGTCAGGCGCGATAACAACGCCACCAACCGTTGGGGTCAATGACCCAGTGCTATTGCGGTCGTTAAAAATAAACCGGCTTTGCGAGATTGATACGGTTTGGCAGTAGTCAAGTTTGACATGCGCTAAGCGTGCAAAATCGAATTCGCATCCGCGAATGGCGATACGGTTGGTGCCTCCAGACGATGTGCCGATCTGCAAGTGCGAGCCACCAGAACGGACTACACCGCCCGGCGAATACCCATTGCCAACGAACGAACAGTCGATGAACGAGTTACCTGCGCTGCCAATGGTCGCGCCGAGTCCGCAATATCCGATCAATACTTTCTCAAACTTCCATGACCACGCGCCAATTGCACCAGTTTGATTGACACCTTGACCAGCGCAATCCCAAATCCAAGTGTCGGTAATGTTGATGCTTGATGATGAATAATCGGCGTTTGGAAAACCGGCGTCAATCCATTGGCGCACGCCATCGCGGGGAAACGTAGTGATGTAGCAGTCTACGATCTCAGCGTACTGCCAGCCTTGCACAAAGATCGCGTCAGACGTTCCAGTCGCATTGGCCCCGTCAAACCTGATCCCGTAAATGCCGCCGCCGTTGAAGAATCGAGAGCCTGTTCCACCGGACGCAAACGATTTTGTTCCTCGTATGTCCAGCACCGGGCCGTTGGCGATGTAAGACTTGATGATTGTCGAATCCCGACCTTCTCCAACGAATGAAATACCGGGCTTGTCGGCGCTTGCAGTGTTTTGCCAATTTAGAGTCGAGCTGATCTTGTAAGTGCCCGCCGGGAAAAGCAAGGTTCCACCGCTAACAGCTCTTGCATTGATAGCCGCCTGAATCGCCGCCGTGTCATCAGCTACCCCGTCCCCAACCGCCCCAAAGTCCTTGACGCTCACCACCTCGCGCAGTTTGGCCTGCACGTTAGTGGTGACAGCACCAGCGCCTGCGGGCACATACGCAACAGCCGCAGCGCCCAAGCTGGACGGGTTGATCGGTGTCGCGGTCACAAACTGCAACACATCGCCCGCAGTAGCACCAATGGACAGCGTGATCGACGTTGAGGTCGTCTCGGTGTAGTCCTGTCCGACGATCAGTCGTGAGCCGTTGTGATACACGGCAAGCGAGTTATTGCCTGGGGTGTAGGCGGTACTAAGCCCAAACACCGTCTGCGCGGCAGTGGCGGTGATGGCCTGGGTCGAGTATTGGAGATTGACTTCGGCGGTCGTCTGGCCTTCAGATAGCAGTTTGCTGTAGACAAGGCGGCGATTCTTGTCGCGCACTGTGATTGAAAAGTCGGTGCTGACGTAGATATTGGCTGGCGTGCCTGCGCGGTACGTGAACCCTCCGCTCGTGCGGATCGGCTGTAATGCTGGCTGACTAAAAGCAGAGTCCCAGTAGACCGTGATCGGGTTGGTTTCCGGGTTCTGATTGGCAGCGCCGAAGTAGATGTAGCCATCCTCGAGCGGCGAGCCGTCAGAGTCAAAGTAGGACGGGAACGGGGGATTAGCGATAACGCTCATGGGTTTGTCCTGTTTCCTGCGAATCGTGCAACTTCACGGCTGGTGCTTGGCGTATTAGACCTGCGCCGCAAGATTTGCTCCATAACTCTAAGTGCGTTTTCTTCGTTAATCCCTCTGGCGCGCTCCAGACCCATTGCGGCGAGGTTAATCGCACGCTCTGTAAGACCGCCTCCGCCCCTAGCAGCTTCTTTGGCCGCTGTAAGTCCGCTCTTTGCAGCCTGCTCCATTTGACCTTTGAGTGACGTATCGGCAGCAGAGCCGAACATGCGGTCAAGTTCGTTGGCGAATATAACCTGGTTTACGATGTCATCGTTAAACCTAGCGCCATATCGTTGCGCAACTTCGTTTGCCCTGCCAAGGGCGCTTATCATATTGGCGCGGCTTGCGTAGTTGCTGGTAAGTTTTCTTGCTGCCGTACCAAGGGCCATTGCCGCATTTTCGTCGTCAAAATTGACGTTTGTTCCGAATGATCTCTGCATATCTGACAAAGCGTCAGTAGTATCAGAAAATCTTGCATTTGCAGCTCTATAGTCTGGATTTAACTCTCCAAGCGTGTTGTTTAAATTTCTTCTTAGACCTTTAACAATACGCTCTGCTTGAGCTGACAAAGGATTTGCAAGTTGTCTTCTTCCGTATGATACTTGGCTATCAATAAAACGCTTCGCCGTATGAACTCCATAAGCATCCGGGACGTTTGTTGAACTCAGCCTCTCAAGCACATTATTTAACAGTCTTTGCGCTGTTCTATCTCCCTGAATATCAGACCCCTGAAGCACGGCCCTTGCCACGCCTTCTCTATTAAACTCGACTCGAACTCCGATATCTGACAGGTCAGATAAGAATTGATTCATTGCAGGCTGCACATCAACGCTAGCACCTCTTAGTTGCTCATTTGCAACACGACCAACCATCTGTCCAGCCTCTCTACGCTGTCCTGTAAGAGCAGAGATTCTGTTTTCAATACTTTCTCCAAGTATGTCACTTGGGCGGTTTATAGCCCTGAACCGTTCATTTCTTTGCCCCATTCTGTATACATTTAGCATCCTTGTCATTGCCTGCCGGTCTCTGTCTGTAGACGCCTTTACCGCAGAGATAACACCATCCTTCCACCCTTGTTTTATAGCCTCTGATGCTTCGTTGTCTGGTAATACTTGTCTTCCGCTAAGTCTGTAATTGACAACATCGACCGACGCCGGATCGTTGACTAGAGTCTGACGGATTCGTGCAGTTGATTCCGGCCGCAATGCTTCCTTTACTGGCGCGCTGATTGTTTGCAATGATTGTCTAACCGTTGGCTGCGACGGCTGTTGTACTTGCTGACCTTCAACGGTCATTGGTACAGGTGCGTTGGCCCCAACGTTTTCTTGGGAAATAACTCTTGCAGCTGCGCCAAGCCCGGCCCTTGCGAGCATTGGAGCAAATGGCGCGATACCGCCAGCAAGACCCGCAGCCAGTTGACCGCCAGTACCAGCGCCCATCTCTGCCGCCAACTGTGATGCGCCACCAGCTGCAGCGCCGCCAGCTACTTGCATACCCGGCGCAGCGGCGAGCGTTTCGCCAATCCTTGCCGCAACCGGCGCAGCTTGGCCAGCTGCCGACCTGATAGCCTGGCCAGCAGCAGCCATGCCTCCAGCGCCAGCCGCGCCGCCTGCGATCGACTGCACGATGCGCTCGGCCTCAGTGTCTGCCTGGGGCACGCCTAAGCGCGTCAGTAGGTCGGCCATAGCATCCGATGGCGCTTTGTACCTAGTGCCTAATAGGCTGTTGATGCCGGACACTAGCGGGTCGCCAACCAGTTGAGCCAAGCCTGCGGCGCCCGCGCCAGCCAGCGCACCCGGGATAGCACCGACACCAGCAAGCGGCGCGCCTGCTGCTGCGCCTAATGCAGCACCGGCGGCGATCGGAGCAAGACCACGCGTAGCAGCACCAGCAAGACCTGCCGCCGTGGTTTCTGGCTGCGCCTGCGGTTGCGCCTGGCCACCTAACTGAGCCGCCAGCGCCTCAAGGTCTTGGCCTTGATTTGATTGCACAGCCTGACCGCCGAACTGCCTTGCTAGTGCCTCAAAGTCGGTAGCCATCAACGTACCCCTGCGCGTGCTTTAAATTGATCTGCGGCTTGCTGATTAGGAAACACGAATGATTGCCCGTTTGGCAGTGTAACGGTGACGCCGGGCCTGCCTTGGGGTTGCTCTGCTTGAATCGGAGGCTGTGGGATCCGGTAGTCTTCTGGCGCAGCCCGTCCTGCTCTTGTCTGCAATGACTGCAAGTACATAGGTATAGCGGCAAGTTTTTGTTTCCTAGTGCTTTCACTGTCAGTGAAAACAGGCGTTAACTCTCTAGCTTTTTGAGCGGCTTCATCTTTATTTACGCCGGCTCCCGTTGCGGCACGCAATATCGCCTCGCCAAGAGACTCTGACGCCTGGACAAACCGTTGTCTTTCTGGCGACCTGAGCGCTCCCTCTCCGATTGGAGTAATGGTCTCAAAAAACCCAGGTTTTTCTGCGCCCGTTCCTTTGCCTTCTTTCGTGTACATTGAAGACAACATGTTTTTGTATGCGTTGTCAGCTTGCGCAAGCCATCCTGCCGCTTTGCGCTCGTCTTCTGTTGCTGCTGCCGCTGGCTTTGTACCACCACCTTTGCTAGGCAATGGAAGGCCGTTTAATGCTGCTTTGAAGTCCAGCGCAAGCATTCTTCCTTGCTCTTCTAAATTCTTAGTTTGAGCTAAAGACTGGTTCGTTTGTGCTACTGATAGCCCGACCGACGCCGCCTTTTGCTTTAACGACGCAATCTCTTGTCTTCTTGCAAACTCGGCTTTTGCTTCTGCGCTTGTCGCCTCTGCCGTGCCTTTTCTAATATCAACCTTGGATTGTTCTTGCGCGCGTCGATCTGCCGTCAATTTAAGAAGGTTTTCTAGTGCCTTATCTGCCCCAGGAATCAGCGACATCATCCCAGTGATCTCGAGCTTCGCCGCCTCTGGATCCGCTTTGATGGCG
>Ga0209288_10000128_pt1 | contig 24327 bp, 25 predicted proteins | sample PPLLaktember2015_4_FD_187261 | JGI IMG/M metagenome (GOLD analysis project Ga0209288, IMG submission 187261) | Freshwater sediment microbial communities from Prairie Pothole Lake near Jamestown, North Dakota, USA - PPLs Lake P8 Core (1) Depth... | ecosystem: Environmental > Aquatic > Freshwater...
CCAGGGGGCGCGCCGCTTGCGGCGCGTCCCTTAGCTACGACCTTAGGCCACAAAGATGAGCGCAGATATCGCAATCCAGAGAGCAGCAGCAGATGACGCCCAGGAAATCGCCGTATTGGTTGGCGATCTGCTGGCGGAAATCATGAACGCCATTGGTGTTCAGGCATTCAACTTCGATAAGGACGAAACCACGGCCAGACTCAAGGGCTTCCTCGATCGAGAAAAATACTTTGTTTTCGTCGCTCGCAACGTCAATGGGCGTCTGGTCGGGTTCATTGCCCTTTGCGAGAGCTATGCTCTTTACGCCGAAGGAGCGTTTGGGACCATCCCGGAGCTATACGTTCGTCCTGAGCACCGCTGAAACAACGTTGGGCAGTGTCTCGTGTCACAGGCAAAGTCTTTTGGCGAATCGCGAGGCTGGAAGCACTTGGAGGTTACAACACCGCCACTGCCCCAGTTTAGTAAAACCCTGTCCTTTTATGAGCGTGAAGGCTTCGCTATTACAGGTGGCCGCAAGCTTAAGCTTGCTCTATGAGCCCGCAGCCTAACACTCGCATATGGAGTCCTCCCATGCGGGCTTCGCCCACCTGCTCTAAATTTGTTAAGAAAAAAACTCAATAAGCGGTGGTCAACGTCGGCACTTATCAAAGTCCTTTATCGGCCGGTCTTTAACTGAAGCATTTCCCTGAAGCGGACGTTCGAATCAAGGTCGGTTTTCGGCAGTGGCGACACGCATGCTTGCAGGTATCCGTGGCCGCCAGACTCAGGATGAAAGCTTGCTCGCAACCCCGGTTGGCGAAGTCAGCGCCGGGACACAGGACAAAAATTCACTATGTTCACGGCCCATTCCCCTCGCGCTGACGGCGTTCGATTTCATGAGCCATCGCCTGAAGCTGCGACTCCACCTGGCGACGTATTGCAAATTGACCGACTAGTGGTGCCAGCCAACCCTCCGGCTCAACCTCGCCGATGTAATCGAGACGAGTGCCACCGTCGAATGACGAGAGGCGGTACTCGCTGAGCATGCGCTTCACGTTGCCACGGATGACACGAGAGGTCAGCAGATATGGTCGCATTTCCCGGGTGCTGTACACGATGTCGATGTCGTAGTGTAGGAACAGCAGGTCCATCCACCCCTTCAGCGCCACCACGCTGCCCGTGGCATTGCGCGTGATCACCCGACTCTCGGTCATGCCGGGTACAAAACGGGGTTGACGCTGATAATCGGTCAGCACATCCCACACCTCAACCGGCGCCGCATCGACCTGCAGTGACGCCCAGAGCCTGACTGTTCCGCCATCACGCTCTGCCCTGACCAGAATCGTTGGCTCAGCCATTGCAGTTGCGGCGACGAGGACCATCAGGAAAAGGAAGTATCGAGCATGCGGAAGGATCACTGGGTTCAAATTGAAATGCCCTGAGCAGGTCGATTTGATTAAACCATGGCTATCAGCCAGGGCCAAGGTGCTGTCGAACACAAAGGCCCAGCGACTCGCTTCGTACGTGAGTAGACCAGCTGCATATCAATGCGATTTGACAGCCCATCCGGCGTCAGTTCCTGGCCGAACCCAGATGTTCAAGGCGGCATCAGCTCGCTGGGGCGTCTGCTGTCAGGGAACACGTACTTCCAATCCAAACCCAACGCAGTCATCCGTCGGCTCGCATCGGATCCAACAAAAACAACGGCCCGTCGTGATCATCGTGCAGCAATCGCGGTGTCGGGAAATTCGCTGAATACACCATCCACCCCCAGCCGGAAGAACTGCCGATACTCGGCGTGAGGGTCTCCCGAGTAGCTGTGTGCGAGATAGCGGCTCTCGTTCCGGAAAGTGAAAGCATGGACGAACAGTCCCAGCTTGTGTGCATCCTCGATGAGCGAGGTCGGATTCTGGGTACTGGCGTCCTGCAAATCGGCTTTACCGTCACCGTTGATATCTTTCAGGTTGCCGGCATCATCCAGTTGGCCTTTCAGCGGAACGATATAAGGTTTCCATGGACCGATCCCATCGGCATAGGTCCTGATTTCGGCAAGCCCGGCGGGCGTCACCATGTCGCTGAAAAGCCGTTGGTCGCCGGATTTGTCCCAATCGTAAGGGCGGTGAAAAGGGGGCGCGTAGGTGATGCCGCCTGTCTTGAACTCGTAGCCATCGCCGTCGATGAGTTGCACCATGCGCACTTTCAGACCCTTGGCCCGCATCTCTTTCAGGCTGCCAGGCTCAAAACTTTGCACGAAGACCCGAGCGGCTTTGCTGTTCCAACCCGCAGAACGAATGGCGCTGATGAGCTTGTCCTCAAGCGGCAGAGCCAGGTCGCGATGATAAGTGGGGTTCTTCGTTTCCGGATAAATGGCAATAGAGCGCCCAAGCCTCCTGCTTTCAGCTTTGACCAGGTCGATGACCTCTTGCAGGGTCACAATCCTGAACATGCCGTTGTACTGCTGTGGACGCGCCGGGTCTGTGGCGACGACGCCGAGGGTCTTTATTTCGGCAAGCGTGAAGTCATGAGCGAACCAGCCGCTCTGCAGTTCACCGTCTATCGGCCAGTTCTCGCGCTTGCGGCTTGCGAATTCGGGCCGACTGGCAACATCAGTGTTAATGGCCAGATTGGGGTAATGGCTGGCAATCAGCACCCCATCCCTGGTAGAGATCAGGTCAGGTTCGATCGCATCGGCGCCAAGATCGATTGCTCTCTGATAGGCCTCAAGGGTGTGCTCTGGCAAGTAGCCCGAAGCACCGCGATGAGCGATCACCAGGGGTTTGCGGCCGTCCAGCGTTTGTTGAGAATTAGGAGCCATGCTGCTGCAGCCAGCAATCATTGTCAGGGCCATCAGACCAACCAGTTTAAGTGTGGTGATGGCTGTCGGATTCGTATCGAACATGAGTGAATGTCCTCGAAAGATATGTGAGCAGCACGCGCCTGATTTGTAAAGCGGATCAGCCTTGTCGGGTAGCCACAGCGGCTGTGCCACGGGGTGCTTGTCGATCGCGCTCGGTTCGCCATTCGGGCCAAAAGGCTGCGCGCGCCCGATTATCGGCATACCGATCTGTACCGGCGCCCAAGCGCTCACCGTGCAAGCCCGCAGAGAGAGTAGAAAGCAGACTTGGTGACGATTCCGTCCACAGTTGAACTGGTTGATTTCATGTCAGGCGCATGGCCGAACAGCACCACCTTGCTTCCCAATGGAGACGACCTACTCGCGAGACGAATAGGTCGGCAGGGTGATCCTGAACGCCATGGCGGCCAGGCGGATAGCCAGAACGGTCGCCATACCCGCCCAGGCTGATGCCACGGGTGACACCCCTAGCGACTGCAGTCCGATCAGCACCATGGCCCCGATCCAGGCGGCCGTGACATAGAGCTCGCCGCGCACGAATACCAGCGGAACTTCATTGCACAGCACATCGCGCACCACGCCGCCGACCACGCCGGTAATCACTCCCAACAGGCTGGCCGCCAGCCAGGGTGCATGCCATTGCAGGGCGATCTGGGTGCCGACGATGGTAAACAGCGCGAGGCCGATGGCATCGGGAATAAGAAACAGCCGGGATGGCAGGCGCAGGCCGCGCACCGCGAAAAAGATGACGAGCGTTGTCGCCACGGCGACTAGCAGATAAATCTGCTCGTTGAGCCAGAACACCGGGCGCTGCAGCAGCACGTCGCGTACCGTGCCGCCGCCCAGCGCGGTCGCGGTTCCCACCATCACCACACCGACCAGGTCCATGTTCTTGCGGCCGGCATCGAGTACCCCGGTGAGGGCATTCACCGCGACGGCCGCCAGAACGATCCAGTAGAGCAGATTTTCCATGATGCGTTACCAGGACCGGCGGCGGGTCAGCCATCCGAGGTTTGTGGATATACCAGTATCTCAAGAAATGCTGGCGTGGACACCACGCGGGTTGCGCGGCTGTCGGCTCATTTGGCCAGCAAGACATCGCCATTGGCTTGCTCGTCAGGTCGAAGCAATTGATGACCTGGACTGGTTTATTGTTTGGGATATTTCAAACTACACTCACACAGAACAATGATGACCTTATCAAGGAGATACCCGATGCGCATCAAAGCCTTTGTCGCCTTCGCTGCCCTCATCATGGCTGGCACCGCGATGCATGTCCTGGCCGCTGAAGCCCCCTTCTACGATCCCTCCAATCCCGCCAGCAATACAGGCGTCACCACCGACTACGACCTCTACCGAACGATCGGCTGCCCAGGCAGGGGTTTGCTGGATGCACCCTGCAAGATCCCTGACTCCGACGGCGATGGCGTGACCGATGACAAGGACCGCTGTCCCGGTACCGTGGCCGGGGCCAAGGTCGACGCCGTCGGCTGCGAACTGGATGCCGACGGCGATGGTGTGGTCGACCGTCTCGACGCCTGCCCCGGTACGGCGGCAGGCCGCAAGGTCGATGCCACAGGCTGCGAGCCGGACGCCGACGGCGATGGTGTGGTCGACCGTCTCGACGCATGCCCGGGGACTCCGGCAGGCACCAAGGTCGACATTACCGGCTGCGAGCCGGATGACGATGGCGATGGTGTGGCCAACCGTCTCGATACCTGCCCCGGTACCCCCTTGGGCCGCAAGGTCGATGGCACAGGCTGCGAGTTGGATAGCGACAGGGACGGGATCGTCGATGGCCTCGACCAGTGCCCCGGCACGCCCACAGGCCGCAAGGTCGATGCCACAGGATGCGAATTCGATGCAGACAAGGACGGCGTCGTCGATGGCGCCGACCAGTGTCCCGACACGCCCGCAGGGCGCAAGGTCGATGCCCAGGGATGTGAGCTGGATAGCGACAAGGACGGCGTCGTCGACGGCCTCGACCAATGCCCCGACACGTCCACAGGGCGCACGGTCGATGCCACAGGCTGCGAACTCGACGCAGACAAGGACGGCGTCGTCGATGGCGTCGACCAATGTCCGGACACCCCTGCAGGGCGCAAGGTCGATGCCACAGGCTGCGAGCCGGATAGCGACAAGGATGGCGTCTTGGATGGTCTCGACCAGTGCCCCGATACCCCGGCCGGGCGCAAGGTCGATGCCCAGGGTTGCGAGCTAGACGCCGACCGGGACGGGATCGTCGATGCGCTCGACCAGTGCCCCGACACGCCGGCAGGCCGCAAGGTTGACACCCAGGGCTGCGAACCGGACAGCGACAAGGATGGTGTCGTCGATGGTCTGGACCAGTGTCCAGATACCCCGGCCGACCGCAAGGTCGACGCACAGGGATGCGAATTCGATGCAGACAAGGACGGCGTCGTCGATGGCGCCGACCAGTGTCCCGACACGCCCGCAGGGCGCAAGGTCGACCCGCAGGGCTGTGAACTCGATGGCGACCAGGATGGGATCGTCGATGCGCTCGACCAGTGTCCCGATACGCCAGCCGGTGACAAGGTCGACAACATGGGCTGCACTCTCCTGAACACCATCGTCCTCAAGGGCATGAATTTCGACAACGACTCGGCCGTGCTGCTGGACGATGCGTCGGCCGTCCTCGATGATGCAGTCGCCATTCTCAAGCGTTATCCCGCGCTCAGGGTCGAGCTCGCGGGTCACACCGACAGCACTGGCTCTGCTGCGTACAACCAGCAGCTTTCGGCACGACGTGCGAAGGCGGTCATGGAATACTTCACCGGCAAGGGCGTCACCGTCGAGCAGCTCACCTCCAGGGGCTACGGCGAGAGCCAGCCAGTCGCCGACAACGGCACCGCCGAAGGCCGAGCCGAGAACCGCCGGGTCGAACTGCGCGTGCTCAACTGACCATCGCTGACGGGCCATCGCGAGAGCTGTTGATGACAGTGAAAATGGCCGCGCTCTCGATTGCGGCCATTTTCTCGGCGGGCGATGTCCCGATTGCCGTGCAAAAGCGACATTTGCACTGGATCTTGAAGCGCATCATGGTGAACAACCGAGGCATCCGAGCTTGGCCATGACAAGTCCGTCATCGTCGTCTCAGTCCGACCTGCCTCGGAATCCCCATGCGCCTGAAGAACGAGCGGCCCTCGGCCAAAGGGAGCGCTGCGGAAATCAGGATTTTGAAACCGCCCAGGCTTGGGCCTGGAGGGCTGCGCAGTCTCATTACCGGCGCCGATTACATTGGCGGATAATGCCCCGCTTCTCCCATCCAACAGAAGCACGCGCCGCATGCAAAACGAAGTCAAGGAAAAGCCCCTGTACGCCATCGCCGCGTCGGTACAGTTGCCGGGCGTGAGCGACGTCGAGTTCGAGGCGTCGCTGACCGAGCTGCGCGAGTTGGCGAAGACGCTGGGGTTCACGGTCATCCGCACGTTCACGCAGAAACGTTCCGGGTTCGACTCGACGGCTTATCTGGGCGTGGGCAAGCGGCAGGAGATCCGCCGCTTCGTCAACAGCGAACCGGTTAGCGAAACCGGGACCGACCAAGCACCGCAGAATCCCTTGCATCGACTCTCGAACTTCGTCGAAGGCCTCGACGACGAGGTCTCGCCCCACCCGATCGACGTCATCTTCGTCGACCACGAGATCTCACCGTCGCAGGCGCGCCACCTCGAGAACGAAGTCGGCTGCCAGGTGATGGATCGCACCATGGTCATTCTCGAGATATTCCATCGCAACGCCCGCTCTCCCGCTGCACGTGCACAGGTGGAGATCGCGCGTCTGGGTTATCTGGCGCCGCGCCTGCGCGAGGCGGCCAAGCTTGCGGGACCGCAGGGGCGGCAGCGCAGCGGTGTCGGCGGGCGCGGCGCCGGCGAATCGCACACCGAACTGGACAAGCGCAAGATCCGCGACCGCATCGCCGAACTGCAGAAGGAGATCGCCGCGATGGATGTCGAGCGCAAGACGCAGCGCGCCCGGCGGCAGGCACACCAGGGTCTCGCCAGCGTGGCGCTGGTCGGCTACACAAACGCCGGCAAGTCGACCCTGATGCGCGCACTCACTGGAAGCGAGGTGCTGGTCGCCAACAAACTCTTCGCCACGCTCGACACGACCGTGCGCACCCTGTACCCCGAGAGCGTCCCGCGGGTGCTGGTCAGCGACACGGTCGGCTTCATCAAGAATCTGCCCCACGGGCTGGTCGCGTCCTTCAAGTCGACGCTCGAAGAGGCGCTTGACGCCTCGCTGCTGCTGCATGTCATCGATGCCAGCGATCCCGGCTTCGAGCGGCAGATCGAAACCACCGAGGAAGTCCTGAAAGAGATCGATGCGCTGGACGTTCCGCGCTTCCGCATCTTCAACAAGATCGATCACGTCGGTGATGCAGCGGCGCAAGCGGAACGCGAAGCCACGCTGCGCGCCGCATACCCCGATTGCATCGTGATGAGCGCACGCCGCCCGGACGACGTCGCAAAATTGCATTGGTCGATTGTGGCGTTTTTCCACAAGGATCTTGTCGAGGCCGAGCTTTTCCTGCCCTGGTCTGCACAGCAACTGCGTGGGGAAATATTCGCGCGCTGTGAGGTTCTGGATGAGCGTGCCGACGACGAAGGAGCGTTTTTCCGAGTCCGCAGCGAGCAGAGCGTGCTGGATAGCCTGCGTGAGAGGTTTGGCCAGGCTCGGTGAAGTCAACAGCGATTTGGGCGGACATCCCGACTGTGTAGTCCAGTGACGCTCTTGGACAACCACAACCACAGGGGACCACGATTCTTCACTGCCGGCTGCATTTGCCGAACATGAGACGGTCGCCCACCTGGGACCGAACTTCCGCTCTTGGCCCGGGAGCCGCCGTCGTACGCCACAGTTAACCTACGTTGGCTACTACGTCAGCTTCCTGGATCTGCAACAGGCGGCTGTCGACCCGAAGCAGTCATAGCGCAAATACACCTAAAGCAGATATTCGCCCGGCAGATAGGCTTATCTCGTCGGTTTGCCTCCACACCCCGCAGCGACTTTCCTTATGGTCCGGCGAGAATTCGCGGTGATTGCGGGGCAGATGCCTTGCTGGTGCCCGTGAATTACCCGTTAACCAGCCCGGAAAAGGGCGTTCAGTTTATGTTTCCTATACTCTAAGCGACTGGGCGTATACGCAGTGGGCTATCCCACTCATACTGACTTGAAGGGAGGACATGCATGAGTAAGGAAACGTGGGATCGGCTTGCAGCCGCCAGTGGCTTGATAAGCCTTGTCTTGTTTTTTGCGGGTTGGCTGATTTATGGAAAGGGACCGACGGTTGCCGATGATCCGGTCACCATCCTCGGGTTCTTTGCAAACAACCCCAACCGCGTGATCTGGTCCATGTTTGCCCAGGGGCTTGGCTCGCTTGCCTTGATCTGGTTCATGTCCGCGCTCGTCATGGCCATGAAGCAAGCCGACGAAACGCTGCTGGCCGTTGCGGCAGGGTTGGGATTTGCCGTCGCCCTGGCGCTGGGTTCGGCCGCCACCATCATGCGCAGTGGGCTGGCTTTCCTGAGTGTCGGAGATGTCACTGCTGATACCGTGGCGGTCATCTTCTACCTTGGCTCCGTCATCGATACAGGCCAGAACATGATCAGCGCCGGATTCTTCCTGCCGGTTGCACTGGCGGCGCTCCGCAGCCGGTTTATCCCTGCTTGGTGGGGCTGGGTGAGCATCGCTGCAGCGCTCTGGGCAATCGCAAGCACCACCGCCCTGGATCATGTCGGATTCTGGTCCCCGCATGGCGCAGGCTTTCTCAACCTGGTCTTCTACATTGTCTGGGTGGGCGGAACCAGCATTCTGCTGCTGATGAGCAAGCGCGAAGGTGCTGTCTGAGTCGGTTCCAAAAACAGTAAACGTACACAGAAATTGGGTGTAGTTCTCAACGATTTCCACTCCGAGTTGAACGCGTCTGAGGCCGTCGGGGTCGTGCCGCTCGATTCGCTGCAGGCGATATGTGCGGGCCTGGCAGGGTCACGCGAGCTTGGCGTGCCGGTCGCAATTGCTGGCGGTCGCTACGCGATGGGCGGGCAGCAGTTCTGCAACGGCGGCCTGGTGCTCGACACGAGAAAGCTTGATCGTGTCCTGCATCTGGATACCAAGCGCGGCCTGATCGAGGTCGAGGCAGGCATCCAGTGGCCTGCGCTGATCGAGCATCTGGAAACCGCGCAGGCCGGTCAGCCGAAATCCTGGGCAATCGCGCAGAAGCAGACGGGTGCCGACCGGCTCTCGATCGGCGGCACGATTTCTGCAAACGCTCATGGCCGGGGCCTCACCATGCGGCCCTTCATCTCTGACCTCGAATCACTCGTGCTCGTGAACGCGCATGGCGAGACCGTTAAATGCAGCCGGGACTGCAACCCTGAACTCTTCAGGCTCGTTGCAGGCGGCTACGGGCTCTTCGGCTGCATCTATTCCGCGACGCTGCGACTGGTTCCGCGCCGGATCCTCGAGCGCGTGGTCGAGCTTGGGCACATTGAACAGCTCGTATCACGCTTCAACGAGCGGATTGGCGCCGGCTTCCTGTACGGGGACTTCCAGTTTGTCACCGACGAGAGATCCGAGGATTTTCTTCGCGCCGGGGTGTTCTCCTGTTACCGGCCGGTCGAGCAACACAAGTTTCCGCCTACAGGCCAGCATGAGCTTTCGCAAGAGGATTGGCGTCGACTGATCAAGCTCGCGCATACCGACAAGCAGCTTGCCTTCAAGCTCTATAGCGAGCACTACCTCGCGACATCGGGGCAACTCTACTACTCGGACTGCCACCAGCTGGCGGAATACCTGGATGGCTACCACCGCTCGCTCGATGAAGCGCTCGGTGCCGCGCATCGGGCCAGCGAAATGATCACGGAACTGTATGTGCCGAGGGAGCGGCTTGCCGACTTCATGGCAGCCGTCGCGGAGGACTTTCGCAGGCATCGCGTCGACCTGATCTACGGGACGATCAGGCTGATCGAGCGGGACGACGAGTCCTTCCTGGCATGGGCGAGGGAGCCGTGGGCCTGCGTGATCTTCAATCTGCATACGGTGCACACGCCGGAAGGCATCGCCCACTCTGCCGAAGCCTTTCGCCGGCTCATCGATCTTGCCATCGACCGCAACGGCAGCTACTACCTCACCTACCACCGCTGGGCCAGTCGCGACCAGGTTGAAAGCTGCTACCCGCAGATGCGCCGTTTTTTGGAGCTGAAGCGCAAGTATGACCCCGAAGAGCGCTTCCAGAGCGACTGGTACCGCCATTACCGCAGCATGTTCTTCGATGCATGACAGCATCGAGCGCAGCATGAACGTGCCCTCCGACACAACGCCGCTTCCGACCAGGGTCGCGCTCCTCGTTGTTCTGGCAATGACCGCCGCAACGGTGGGCATGCTTTTGCTTGGATCGATCGATGCCGCGCAACCGGCAGCCATCGCTCCCATCCTGTGGCTCCTTACCGGCCTGTTCGTGCTGCGCGTGGCCGGCCAGGTGCTGGTGGCGCTGAACCCCCGGGAGTGGCTGCCACCGATGTGGCAATGGAACTTGATACCGTATCCGATCCTGCTGCCGATCCAGATTGTCTTCATCGTCGTCATGGTGTGGATCAACATGACGTTCACCACCGCAACCGGAATTGCAGCGACGAAAAATTCGGACAGCGGAAACTTTCTCATCGTCTTTAGCGTCGTCTACGCATTGGTCATGGCGATCCGCTATGTGGTGAGGATGCGCCGCCGCCCGGAACAGCGTTGGTTCGGGGGAACGATTCCGATCGTCTTCCATTTCGTGCTCGCGTCGTACATGTACACTTTGGGCTGCTTTTATGTCACTCCGTGACACGTCGAGTCCTGTACTCATCATCGGCGGCGGCGCGGCCGGGCTTTCTGCCGCCGCCGCGATGGCCAGGCGCGGCATCCATGCGACTGTTCTCGACCAGGATGACTGCATCGGCGGTACGTGGGCACGGCGCTACCAAAGCCTCAAGCTCCACACCATCCGGCGCTTTTCCGGGCTGGCGCACTACCCGATTCCAAAAGATCGCCCCCGCTACCTGACAAAGGACGAGTACGCTGCCTACCTGAGAGAGTATGCGCAGGTGCTAGGGCTCGATGTCTTACTCGGTGAGCGCGTGGATGCAGTGCGGGAGATTCCTGAAAACACCGATGCCATGAGGTGGGAAGTCTCGACAAGTGCCGGCACACGGCATGCGAAAACTGTCGTCATTGCCACGGGTCATTATGCAGAGCCCCGTTATCCGACTTTTGAGGGCATGGAGAATTTTTCCGGCAGGATGATTCACTCAGCTCAATACACCACTGGTGCTGCGTACAAGGGACAGAAGGCCCTTGTGATCGGGCTGGGAAACAGCGGTGCCGAGATCGCCGCAGAGCTTGCGAAGCAGGGCGCCAGCTCAGTCTCGGTCTCGGTCAGGACAACACCGCCCATCGTCACGCGCGAAATACTCGGCATCGTCCCCGTGCAACTCCTGGGCATCGCCTTGACGCCACTCGGAATGCCGCAGGCAATCGATCGCATTGGCGCAGCATTGCGCCGTATCTCCCTGGGAGACCTCACAAGATATGGACTTGGCGAGGCTGCATGGGGACCTTTCGCTGCCTGCAGACCCGCGGTAATCGACGCCGGATTTGTGCACCACCTGAAGCAGGGCCGTATCGTGATTCGTCCGAAGATCGCGCGTTTCGATGCAACTGATGTCGTCTATGAGGACGGTTCGAGAGAGAAAATCGATGTGGTCATTGCTGCAACGGGCTTTCGGACCGGGCTCGAGAAGATATTGAAAGTGCCGGACGTTATCGATGATGACGCCCAGCCCCGCTTCCGATTGGGAGGCCAAATATCAGTACCTGGACTGTTTTCCATCGGTTTCAATGAGACGGTACGCGGCCAGTTGTTCGAGATCAACCGCGAGTCAAGACGACTCGCGGTCGAAGTCCAACGCTACCTAGCGGCACCTAATCAGGATGAACAGCCGAAATGCAAGCCGCAATGAGCCCGCCGCCGCATGGCTGTTCAGCTCTGGTCTGTTGGGGCTAGTCGGCATAGCTAAGCGCAAGCGGGTGGCGTAGTCGTTACAATGCTTACCTAGAAACGGCTCCTTCGGGGGCCGTTTCTATTTGATGATTACTACCGCTTCTGGCCGATTGTGTGAATTCGATGTGGTGCCGGTAAGCCGACGGTGGAAAATTTCACTGGATGGTCCAACGGCAGCTTTCGGAGGCCCAACCCCTAAGGCAGCCCCGGCCAGGAACCGTCGTCTATCGGAATCGCAATGAATAACCGTTTTCCTACTTAGAAGCGGCGCTAGTGAGGCGGGTACTCGGCTATGAGCCGTATCGACTGTCGCTGCTCAGCGAGCAGCGAGCAGCTTCAGTTGTTGACCTCATTCTTTCGGGTCGCTGTTGAGATGGCCAAGGGCTGCCTCCAAGCGGCTTCGTGGCTGATTTCCGAAGCATCTGATACCTCACCAGATCCGTTTGAGAAGTGCGTTTCGGCGGGCGAAATGATGATAGAGCGCAGACCTTATGTGAAACGGCAGCAATCCTCCCGTGGCTGGCAAATCAACCTCGCGGCGACGACACGGACCGCTTCGCAGACAACCGCCCAGTGAGCCGCAGGCCGTCACGCATGTTGAGCATGAGCAGTGTGATGTTGATGGCTCCGGCAACCAGTTCCAGACCCTGCAGCGCGTAGAACGCGCCATCGAATCGCCCGGCGTTCGCCCGCGAGGCCAGCACGTAGGCGCTTGGCAACAGCACCAGCAGGCCGTTGGCCGCCACGACCTTCATCCGCTGCCCTTTGACATCGATGAGACGCCCGCGACGCGACCGCGCAAGCGAGAAGCCGCTGCCGCCAGTTGCGGCCATCGCCGGGATCAACACCCACATGCCGGTCAACACGGCATTCTTTACGGCCACGACGCTCGCCTGATCCAGGAAGAGCTCGGACACCACTGTCGAGGCCCAGAACGTCACGATGCACAAGAGCGCGACGGCTCCAAACAGTCCATGCAGTTTCGATTTCACGATTCGATCTCGGAAAATGGGTTAACGGAATGCAGTTGGCTCAGCATCGATTCCAGCGTCCTGGCCGCCGTGCGGGCGCGTGCGGCCGGAATCAGCGTAGCGAGTTCAGCGGCTCGAGCAGCCCACAACTCGTCGGCCTGCCGGTAGAGCTCGCGACCTCGCTGAGTCAGGATGTAGAGCGGTGAACGCCTATGTGCAGGGTTCGGTTGCGAATCGACCAAGCCCTGTTCAACCAGCAGATTGAGTTGCTTTTGTGCCCCCTGGCGCGTGACGCCCATCGCTTCGCCTACTTGGGGTGCAGTCAGCGGTGCGTCGGCGAGCGCGATGGCACCAAGCATCTGCCAACGTGCACTTGTCAGGCCCAAGGGTTCGACCAGCCGGTCGCCCCAATGCAGAAGCACACCGTTGAGGCGAAAGACTGTCAGCGTGAGATGGGTGAACGCTTCAGTATCGGTATCGAGTTTCATCACAGCAGAGCCCTAGCAGTTATTGACAACCAGTTTCCATATTCGGCAACTGGTTGTCAATAGGGTATGCGCTGTTGTCACTGCCCTGGGATGCGCCCCAGGTTGACGTAGAATCCCGCCGACTGGAGGGACCCGCCATGCTGAAGCTGTTCCAATCGATATTCCGTTCCGGTGCCGACAAGCTCGGGACCTATCCGGAGGACCTGATAGAGCGCGCCATCGAGCGCGCGGTCGACGGCACCGACCGGCGCCTGCGTGCCCTGTCGGCCTACAAAAAAAGCCTGCGACCCGCCGTGGTTCACGCCATCGACCATGTGGTGGAACTGGTCGACCACCTCCCTCCTCCACTGATGCTGGACCGCCGCAACTACGGCAGCGACGCCGAGCTCAATGCCTACTTCGCCTCCGTCGACCACATGAACGAGGTCCTGTCACGCGACGCAGAGATGCGGAAATGGCAGAAATCCTCTGAAAGCGCCCTGGCCGAACGGGTCTTCGCGCTGCTGATCATGGACATGAGCGAGCGCAATGTCCTCGGTGTGGCGCTCGAAGGCAACGAGCTGCGCCACGATGTCGCGCAGGTGACGGTCAACTTCAACAAGCACCGCATGGTCGATCCAACCGCCGTCGAGGACGAGACCCGGCGCCTGCTCAAGCGCCGCGCCTTCGACCACCTGCTCACCCTCGCGCTCGCCGGCATCGCAGAAGCACATGGCGAGCACGGCGACCTGAAGCGCGAACGCGATCTGTTGCGCAGCAAGCAGGCGGCCCTGGCGTCCGGCAACTGGGGGTTTGGCAACGACAACAATCAGGCCGCGAGCGCGGCGCCGCCCGATCTGCCGGAGCTGGAACAGCGCATCAAGGATATCGACGCCCAGCTCAGCAGCCTCAGCACCGGGACGCTGCAGCGGCATCTCGACGTCCTGGTCGAGGTGCTGGGCGCGGCAGAAAAGAACCTGCGCGGCGAGTCCAGCACATTGGCCATCGATCGCCAGGGGGTCAAGCAGTCGCCGTCCGGTTCACTGGCGACCCCGATCACGCTCACCACGCTGCACAACTCCGTGGGCCGCAGCATCGTCGTGCGTCTGACGAGCATTGCACGGGCAGATCTGCCGCCGCCGCCGGACTTCCTGCGCGAGGCCGAGCGCTATCTCGGCTGAGCCGAGGGCTCGGCAACCCGCCCCTCGTCCTGTCGCTGTGGTTCGCTGCGCAGACCGGCTCGGGGAAACAGGGCGCCGCGCCATGCTCAGCCGGCGGGCGGAGGCGCGATGTCGCTGATGCGCTCGTCCTTGACCCAGGCGTCGATCAGCGTATAGGCCACGGCCAGCAACACCGGGCCGACGAAGATCCCGACCAGGCCGAAGCCGAGCATGCCGCCGATCACGCCGGCAAAGATCAGCAGCAAGGGCAGGTCCGCCCCCCTCTTGATCAGGACGGGACGCAGGAAGTTGTCCATGGTGCCGACGACTAGCGTCCACACCAGCAGAAAAATGCCCCAGCCGGTGTCCCCGGTCCAGAACACATATCCCACGGCCGGGAGCAGCACCAGGATGGGACCCAACTGGGCGATGCAGAGGATGAAGATCAACGCGGTCAGTACCGCCGCCAGAGGCACGCCGACAATCGCCAGACCGATGCCGGCCAGCAGCGACTGCGCCAGCGCGGTCACCACCACACCCAGCGCCACCCCGCGGATGGCCTGGCCCGCCAGCACCACCGCGCCTTCGCCCCGCTCCCCGGCGAGACGCCAACCGAAACGCCTGATCCAGGCCGCCGCTGATTCGCCGCCCGCATACAGGATGGCGGAAATGATCACTGTCAGCATCAGCTGCAGGAACAGCAGGCCGAAGCTGCCGACTTCGGAAGCGAACCAGCGGGTGACGACGCTGGCGAAGGGCGCGAGGCGGCCAGCCAGGTCCTCGATGCCGGCCGCCGCGAACTGCTGCCAGAACTGCTGCAGCTTGGCGCCGATCAGGGGCAGGCCTGCGACCCATGACGGCGGCGGCGGGACCGTGAACTCGGCGAGCCACTTGCCCCAGCCGACGATGTTGTCGGCGTGGTCGACCAGGGTGACGATGGCGAGGGAGAGCGGCACCAGCACCAGCAGCAGCATGAGCAGCGTCATCACGATCACCGCAAGCGATCGCCGGCCCCCCAGGCGGGCCTGGATCTGCAGCATCAGCGGCCAGGTCGCGACGACCACCATGGTCGCCCAGATCAGCGCGGGCAGGAACGGCTTGACGACCCAGAACGCGCTGAGGATGAGGGCGCCGATGAACAGCACGCTGAAGGTGGTTCGGGCGAGGTCGTGATTGGCGTTCATGGCTCTGGAGTCCGGTTGCGACGGCGCCCCGATTATAGGGCTCGAACATCCACACGGGGTTTGGCTGGCGTATGCTTCAGGCCACCCGCCATGGGTGCGGTGCGACCATGCTGGGCATGCACGTTGCTGCCGTGTCGCACCGGGACTACAGGAGAAACGAATGACGCGATCGACACGGCTTGCCGCTGCCCTCCTCCTCGCCCTCGGACTCGGCGCGGGGCTCGGCGCCTGCACCTACTACGAGGCCGCTCCGGGAACCTACGCCCGCGTACCGGGCGCCTTCGACCGTTCCTGGTCGGCGGCGCTCGGCGCCTTGGCCGACGAAGGGGTGCGGATCACCCGGCAGGACTCGATCGCGGGTACCGCCAGCGGCGTCCGCAACGGCATCGAGGTGAAGGCGGCGGTGCGCACCCAGGCCGACGGCAGCGTACGGGTCGAATTCAACACCAGCGGCGACACGGCCGCCGACCCTACCCTGATCGACCGCATCACCGCCCGCTACAACCAGCGCATGGGGCGTTAGGCGGCCAGCCAGGCGCGGGCGAGCTCGACCTCGCCGGGGCTGAAGTATTCGATGGGAAACGGCCGCATCCCTTTGGCGGTGAACGCGCTGGCCAGCTCTTCCCAGCGCCGGTCGCCGATGATCGCCATCTTCTCGATAAAGGGGTCGTTCTGCATGAACGACATGTCGCTCCAGCCCTCGCCCGCCTGCCAGCCCTCAAAGCCCTCGGCCAGGATGAGCATGCACGCCCGGCCGTGCTCGCGCAGGCGCGGCGCGATTGCCGTGTGCAGCGCGGCGAGTTCGCTCGGCAGCAGCATGCCGCTGATGCGGGCGGTGAGGATGCCGTCGTTCCAGCCGACGATTTCTGCGCTCATTGTTTTCCCTTCCTTCTCTTCTCTTGGCACGCGGACACCCGTGAGCGCCATGCCGCCTCGTTCCTGTCGCGAAGCCCGCGCCATCACCGCCTCTTCGCAAGAGCGGAGAGCAGAACGGGCGGCGATCCTTCAGGCTCGCACGCTCCCCCCGAGGGTGAACAGGCCCTAGAACAGTCCGGCCTCACCCACGGCCGCGGTCAGTGCCCTGACCAGTTCGCCGATCTGGCCCGACGCGTCGCCGGACCGCGTACTCGTCGCGCTGGCACTCCACACGACGCGCCCGCTGGTGACCTCGACCAGCGACCCGCTCGCCGCCAGGCGGGGAGCGGCCTGGGTTCCACCGACCGGCATGCTTACGCCGACGCCGGCGCTTCCGCCGCTGAAGCCCCCAGACCCGCCCCAAGCACCGATGCCGACGCTGACCGCCGACGCCGGGCTCGGCCACCAGTGATCCGCCCTCAAGCTCGTGGCGAACACGGCTGCGGCGCCGGCTGCCTTCGCAGCCGGCAGGTACTGCTCGGGAGCAGGCTCGCGGCCCGTCACAAGGCCGACGAGCCCAGGGTCGGTCAGCGGCTTCGCCCCCAACCGACTCAGTTCGGCAACGGTCTCGCTCTCGCAGATCAAGCGCATCGCCGCCTCGGGTGCCTCGCACACCACCAGCACGGCGGCGCCGCGCAGGGCCTGCCGAGGGGTCTGGGGATCGACGTACTGCGCGCCCAGCTGGGTGGATGCGCAGCCGGCCAGCAGCAGGGCCCCGAGTCCGAGCATAAGCGGCTTTGCGGCAGCGACAGGTGGCATTGCGGGTGCGCTCATCGGCATGACCTCGGCGGGGAACTGCGGGCTGAAAAGGTTCTGGCCCAGTATCCCCGAACCTGACGAGCAAGGTCAATCGGGCCGCGGACCCGTGCCGGCCCGATGCCGCCGCAGCCACGGACGCACGGCCGATGCGACCAAGGTCCAATGGCCTGCTTCCCGGCGTTGCGCTAAAAATGGGACCCACAGCAACAGGTTTTCGGCCATGCTCCTGCGCGCCGGCTTTCCCTGCGATGGGCGGATGGGGCAGAATGCGTGTCACCGCGCGGCGCCCTCGAAAAGCCAACGAATCCGGAGTCCCATGTTCTTCCGCCCCATGTCCCCCAAGACGCCCTGGTTGCCCGCCCTTTTCATCCTGTTCGCCGCGGCGACGGCGTTGGCCCAGCAGACGGCGCCGCAGGAGTCCGCCCGGGAAGAGCTGACCATCGATCCCACGACGATCATGCAGCCCTGGAAAGGCGATCTCGACGGCATGATCGAGCGCGGGGTCATTCGGGTGCTGACGGTCTATAGCAAAACCTTCTACTTCACGGACAAGGGCGTGCAGCGCGGCGCGACCTACGACGCTTTCCGCGTGTTCGAGGAGGACCTGAACAAGAAGCTGGCGCAGCAGCAAAAGCTGAAGCAGAAGCATCTCAAGGTGAGGGTGGTGCTCATCCCGATCGCCCGGGGCGATTTGCTGCAGGCGCTGGCCGAGGGCAAGGGGGATATCGCGGCGTCCAACCTCACGATCACCCCTGACCGCCTGAAACTGGTGGATTTTTCCAGGCCCGTGTATGCCAACGTCAGCGAGGTGATGGTTTCCGGCCCCGGCGCACCCGCGTTGAAAGGCGTGGAAGACCTGTCGGGCAAAGAGGTGTTCGTGCGCAGGTCCTCCAGCTATTACCAGGGCCTGCTGGCGCTCAACCAGCGCCTTGCCGCACAGAAAAAACCTGGCGTGATCATCAGGCCGGCGCCGGAGGAACTGGAGGACGAGGATCTCGTCGAGATGGTGAACGCCGGGCTGATCCCGCTCATCGTCATGGACAAGCACAAGGCCGACTTCTGGAAGCAGGTCTTTCCCAAGATCAGGGTGCATGACAATGCCGCCGTGCGTAGCGGTGGCGACATCGCCTGGGCGATCCGCAAGGGCAGCCCGCAGCTCAAGGCGGCGGTCGACGATTTTTTGACCCGCAACGGCCAGGGCACTGCAGTGGGCAACACGATCCTGAAGCGTTACCTGACGAGTGCAAAGTATGTGAAGAACGCGGCTTCCGAGACCGAGCGCAAGAAATTCTTTGCCATGGTCGACCATTTCCAGAAGTACGGTGACAAATACGATGTCGACTGGTTGTTGATGGCGGCTCAGGGCTACCAGGAGTCCCAGCTCAACCAGGAAGCCCGCAGCCATGTGGGTGCCATCGGGGTGATGCAGATCATGCCCGCGACCGGCAAGGATCTCGCCGTGGGCGACATCCGCAAAGTCGAGGCCAACATCCATGGCGGAGCCAAGTACATGCGCTGGATGATCGACAACTACTACGGCAAGGAGCCGATGACCGACCTGGACAAGGCCCTGTTCGCGTTCGCTTCCTACAACGCCGGTGCCGGCCGCATTTCGCAATTGCGCAGGGAAGCCGCCAAGCGCGGACTTAACCCCAACGTCTGGTTCCACAATGTGGAGTATGTTGCCGCCGAGAAGATCGGCTCGGAAACTGTGACCTACGTCAGCAACATCTACAAATACTACATCGCCTACCACCTCATCATCGAAGCCCAGCAGAAGCGCAAGGCCGTGACCGAGAAAATCAAGGGAGAAACGAAAAAGTGACTGCACGGGGCGTACTCACCTGGCTGGTTCTGCTGACAGCCCTGCTGCAGGCCGGCTGCGCCAGCTTGCCCACCGAGGTCGAGCGTCCCGTGTCGACCGCCTTGACCGAAACCGCCGACACCCGCCTCGGCCAGGCCTCGCGCCGCCTGCTGGATGGTCGATCCGATGAATCGGCCGTGCTGCTGTTCGACGCCGGAACCGACGCTTTCCTGGCGCGCCTGACGCTCGCCGAGGTCGCCGAGAAGAGCCTCGACGTGCAGTACTACATCTGGCACGGCGACACCACAGGCAAGGTGCTGGCCAACAGTCTCCTCAACGCTGCCGACCGCGGCGTGCGGGTGCGCCTGCTGCTCGACGACATCGGCACCGCGGCGGACGATACCAAGCTGCTGACACTCGACAGCCACCCGAACATCGAGGTCAGGCTGTTCAACCCAATTGCCAACCGGACCTTCAGGACGCTGGGCATGCTCGCCGATTTCGGCCGCATCAACCGGCGCATGCACAACAAGTCCTTCACCGCCGACAACCAGGCCACGATCGTCGGCGGCCGCAACATCGGCGATGAGTATTTCGAGGCCCGCCCGGACGCCGGATTCGCCGACCTCGACCTGCTCGCCTTCGGCCCCGCGGTGCAGGCAGTCTCCAGTCAATTCGACCGTTACTGGAACAGTGCGGCGGTCTACCCGATCACCGCCCTGTCGAACGCGCGGCCGAGCGACGAGGCCATGCGACAGGGGCGTGCCGCGCTGCGCGAATTCGTCGCATCCCAGCGCGGGCAGGACTATGCCGGCGCACTGAAGGCATCGGGACTCGCCAAAGGCGTCACCGAGGGCAGCCTGGACTTCAGCTACGGCAAGGTCCGGGTGCTGGCGGACGACCCTGCCAAGGTCGAACAAGCCGATCCGGACCAGGAAGTCCTGCTGCTGCCGCGCCTGCGCCCCGAGTTTGAGTCGCTCGACTCCGAACTGGTGATGGTGTCGCCGTACTTCGTCCCTGGTGACAAGGGCGTGGCCTATCTCAGTGCCCTGGTGAAGCGTGGTATACGCGTCAGGATCCTGACCAACTCCCTCGCGGCGACCGATGTGCCGGCAGTCCACGCCGGCTATCAGAAGTACCGCCGCGCCCTGCTCGAGGCCGGCGCTGAACTCTACGAAATGAAGCCGACAGCGGTACGCATCAACGATGCCGCCGGTTCCGCGTCCGCCGGCAAGAAGTCCCGCCAGGGCCTGTCGGGCTCCTCCCATGCGTCCCTGCATGCCAAGGCCCTGGTATTCGACCGGCACACGCTGTTCGTCGGCTCCATGAATCTCGACCCCCGGTCGGTGCTGACCAACACCGAGATCGGCGTGCTGCTCGACCATCCCGACCTGATTGCCACCCGGGTGGAAAAACTCGACGCGCAGCTGCCCGGAAACTGGTATCGCCTCGAGCTGGTTTCTTCAGCCGCCGATGCCAACCCTGAAATCCACTGGCTGGAGAAAACGGATGGAGAAACGATTCGCCATGCCTGGGAACCTGGGACCACGGCCTGGCAGCGGTTCAAGATCCGCATACTTTCGCTGTTGCCGATCGAGCACCTATTATGAATTCGAATGAAAGCCTGTTTCTGACCGGATGAAAGTCGGGCCACTGAACCGGCAACTGACATTGACAACCCCTCCCCCCCCCAACCGAAAGGAACCACCATGAAGCACGCTGTTACCGCAATCACTGCCCTGAGCCTCGCGCTGCTGCTGTCTGCCTGCGCCTCCGACCCTGCCACCGACGCCACCAGTTCATCTACGTCCGCGGTGAGAACCGAAACCCGGAATGTGGTCAGCGCCCAAAGGGATGCCGCGGCCACGGTCAACATCAGCACGGTGACTGCCACGGTGGAATCCATCGATCTGGAGAACCGGATCGTCGGTCTGGTCGGCGCCGAGGGCAATGCGCTCATCGTCCAGGTCGGAGAGGAAGTCCGCAACCTGGATCAGGTCAAGGTGGGTGACAAGGTCAGGGTCGAATACTTCGAGGGCCTGGTCGCCGAGCTGCTACCTCCTGGCAGCGACCGGAAGGAGGTCAGTCTGACGGAAGCCCTGGTCAGGGCGGCCCCTGGCGAGCGCCCCGCCGGCGGCGCCGGTGAAGCCGTCAGCGCCCGGGTGGTGATCGAGTTCGTCGACCCCGTGCGCAACGTCGTTCAGTTCACCGGACCCAAGGGCAAGAAACGTGTCATCAGGGTCGAGAAGCCGGAGTTCCGGGCGATGCTGCGTACGCTGAGGCCGGGGGACGTCGTGGAGTTGACCTACTTCGAGGCATTAGCGGTCAAGGTCGAGCCGGCCGGCAACTGACGAGCCATCGGCATGCCGGGTTCGAACTGGCGTGAGTCGAGACCTCTGCCTCTGATGGCGGCGTTTGCGCATGCAAGCTCGCTTTATTGGCGTCTACAGGAACCGATTGGGGCTGCGGTCAACCGTGGTCGGCAGTTAATCGGTGCGGGCGGGGCCCTCGACACCAAGACCATGAAGGACCCGGTAGTCGGCTTCGTCTTCGGTCAACAAGGCCTGATGGCCAACCTGACCCTCGAAGGTTCGAAGTACGAGAAATTCACTCCGCAGAAGTTGGTCCCCTTGCCTCGGCGGCGATGCCGCCGGGAAAGTCAGCGGGAAAAGACCAACGCCGCCCATGGGCGGCGTTGCCTTTCCGGGAACCGGGGGATCAGAGGCTGAACGACAGATACAGCGTCGGGCCGCTGTAGTGGTACTGGAATTCACCCCTGAAATCGTCGCTGACGTCACCGGCGCTGAGCGTCTTGTCGGCGGTGAATTCGAGGTCGACGTAGCGGTAGCCTGCACCCACACCGACGTGTTTCGCCAGCTGGAATTCGAGGCCAACGTTGAAGTTGAGGAAGCCTCCGGAATACTCCTGATACTCAAGCGAGAAATAATCGACTCGGCCCTGCATCAGCCAGCGCGGAGAGAAGGCGTAGTACCCGTAGAGGCCGATAGTGGGCAGAGGCGCCAGCGTATCGGCGGCCGCTTCGGCGCTCTCATTATTTTCCCCTGTGGCGCTGATGCCGAAATCGAAAGTCGTCACGTGTGCACCGAGCGCCGCGCCCACTTCGGCGTTGGGGCGTTTCAGGAACGAATAGCCCACGCTCAGGCGGTAGACGTCGGTATCGAAGAACGAGTTGACCGTCCAGCCGGCCTCAAAAGTTTCATCGCCGATCACCAGTTTCCGGTCGATCACGGTCGTGTTGTCGCGCTCGATGCCGAAGTACTCGCCCTCGATTCGCCAGCGCTGGCCAAGGCGCAGGTTCAGCAGCGCATAGGGAAAAGTCGGGCGATCCTCGAAATCGAGGTCGTCTTCGAGGTCGAGGACAGTCCCCGAGCCTCCCGCCCGGTCGACCCGCAGCTGGGTGTCGACAGCCGGAACATAGCCGCCGACATCGAGGTAGAGGCGCGCCCCAAGCTTGGGATGGATCACCGCATCCTCGGCCATGGCGGGCACCACGGCCAGCAGTGCGCAAGCGGCGCACAGGGCGCCGAATGTGTTCGGTTTCATTACTTGTCTTTCAGGCTGCAGGATGGTGCGATTCTAAGCCGCCCGGCGACGCGGCAAAAGAGCATCTGCTACCGCATCACTGCGGCGTGCAGGCACCGAACAGGACGAAGGCGACGTCGTTCCCGGCCAGGGTCAGGATCATCTTGCCGCTTTCGTAATTGAGCGCCAGGCTCCAGGCATGACCGAGCTCGATGCCCTGCATCAGCAACTGGTTTTCATCCGCGGTGATGGTCTCGATCGCCGATGAGCGCTTCGGTCCGACCACGCGCCGCTGGGTGAAATCGATGCGCATGAATGCTGGCGCGCCGACCGCCTCGGGCAATCCCATCTTGCATCCTTCACCGGCATAGCATTCCATCGCCTGCACCGGGGCGCAGATCAGCGGCTTGCTGCCGTCGAAATCGCCGGCATGTACGGCGGATCCAAGCCCCCAGATCAGGGCAGACAATGCTGCGCCCTTGAGTAGTCTGATGTTCATGATTTCCCTCACTTGATGGTGTAGCCGCGGCCTTCCATGCAGGCACCGTAGGCCCGATAGTAGGTCTGGAGTTGCTGCTGTTGCTGACCCTGGACCTGCTGCTGCTGCGCCGCCTGATTCTGGCGGGCGCGATGGCCACCGGCCATGGTGCCGACGACCGCACCGATCGCGGCCCCCTCGCCGGCGTCGCCGGCGATCGCGCCGATCGCCAGGCCGCCGAGTGCACCCCGTGCCGCGCCACTCACCCGCTCACCGCCCCCGGTCGCCGTGCCCGATGGCGCGGGCGGAGCCGTCTGGGCTACGGCAAGCGGATCGATGCCGGTGGTCTGCTTGGCCCAGGCATGGCAGGCACCGTCGTCGCTGGCCTGCTGCTGCGGACTTTGCCCCTTCGCGGGGTAGATTACCGGGGCCTGCGCCATGGCGGAACACGCCAGGCTCAGTACCGAGATGCCGATAGAGATACGCAAGATCTTGTGCATTACTGAACTCCATATTCAAGGATGTAAACGGAAAGTCTCATTGCTCGACCTTCTCCCAGGTTTCGTCCGGGTCGAAACGGGACATCTGCGAGGCGATCGCGGCCGAATCGGGACCGAGATTCTTCTGATACACGCGGCCGTCGTGGCTGCACATGAAACTCATCACGCCAGAGGCCCCCCATCTCGACGGGTAGGCGACGAGCGCGAATCCGCCGATCATGTTGCCCCGGACGAGGTAGTCGTATTCGCCCCCGGATGCCCCCGGCCCCTGCCCGGTAAGGATCCTGAAATGATAGCCATGGAACGGCGTCGGCCCCTGCTTGCCGAGGTCATAGCCCTCGCTCTGGGCACGCGCAAAGAGCGGCCCGAGGGGTGAAGGCGGCTCGCCTTCCTTGGTCGCCCAGTAGAGCCCGTCGCGCTTGCCTTCGCTGCTGTCGAACCGCTGTGCATATTCGAGCACGCCGTCGCCGTCCCGGTCTGCCGTCGCGTATTCGCGCTGGGAATCGCCATAGGCCAGGCATGCCCGGATCACGAAGAGCTCGTTCTCGCCGATGCGGCGATTGAGAATTTCCTCGGCACCGGCGGTAGCATCGAACTTCCACCCGGACGCGACGCGTTTCAGCGGAAAAGGAAACGGAAAGTCGTGCTCACC
>Ga0209288_10000130_pt1 | contig 24110 bp, 17 predicted proteins | sample PPLLaktember2015_4_FD_187261 | JGI IMG/M metagenome (GOLD analysis project Ga0209288, IMG submission 187261) | Freshwater sediment microbial communities from Prairie Pothole Lake near Jamestown, North Dakota, USA - PPLs Lake P8 Core (1) Depth... | ecosystem: Environmental > Aquatic > Freshwater...
GGACCGCCGAAAGCTTAAAATCACGGTCATATTGACGTCGTTTCTCCCCCATCCGGACACCTCCTTCTGTAATTCCAGTATAACTCATGCTTATTTTAGTGTCCACTTTTTCGGGGGAACCTCAAACTCTTGTCGCAGACCCTGAGCTTCGAAGGGCAGTTTCGACACGCTTTTTCTCGAAGAGAAAAAGGGGAATCAAGGGCGGGAGCCCCGTCGAAGTACGGTAGGTCGGTTCTGAGTGAGTTCGCTTTACGAACGAGCGAGAAACCCGACACACGATTCTCTTAACAGCTTCGGCAGGTCCTGATTCCGTTCTATTTCCTTGAGAAGCCGGAATTGTGACCTGCCGCTTCAACACTGATAGCATCGGATCGTAGGCAAAAACTCTCGCGGTTTTGACTCTCCCCCTCCTTACAAAGGAGGGGGCGGGGGGAGGTTAATTCCTATCCTCACACATACATCTGCTTCAGCTCGCCAATCCGCCCGGCGATATCGACACTGTGCGCGCATTCCGCCTTGCACGACGAACAATCTCGGCAAAGTCCCAAACCTCTATCCTTTGGAATACAATCGTACGTGTACCTGGCATGATGGAAATTCCGGTACTGCGCCGCATACATGTGTACACGCATCAGGTCGGGAATTTCCGCTCCGTTGGGGCAGGTCGCGAGACATTTCGTACACTGACGGCAGTAATCCATTCCGAGAATGATTTCCTTGTCATCGAGGAATTTCTTCTCTTCCTCGGTATATTCCAGATCGTATACCACCGACCAGTTCTGTTCCAGTTGTTCAGGGTCGGTATGCCCCGGTATCGCAGTAGCGATATTCTTATGCCTCAAGGCCCACTTCAGCATGGCCGTTTGGTTTGGTGCTCCCATTTCCTTATCGAAGACATATTTCCACCACATGCCGCCGGACTGGGTTTTCATGGCAATCAATCCCATACCCGAGTCGAAAGCCCTGTCCATCGCTTCGAATAATTCCGGGAATCCCGACAGAGCGACATTAAAGGCAATCAGAGCGACATCGAAATAGCCGTTTTTCACCGCGGCATTGAGAACGCTGGTTTGCCCCTGGTGCGTCGCAACCCCGCTGAATCGTATCTTCCCCTGCTTCTTCAAAATTTGGAAAGCCTCGTTGACTCCCGGATTATTCGCTTCTTCACCGTTATTGACATCATGCATATAGAGAATATCGACATAGTCCATCTGGAGCCGTTTCAGCGAACCCTCCAGGATCTCGATCACCTTATCGCGGCTCTGCTCCGGAGTAAGATCCTTGCGATCCTGCGGAGTGAAATTTTTGGTCGAAATTATCAGTTCGTCCCGCACTCCCAGCTTCTTGACCACATTCCCCACCATTCGTTCATTCTCGCCGTTCTGATATATTCCGGCGGTGTCGAAATGACGAATCCCCTTTTCATAACTCTGAATTACGATATTGGGTATACTGGCATTCATTACCCCCATACTGACAATTGGAAGCACGATTCCGGTCTTTCCCAACGTCCGCGTTATCGGTTTTAATTCTTTCGGTTTATCCTCCGGCGTAGATATCTGCGCGAATGCAAAATCGCCTCCCGTTGCCGCCAAACCTGCGCCGGCCAATCCCGCCAGTGATTTTCCGATAAATGACCTTCTCGATAAAGAATGGTTTTCCGACATGGCAACCCCTTTGATTCAAATAATTATTACTTTCAGGATAAAGAAGTCACTTCGAAGAGGAAACAACTATTTTTTCCTGCGAGTATGAACGATTGGGGTTTCCCTGCAAAACAAATTCGTCGACTCAAAGTCGGGTTTCCCAGGAAATTTATCCGTTGAACAGCCGAGAAACTTGACACCATTATCATAGGGTAGAAGTACTGGCCATCTTAGAATAGATCGAAACCATTGCGGTTTCGACACGCTTTTTCTCGAAGAGAAAAAGGGGAATCAAGGGCGGGAGCCCCGTCGAAGACCCTGAGTCTCGAAGGGCGCTCCCGCCGGGATTTTCTAGAATAGAAAATGTACAATCATAAAGGTCAAAACGCCGGACTATTTCCCGCCTATATCCGATGTAACCCACCCGGGCAGTTTCGATGCCTGCTTAATCCAGCTCGCCAGCTGTTTCTCATCGAACTTGTCGTCTTCGTAAATATCGAGGTAGCGTGCATCCTCAGTTTTAGACTCGCCGGGCGGGACAGGACGAAGCGACTTGCCGCGGAAAAAGGCCACCTTGACGTACTTCTTGAAGCAATGAAAGTTGAGGAACCAGCCACGGCCATCGATGCCATAGAACGGCGAATTCCACTTTACCGCCTTACGTACGTTAGGAACGGTACGCGTAATGATCGCGTCGAGACGGCGCCCGACTTCCCGTTTCCAACCCGGCATGGCCGCAATATAAGCCTGCACCGGGGAATCGCCCTCGGCCTTCGCGATCTGAGGATTGCCGCCCGAGAGGAGTCGCGACTCTGCGGCATTGGAACTGCTCTTGCCCTTTGACATGCCTGTCTGCTTCCCTTTTCCGGCTTTCCCATCGGAATTACTCTTACCGGACACACTCTTTGATGATCCATTCAGTGCTGCCGCCGCCCGAACCAGGGATTTAAAAGCCTTCTCATTTATTTTATCTCCCTCATGGAGGTCAATGGCACGTCTGGTGCTGCCTTCGAGACTGGAGTTGAAAAGACCGCCCGGGTTTTCAAGAAAGGCTCCCTTGGCGAAAGTGAGTTTAACTGCTTTTTTGTATGTTTCGCCGGTACAGATAATCCCCTCGCGGGACCACACCGGAACCCCTCTCCATTTCACTTCCTCGATCACTTCCGGGACCGCCTGCTTGATTAACCGGCGAACCCGTGAAAACATCTTGCCCTGCCAGTCCGGCAATTGCCTTATTTTCTCGTCGATAAACTTGGAGGGAGACTCCGGTTTTGGCTTAACTGCCGTATTCCTGCCTTTTGTCGCGGCCCGTCTGGATTTGTCTGCAAAAGCATCTGCACCTTTTGATTTCGGCATATGTATGGTACCCTATTCCTAAATTTTGAATTTAAATGCATCCGATTTTATACGAAATCTCTATGCCCACTACTATCACAATTCATTATTTTTTATTAGAACGGCAGGGCAGGAGCTAAAGATAATCCCTCTGAGAAACCGAGGACTCTCGCCTCCCCGCCAACTCAACTATACAAAAAGCCTTCGGCTTTTTTTGCTCCCCCTCCTTACCAAGGAGGGGGTTGGGGGGAGGTTTCTTAGCCTAATTCTTACAGCCATTCCGGGCGGAAAAGCTGCCCAATAAAAAAACGCCGGGTCTCCCCAGACTGGAAAACCCGGCGCTTCTTTAATTAGAAATATATTCTTATTCCACGGTCACGCTCTTGGCCAAATTCCGCGGCTGATCCACATCGCACCCCCGCATCAATGCCACATGGTACGCCAATAGCTGCAGCGGTATAATCGCCAATAGCGGAGTGAACAGCCGATAGGTGTTCGGAACATATATCACATGATTGGCCTTCTTCGCGATTTCGGTGTCCCCTTCGGTCGCAATCGCAATCACCTTCCCGTTACGCGCTTTGACCTCTTCGATATTGGATATGATCTTATCGTACACCGGGTCTTTCGTGGCAATTACGACCACCGGCATATTTTCATCGATTAAGGCAATCGGGCCATGTTTCATCTCTGCCGCCGGATACCCCTCGGCGTGAATGTACGAAATTTCCTTCAGCTTCAGCGCCCCTTCGAGAGCGGTCGGGAAATTCACTCCCCGGCCTAAAAACAGGAAGTTATTTCGCTTATGATATATCTCCGCAATCTTCCTGATTTCCCCGTCGACACTCTTCAGAGTTTGAGCGACCTGCTCCGGAATCCTCTGCAAATGCTGAAGAATCTCGATCCCGGATTGCGCCGACATCTGGCGCTGCCGCGCCAGAAGGGTCGTAATCATCGCCAGCACCATCACCTGTGAAGTGAAGGCCTTCGTCGACGCCACCCCGATTTCCGGCCCCGCGTGGAGATACACGCCGCCGTCGGTTTCGCGCGGGATCGTCGAACCGACCACGTTACAAATCCCCAGCACCGTCGCACCGTGATGTTTCGCCTCCCGCAGCGCCATCAGGGTATCGATCGTCTCCCCCGATTGGCTGATGACGAACATCAGCGTTCCCGGCTGTATGATCGGAGTCCGATACCGGAACTCCGAAGCGTACTCCACCTCGACCGGTATCCGCGCCAGCTCTTCTATCATGTACTCGCCGATCAACGCGGCATGCCACGATGTCCCGCAGGCCGTAATGATAATCCGGTCGATCCGCCGCAATTCTTCGTACTGAAGATTCAAGCCGTTCAGCCGCGGAATCCCCTGCTCCAGGTCGAGCCGCACCCGGATGGCATTGCTTAAAGCCTCCGGTTGTTCATGAATCTCCTTGAGCATGAAATGCTCGTAACCCCCTTTTTCGATCTGGTCGAGCGTCCAGGCAATCTCTTCGATTTTCGGATCTTTCAAAAGCTTATCGAGTGTCGTAATCTGATAATTATCCGCGGTAATCGTCGCGACCTCCCCCTCTTCGAGATATATCGCCCGCTTGGTATGCTTCAGTATCGCCGAGACATCGGATGCCACGAAATTCTCCCCCTCGCCGATCCCCAGCACCAGCGGTGAACCCTGACGCGCCGCAACGATCTTCCCTTTTTCCTTGGATGTCATCACCGCTATTCCGTACGTCCCCTCGACCTGCGTCAGGGCCATCCGTACCGCTTCGGTGATATCGCCGTTATAATACTCGCTTATCAGATGCACCAGAATCTCGGTATCGGTATCGGTTACGATGCGGTGCCCCTGTTTTTGAAGATACTCCCTCAGCGCCCGATAATTTTCGATAATCCCATTGTGTACGAGTGCAATCTCCCCCTTGGTATCGAGATGCGGATGCGCGTTCTGGTCGTTCGGCTCCCCGTGCGTCGCCCAACGGGTATGAGCGATCCCGTGACCGGAATGAAATTCTTTTCCGACCAGTTTCGATTCAAGAACTTTTATCTTCCCCGCCGACTTCTCCGCCCGAAGCGCCCCGTTTTCCGCCAGGACTATCCCCGCCGAATCGTAACCGCGATACTCCAGACGTTTCAGCCCCTCGATTAGAATCGGAAGCGCTTCGCGCTTTCCGACATACCCGACAATTCCGCACATATCATTTTCCTATTTGAAAAAACTTTCTACTTCCTTTTTTATGGAGCTGCTCAGCTTCTTGGAATCGGTCTCGACAATCAAGCGATAAATCGGTTCCGTGTTGGATTTACGTATCTGGAACCACCCTTTCGCAAAATCGAACCGCAACCCGTCGCGACGGTCAATCTTAAGATTCTCGAAACTCCTGTTCGCCGCTTTCTCCATTCCGGCCGCGCGCTTCTCGAAATCCTTCGGAAGCTCCGCTTTCGACTTTATAGTATAGTATATCGGCAGGGTTCCGGCCAACTTTGAAAGACTCATCCCGCTTTCCGCCAATATCGATGAAATAATCGCCCCCCCGATCAGGCTGTCCCGTCCGGCATGAAACAACGGATAAATCACTCCGCCGTTCCCCTCGCCGCCGATTATGGCCCTATATTTTCTCATTCCGGCGATAACGTTGGCCTCCCCCACCGAAGTATAATATGTCTTACACCCGGCCGCAGTCGCCGTATCCTCTGTAACACGCGAAGTGGACAGGTTGATTACGACATTCCCCTTCTTCCTCGAAAGAACATGCTTCACCGCCAGCGCCAGTGTCAATTCCTCCCCGATTGCCTTCCCCGTCTCATCCACCAGCGCCAGACGATCCGCATCCGGGTCGCACGCCATCCCGCAATCGGCCTTGTATTTCTTCACCGCCGCGCCAAGCTGCTTCAGATTCTCCGGCGATGGCTCCGGCTTATGCACGAAATTCCCGTCCCCCTCGCAGTTAATCCGGAAGACCTTTACCCCCAGCCGTTCCAGCATCTCCGGCAAGGCAAACGACCCCGCCCCGTTGACCGCATCCACCACTACCTTCAGCCGAGCGCTCTTTATCTTGTTGCGGTTTATAATCTTAAGTTTCAATATTTCCTTGATATGCCGTTCGATCCAGCTCTCATCCACCGTATATTTTCCCAGCTTCCGGTAATCCTGATAGGCCATTATATCTTTGATAAAAATATCCTTAATCCGCTCCAGAGTCTTCTTATCGATAAACTCTCCCTTGGAATCGAAAAACTTCAGAGCGTTCCATTCCGAGGGATTATGGCTGGCCGTGAGACAAATCCCCCCTTGGGCCTTCAACCCGGTCACCGCGATTTCCACCGTCGGAGTCGGCACGATCCCGATATCCATAACGTCAATCCCCACCGACCGCAACCCGGCCACCACCGCCATTAGATATAATTCCCCCGATGGCCGGCTGTCCCGCCCCACCACCACTTTTCCCTTTCCTATCCAGGTTCCATAACTGGCCGCGTATTTCGTAACCATCACCGGGTCCAGCCCGGCCCCCACTATTCCCCGAATCCCCGAGGTAGATATCATCAACGACTTTTTCAAGGCATTGCTCCCATAGACTTTAATGTATCTTCAGTTGCTCTCGTAAGTATATGGACAACGGATTAAAATGCAATATTTACTATACGCTCCAATTTTTTATACTGATAACGGCCATGAATGAGATTAAATATAATTAACAGATAACTTGAATAGCCGATTCGTATGCCCTATTTCGAATACAACGAAAAAAAGCTCTATTACGACCGCACCGGAACCGGCCCAACTGCCCTTCTTTTCATCCATGGCCTTTTCGGAGACCACTCTACCTGGGCTTACCAAACCGCCTATTTCAAAGAACAATATGAACTTATCCTGATCGATTGCTTCGGCCACGGCCAAAGCGACAAAGATATCTCCCCCCTCGAATGGCCCCGCCTGACCGCCGAAACCTGCGTTTCCCTCATGTCCGAAATCGGCAAACCCTGGTACGTCGTCGGCCACAGCTTCGCCTCCAACATCCTCCCCGAAATCCTCAAACTCGCCGTCACCGATTCCAATCTCATGGGAACCGTCTTCGTCGACTGCACCTACCAGGGATTCGATCATGTCTTAGCGAGCCGGGAAAAATTCGCCGAACGCCTCCTCTCCCTTACCGATAACGCCCTTCCCGGAGAAACTCAACTATGGTACACCTCGCTTTTCGGAGACAAAATCCCGCCGAACGACATCGAAAACCTGATCTTGAAATCGTTCCATCGAAGCGATATCAAATGGATGATCGAATCGGTCAAAGCTTCCCGTGAATTCTGCGACAAATACCCTCCCGACCAAACCCCCAAATGGGAAAATCAAAGGATCTTTATCCTCGAAGGCGGCAAAACGCTTGGGACCGACTTCGATAAATCATGGGTGAATTTCTTCAAAGACGCCCGGTACTATCTCTTCGAAGACGATTACCATTTCTTCTATATCTCGCAGCACGGTACTTTCAACCGCCTGCTGGAACGGTTTTTCGAAAATAAGGATTAACCGGCCAGGACCCTGACCATCTGATTATGTATCCTGCCGTTGCTGGCCAGGATGTACTTATCATATATAGAATACTTTTTCCCGGAAAAGTCCGTCACCTTTCCCCCGGCCTCTTTGACTATCAAATGCCCCGCCGCCGAATCCCACGGAGATAGCTTCAACTCCCAGAAACCGTCGAACCTCCCGCAGGCCAGGTAACATAAATCGAGCGCCGCCGAACCGGCCCGCCTGATTCCCTGCACCTTCGGTGCGAAACGGTTGAAATATCTCAAATTGTTTTCCCGCGAACTCCCGATATCGTACGGAAACCCCGTCGCCAATAACGACCTCTCCAGCCTCCGCTCCGTCGACACCTTGATCCTCTTTCGATTAAGTGACGCCCCCATCCTCTTTGCCGCCGAAAACATCTCCTCTCGCAAGGGATCGTACACCGCCCCGGCGATCACTTCCCCCCGGTATTCGAGTCCAACCGAAACGCAGAATACCGGAAAGCCGTGAGCGTAATTGGTGGTGCCGTCAAGAGGGTCGACAATCCAGCGGTAATCGCTCTTCCGTTCGACTTCGGCTTCTTCTTCGGCCAGAATCGAATGCAGCGGAAATTCCCGCTGAATGATACGTGTGATCAGCTTTTCCGAAGCCAGGTCCGCCTCGGTAACGAGATTCACCCGCCCCTTGTAATCGACCCGGTTCTTGCGATGCAATTTATTCTTGAGCAATATTCCGGCGTCATGCGCCACTTTCGACGCAAAATCGCGGAACATGCGGAAATCTTTCTGACCCGGACCCACCTAAACCGCCGCCTTCATCATTTCCTGCTTGAACTGCATCTGGTGCAATCTATAATAAATCCCCTTGCGGTCAAGCAGTTCCTGGTGTTTTCCGATCTCCCGTAACTCCCCATGGTGCATGACCAGAATCTTATCGGCCTTTTCGATCGTGGAAAGACGATGCGCGATAATAATGGCGGTCCGCCCTTTCAGCAGTACTTCCAGCGCGTCCTGGATCATCTTCTCGGTTGCGGTGTCCACCGAACTGGTCGCTTCGTCCAGAATCAAAATATCCGGATTGAACGCCAGCGCCCGCGCAAACGATAATAGCTGCTTCTGGCCCGTTGACAAGGTCGCCCCCCGTTCCTTGACCTCGGCCCTGATTCCCCCCTCGCTTTCACGGATAAACCGATAAAGGTTTACCTTCTCCAGCGCTTCGATAACTTTCTCGTCGGGAATATCTTCCCGCCCCAGCCTCACATTCCCGGCATAATCGCCGGAAAAGATAAAGACATCCTGAAGCACCAATCCCATATGACGGCGCATCTGCTCGACCGGAATCCGTTGAATATCCGTCCCGTCGATCCGAATCGATCCCTTTTGATAATCGTAGAAACGGAACAACAGCGACAACATCGATGTCTTCCCGGCTCCCGTCGCCCCCACGATTGCCACCTTTTCTCCCGGTTCTACCGTGAAGCTGACATCTTTCAGTACCCATTCATCCGTATTGTACGAAAAACACACCTTGTCGAATTCGATTTTCCCTCTCGTTTCCGGAAATTCCACCGGCTCGGCATGCTTGACGACCTTCGGCTCGGTATCGAGTAAATTGAAAATCCGCTCCGATGCCGCCATGGAAGACTGCAGGATATTGTACTTCTCCGCCAAATCCCTGATCGGATGATAAAACCGTTCTACCAGCTGAATGAACGCCACCAGTTCCCCGAACGTAAGCGTCGCCGCCAGGATATCTCCGCTGCCGTAATACAGGAGCAAAGCCAGCGAAAAGGCGCTGATTATTTCTACCACCGGGAAAAAGATCGCGTAATAATAAATACCCCGAAGATGTGCGCTTCGCAGGTCGGTGTTGATTTCATTATACCTGCCGAACGTCGCCTTCTCGCGGTTGAACATCTGTATCACCGATATTCCCGTGACATGCTCCTGCGTAAAAGCGTTCAGACGCGCCAGGCGGGTCCGCACTTCGCGATAAACTCCACGCACCTTTCTGCGAAATATCATCGTCGCCACGATTAATAACGGCAATACCGCGAACGTAAGTAACGCCAGCTGCCAGTCGTAATACAGCATGGCGATCACGATCCCCACCAGTGTTATTAAATCGCCGAATACCGAAACCAGTCCCGAAGAAAACATTTCGTCCAGGACGCTGACATCGTTGGTCACCCGCGTCACCAGCCGGCCCACCGGGTTTTTATCGAAAAACTGAAGATGCAGTTTCTGCAGGTGCCGGAATATCTCCATCCGGATATCGTATTGCACCTTCTGGCCGATATACATCGTGATATACATCTGACCGTACGACAGCAAGAACGCCGTGAATAGAATCCCGGCATAAACCAGCGTGATATGAAACAACCCGCTCAGATCCTTGTCGGCAATATAATTGTCTATCCCGATCTGCACCATGACCGGAAGCAGTAACTGCAGGGCCGAACCGGATATCAGAAGGATTATCGCCGAAATCAGCGACCATCGGTACGGACGAGCGTACTTCAACAGCCGCTTCATCAACCGGCTGTCGTACGCCTTCCCCAGTGCTTCTTCTTCGTGGTAATTTTCCGCCATTCCCTGTTACATCCTGTCCAGTTCTTCTGCCAGAAGCTGCGCCCGGTACAGAGCGGCATAGCGCCCGTCCTTCTCCATCAATTCCTCGTGCGCGCCGGTTTCCGCAATCGCCCCGTCTTCCATGTAGACGATTAAATCCGCATCCTTAACCGCCGACACCCGGTGCGATATGATTATCGCGGTCCGCCGCTTCAATTCCCCTTTGAGCCTTTGATTTATCTGGTGCTCCGTCTGAGTATCCACGGCGCTGGTGGCGTCGTCCAGAATCAAAATCGGAGGATCCGTCACGATCGCCCGCGCAATCGCTACCCGCTGCTTTTGCCCGCCCGACAACGTGATGCCCCGCTCTCCCAGCATCGTTTCATATTGATTCGGGAATTCCAGGATCTCTTCATCGATTACCGCCGTTTGCGCCGCCGCTTTCACTACCGCTTCGTCGCTGTGATCGGCACCGAATAGTATGTTCCGGTTTAGAGAATCCGAAAATAGAAACGGCTCCTGCGCCACGAACCCTATTTGAGACCGCAGGGTCTTCAAATCCCAATCGTTAATGTCTATGCCGTCGATAAACAGGCTGTTCCGTGGCACCGGATGCAGCCTCCCTATCAAAGATACCAGCGTGGTCTTCCCCGATGCGGTCGGCCCCACCACTCCCACGGTCTGTCCCGCGTTTATTTTCAAATTGATATTGCGCAGGTTCGCCCGGCCGTTATACGAAAAAGTCAAATTGCGGTATTCGATACTGTCATGAAATTGCCGGTCCTTTACGGCGTTCGGTTCGGAATAGACCGATGGCTCCGTATTGAAAACATTATTAATCCGCTCCAGCGACGCCGTCCCCCGCTGGTACAGCGACACCACCCACCCCATCGCGATCATCGGCCAGATCAGCATGGCCAGGTAAGCGAAGAATGCCACCAGCGTCCCCAGGCTGATATTTCCTTCGATAACTTCCGAACCTCCGAAATACAGCACCACCAGGTTGATCGATCCCGCCAGCATGAACAGGATCGGAAAAAACATCGCCTGTACCTTAATCATGCTTTTGTTCAGTTCGATATATTTCAGGTTGTGTCCGGCGAAATCATCGATCGACGGCTCCTCCTGGTTGTAGGCCCGCACCACCCTGATACCCGCCAGGTTTTCCTGCACCCGCGAAGTTAAAACCGCAAAATATTCCTGAATTTTCGAAAACCGCGTATGCACCATCATCCCCAGCTTGTTCACCGCGAACGACAAAATCGGCAGCGGCAGCAATGAATACAACGTCAGCTTGGGAGACATGTAAACCATGAATGCGATGGCGATAATCGCGCTGAGACTGGCATTGGCGATATGCATAATCCCCGGCCCGACCATCATCCGCACCGCCTCCACGTCGTTGGTCGACCGGGCCATGATATCTCCGGTTTTGGTATTATTGTAAAAATTCTGCCCCAGCTTCAAAAGATGGTTGAACAGGTCAGATCTTAAATCGAATTCCACCTTGCGCGACATCCAGATAATGGTCCGCCGCATCATGAACCGGAACAACCCCGCCAGAATTGCCAGGATTATTATCGCAAGAACATATTTCAGAATATCCGATGATCCCGCCCCGTTTTCGATTTCATCGAACGAAAGCTTTAAAATAAAGGGATTTATCAGCATCAGGCTGTTCGAGAGAACCGTTGCCAATCCGCCCCAAATGAGGTACTTGCGGTATCGGCGAAGATAAACCCGGATCCTGGAAAATCTCGATTCTTTGACGTTACTTACCGGCATAATTGTTTAAAACGATGCCAGAGGCATCCGGTTCCCGAAAGGGCTAATATATACTATTCGCCGGAATAATTTATGATGTTTGTGAAAAATTTTAGTGCGTCGCGGTCCAGATCCCGAACCATCTCCGGTACCGGAAGCCCGCAATAGATGAGTTTTCCCTTTTGCATCCGGGTTTCGGCCAGCAAAACCCCGCTCTTCAGCGATGCAATTATCTCCTCGGCCGGAAATACCGTCGCCGGATAAGAATTCGGAACCGCCCCCATCTCCCGGATAAGGTCCGCCGGATCCACCTTATAGGTCTTATCGAATAAACGATGATTCCCCTTGCCGACCGCTATATCCCCCGGAGCCAGTCTCTCTTCCGACGCTTGGATCGACACCGGCAAATTATCCTCGCTCCAGCTGTTCCGCTGCCCGAACACCAGCACCGTTCCCCCATCCTCGATATACTGCCGCAGTTTCCCATCGACTACCGCCAGCGAAGGGTAATACTTGTCCGCGCCGGTCCCGATCGCTATTACATCGTAATACCCTATCCCCCGCGATTCCAGAAACCGGTCGCTGATCGTCTTATAATTCGCCCCGGTCATGATAAATATATCTTCCAGAATTCCCCGGTCATCCGGTATCAAAGCGATTTTCACTTTATCGTTGATCTTGTTCTCCGCAACCGCCGCCATGCAGGTATCGACCGCCGCCAGCTTCCCTTTTTCATACAGCTTGATAAAAATCCGGTCCTTCCCCACCGGGATACTTTTCGTCGCCACTACCGGTATCGCAAATTCGTACGACGCCACCCCGGCCGGCATCGTGATATGATCCTCGAACGCCCCCGCCATGATTCCCGAAGGTGTCTCGATCTTGATATTCAAATCCGCCGGTTCATCCACCGGCTTGGTAATAATAGCCGAAATCTCCAGCTGCGTCACCAATCTATCCACTTCCAGTTTCGGAAACGGCTGTATGATGACGAAATCCGGCAAAAACTTCACGCTCAGCGGAGATATCACCTTTGTCCCGGCATAAGTCGCGAATTCCAGCTTTCGCCCGTAATAATCCACCTCCCCCGTCACCAACAGAGATTCCGGCCGCAGCGTCTCCAGTCTATTATCCGGCAACTCCAGCGTATATTCCCTTACAAACTTTTTGTACGGCATCACCTCGACATAACCCGGCTCGATCTCCAGAACCTGGTTGCTCCAGTACGGATGCAGCCTCAAATTTCCTACTTTCACTTCCAGAGGTCCGTTGTTCTGAAGTTCCGCCATCACCTTTAGACGCATCCCTTGCGGGCTCTTCCGCAAATACGGCTTTGTCTCCAACGTAATCCCCGTCCGCTCCACCAGAATCTCCGACAACTCCTCAATCGCACCGTCGACATAATCCACCAGCGCCGCATCTTCCCGTCCGTTCGGATGCGCCAGGAAATCCCGCTTGATATTCTTCAGCGTCTCCACCGCCCCGAATGCGGCATTGAGGCTCTCCACCCCGTCGCAATCCTCGGAATTATCCAGCTGCGCCAGATAATCGTTGCACTCCTCAATTACCCCGTTCAACGCCATCCCCGGCACCATCAACTCTGCGGCCAGCTTATCGAGCCGGAACCGCTCGAACCCCGCCACGATCGAGGCCTTCCCCGCCTGCGACGGCAGCTGCGTCTTCACCAGGTTGTACGTATTATAGTTATTCTCGGGGTACAACTTCGGAACCTCCCCGATCAACTCCCGCGCCAGTTGCTTCATCTCCTCGAGATGCCTGCTGATATAGAAGGCATTGTTGACATGCACGCTCCCCTGCTTGCCGTAGAAATCCCGCCGATACACCTTCCGCACCTGGAACACCTTCTGCGCTTCGTACGGAAGCGACAGCCAGTACCGCTCGAACGCCTGCATCGCCTCGCTCGTGAAATCCTGCGACGATATCACGATATCCGGCTGACGCCACACCGCCACCGCCGCATACATCGAATCGAGGAAACTCCACGTAATCGAAGGCGCCGTCATCTTATAGAGCGTAATCCCCTTGGCGGAATCCTGGACCTTCCGCACCCCGAACGTTTCCCCCTGAGCCGCCGTTACCATCTTCACCCGGCAGCCCTCTTCGACCGCCAGATGAAACACCAGCGGCCAGTCGATAAGGTTATACTGCTCAAAAAGATAAACGACCTCGATGTCGTTCTTCAGGTTATCCCACCCGGCGTTGGCCGACGGGATAGAGGAGGCGCAGAGGAGCACCAGAAAAAGCGCGATTTTGGCTGTGCGACCCGGCATAAATCCCTTCTATACAATAAAAAAACCGCCAATCTATTAATCGGCGGTTTTGGCGAAAATATTTGCATTCTAAATCAATTGGTCTTTTTTCAGCCTGTCGAACAGCTTCTGGGCGATCTCCTCCGGAGTCCCCCCTTCGATCATCTCCCCCTTCTGACGCGGCGGAGGCGGCGATATCTTTACCCTTTCCGTATAGGAGTTTTTCCCGAGATTGGCCCCGTCCAGCCCCAAATCGGAGGCCGCCCACTTCGTAATCGGAGCCTTCTTGGCCTGCATTTTCCCCTTCAGCGAGGGCAACCTGGGCTCGTTGATCTCCTTGACCACCGAAACCACCGCCGGAAGACCCAATTCCACGACATCGTGGCCGTCCTCGGTCATCCGCCAGACCGTCGCCTTGCTCCCGTCGATATTCTCGATCTTCTTGACAAACATCGCCTGCGGGAGGTCCAACAGCCCGGCCACCGCTCCCGGAACCTGAGCCGAATCGTCGTCGATCGCCTGTTTCCCCGCCAGGACCAGGTCGTAGCTTCCCAGCTTCTTGAGCCCGGCCGCGAGGATTTTCGCGATCGCCTGCTGGTCCGACCCCTCGAACGCCGGATCGGTTATCAGAATCGCTTCATCGACCCCCAGCGCCAGGCAGTTGCGCAGCGCCGATTCCGCCTTTTCGGAACCGAACGTGATGACCGACACTTTCCCCTGGTGTTTTTCGCGGAGCCTTAAGCCCTCTTCTACGGCATATTCATCGAAAGGATTGACCACTCCGGGACCGGAGGGCAGGTCGACTTTGTTTTCGGCCTCGTTGACTTTGACCAGTTCGATTTCGGGCACCTGTTTTATCAGGACAGCAATATTCATTTATCCTCCCCAGCGGCAAGGTGTTGTCTGTTTTCAATGCCCCCAATAAAACCAATTTCCCCCCTCTTGTCAATGCGATTGCGAGGGGGTAGCTGGCGAATTCGCAAAACACTTGAGAGCTTGCGCCATTTTATATCCCGAATCTTACTTATCCTCCAATTAAAAAATATAAATTACGAATAAATAAAACCTGTAAATTATGCTACTCGGCTTTTAATATCTGGATCATGGTACTTGAATGTGACTCGCCCGTCCTCGAATCAAACCAGGGATTCGCTATCGCAATCCTGATGGGCATTACTTCTATACTCTTCACGTACAACGCGCTGGTTTCATCACTACCGAGTGATTCAAGGCCGCCAAGCCCATCATAAAACGCCTTGACCTTTTCCAAATCGTCCTGGGTGACGTAGCAGAACATATCGCCGCCCATTATATTTCTTGCGAAGTTCGTCTGTTCCTTATCAAGCTGCGCCCCCGGATACACTTTAATCCCAAAAGATTCCTCTGTATCTGCGATTTCGGAAGACTCATCGGACAAAGGAGACTTGACGATTAATTCCACCCGGTTGCTGTAAAGGGCAGCCTCTTCCGCAAAATCGGGATCCTCTATAATGACATTGCCGCGGCCTTCCGCGGTTAGACGACCGGCATCTATTCCCTGAGCAACAATTGCACTAACCACTGCTTCGGCTCTTTTCTGTGAAAGGACCTTATTCGTTTCCGCATTCCCGGCTTTGTCCGTATAACATGCCACCGTCAATTCCAATGCGGGATTGGCACTCATAATCTGAACGATGTCATAAATATCCGTGCTGGAATCCTGGTTTATGGCTGCCTTGTCGTTATCGAATACAATGTTAGTAACTAATCCGCCATCGTAGTACAGGGCATCGGCTATTTGCATGGCCCGATTTTCCTGATAGGTGGAATCCTCGTCAAGCATTTCATCCGGTTCCTGTGCTATGGAATTGACCGATAACAATCCAAACAGAATCAGAAACATCCCCAACATTTTCAGCATTGAAAATTTCATGATTTCTTCCTCCAACCGTCCTCATATCGAGATACGATATGCTATAATAAAACTATTTCTTCACTAATTCGACTCTGCGGTTTTTTGCACGACCTTCTTCCGTACCGTTATCCACGATGGGTTTGTCTTCGCCGTGGCCAATCGTGCTCATACGTCCTTCTTCAATCCCCTGAACCACGATTGCATCTTTAACCGCCTTGGACCGATTTTCGGACAGGGTAATATTCGATGCCGAGTCGCCGACGTTGTCGGTATGACCCTCAACGCCTAAATTCAAATCGGGATTGGATTTCATCATTTGTACTATTTGATCGATAATCGGCCGGGAATCGGGACGGATGGTTGATTTTCCGGTATCGAAATTGATATACAAGGCAACACGTCCCTCTTTATTCAGGGCCTCGAACATGGAACTCGCCGTGACGTCCTGAGTCATGGCTTCCTTGACCACAACGGTAAGATAATAGTCGCCCCCTTCGTTAAATGGCACAACCTCGACCCACAGCTCGTTCCCCTCTTTCACGACCTTTCCCACGACCATTCGCGACCCGCTATTTTCCGCACAATCGGCACCTTCGCAGTTGCCGTCAAAAATGATAGTTCCACCCATATTTTTGATGGCGTTGACATAATTGCGGGCGATCTGAAGTTCGCTGGACGACTCTCCATCTCCGTAAAAAGTATAACCACGGGACATCTTTTTCCCCTCGACCCTGGTGCAGTCTTTCCCGTTGTAGAAATTGTATTCGTCGAATTTCCGGTCTTCGTCCCAGGTAATCTGATAATCCGGCATCCCCGAAAAATAAGGCGTATCCTTGGGCACCCGCTCTTCTGTTTCTTCCTCTTCATCCTGAGCCCGGAGAGGGGCGGATAGTATGCCGAGTAAAACGGCAACTACCGCAAATGATATAAGTCTGGCGATTCTCACGACTGCTCCTCCTGTTAATTATTTTTTATTTTTATTCAAACTGCTTTAGTATCACTGCCCGATGCTCTTCTCAGTGTGATCTTTCGGCATCCGGACGCCTCCTCACTTCACGACATCGCCGAGCAGAGCCTCGAACGCTTTGCGATTGATTTTCTGCTTCAGCGCCTCGACTTCAGCTTTGGTTGGGCCGCTCACCTGAAGCACGATGGACTTCACCGGAGCCAGGGCCTTAGCCGGGTTCATGACAACCTCCGTTTCGGCCTCCTTGCACGTACGCAGCCCGAAGACCATTGTAAGTGACGTCCCATCACTGGACTCCCACGCGAGGAATGTCGGGGTGTTTTCTATGGTGACGACATCATATTCGGTTACGTCGATGCACTTTCCGTTCACTTCGCCGACGAGGTATGGGTGAGGAAGGAGTGTGGCATCAACTTCGATGCGGTTCGCGAAATCGTCAAAAATCTGCTGGGCTGAAGCTGCGGGTACCTCGAGCGTCTTTTCGTGATTTTCCTTGTTCGCGGTTTCTTCCGGTTTATCAACCTCTTTTTCGCTCTTTTTCACGGGATCATAGATATAAGTAATATAGCTCTTCTCTGGGAAACATCCCGCGGCCCACGAAAGGCATATCATGACGCCTCCGTACTTATGCTCCGCGATGAACGGCATGGAAAACGCCTCATCCACCCCGTCGGGAATAGCCCAACGTGCTATATCGGGGACAGGCAGAACCGCCTGAAGACCAAGAAACCTTTCTTTCAACCCCTCAATCTCGGGTTTGGTTAATTGCCGACAGCCACTGCCGACATACTCGCAGGGGTCTTGCTGTGCAAAGGACGGCGTTTGCAAAGAGAGTACAGCGAAAAGAAAAAACAAAGCTTTTATTGACCTTATAATCTTATGGCCATTGCAGGTTGATTTCGCCCGGTCCGAATTAGACATGGCATCCTCCTTGGTTTATTTTTCCTGCAAATTAGTTTTTGAGGCTTTTAACTTCCCTGCAATTCAATCTACTGGCTCTATTAATATTTCTATTTAAATCTGTATTATTCTCCTATTTCATCATTTCCAGTCCGGCGCTCTGCACTGCTTCGCCCATATTCTGAAAAGTGCTGCCGCATGCGCCGATTGTTTTGTTGTATTCCTGTGCATTACCTCTGAATTCAGTACATTTGGTCTTCAATTGATCCAGCAGCGGGATAAAATCGCGAAATGTCTCGTCCTCCTGGGACCGAAAAATAAGGCGTATCCTTTGGTAACTGATCATCTTCTTCATCCTCTTCATCCTAATCCCGGATGACCGCTGATACCATTAAAACCGCGATAATGATTGTGGTAATTCGTAGAATTCTCGATGGCTTAATAGTTTTCTCCCGTAGATGTTTGTTTTGCAAACGATCATAATGTTCAAAGGGACTTCCTACTTCATTCCCGCTCCGGTTATTTCTATGGTTTCTCCTGCGTTCTGCAGAGTCGAGCCGCACTTATTGAGCGAATCATTCATACTCCTGAATTCGGTCCCCAGCATTATATTTTTGTCTCTCAATTCAATCATTGCCGGCAATGCATTTTGATAAGTTTGTATCTTTTGTGAATCTGGAAGCAGAAGGGCTTGTTCCAATTGCTCAAAAAGCTGCTCAGTGGCCGTGGCCGTGGATTCCAGCGGATCAACCGTGTTCTGTAGGAACTGATCAAGACATGATACAAAGCCTCCGATATCCTGACTTATATTCTCCAACCCCTTTGGCTTGTTGCTCCACTGCTGAATATCCCAGCTCTCACAACTGCACTCAATTGGAAATCCGCCGGTTGTCTGTGTTGGAGGGGGAGGAGGAGGAGGCTCGATGGGTGGTATTTCCTCGTCTCCCGGTTTGGGCGGCTCTGGTTCCGGCGACTCACTCGGTTCACCCGGCTTGGGTGAGGGTGGTTTTGGCTTCGGCGGTTCCGGTTGGGGCGGCTGTGGTTCTGGTGGTTTTGGCTCGGGTGGTTTGGGTTTACCACCGAAATCTTTGCAAATTTCAACTTGACGCCGGTTAGCTTCATCATATTGCTTTTGAAGTTCCTGCTGTTTCCGGGCTGGTTCCTTAAGTTTTTCACACGTGGCTTTTATAACGTCAAGATCATGACCGACCTCAAGTCCTGCTTCACCGTATTCAATCAGATCGCCGATAATCCCGATGGTCATTTGCTTGACGAAATTAACCTGGGTCTTAATATACATATCCAATAATGACCAATTGCCGGTCCAGGTCCCCTCTTCGGTAACATTCTGCAATTCCAAAAGCACATCCGCGATCTTGTCCAACGTGCTGTACTCGCCTCCCGTCAAGGATCCGAGTAGAATCTTGGTAGCCTTGACTCCCATACTTGTCAGGTGCCGATCAAGCTCACTCTTGGCCCTTACGAATTCAGGATCACTTGATATTCGCTTTATTTCCTCAAGATTTTCATCCTTTTGCTTCTTTAAATCGTCAATCTTCTCCTGTAGTTTTCTCTTGGTCTCTTCATCGCAATTGACAACCTCTATTGTGATGAGATGTTCGTCCTGATCTCCGCAAATAGTCTGGCCTTGGGCAGTAGTGACTCCTTCCTGCTTACCCTGAATCATCAGACCAACGCCCAAATTATCCACCAAAGCTATGGCCGGATTAGTGACCGGGAAGTTTAAAAGACTCCCCTCTGGGGGATCTTGCTCGGTTGGAATCTGTACCGCGGGTTTTTTCTCCCCATTCTCGTCATAAAGACCGATCTGTGGGATATCCGCGCCTCCATTGACCGAAAGAAGTTCAACCACACTTCCCGGTAGCGTAGCCTCGACTTTCTTTCCCCGTTTCGGTTGATATTCCACCTTTATTGTCGCCCGGCCGGCATTCTTGCCGGTGGCGGTAGCCGATGAGCCGGAACCGGAAACATCGAAAATATCCGGAGGATCGCATGACCAAGTATATGTACCCTCCCCCTCAGGGTCAACCGTGGCAGTAAGACTCGCTGACACTCCGATCATAATATTCGCGCATCCGGCAATATTAACCTTGGTCTTTTCCGGAGGCTTGGAGCTGAGAGACAAGTTATATTTCCATAGAAGCGGGCAATTGGTAAAATACGCCAATCCCATATATCCCATATCCCACGACCAGTCTTTCTTGAAGTCGACTTCAAGATCAGTCCGAGTGAGTATCAGCGGAGGATCAGGATGAATTTCCCGGTCTTCTATGCTCCCGATATAACACATTATTTCTGCAGTATAATGGTCGGGGGGGGTTCCGGCAGTACAGTCCGCAAGATCGGAGGAATGTATGGCAAGCTCTCCCAGACCGGTGTCCAGGTTGAAACGGAGATAGATCATGATTTTACCTTGAGCATTTCGACGGCATTGAGAATCGGTCGTCACAGAACCGTCGGTTGGGTCGATTACCTTACACGGTTCGATGAAAAGAGTGAAGGGTAATTCCCAGCTCCCATACCCTATCATTGATGTATCATCATACTCTGTCGGTTCGAGCCAGCCGGAAACATGGAAAGAGACATCTCCGCCGCGATAATCGGAGGCTGACGGATCAGGATCGAGGCGTCCCTGAGCATCGAAATCAAACCAGAGTCGCTCACTGTCTCTTCCAATAAGCGGCTTGATACTCGGTTGAGCATTACTCAGACGTGCCAATATAACCGCAATAAGGATGATGGCGGAAATTCGTAACAGACAGTGCCACTTCATAATCCAGAACCTCCCGGTTCATAAAGGAATTACTTCAAAACCAGGTTAAATCCGCACCAGAGCAAAAACACTTGCCAAAGATTTGTTTTTATGAATGAGTGCCTTAGGACCGGAGAGTTCAAAGTGATTTTATACCTGCAAACGATTTCTCCGCAGGCGACTTTATTCCCCTTTCAATGATCCATAAGTGAATCATAGGGATATCCTAAATTTGACCCGGGCTGTTGTCAAGATAATTATAAATCGCCGAAATCTTCATCTCCCATATTCTATTATCTGACAATATGGTACGGCAGCAATCGGGACCCTGACTTTCTCCGGCAACCCAAATACTACCATAAACTTAATTCGTCGGAGGTTCAGGCTTCTGGACCTCTAACTGCGTCTTCTGATGATATACCGTTACCCCGCGAAACTCCAGTGTCGGAATCAACACCTCCGATGAGTATTGAGATAACGGGTTTCCATCAATATAAAGAACGTCTCCGGAATCGAGCCCCGTATTATGTACCAGCGGCATTATATCATTAATCTGATTATTGGTCAGCCTTAATTCTCGAATGTTAATTAATGACGAAAGCGCAGAGATGTCCGTGATCTGATTCTGCATAAGATTCAACGTCTGAAGCGTATACACATTCCACAACGGTTCCACCGAAGTGATCTGGTTGAACGCCAGCCCACACAACTGCGGCCTTTTCAGATGACTCATAAAACCGATATCCGTAAGATCCATGCGATCGAAAGCCACCTCACTGAGAAAATACAGATCATAAAGCGATGAAAAATCTGTCACCTGCGTCCCCCAGAGAATGAGTCGTTGCAGCGAGTCGGTTGTGGCAAGCGGGCTGATATCACTAATCGGATTATCATCAAGGTGGAGTTGGCGAAGGGTTACCATATCGGTCAGGGGAGTAATATCGTCTATCCGATTCCGTGAGACCAGGAGGTTGACGAGTTGCTTCAAATCCCCGAGTGGAGAAAGATCCTCTATCTCGTTTCCCGCAACATCGAGGTATAGGAGCGATGTGAAATGCTCTAATCCTCCGAGTGATTGTATTCCCGTATTTTGAAACACGATCTGCCATATGGTATCGATATCCGGAGTTAAAATGTCGCCGGTTGACTTGTCGATATGGTTACGGATAGCTCTCTCCAGCGCCGAATCGGCGATAGTCACGACTTCTATCGCCGCGCAATGCACCCATACACAATTGGAAATGCTACTCCAGTTTCCCCGGTCATCACCTGACTTTAGCGTAAAATAATACGTGCAGTCCGGAGTCAGGCCGGCAATGGTCCACTGCTGTACCTGACCGGCAGGCAAAGGTTCCGGAACAGGATTTACGGCAGTAACAGCCGCAAAATTCTGGACCGTGATGGTGTCAAAAGACATGCGGAGGTCGTATTCATCGACCATTCCTCCCGAACTATCATCCCGCCGATCCTCCGGAGTAGTCCACTGTAATAAAACTGTCTGAGACGTAGATGATATAATTGACAGATCACTTACGGCGATCGGCGGCGTTTGATCGGTATCTTCGTCGTCAAGACCGGTAGATCCCGAGCAGCCGAGGGAAATAAGAATGCCAATAATGGAACAAACCAACCTTATTTCAGGAAAGGCACCCCAAGAAGTACGCGAAGATCGCATAGAATAACTCTCCTTTCACCCGCCCGAGACAAGCGGAAAGAAACCCAGCGATGTGATAATAAGATATTGCACGAATGGCAACAATGTCAAAAGAAATCCTGTTCCTATGACCGCATCCGGTATCCCGCCGCTTGTAGTGTGCATTTACCATATAGCAATGAATCCCTGATTATCGCCCGGATTATTGATTTATCCCCCTGCAAAATCACTACAACATCGGTGGTGAAAATCCTCCGCCCCCATTTGTAGGGACGGAGTCTGCGCCGGCCTTTGAGCTTCTGACTCCTGCCATTCTTAATCCGGCACGGGATCGGAGACTGGTGCCATGCAGTTAAAAAGAGGTGTATACTATGTCCAAAATCCCCAATCGGTACCCCACAGCTTGGGGCCTGTTGAAAAAGACTTGTTTTAGGCAATATGGATAATTATAAAAAGTCATGCAAACAAAACGGGAAAGAATACAGTCAGAGCTGATGCTCCTCCCGCCGTTGGAATCCTTTATTCCCCAGGATCACCCTCTTCGCCGTTTGAATAAGGTTCTCGATTTGAGCTTTATTCATGATGCGGTTCGGGATCGCTACTGTCAGGATAACGGTCGTCCTTCGATCGATCCGGAGGTGGTGATTCGTCTGTTTTTGCTTCAGGCGATCGAAGGGATCGGACAGGTTCGGGAGTTGATGCGTCAGGTTCAGGTGAATCTGGCTTATCGCTGGTTCATCGGTTACAGTCTGGACGAGAAGATTCCGGACCATTCGTCGTTGTCGAAGGCCCTGGAGCGTTTTGGGGATGAGATCTTTAACGAGTTATTTGAGCGGAGTATTGCGCAGTGTCGAAAGAGTGGACTTATCGAGGGGAAAGTTTTGCATGTAGACGCGACGACGATTCGAGCCGACATAGATCGGGATCGGGTGGGCAAGCCTGATAGTCCGGACCGGGATGCACGGTATGGGAAGTTTCCTGGTAAGCGGGTATTACCGGGTTACAAGCAGCATACGGTGGCGGACGAGAGTGGTCGAGTGGTCTTGGGTGTTACGGTAACACCGGCGAACGGAGCTGAGTCTGACGAGGCGCTGGGGGTTATTGATAAGGCAGTAAGGAATTTGGAGAAGCGACCGGAGGCGGTTTGTGGTGACGGGGCTTATGGCAGCGCTGCCAATGCCTTCGGTATGGAACAGCGCGGAATCCGTTTTGTGACACCACCACCGAAACCTAAGACCCATACCGGCGATGTTTATTTTACGGTTGAGTCTTTTAAATATGATGAATTGTCGGATGAGTTTACCTGTCCGGCGGGGAAACGTTTACGCTATGCTCAGACCGAGCCGGCACGAGGGCGTCGGATTTATCGAGCAAGGCGTTCGGAGTGCCGGGAATGTCCCTTAAAATCAAGGTGTACCAAGAGTGCACGTCGTTCGGTCAAAGTAAGTCCTTATCATGCCTCGTTAGTTCGCTTGCGGGCTGACAGTAACACTGACAGCTTCAAGAAGCTATATCATAGTCGAGCACCTGTGATCGAAGGGGTTTTCGCCGAAGCAAAACAATGGCATGGTCTGAGGCGGGCGTGGCGACGAGGTCTGTCCAAGATGAAGGTGCAGTGTCTGTTAATTGCAGCGGTTATGAATTTCAAGCGGCTGGCCGCCGTTTTACGCCATTTTTATTCAATTTTAGCCACTGGAATCACCGAACTCAGGAAGATAATCCAAATCACAGAACGGTTCCGCCGGTTCGAGAGAATCAACTATCGAATAGCTCCAATACGGACTGACTATACGTAAAAATAGGGGTTCTTCAACAGACCCC
>Ga0209288_10000132_pt1 | contig 23967 bp, 22 predicted proteins | sample PPLLaktember2015_4_FD_187261 | JGI IMG/M metagenome (GOLD analysis project Ga0209288, IMG submission 187261) | Freshwater sediment microbial communities from Prairie Pothole Lake near Jamestown, North Dakota, USA - PPLs Lake P8 Core (1) Depth... | ecosystem: Environmental > Aquatic > Freshwater...
GCTTTATCTTTGGTTTCTTTGGGTATTGGTTTGGGGAGAAAATATCAACCGGAGTGTACACAAACTTGACATGTGCGGGGTTGGCGATTATAACCGCCTGGGTGCCGGTACCAGAAATCTAATCGATACCATTTACGTCATCATCGTAAGGGCTACAATAAGTCAGCTATTGTGGCCCGAAGACTTTCTTTTATCCCATAATAGACTTCGATGAAATGGTCCGGTTGGTAGGACATTTTCGCTTGTCGTAACCCTGAGATTCCTAAGTCTTCCTCTCGGTTGATATACGGCACAAGATGGCGTACTCTCTGGGCTGTTTCCATGTTGATCGCCTTGTAAATCCCATCAAAATCAGGGGATCCTTTTTCAAAATGAACAACCACGGTATCGGGATTCATTTTTTCATACACCGCGATCGCTTGTAACGTATCACCAATCCGTAATCCAAGCCCTTTCAGATTGAGATCAAAAAAATGCTTCATCGAATAAAGAATTGCTTTCCGTTCGTTTTCAAGTAGTTCATCTGAGCCACAGTCTTTCCAGAGACACCATCGTTTCAGAAACTCGTTGACCTCCTCCATGTTGTTCTCTGAGATTTCCTCTGTTGTGTACGAAAAATTTTTTGTAAACTTATTGAGTCGGTTTCGTATCTTGCCGTATTTTGTTCCCGGTAGTTCAGCCAAGTCAGAAGCACGGTACACGTAATCAAAAAAATCCCTGTCTTCTTCCATCTTTAAGCTTGGAAAATGGTTCAATAGGAATTCTTTTTCTTTTTTTTTGATAAAACCAAAGATGCTGTCTTCCTTTATCGCAAGCTTCATTACTTGTTTGAACCGGTCTATATTGCTTTTTCCAGAAGGCGGATGCAGGACTATTCCATTACGATCTTTGCTTAAAATAATGATCGTATCATCGATTTTCGCATATCGGTATTCAACATACTCGCCCCAGCTCATCATTGATGTGAACAGTTCACCGCTATGTAGGGGTGGGTGGTGCTGGTAGTGCGCATCAAATATCGGTTTATCTTCTAAACGGATCTTCTTAAAATCCTCTAAAGACAGCATGTGTTATTTCTCCGTTTTGTACAACATGGGGATGTGTTGTTCCATTGTTGTAAAACCTAGGGATGTGTAAAACTCGCTGCTTCCTGGTTCTGCGATTAACCCTATCCAGACAATCCCTTTTGAAAGACAGCAATCTATGAGTTTTTGTATTATTTTTTTTCCGATGCTTTGACCTCGATATGAATGAAGAACCACGACGTCCTGTATATACGCATCAGAGACACCATCAGAAATCGCACGACCCATTCCCACTGATTTTCCGGTTTTTTGGTCGATTGCGACTGCGAAGGCTAGGCTCCCTGCGATTAAGGGAGGGATCCCTGTTTTATCGTAGGTTTCTTTCCACCAGCCGCCTGCTTTGTAGAGCTGCACGATGTCGTCTGCAGGCCAGGATGTCACAAGACGTATTTCTGTCTGTTCTTTTTCCATGAAGAAATCCAGTATGGTGTGGTCTATTTAACAGGAGCTATGTTCGATAGCGGTGTAGGGGCAGGCATTGACACATGCGCAGCATTCGATGCATTCTGCGATTTTTTTTGCGACTGCTTTTCCGTCGATCACCTCGAATATTTCGACGGGGCATGCGGTGACGCATTCACCTGAGCCTTTGCATTTATCATAATCGACAGTGATGGTGATATTCCCTTCTTTGAATTCTTTTTTCATAAGATGGTTACCTCCTTTCTGACACAGTCAGTAACACTTGCTATTATTTTAGAGTTCTTGTTTCATGTTCCTAGGCTTGTGAAGAAATATCAATGTTCTTTTATAAAATAAATGCTTACAAAAACCAAAAGACTAATCATCTGCTTGTCTATTCTTCGTCCCTGAGGGAATTCATTGTTACAACGAACCAACGAATTAGCAACTATTATACGGCATTCTTCAGAGATACATATCGTGACCCATATCGATGCCGATGGAATAACCGCTGGGGCGATTGCCTCGGAGACTCTACGCAGACTCAGAAAGGAATATTCCATTGAATGTATTAAACAACTTGATGAGGTGACCATCAAGAAGCTTCAGGATCAAAATCATGAGCTTGTCTGGTTTACTGATCTGGGGAGTGGGATATCCACCCAGTACCCGGAGATAAAAAAAATCATTACTGACCATCATGAATGTCCTCCTAATTCGGATACGTCGTTTCATTTCAATCCTCATCTGTTTGGACGGGATGGTTCCTATGAGCTCAGTGGGGCTGGTGCGACGTATTTTGTATCCAAGGCGGTAAGTGAAAAAAACAAGGATCTTTCGAGTCTTGCGATTGTAGGGGCTATTGGTGATCTTCAGGATAGACGGTTCTGTGAGCTTCGGGGGTTGAATACCGAGATAGTCAAAGATGGTTGTGACGCTGGGGTGCTTCAGACGGTCAAGGATATCCGGTATTTTGGTAAAGAGACACGACCTTTAGCAAAACTCCTTCAGTACGCCTCTGATCCATTGATTCCTGGTGTGAGTGGACGGGAGGATTCCTGTGTTGCGTTTTTGCAGGAGCTGCAGATAGAATTAAAGCAGAAGGACTCTTGGCGGACCTGGGTTGACCTTCGCAAGGAGGAGAAGCGGAAGATTATCTCAGCGATTATTCAGATGCTTCTGTCGAAAGGTTTTGGGTATCAGGTTGCGGCACGAGTGTTGGGCGAATCATATTTGCTCTGTAAGGAGAAAGAGGGAACGGAGTTGCATGACGCAAAAGAGTTTGCGACCCTTCTAAACTCCACTGCACGATACGGTCAGTATGAGGTCGGTCTTCAAGTCTGTCTTGGGGATCGCGGGAAATGGTTAAAAGAAGCGTTAAACCTCCTGAGTGGCCATCGTCATAACCTTGTCGAAGGTCTGCAGTTTGCACGGGAGGAAAAAATCCAGAAGCGGACGTATCTTCAGTATTTCCATGCTGGTGATGGCATCCGTGATACGATTATTGGTATTGTGACAAATATGATGCTGAATACGGAGGATGTTGATAAGGAGCTTCCGCTCATCGGATTTGCTCATACTGAGAATGGCGAGGTAAAAGTCTCTGCGAGAGCGACTCAAAACCTGGTTGATCGTGGATTGGACCTTGCCATCGCATTGACCCATGCTGCTAAGGAATTTAACGGTATCGGGGGTGGTCATAATATCGCTGCTGGTGCGACGATACCAAAAGGAAAAGAAGAAGAGTTCTTGCAGGTAGTGGAACGTGAGATAAAACTTCAGCTTGTCTCTTGAGAGGTTTTATACACTTTTTCAACCGTGACTTCGAAGAGCAATGTTTCCCCTGCGAGCGGCTCAAGGCTGTATCCTGCTTTTTGGATGTCCTCTCCATAGAAATACGATATGTACATTGATGGAATGTCTTTGTATACTCTCGGGAGGATAAACGTTCTGTTAAACGTCAGTTCCTTATAGACTTCAAGATAGCTTGGCTCTGGGTTTTGGTCACTGGTGATGGTGACGTTGATCTGATCTCCAATGATACTGTTAACGTGAACGGTGATATTGACCATCCCGGTATACCCTGGGGTCTGGAACGTGTAATTCTGACCGATCACTGGTGAGGAGACGACTGTTATTGTTGTATTGTCCCATGTTGCTGTGGTCGCATTTGGGAAGATCAACATTTGTTTTTCCCCGTATCGGACATCTTTTACTTCATTGGAGAGATTCGTACTTTTTGTTGGTGTTGTCCTTACCGTGATATTGGAATCGGTGATGTTGATAATGGACGTCGAATTTTCCCAGATGTAATAGGGTGGTGGATAGATGACCATCTCTGTTTCATTGGTGCTTTGAAGATTATTGATGACCAGTTGAGGCATCGTGAAATTCCCAAGGTCTTCCATCTGAATCCATTTGACGGTAAGATTTTCGCTGGTGTACTTTATAACTTCTACGGTCTGGTTCATCCCAAACGCTAGATATTGGCTGGTAAAGATAGCTCCCTCACCAAATTTGTTTTCTCCATATGCATCCTCTGGAGGAATAGGACCGATTGTTTTTGTTTGACCTTCCTGCATTTCGATGATTCCATCCATGAATCCTTTGATCATTCCAGCGGTGTACCCTGATTTTGGGGAGGTTGCACTGGTGTTGTAGCTGATAAATATCTTGAGTGGTGTCGCACCTGTCTTATTTGTAGTGTCATTATACGATGAATCAAAGACCGTGTTATTCGATGCGTAACGCCCTATATAGTTTACATCAGCGCAATCGCCCTCTGCTATCGTGAGTTTCTCCTTAAAGAGATTTTCAAAAATATCTGTATTGACTGCAATTAAAAATACTGATAGGGCTCCGATGACGATTATCACTAGCGTGATAAGGGCGATTTTTTCCTTTTGCATGAGCGTGCGAAATGAAATTGATGTATATTAATCTAAGCCTGTTGTTCTTTCCACATTAGACCCAGACAGGTTTTTATCATTTTTGCTCCGAGAACAGCGGTCTGCCCCTGGTCGTAAGGTGGACAGATTTCGACAAGGTCACAACCAATGAGCTGGGGAGCAAATGCTTCAATGATATCTATGACTTGCAGTGGTGTCAACCCACAGGGCTCTGGTGTACTTGTCCCTGGTGCATATGCAGGGTCGATAGCATCAATATCGAAGGTGAGATAGATTTTTTTTCCTTTCAACTGTGTTTTTGTCTGTTGGATGATTTTCTTGATTCCTGTGTCGTTGATGGTAAATGCGTCACGGAAAAAAAGCCCTTGTTTTTGTGCTTGTTCATATTCTTCTTTTTCTGCTGATCGTAGGCCGAGCACCGCGATGTTTTGGATGGGGATATGGTCTGCGATTCGTCGGATCACACAGGCATGATTATAGATATCGTTTTTGTATTCCTGGCGGAAATCCATATGTGCATCCAGCGAGAGGACCGCGATATCCTTTGGGAATGCTGAGACGATCCCGGGGGTGATGGAATGATCCCCTCCGACAGCAATCGGGATCTTCTGCTTTTGTAATACTTTTGAAGTAAAGTTTTTTACTGTTGCAAACAACTCTTTGGGGTTTAGCTTTTGAACGTCAAGATCACCGTAATCATGGATCGGGATGTCCTCAAAGTTCATTTTGGTTCGTAGATCGAAACGTTCGAAGTTCCAGCTGGCTTGACGTATCTCTGATGGTCCTTTGTCTGCTCCGTGGCGGAACGATGATGTTTTTTCAAATGGTACGCCAAAGAAAATGAATGACGCTGCCTCAAAACCTGATTCTGCGTCTGCAAAATAATTCGGGAACTGCATAATGACCGAAGCCTATGGTTTTCCTCTTTGGAGTTGTTACACTCTTGTGATTTTTCGTTTTCCCATCGCCTGCAAATAGAGGATTTCTTTTCCTGGTTCCAGTTGGCCTTTGAGGTCTTCTGGGATTGGCATTTCGAAGGTCTCATAGGTTTCCATATCCATGAGTTGGACGACCTCAGAGCCCATTAATGCGAGAATCTGGGCGCTGCGCTTGTCAATGATGGGGACTCCGACCTTGTGTTTCACGGGATGGACGACACTGCGTTTCTGCTCATCAAAGATTCCGACAGCGTCAATCCGTGCCTTTGCCTCACCATGCTTCCCTGGTTTTGAGGTAGAAATACTTTGGATCTTGCATGGTTCTTCATCGATTAATACATATCGACCTACTTTTAATTCTCGTACTTCAGCCATTTCTTTCATGCTGTTTCACCTTTTGGGAGTTTATAGACAATATCATGCTCCCGGACCTTGTCTTTTACCTTGATTCCGATTGCATCGCCTGTTTTTGCGATTTCAACAGGGGACCGGTTTATTTCCATCCGGTCAATAAGCTGGGTAAAATCTGTATGGGCGCCGACGAAATGAACGGTGTCCCCAACTTTAAGTTCTCCTTCTGTGATTTTAAGAGCTGCAACGCTGATATGTGAGAAGAAATGTTCCACGATTCCGATTTTTTCTTCCACCATAGCTATTCACAACCCCGTAATATGAAAAGGTATACTTAAGTTTGTCACCTTTCTCCTGGTTAGACGACGAGTTCGTAGATCGCTTTTTTCCCGTGTTTTGTACAGATAAATGCCTCCCAGTTATCGTCCCAGAGCATTTCGTTTTTACATTCAGGGCACGCCAGACTTTCAATGACCGTCCGCTGGCTTTTCACACGGGTTTTTACGACCTGAACCTGTATTTTCTTGCCTGGGTCTAACGAGTTAATAACATAGACGGTGCCCTCAGGCGGTAAATAAGGAGTACTATCACTTTTCATTCGTTTTTTCCTGTAGGCTTTCATTTGGATCTTATATTTTTCCATCATTGTTTGTCTTCGGCCCATAGCTTCACCACAATGTTTGAATAAAAGGAATAACATGTTTCTTTATTAAGCTCTTTCTCTATTGCGAGACTTGGTATGTCTATTGAACAGTTTGGATTGGACCTTCCGATTCAGGAAATTCTCAAGAGTCAGGGGATAACTGATTTCTATCCTCCTCAGGCTGAGGCATTGCCGTATGCGTTACGAGGGGATCATCTAATCTTGTCTATTCCTACTGCTGCTGGGAAAAGCCTGGTTGCGTATCTGGCGATCGTCCAACGGTTAAAACGGGAAGGGGGAAAAGCGTTCTATATTGTGCCGCTTCGTGCGCTTGCCCGGGAGAAATATGAGGATTTAAAGGCATTTGAGGCACTGGGGTTGAAAATCGGTCTTTCAACAGGTGATTTAGATGAATCTGACGTGCGTCTCTCTAAGTATGATGTCATTGTTTGTACTTCTGAGAAGGCTGATTCGCTGCTTCGGCATGGGCTGTCTTGGCTTGATAAGATTAAGGTCCTGGTAATTGATGAGGTTCATTTGATCCATGATCCGACCAGGGGGCCTACACTTGAGGTGATTATCTCCCAGATCAAAGCACTCAATCCCGCGACACAGTTGATTGCATTGTCTGCGACGATAAAAAACGCTGTGGAGCTAGCGGATTGGTTAGGGGGTAAACTCATTCAATCTGACTGGAGGCCGGTCGTCCTTAGGGAAGGCGTATTTTATGAAAATTCGATTAAATATAATGATGGTTCGACGAAAAAGATAGCAGGGGATGCGAAGAAAGCATTGGAGTTGTTAGTCCAGGAGTCGTTGCAGGATGGCGGGCAGACCCTGATTTTTGTGAATAACCGCAAATCCACGGTTTCCCTTGCAAATAAGTTATCAAGTGTTGTGGCCGGACTTCTTACTGAGACTGAGAAAAAACATCTGAAAAAACTCGTCAGTTCGATGAAACAGGAACAAGCGGAGATCACTAGTATCGAACAATCATTGGTTGTTAGTGTTGGGAATGGTGTCGCGTTTCATCATGCGGGTCTGGAGAGTAGTCAACGCAGACTTGTGGAGCAAGGCTTCAAGGATCATCTGATCAAATGCATTGTGGCTACTCCTACCTTGGCTGCTGGGGTGAATATCCCTGCACGTCGTGTCATCATCAGGGATCTTTGGCGGTATGATGCGAATTTCGGTATGGCACCCATCCCTATCCTTGAGTATAAGCAGCAGGCGGGTCGTGCTGGTCGACCCCGGTATGATACCGTTGGTGATGCGATCACGATCGCAAAAGACAGCAATCAGCGGGATCAGATTTTCTATAACTATATCTTAGCGGATACCGAGCCGATTTATTCAAAACTTGGTAGTCAGGCTGCGTTGCGGATGCATCTACTTGCTGCGGTTTCGACCCAGTTTGTCCATAACTCTGAGGAGATGTACCGGTTCATCGAAAGCACGTTTTATGCGTATCAGACCGATGAGTTCACCATCAAAAAAGAGGTGGACAACGCTGTGGGTTTTCTGCTTGAAAACCAGTTGATTGAGCAGATTGATGCCCAGTTTATGTCTACGTTGTTTGGAAGTAGGACGTCTTCCTTGTATATTGATCCGTTGTCTGCGATTCAGTTGAAGACTGCTTTGGAGCGATCCACTGAAAAAGAAATGAGTCCTATATCGTTGTTGCATGCGGTCTGTTCCACCCCTGATTTACGGTCGTTGTATCTGCGGGGGAGCGACTCCTGGGTTGAGGAAAAAGCAGAGCAAGTCACACAATCGTTGCTGTTGGATGCCCCTGATGCGACCAGTGATGAGTATGAATGGTTCCTTAGTGATTTGAAGACGGCTTTCCTGTTGGAGGATTGGATTGATGAGACGCCCTTTGATGCACTGGTCCAGAAGTATAACATCTGGCCTGGTGATGTTCATACTATCGTGGAGATGGCGGAATGGTTGTTGCATGCGACCCGAGAGTATGCTCGGATGTACAATTTCTCTAGTGTTTCAGACGTTAGTGATTTGTTGATCCGGGTGCAAAACGGCTGTAAAGAGGAGCTGCTTAACCTGGTTACTCTGAAGGGGATCGGACGAGTACGTGCGCGTGCCTTGTATCGTGAAGGATTTAAAACCGTGAATGATTTACGAAACGTCCCCTTGGAGCGTCTTTCAAAGATTAAGGGGATTGGAACCGCTGTGGCCAAGAACATCAAGCAGCAGATTGGTGAAAGTGTAATTCGTGGGAATAAGCAGCTTCGGGGGTCTCGTCGATGATAACAGTGCTTGGAACATGGGGGGCTATTACAAATGTCGAATCTTTTGTACAACAGCTTGGAGTCTTTTCTACTCAGGAGCATGTCGTGATCCAGGCGTTTGATGCGCGGGTAATCTACGGTGAAGACCATGTGATTTCAGCGGTGAATCATGCGAAACGGGCTTTTCGACAGGGGACGAATGCGACTAACACTCTTGCCTTGGAGATTTTGTTGTATGCTGCGGGGGAGCGGCAGATTCAAAAAGCGATTAAAAAAATGGGGGTAAAGAAAGGCAAGCAAGGGATTGTTTTTGTTTTGACCGATCACTCGTATCAAAGCACTAAAAAGAAAATTGATAATGAGGTGATACGCAGGCTAATAGTCTTCTTTCAATTGACCCTTGATGAAAATGTTATTGATGGAGACTTAGATACGTTGAAACGCTTCGGTATCACCAAAAAGGAGTTATCAACGATACCTAAAGAGAAGTATGGTGCTGTAATCCTTGAGAAAGTCGCCCTGGTTGATGTCATTAAATAACAAAGACTGGTTTTTCTGCAGGGTTATTGTTTCTCCGATATCCTTATTAAAAGAGTCTTGTTTTCGAGTCTCGAACACAGATTTTTTACATCGGTAGTCCTATGTGAAGCATCTTGGTGTTCTTCTTAGCCCGTATGGGGTAGCTTGGATATCCTAGAGGCCTGCGGAGCCTCGGACTCGGGTTCGAATCCCGATGCGGGCGTCTTTTTTTTTTTTAAAAGGTTGATTTAAAGACTATTGAATTCGACGGAATTTCGATAAAACAGAAAAATTAATGCTCCTTCGGTTTCCGGTACCATAGAATCACCGCGAGAAAACCTAATCCAAACGGAAGAAGGATAATATAATAAATGATATTAAATTCTTTTAAGTATTTTATCAGATCCATGAAATCGTACATTCCCGAGAGATACATAATTATGACAGCTACGAAAATAATGGGGAACATTATTCCAACCACGAGTGGCACTCCTTCTCGATTCATATTTATATCACCAGCATAATAAAAAAGATTCTTCTATTACAAACAATTCCACTTATTTCATTATTTTTTATCGCGAAGATTTCTCTATAAGTTGAATGTAGTATTGGCACTAAAATCATCTCCCTTTTCCTACCCTTCTATCTTTATTTGTTATTAGATAATTATTACACTATCGTGGTAGAATGTCATTATGTAAAATTCCTAATTTCTTCTATGCAATAGCGGGTGCATTGATTATTATTTCTCGATTTGATTTGCCAGTAAGGACAATGATAAACACTCACTATTGATAGATGACCTAGATGCTCCATAGTAAATAGATTCATCTTATGATTCTTAATCTTGCTTTCAAAAATTAAAAATTTTTCAGATAGACTGAGTTGTAGACATTTTTACTGTATATTGGGTTTCAATTGATGCAAAATCAAATTTTTTTTGTTTGTTTTTATAGTTTTGTAGAATTTTTTAAGACAAACTTTTATATATTCTGTGCCATCTATAAGAGGTAAAGGGGAATAAAATGGAGTTGATTGCCATGAAAATAAAACTAATAAGCCTCTTGATTTGCACACTCGTTTTCACGAGTATCTTTTCAGGAGTAACCACTGCAAAAAATCTTGGTAGTATTGATACGTGTGTCGCACACGCTGATGTTGATTTGACAGGTAATCGAGATTTAATAAAAATCACTGATGAGAATCCAGATTGTGATATTGATAATTTTTTTGTAGTATATGCAGACAGTGCTAATCTTTACCTCTATCATCTAAAAACAGGAGAGACAAATACTGTTTATGTGGGGGGCGACATAAATTTTCCTAAAATCTCAGAAAATAGAGTCGTGTATTATGATTTTGTATATATGGGTTTTAAAATGTATGATATAAACACCAATGAAAAAACAGATCTGATTGTTACGAACTGGGATGGTGGGGATTCAGATTCCTTTCAGTTCTTCGGCGATTATGTAGTGTATGAAAACTATGATTCAGATTTGTATAGCACCGAAATTTTTCTTTATAATATTGCGACCAGTGAAAATATTCAGTTAACAGAGAGCCCAGGTGAAGATTTTCCAGAAAATCCATGTATCCATAAAAATATTGTTGCCTGGCAACTGAGCGAAGGCAACCTCAATGATATTGTTATGTATAACATCGATAGTGGCGAATACACAAGAGTAACAAATACGTCCCAGTTTGAATCGGAAACTTTTCCTTCAATTTATGATGATACTATTGTATTTAGCTATTTTTATTATGATAAAGTAAATGGGACAATACTCTATGGACTAAAAATGTATACTATAGCCACTGGCGCGGAGACAACCATATTCACAGGAGAAGAACCTACAGCGAATTCTCCAGAAATATTTGGTGATATCATTGTTTATAGTGCACCTGATGGTCGTCTCTGTCTCTATAATTTAAGCACAAATTATGAAACACAGATTTACGAAAGCTCTTATCTTGTGCAACCCTGGAATTTGAATGAATATTTTATCCTATTTACCATATTGGGTGATGGGGTATATCTTTACAAATATCGTAATCCAATAGCAGTCGAGATCGGAGACATTACTGGTGGATTGTTTAAAGTAAATGCAGTGATCAAGAACACTGGTGATACCGCTGTCACCAACATACAATGGAGCATTAAGTTGACTGGTGGTCTCATCATCCTTGGAAAAGAATCCACAGGTACGATTCCTACGATCGAGGCTGGAGCTACGGCTGATATTTCCTCGAAATTAATCCTTGGTGTCGGGAAAACAGTTCTGACCGTCACTGCCGATACTGCATCAAAATCAATGAATGCGACCGTTCTATTTGTTTTCATTAAAATATAGAACTGATAAAGGAAATATCTCATCTCCCTTATCACTTTTTTTTTTTTGAGTAATGTTGTAATTGATTGAAAATTTCGCCTCAGGTCATATTCATTGGCGTGAAGAAATCAAAAAACATAAGGAGAATTTTTTCTATATGGAAATAAAAAAAAAAGAAAAATAGGGTGGTTATTGTCCCAAGAGATTGCGTAGTATTGGGAATGCGTTGGGGAATCGTTCGAAGAGGTGTTCTAGGAACTGTAGGAGCAGGGATTGGAATGGATAGGAAACGTCCTTAGGCATTGTGCTCTCTAAGGGTTCCGACCAGTCAGACTCCGCACCCCATACATCTTTTGCTTTTACCTTGATAAGATATTGTCCTTTGGTGCTGTAGGATTTCTGGGCACTTCCCACACTTCCTGAATTGAATGGTCCGAGCCATTCGCTGATGCTTCCGTCGTCCCAGTCCCACATGTAATAGACTTGGTCGCCTTCAGGATCTATGGTCGTGGTTCGATAGTTGTAAGTGATGCCGGGTTTTCCTTTTGCTGGCCCTGTGGGTTTATCAGGTGTGTTTGGCGCCTCGTTTTCAGGGTAGACGGAGATATGGAGGATTGGGCTGTACCACCAGGTCTGTCCGATGAGCTCCTCAGTCCCATCCGTACCTTGTAAAATCTCATGATAGGACTCGTTGGTCCGTTCTTTGATGAGTCTGAGGTATGGGTTGTTGAGGTAGACATCAGGTCGTAACACATTCTTGTAGACCTGATCAACCTGTGCTTTAGCTACGAAATAATATTCACCCGGAACTGTGAAGGTGAGTTGTTCGACATACGTGGTGCCATCGGTTTGTCCGTTCATCGCGTTGTCCCATCCAGTCCCCCCAATATAGTCACCAGCGTGTTCATCATGGTCTGTTGTTGTATAGGTCCATGTCTGGATTGGGTTTGGGTTGTTTCCATATTGGAGGTAGGTATGGTCGACAACCATGCTTCCGTTGACCTGCCATGTGAAGTTGACTGGTGTGTTGGTGATGACAACCTCATGATTTTGGACGCTGTCAGATTGCCAGCGAAGGTAGGGTTGGGCTAGATCGGTTTGGTGTAAGATTACACGGCGAACTTCAGCACCGTAGCGAGCAACGGTGTCGTTTCCGAAGGTATCTTGGTTGGGATTCTTTGTATTTGACATCTCCGGGGAAAGCCATAATACTCCGGCCCCATAGTAATTCCCAAAAGTTTCATCATCAACGTATTGATCTTCGACAGGGTTTTTCTCGACATCAGCACCATAGGCCCATGGGCAGATTCCACCGCCTACTGTATATCCGACGGTGTCAGGGATTGTCCCTATACTATATTTATCGAGATTCCCACCGTAATCACCGATGTAGTCTCCCAATCGAAGGCTAGAGGCGTCATGGAAGTAGAAATCTGGTGGGGCATAGTGATATGAATACCCTGTGATCGGACTTGTCCCAACGATGCTGCTGTGCATGTTTCCCCAGGAGTAAAGCAACATGCGAGCGCCACCATGGAAATCAGCACCCACCCGGATGGTATGGTTGTTTAAAAATGCTGCAAGTGTTTTTCCATTGACACTCGCCCAGATCCCACCAGTTGGTTCATAGGGATCCCAATTCATATCTGCCTCTCGGTTTAAATCCCAATTATGGGAATCGTACCGTTGGTCATGATCAAATCCATAGGGGTTGTGTGATACTTCAAGGTAGATTTCTCTGTTGTCGATGAGCCAGTGTAGCCAGTCTTTTGAATAATGCGGGCTTGTCTCATCAGTAAACGCCATGCGCATGAGCCAGTCGGTAAACCAGAACATTCCAATAGTCCCAACGGTTTCATCACCATGAGGGCCACCAAGGAAGAGGACCTCGGGCTTGTGTAATCCGAGGGATTCGTTCGTGATCCGGATGTAATAATCATCATAGCTATTCGGTATCGTTCCGGTGTTGTAAAGGACGTTTGCTTTGAAGACTTCGATATACCCTGGATATTGGGTTTCAAGTGCTTCGTACCAACTAATAAGCTGTGCATAGGTACTAGGTTTATTGTACCAACTTGGACCAAAGCTGCTTTCTTGTTTGCTTTCCTGAGTAAGTTGAGTAGAAGTTGTTTGGTTTTGCATATCATTCGAATATGCAGAAGTTGGTAGGATGGTGGTAAGGAGCGTAAGAGCTACAATACCTGAGATGATTATTTTTATGAAATTTTTCTTCATAACGTCCCCACATGTAAATATACCACCTTCAGATATAAAACTTTCTATAAAAGAGGTACTGAACGGTGGTGCCCTAAAATCTATTTTTCCTTCTCACTTGTTTTTCTCTGTTGTTTTGTATATTCTTTGATGAGGCGATGGATGCTAATCTCCCCGAGGAGTCGTTCTGTATCATCGATGATTGCGAGTTGATTGATTTTATGCTGTTTCATTTTTATGATAACCTCGCCAAGGGTATCCTGTGGATGAGCAGTGATTGGTTGTTTTGACATTATTTCCTCAACGCTTGTTGGTAGACCGTATTGCAGTGATTGGAGGGTTGGTTTGTCATAGGGTTGAAGAGGAGTAATGGGTGGGGCTAGCAGCTGGATTGTATCGGATTCAGTAATGACACCAAGTAGGTGTAACGTCCTCTCGTCGTCAACTACCCAGAGGTGGTTTTTTGTCTCAAATAATGAAAAGACATCCTCGATGTTCGCATATTTTTCTACAAAGAAACCTTTGGCTGTGATTGGTTCAAAAATGTCTTGAACCTTAAGGCGATAGACTGTTGAAATCGTTGTGTGATTTTCACTCATATTTCTCAAAATAATGCATGATGAGACGGTTATTTAAAAGCTCTGAAACATCATTTTTCCATGATTTTATATACCAAGAATTGTTATCCATTTCAATAACACAACTGGTTAGGGATGCATTGGATGCTGCTTGAGATTACGCTTGCGATTATTTTTGCAAAGATTTTAAATGTTGTCTTTGAAAAATTTAAACAACCAGGCGTCATTGGAGAAATTCTGGCAGGCATCATTCTTGGTCCCTGTCTTTTGGGGGCATTATCTGGTTCATCCATTAGCCTATTAGGAACATCGATGTTTAATTTTACTATAAATCTCACGTCCCCGGAGTTCAAAGAAGTCGCGTTCATCGGAGTAGTATTTCTTCTGTTTATTGTTGGTCTTGAGACTAATACATCAGATCTTAAGAAAACCAGAAAAGCAGGTTTTTTCGTTGGTATCTTTGGGACGACGATTCCATTTTTAATGGGATGTCTCTTCGGTTTATTTTTTGGTATGGACGCGATTCAGAGTATGGCTGTGGGGGCTATACTGCTTGCGACATCTGCAACCATTGCTATACGAATTCTTGCAGATATGGATATGTTGTCGACACGGGTAGGATTGACGCTTCATACAGCGGTTGTCTTAAACGATATTTTTGCCATTATTATCTTTGCTTTAGTGTTTGGAAATGGAAACTCGATGATTCTTCTTCTCCAAATTTTGCTCTTCTTTGTCTTGACAATTGGGGCAGGTTTTCTTCTTGTCCGCTACACCACGCACAAGGAATCAACACGAAAAGCCCCCATCATTATCATCACTTCTGGGTTGGTTATATGTTTTTTGTTTGCGGCATTCGCAGAAAATATGGGGTTAACTGCCATCATCGGTGCGTTCATTGCTGGTCTATTTATTCGAAAGACACCGCAAGCCGGGGTTCTGATAGATTATATTAAAACCATTGGATATGCTTTTTTTATTCCTTTGTTTTTCGTCAGTGTCGGAGCGAGTTTCGACTTTCTCTACCTTATCCAATCAAATAACATGGAAACGTTAGTTTTCTTTATTGTCATCTTTGTCTTTTTAGGGATTTTTGGGAATTTTTTGGGTGGAGCAATCGGGGCGAGAGTATCAGGGTTACATAGACGAGAAGCAATCAGTGTTGGTATTGGGATGATGCCGGTTATGGGGGTCGCGTTGATTATTGTAACGACCGGAATAGACCGGGGTATCTTTGGTGAGCCAGATGGTTTGCTTGCAAATCAGATCCGTACAGCAACGCTCCTTTTGATAATCATTAGCGCTCTCATCACACCACCGCTTCTGAAAAAAAGCATGGCATCTCCACTGCTGAAAATCATTGGGAAAACAAAGACAAAGCTCTCTTTATATGCGCATCCTCATTGTCATGATTGTTTCTTGCCACTTCGGTTAAATCCAGTGAATAACGAATGGTATTGTGACACCTGTCAAAGATTCGTGAAGATTTATAAAAAACCACCAAAGCCGTCACATCATCTCAACACTAAGACTGATAGGCATATCAAATACTTCATCGGAGCAGGGACCATGCTGTTGTGCGGGTATGTGATTCAGACTTCTCTGACCATGAGTTTGATTGAAAAAATCACCGCACTTATCGGAATCTTCCTAGGTACGACCCTTGCGTTTTTTACGCTTCGTCTTCTTTTTTCAAATCAAAAAACCACGGGTAAAAATGTGTGATCTTTCCTTTATTGTTTTTCTGGCTAATGTTTAAATTCTGGGAAATCATTGACCGTAAAAAGAAGGTTTTCCTATGCTTAATTTTACGTATATGGTTTCAACAAGAATCTTTTTCGGAAGAAATTCCATTGAGCATCTCGGTGAAGAGATCAAGCAGTACGGAAATAGAATTCTTTTTGTCTCTGGTAAAGGAAGCATAAGAAAAACCGGGTTATATGAGACAGTTATCAACATTTTCATGAAGAATAATTTGGTTTATTATGAACTTTCTGGAGTTCAGCCTAACCCACGGATTTCTCATGTTCGTGAAGGTGTTAAACTCTGCAGGGAACATGACATTGAATGTATTGTTGCTGTCGGTGGAGGAAGTGTCATTGATTCTGCCAAGGCGATTGCGACTGGTTATTATCACGATGGAGATCCCTGGGATCTCTTTTTGTTGGGGGATTCTTCTGTGAAAAAAGCTCTCCCAATTGGAACGGTTCTGACGTTCGCTGGAACGGGTTCTGAGATGAACGGTAATGCTGTAATCTCCAATGAGGCAACCGAAGAAAAACTTGCTATTCATAAGGACATTCTGCGGCCAAGGTTTTCTATTCTTGATCCGACCTATACATTCTCAGTACCAAGGAATCAAACCGCGGCAGGAACTGTAGATATATTCAGTCATATCCTTGAGCAATATTTTAGCCCTACGAAGGATGCGTTTGTGCAAGACAGAATGGCGGAAAGTCTACTGAAAACCTGTATTCAATACGGTCCTGTTGTTCTTGCTGAACCTACCGAGTATGAGGCGCGGGCACAGTTGATGTGGACCAGCAGCATCGCACTGAATGGTCTTCTTGGGTATGGACGGGTGGGTGATTGGGCGACTCATGGGATGGAACATGCACTCAGTGCTGTGTATGATGTCACCCATGGAGTGGGTTTAGCGATTTTGACACCTTATTGGATGGAACATGTCCTCACTGCTGAAACAAGGGAGAAATTTGTTGAATATGCTCGGAACGTCTGGCAGATAGACGGAAAAAATGAATTGACTGTTGCAAAACAAGGGATCGTAAAAACAAGGGAGTTTTTTACCAGTCTTGGTATGCCTCAGACACTCGGGGATATCGGGGTAAAGCAAAACGATCTTGAGAAAATGGCTGAAAAAACAGTCAGCCATGGTGATGTTGGGAAATTCAAAAAACTAGGAAAAAATGATGTCCTTACTATCCTGAAAAACGCTTTTTAGTATAAACATAAACAGATGCATTGGTTTTTCCATGATTTACCTTTTGAGGTGATCGTTTATTTTTTCTGATGTTTCAGTTGAACATAACGAGCGATTATCAGCAGGAGCATAGCGATGGCACATCCGATCATAAAAAACAGAATTCCTAATCCCCCGTATCGATCAAAGATTGTAGCAATAGTAGGTACTCCTACAAACATCCCTGCGCTGATGACGACACTATACACCGCCATGGTCACCCCTCGTTTCATCTCCTGCGCCTCATCGGCAAGCGATGAGAGTGCAGATGGTCCAAACGCAAGAGTCATGAACCCGAAAATTCCGAGAAGCGGCCAAAATCGAATGATGCTGTTTTTCACATCCTCACTATTGGGTGATGGAGCCAGACCGTATCCGATTCCAAGGACGGTCATCACACCGATAAACCCTATCGTACCAATGAGCATTATAGGCAGACGACCATACTTGTCGGAAAGCCGCCCGTAGATGACCTGTGTTGTAATAAGGACTACTCCTGCACCTGCGATGATACCTGATAGCAGCAGCGGTGAAATCGCAAGAATCCCTCCTTTTGACGTTGAGACTGTTAAGAAGGTTAAAACAGCCCCGATGATCATAAACACAATGAACCAGGGGAGTGTGAGGAGGATGACGGAGCGTTGTTTGAGCACATCAATAATCGTCTTGAACCGTATTTTCTGGCAGAGAACATCGTATTTCTTCGGCTCTGTGATATTTAAAAAACAGTACAGGCATCCAAATAACGCCATTGCTCCAGCGATAAGGAATGTCTGTCCAAGTGAGCCTTTGAAAAATTCAAGGAAGAGAGCGCCTAAGGCATAACCAACAACCCATCCAAGCATATTAAACGCATCGAATGCACCCATCTCTCGTCCGCGTCTGTGCTCTGGTGCGTAGTCGGTTAACAGAGCTAATGATGATACAAGAATGGCGCCAGCAGCCATTCCATGGGCTGCATTAATGCAAAAGATCGCATAGAGGTTTTGTGTAAGGGATAGAACGAAAAGAAGGAGTGTTGCTGTGAGAAGACCGGATAATAAGACGATTTTTCGTCCGTATCGATCAACGACTGCTCCGATGAATAGAACCGTTCCCATCTCAAAGAGGGGGGCTGCGGCAGATACGATACTATATCCAATATACTCTGATGTAATATTCAGATATATAGGCAGTGTGGCCAACATGATCCCAAAACTTGCTCTGATAAAAAATGTTGAGATGTAGAGTGATGAAAGCAGTCGAAGGTAGAATCGGTCATGCATGCAAGCCACGTAAAATAGTATCTCTATAAGTAGGTTCTTCTAATGAGAATCGCTAAGTACTTTAGTCATGTATCGTAGTTATACTCCTATATAGAAAAAAAAATTTAAAATCATTTTTTTTTAGCTTAGAACATGGTATTGAACTTTTTTCTGATCGAATTTTTCTTTTATCATCTCAATTTGTTCTTTTCCCAATGTCTGAAATGTGATGATGATTTTCACATACCCGACAGGTACCGCTGTTGTGATACGGTCATGTTCTATAGATTTGACGTTTGCACCGACATTACCAAGAATTGAGAGTATATCTTTGAGCACTTTTGGTTTATCAAGAGCAATGATTGCTACTTTCACTAGGAGTTTATGGCGCATCATTCCTCGTTCGATGATCTGGGCGAGGAGGGAGAGGTTTATATTTCCGCCGCTGAGAATTGCGACGACATTTTTATTTGGAAACGTGATTTTTTTGCTGAGCAATGCGGCAAGTCCGACTGCTCCAGCTGGTTCAACTACAAGTTTTGTTCTCTGTAGCAAGAGGTAAAGGGCGTTAGCAATTTCTTCATCATTTACGGTGACAACATCGTCAACATATTGTTGAGCTAGAGCAAATGTCAGGTCTTTTGGTGTTTTTACAGCGATTCCATCTGCGATGGTCATGATGCTTTTCAGAGGTACTATCTTGTGTTGTTCTAACGACAGTTTCATGGATTGTGCACCCTCCGCTTCGGCACCGATGATTTTTACTGTTGGCTTAAGTGTCTTTAAGGCAAGTGCAATACCTCCAATGAGTCCTCCGCCGCCGACAGGGATGATGACTGCATCAACTGTGGGGAGCTCATTAAAAATCTCTAGTCCTATGGTTCCCTGTCCTGCGATGACGTACTCATCGTTGAATGCATGGACAAATGTTAATTTTTTTATTTCTGCATGTTTTTTTGCAGCAAGTGCAGCATCATCATAGGTGGCTCCTTCGAGGATGACCTCTGCTCCATATGATTTTGTCGCGATGACTTTTGCTGGGGAGGTGTAGATAGGCATGTAGATGGTACTTTTTACATCCATCAGGGTTGAGGCATGTGCCACTCCTTGTGCATGGTTCCCTGCTGAGGCACAGACGACGCCTTGTTTTTTTTCTTTTTCTGTTAAATGATAGATTTTGTTGTATGCGCCCCGAATTTTAAAAGACCCTGTTGTCTGAAGGTTTTCTTCTTTGAGGTACAGGTTTGTTTTTAGTAAGTTGGAGAATGTTTTTGATCGTTCTAGTGGTGTTTTTCTGATTGTGGGTTGGAGTATCTGAGCGGCTTCTTCGATGTCTTTGAAGCGGACCATGGTTGTTTCCTCAGAGGAGTTTTTTTAAGAAATCCTGTGCGTTCATCCCGTCGGTGAGTCCTTCTTTTTTTGCGTTTTCTGATACTTCGATGACGGTCGCTTTCAGAACATCTTCAAATGTCTTGACGCCGGTTACTTTTCCTGCGATGTCCCCGAGTTTATTTGCGGTATTCATGTTCAGATACCCGCACATGATGTATCCTTTCTTCGCCTGCAGAATGAGCAGCGGGGCTTTTCCAAGGTTGATATGATAGCCGGTCAGCTGTCCTTTTTCTAGTTTTATTATCTCTTCTTTCATGATGATCTCATCCCTTTTATTCTCCTGGGATTTTTGGTTTTATTTTTTCATCATTTCTCTTAAGAAAAGTCCTTTGATTTTTTATCAATACCTACGTTATTTTTAATCGGGGATAGTAGATATCGTATAAAATTGGTTAATTATTTCTTTTTTACTTTACGTATCTTGAATTCGCCAATCAACGTTGGAATTATCTCTAATTCATCTCCGTCGTTGATATCATGTGCTTTCGCTAGCTGGCTTGGTATTGTGATAACAAGGCTGCTTCCCACAATACGTGCCTTCCTTGTTAGAGGCATGAATCCCCTCCTGCAAGAGTAGGTAATGTATAGCTAAATATATATATGTTTCTGTTTTTTCAAATATATCTATTTGCATATCTCTTTTTATCGTGTGTTCCCTCGATTCGACCTCCTAGTCAGAAACCAAAACATTATGAATTGTCACCAGTTACCGGAGGATAGCGTGAGGCATTATGAAACTGTTCATCGATACTGCTGATTTAAATGAGATTAAGGAAATCGCATCATGGGGGATTTTAGACGGAGTCACCACCAACCCAACGTTACTTGCGAAATGTGGCCGATCCTTACAAGATGTGATTGATGAAATCTTCGAACTTGTGGATGGGCCGATCAGCCTTGAGGTACTGAGTGAAAAAGCAGAAGATATGGTCATCGAGGCAAAGCAGATCCTCTCCAAAATACCGCAAAAATATCGGAAGAATGTCGCCATAAAAATACCGATGACCTCGGAAGGTCTCAAAGCGGTAAAGGCGTTGTGTAAGGAAGGGATTAAAACCAATGTCACATTAATTTTTTCAGCAAACCAGGCTCTTGTAGCCGCAAAGGCAGGTGCGACCTTTGTCAGCCCGTTCATTGGACGGCTCGATGATAACGGGCAGGAGGGCATGCGGGTCATCGAGGAGATCATGGAAATCTTCTGTAATTATGACATCCAGACTGAAGTGATCGTCGCAAGCGTCCGACACCCCATCCATGTCATTGAGTCAGCACGACTCGGTGCAGATATCGCAACCGTCCCACCTGATGTCCTCAGAAAGATGATCAAACACCCGTTGACTGACGCAGGCATTAAAAGTTTCCTCCGAGACTGGGAGAAAGTAAAAAAGTAATGTTTTATCTCTTACGAAGATCCGATAAATATTGAAGTCCTTTCTCTGTCAGTTTTACTTCGTTCTCAGATTGATATTGCAGCATCTCTAGCTGAAGAAGTTTTTGGACTATGGTGTCAAACTTCTGTTGAGAGATATGAAGAAGGGTCACTGCTGTTTGAACATCGATATCCCGTCGACGCATCATCTCCAGTAACTCATGGTCTTTATCTGTCAATTTCATCATCGTCCTGGGCGATGACATCTCTTGTTGTTTCTGGGATTCGGTCACCCTCTCGACATATTCTTCGATGATTAGATCAAGCTGCAATGTATCCAATAACCTGCCTTGATCATCATACAAGAGGCACACATTATTGTCATATTTCCATGTTGACACTGACTCCCAGGTATAGGGTTGTTCTTCCTGTTTTTCTTTCGGATGCATTGGTGGTGACGGGCGCGGTCCTTTGATCTGATACCTCGAATGCTGTTCTGATTCAATACGCTCAAATTGGACTCCGTTCTCTCTTAATTCATCGACAGTAATGTCCCCAAGATGCTGTTTTAGCTCGGTGATAAAATATAAACCGACATCGCTTCCAATAGTCTCTGTTAATTCCAGGTAGATGACACGTAAGAGCGCATCCATTGCTTCGCCGAGATGCGAAGGGTCGATGGCATCGAAGGTTTGATCAAAGGTAGTCTGAATCCCATCCTCTGAAAATAAATCCTCATGAATCGTGACAAGGTTAAGAAAATCATATTTTGTTTCCAATTTCTCAAGGGTTTTTTTCAGGATCTGAACCGCAAAACTATCGAGAGTTCGTCGTCCGATAACCGTGAAAAGTGCATCGAAAACCTGTTTGGTAAGACGGGAGTTTTTTGTTTTCGACATAGATTCTAATTATGCAGAATTGGTTCATTGTTTATAAACTGTTGTCTTTTTGTTTTACCAAATGTGCCCCCAGTCATTACTCTTGCATTCTGGGCAGACAAACTCGAAACGGTCATGTCGTTTTGGCATTCTGAGTGGCACCAGGAAGTTGATGTCACAATTCTTACAATGATACATATTTATGATAGAATTTCGTCTCCCCTTCATATAGGTTATAGAACTATTGCAGGTTAAAATAACTTTCTATGATGATAATATCATCATTTTTTGAGTTTATTATTTGATATTATACGGAGAGTTATGAACGAGGTTTTTTGTTAAATAAAAAAAGGAAGAAGAAAGGATATTCCTTCTCTTATTTGGAATATCCGCCAAACAGTAAACTTGGGTCACCGAGGAGTGCCCAGTTAGTTATGACGAATGCTTCTGTTTGTTGAATTTCTTCTTCGGCAAGGAATTTCTGAATCGCATGACTGTGAGCCTGTGCAACATGGGTCGAACCATGACCAATTTCATAAAAGAAGTTCGACTCAAGCTCCCCACTGAGGCTGACGGCATACCCGACGTATCCTATCCCATACCCAGTGCTACCTGCTGAAGCAATCGCGCCACCACGGTTTTTCAAGACAAGACCAGCGCAATAACACACAGGGACCGGTACACCATAGCAGAAATACCTTGTCTTGGAATGGTTCCTGTCAAGCATCGCAGGGATCATCGATACATTGTACATCGCATTATGGCAACCTCCGACAATAACAACAGGTAATTTATTGCCATTGATGAGGAAGGGATAGGCAAAGATGTTGAAACCCCCTGTCCAATCCTCAGGGTATTCCCCATCGTGCCATATCGTATTCCATGAATAGGGGTTCCCGTGGCCTTCAAAATCAACAAACCCTGCTCCCTCATTCATGGATTTCAGGATATCTTTAGCTATTGGTGTTCGTCCATTGGTATCACGATTTGTGGTATAACACGTCGTGAGTTGTAACTCAGGGATAGCGAGCTTTGTATAATTATATGCAAGGTCGCAGAGGTACTCCCCATCAGGTTTCCCTTGGTAATACTCCCCTGTTTTGCCGGCAACGCCAACAAAGTTCGTGTACCAGGGTTTCTCATCGGGTCCCGTGCTTTCATAGGTCATGATCTTTTTTACGACTCCTTTGACTTCACGCACTGACACTGCAGGGATTCGTGAAACATAGACTTCGGGGTAGAGATCGAAGGTGTCTTTCAAAGCACCAGGTTTATTCCAGGCAGCATACACACCATCACCGTTTGAATCCCAGGTGTCAAAACCGCCGGTTCCATTATACAAACAACCATAATACAAATCAGACAAGCATCCCTCATCATCCTCATGTGGCAAGTTTACATAACGGACTGGGACCCACCAGCCAGTCCAACCAGCAGATGTCGTATCTTTATCGTTTGCAAAAATATGTGATTTCAGACCACCTAATAGTAAAACATAGGTGATATTGAAAGTATCATACTCGTTTTTAATGAAATTTTTTATCTGCTCAGGAGCATCGTACCCATCGTACTCATTTAGGATAGTCTCAACGGATTTGAACCTGGTCATGACGCCTTTGCTGTTCTTAAAATCAATAAATGTTTGCAGGCTTGAGCTGAATTTCTCAGGACCGATGATGACCATATCATACTCCTCGGCCGAAGACTGCAGAGGCATCTGCGGTTCGTTATAAGAAACTATGATTTCGAGGCGACCTGCCAATGAAATCTGGTTGTTCATTGGTGAATATCGAACAGGATAACAGATCACCTTGACAAAGGTCACCTGCTGGTCATTTTCATTGCGTCCAGCACCAAGATCATATCTGCACCAGGAATCTGGA
>Ga0209288_10000133_pt1 | contig 23864 bp, 41 predicted proteins | sample PPLLaktember2015_4_FD_187261 | JGI IMG/M metagenome (GOLD analysis project Ga0209288, IMG submission 187261) | Freshwater sediment microbial communities from Prairie Pothole Lake near Jamestown, North Dakota, USA - PPLs Lake P8 Core (1) Depth... | ecosystem: Environmental > Aquatic > Freshwater...
ATAATCCATGTAAAGATACATGGCCGTGTCGCTGTTATTTACGATAACGGCTCCGCACCGCTCCGTGTTCACGTCCAACAACTTCTTATTAACGGTCGCCGAAGTGGTCGTGGAAATTACCGTGGAGTCTGAGCAGATATTCCTGGTCGAGCCTCCAAGGGTGGATGAGCATCCTCCTAAAACAAAAAGGCTTAGGATAATAACTGCCAATAATGATTTCTTCATAGTTTTATTTGACTTAATTAAATTATTCCCAACTGCCCCCTGAAACGGGGTTCCTTGCTATCATCGGAGCGAACTCGGTCGCCCTCTTGCCGTAATACTGCTTCATCAGCTTGATAAGTCCGGGAAAATCCGGGGTCGTCCCGAATAGCATTTTCTCGCACTTGGCGACTATTTCATTCCTTCCTTTGCCCTGCGCCCACTCCCAGGACGGCCCGTAAACGAGTATGGGGTGGAAGTCCGAAAGGAATCCGGGCGTTTGGGTAGTGTCGGTGATCTCAAAAGCCGTGGCCTGCCTGTCATAAGTGATCCTATAATAATCAACATCATCGGTATCTACCGGGACGTCCCAGACTACGCTTCCTCCTGATAGCCAGTATTTAGAAGGAGTCCCCGAATCGTAGCCGAATCTGTCGGCTTCCCTGTCCTTGAACGGCTGGAACTCAAGCCTGAACCAATCCTCGTCGTCATCTGAATCTGTCGGGTGCATTTCCACCATTCTGACGTTCCTGATGTCCGAATCAAGCCCGTGATCCTGCTGGTCGGCGGTCGTGGCGTAGGTTTCAATCGGAAACCCGGTGTTATTCCCGTCATCATGCGTCCATTCCCCTGACACGCTTTGGATCATGTGGTTGCAGTAGTTGTTCCAATTATTCACGAGAACGGTAAAGTGGGCCAGATAGTAGTCCGGCGCGGTATTCCCGGATATGGTTCCGAGTCCCAGCTTGGTTTCCCTCTCGATGTTTTGGATTATGCCCCCGTAAGGGGAAGATGTTTGACTGAAATACATTTTTTTAGATTAGTAGCAACTTCCTCCCCCGGTAAAGGGGGAGTATAGCTATTACCAATTAATCAGCTATCTCTATATAGTGGATGCGATAGTAGCAATCGAACATATTGGTCGCTTCGGTGAGTGCGCCTGTATAGGCAGTCGTTACGACTCCGTTGATATATTCGGCAGCCCTCAAAAGAACTGCATCTTGACTATTCGTGCTTGGGTCGGTCATGCCGTAAACGGTTGATAATGCGCCTGTCGTGTTCATTGTCAGTAAAGTAGTTGTAGCAGTGCCAGCAGTCGAAGTAGATACTGAAAGATCGTCCATAAAACATTCAGTTGGAGCGGCATAAGCGGTTGAAGAAGTCCCGATGTCGAATGTAAGAGTCGAAGTTCCGTTCTCAAGATAGAAAAAGACCTTATCTACTATTACGTCGGCAGACACAGGATTGGCCACTGCCATAAAAGTAGTAGTGGCGTCCGTGCATTGGCCGGTTACCCATCCTTCGTTGGAACCTCTAATATCTCCGCTCCCGGTAAAGCTGCCGGTAAGCGTCAAGTCCCCTCCGATAGTGGCGTCATCTGTTACTGTCAGATCATCCCCTGCTATCAGGTCGTCAGCCGCTTCCCAGTCGCCTGCCGTATAACCTCCAAGGGTGTCATTTTCGTCAGGGATGGCAGGTTCTCCGCCTCCCACGACTTGCTTCAATTCATCCGGGGTCAGACTCATCTCGATGGCTTTGGCGACTCCTACGATTGCAATCAGCGCGATAGAGATAATAGCTATGCTTCTTATGAATTTTCTCATAATATTAGCAATGAATTAGTTAAGTTATCCCTGTCGCTTTAGGTAAGACCCGTGCTACCCACGGTTGCCTCATAGGTATATGCGCCATATACCTCCCTGAACTCGCCCTTATAAGTATAGCGGTTCTTGTCGTCGTATTTGTAATCGACAACATCGGTTACAATATCCTGCCTTTTCCATCGTGTTACCGGGTGCATGGAAGCGTTAAGATACCATGCGGCATCAGAGCCTCCGGCAGCCGCTGAAAGGCGGTTCGACTGTTTCACGTAAATATTGTATTTGGCCGAAAAAGCGTTGATGTTGTTGTCGGTTTTATCAGGTATCAATTTTGATTCTGTGATCTCGACAGCATAATCATAGAGCTTATTCGGAACCAAGAGGCACTGGGCGTCGAATCCTACGATGTCCCCGGCCTGATCCTTCTGCTCAGCAAGCATGGCAACCGCTGACTTCAAAGCCGCCGGTGCTAATGCCGCTGTCAAAAGGTTATCAACGGTGTCCCCGTTAAGGTTTGTGTGGGAATCGGAATAGATGTATGCACCATCGTTTGTTTTGTAAGTGGCGAAAGCCCCCCTGTAAACATCGAATCCGTTATCCCTTTGGGTCAAATAGCCTTTATTGGCCATTGCAGTTACCATTTTCTCAACTGCTCCCCATTTCTCATCGTCAAAAAGGTTCTTTGAAATTTTCAAAGCCTTGTCGTAATTGACGACGGTGAAAGTGCGGGCTGAATCGCTTGTAACAGTCCCCTCATGGACGTCCTCAAGCTCTGACCTTTCCTCCCACATTCCAGGGTCGGCAATGAGTTCGGTGATAACCGCGCCCCGATCAGTTGAATCCTGCCTGAATACGTCTTCCTGGTCGATGTCCGCCATGTTCGGCATGACGGTTCTGTTGAATACCGAGAAAAACAATTCATCCAGGGCTGTTTTCACTAAATCGGGACTCATTCCTGCGTTAAATCCCATATTGGTAGTATTAGGTTAATAAAGTTATGAAACACTGCCACCGGCAGGTCCAGCACCTTGATTCATTAAGAAATCAAGAGTTCCTTTTTTATGATCGCCTCCGATTATCCAAAATCCGTGGACATTCGGATCGTCAGCTTCATCCTCATTGATGGTTACGGTAGTGCTTGAAACGCCGCAGCAAACCGCATGCATCTTAAGGGCATCAATCTTGGCTTTGGTATTAACATTGGTCGAAGTATGCGCTTTCATGCGCAATACCGTATCAGGAGCGGGCATGAATACTCTTACCGTCCCGGCAACTGAAGCCGTATCGGTTGAAGCTGCAACGCAAACTCCCACCATTTCATCTGTTCCGATCTCCGGGTCGCCATCTTCCAACCTGATAACATAGTCGCCGTTCTTTTTGACCGGATCACCAGGATACAGGGTAGTTGCTGCCGCAGTTAAAAAAGTTTCCTCCCGTCCGCCGCCAGTTTTGATGATTTTTACGTCATTCTTAGCCATATTGGTTGGTTACTTAGATTTATTAATTTTTCGGCCGGGCAAACATTTTCTTATGCTGCTCGGTCTTTCGCGCGAAATATTCCGCGAATTTCTTTTCGGCCTCTGTCTTGGGAACCGGCTTGCCGTCTTTTGACGATGTGCTTACTCCCGACGGGCCTAACTTTGACTCTTTGCTTTTTATTTTAGCGTCATTCATAGCCTTCCAGGCTTTAAAAAGTTCGGACCTCCAAGCCCTGTTAAAATCTGTTTCTTCCGCCTTCATGATCTTCTCGATCTGTCTTAGTTCAGTTCTTGAACCTCCCTTGGCGAAGAAATAGGATTTATCGTCGCTTGAAATAACGCTTTCATCTGCCCCTTTGGGCTTGGCTCCCTGCTTGTAAAACTCCTTAGCTTTCATCATATCTTTAAGTTTTTGCTGAGTTTTAACTTTCTGGTCATGCAGGGAAGCCTTCATCTTTTCGTCCTTGAGCCTGATTGCCACTAACTTATCAACGAACGGTTTGTGTTCTTCATTATCGTAATCCAAACCGAACTCATTAATGGCTTCCTCTCTAAGGACATCCTCTCCCTTTGGAGAAAAACTTTCTTTAGTCATTTGACTGGATTCCGCTAAAATAACGCCTTTGCCTTATAAAGCGGATATATTAAATTTTAAGCTACTTCTTGGGAACTAAGGTCAGATTGGCGAACTTACTATTTTTCGGATTTTTGTCCTTGTAGCTGATCTCCATGTCCGCCGGGATTTTGGTCTTGGTGTTGAACTCGTAATTTTCCTCCGGGGTCATCTCCCCTTTGGTTTTTTCTTTGTTAAGCTCGTCGCCGGATATGCCTAACTTTTTCACCTTATCAGAATGTTTAGGTTTCTTTTGAAACTTCTCATTGTTGATAAGCTCAATGTCTTTTTTCATACTATTTAGTGTTAATTATAATTCCAATGATGTCTTCCTCATTGGCCCAGTAATATTGGATGTTTTCATCCTGTTCTATATTCAGGTTCTTTTCCGGCAGGCGGTTGTTGAATATGTGGCCTTTAGGGATGACCAGATCGCCCTCCTTCAATGTTTCCACTTCGTTGCCTACCGCTAAAACCTTGATATAATCTATTTGTAAAAATCTCTGGTTGGCCGGTTTGCCTTGTGGCTTGAAGTCCACCACTATTCCAGATTTGGTCTGGGAAGTTCCTACGGCCTTTAAATAAACAGCTTTGCCTATGGGCTTAAATTCTGTTTTCATAATTACTCCCAATTTTTAGGCGGAGCGAACTGCTCCTCTTTCGATTTTCTTAAATTCTTGATCTCCCTTACGAGGAAATCAGCGACCTTTTGGTTGACGTGGCTTTCAATGCCCTGCTCCTCATAGGTTTTTGACCTGTCAATATTTGAATTTCTGATTGCTTGAGCCTTTATTAAAAGCTCCTTTTCAGCCGCCTCCCACTCATCCGAGAAGAATATTGATTGTTCTTTCATTTCTTCATTCATTGATTTACTTCGCTTAGTAGCTTATCTCTTTTAGGGGCCGTTTCCGGCTTCTGGCTTTGGGTCTGGCCGAACTGCTGCATTTCCCCCACCGAAAGCCTGAAAGACGGGATATTGTTCATTTCAAGATACTGCTGGAACAGCGGAATGGAAGTTATAGCGGGATTGGCTTGGAACATGGAAAGCGCGTTGAAAATAATCTCGTTCATCTGTCCCCTGTCCATGTCGGAATCGTCTGGGTTCATATATAAACCGTAGTCAAAATTGAAATATCCTTTTAAATTTTTAATCCTCCTGCCCTCTATGTTCAGCCTTTCTGTCTGGGACGCAAGGAAAGCCTGCTGTTCTTCCGGGGAGGGATTTCTTCCTTTCTTGAACTCCTCCTTGATGAATGCCGTCAACTGATTTTGGATGAAATAAAAGTCATAAATCCTGACATCTTCCACATTGGTAGAAATCTCGAACATATCCTCCTTGTTCCATTCGGCCACTAAAGAGGGGAGTATCCTCTTGATCAGGACTTCTGAGAGCTTGAACGCTATCCTGGTCCTAAGAGTTTCAAATGCGCTTGAAATCTCGTTTATCGAAAGTATCCTTGACCTTACCGGGGAGTTTTCCGGGTCTTTAGTGGATGCAACGTCCGGCGTCATACACAGCTGGTCGGCCTGCTTTTCTATCATCAAAAGCTCATTCAAGAAATTCTGCAAGAACCTGTTATCTATGCCTATCTGCTGGAGGTCGGCTGTCTTGATGATCTGCCCCGACTGGGCTTTGGCTATCAGATTGACTCCCGTAAGGTCGTCTTCCATCGACTTGAAAAGGAGCAGCGAGGCTATGGTCGAAGCCTGCTTGTTCTCGTTCACCAGTTGGTTAGCCCTTTTCTGGATTTGGAACAGCCTCTCGTAAACTCCTACCCTGAGATGCCTGCCGTCGTAATTCCCGCCGTGGAAATCCAGGTAAGGGCAGTCCTCCACGTCCATTTTTTCCTTGTAAAGTATCAGTTCGTTGTCGCCTTTCCCAATGAAGACGTGCCTCGTATATTCGGGTTTCTTCCTCGAATCATACATCTCGTTCTCACCCTCGTTGAACCAGCCGTGCCGTTCATACAGGATATATTTCTTGATGCCAACCGCTCCTTCCGTTCCCTTTACCGTGTCAGCGTGCTTCTTGATATGGTCGATGTCCTCCTCTTCAAGACCCCAGGCTTTCATTTTCTTTCTGATCTGGGCTTCGCTAAGTTCATGCTTCTCGATTATGGACTGGGACTCGATGATGTCCTCGACCGTGGTATCGTAGTAAATGCTCGTAAAATGGCACCTTTTAAGATTGTATTTGTCGATATTTTCACCTTCTAAGGTTTCGACGCTCCCCTGGTCAACCAGCTTCATGACCGCCTCTCCATATTCCGCGACGTTGTGCTTCAAGTCCTCCAAATCCAAGGTAAAATGGCTGTCCTTGCCCCACTTCTGGAATCTCTGGTTAATGATCCAGGAACTCATGGAATGCAGATTGCCCTTGGCATACATCCTGAAATTACGGGGTTTCAGGTTGATCTTCTTGACAAAATGCGGGACTCTTGGTTTAGCCAGATTCCAGAAAATAGTATCCGCCTCCGTGTTCTTGTGGAATTTGTCGTTCTTATAGTTATTAATGCGGTTTATCGTGTCGTAATGGTCAAAAGTCTGCGTGTCCGAGATGTTGATGACCCGCTTATAGGTTTGTATTTCTTTTTCAGTGAGTTCTGAAACCCTATATATTTCCATATTATTCAAATGTTTTATCAGTATTTAAGAATTGGTTTTGTTTTTCATTGGTCATCTGCCCTTCCACTATGGCAGCGTATCTGTGGACGTCGGCCGGGTGGGAAGTCCAGTCGTGGTAAGGCTTGGGAAGAAACATGCCCCTGTTGTCGTCCCACTGCTGTTTATACTGCGATACGGCGTCTAACCAGTAAGAACAATTATTTGAATCTACCCAGAGTCTTGCAAAAAAGAGTTTTCCAGCATTTATCCCGTTATCCACCCCGATGTCCTGGATTACTGAGAAATTTATACCCAAGCTCCTGGCTGTTTCCAATCTTGTCTTGCCGGTCCCGATCTCGGTTGCCTTGATGTCGTGCGGCGCGAAGTGCTTTCCGTAAACGTAAGGTTTGTCTTTAATAGCCTTGACTGCCTGCGGTATGCCGTCGGTGTTCGAGCCTTCCCAGTAATCGATCATCCGCCTTTCATTCATTGATGCCTGGTAAAAGCCTATGGCCAGCTTCTGCCCTACTCCCAAATCCCAGACCGTATGGACCTTTAAGGCGGTATCATAAGGCACTACCTTATATCTTCCGGTCTTCCTAAGCTCTCCGATCTCTTTAGCGTAATAAGCCCCTTTTATGGCCGCTTCGAATGAGCAATACCATTCCTGGTCGAACTCCTCCTGGGTCATCATGCCCTGTTCTACCAGCCTTTTGTCGTCTTCCAGCGCCCTCCTTAGGTTCTCAATGGTTTCGCCTTCCTCGTCCCTCAAGCTGTCGTCTATTGTCTTGAAAACGGATGTCCATTCATCCGGGTGGGTTAGAGCGGTTTGGTAAACATTATGAAATTCGTTTTTTCCTTTAGGCGTTCCCAGCCATATCCAGTAGCCCAGATGATCGGCCAAGCACTTGGAAATAATTTCAGAAAACAGGTTAGACGGCTGCTGGGAGGCTTCATCCTGGGCCCCGCCCCACAGAGCCATGCCTCTCAAGGAATCCGGGTTGTCCGAACCAACCAAGAGAAGTTTTGAGTTATTCGGGTATTTAACGATCAGCTCTGATTCGTTTCTTTGGGTTCCGGGAATCGGCCTTGAGATGTTTTTAGCTATATCCCAGGCGATCCTTTTGGCCTGCTTATAAGTGGGCGCTATATAAGCGTATTGGGAATTGTCGGTCCTAAGGCAGTCCCTTTGGAGGTGATTTAATGTAGCAGTGGTTTTCCCTGCCCTCCTGTGTAAGACTAAAACATTCCACCTGGTTTTACTGTCATGAAGTATCTTCGCCCAGTTTCTCGGCTTGTAAGGGATTGTTATTACTTTTCCCATTGTAATAAAATTGATTCATTTTCTCCCACTCCTTTGATGACTTGAGGCGCCTTGCCGAAAATCTGCTCAAGCAGAAATTTTAAAATGATCGGATCCTTTGGGGCCCTCTCTTTAGCCAACTTAACTAATTGTATAATATCCTTATCTGACAAATGCTCCTTAAGGGTTTTCTTAATAGTCGCTACCTTAACTTTTTTCTTTTTCCTGCCTGAACCGTCTCTTGCTCCGCCGTGATTTGATTTTTTTTCTGATTTTTCAAATTTTTCAAGCTGCATATCTTAATATTAACCAAACTATTAAACCTATTATCGGGATTGATAGATACGGAATCAACTCCATGAGCATCCTTCTCCTTCGTTTCTTCCAGTATTGTTCATCCGCATACATATCAGTGTTTCTTAATGATCTTCAAGAGATAAAAGGCCGCGGTTGAAGTGAAAATCAGTGCTATTGTTAGAAATCCCCAATCCGTCATTCGTTTCTTTTTAATCTTCTAAGGCGCTGGCCTTTGCGACCCGTCTTTTTGCCTCCCTTATGTTTATTCCTTTTAAAATTCATTTGCTCTTCTGTTTATTTAACCATAGGGGGCTTTATACACCGTATTGTCCGCAGACTGGGGGGTATTAGTCAAAAGGTTATGTATTGATAGACGGATACATTTCCTAATGACTGACACCTCGCAATCAACGGATAATGTTGTTCCCTTTGTATGGCCGTGCTACCCGATAGCCCCCTGTTCACTCACCCCGGCTATTTTCTATCTTTTAAAAAATAATCGGTGGGAGTGAGTTATGATCGGACACGGAAAGTCCCATTGTATTTATCGCCCCAAGGCACTTATCCGGGCGGTCTATCAAATTGTAAAAACTTTACTTTGAATACCATTTTTCCTCTAAGTTCATAATATATTCTTCCTCCTCATCATCATCTCTGGCCATGTTACCGCCGCACTCATGACAGACCAGGTTTACCGGCCTGCTTACATAAACGTATTTGTCGCATGTTTTGCAGTAATAAGTCGGCATAAAGCAAAAAAAACCACTTAAAGCGGTCTTTATTTCTTTTTTCGTCTTGGCTTGGAACACTTAAAAATAATCATTTCGCATAAGGGAAGTTATCCACAGACGAGAATAATATATGATCCTATTATTTTTATTTTAGCATATTTTTTTATTATTAGCAAATTTTACGAGCTAACCGCTAAAATAAGGGTAATTTATTAATATTTTAATACTAAGTTATCCACTGGATTTTAACGAGCAAATGTGCTATACTTAGAGTATAAGATTATTTATTAACATATTCTTATGAAAAACAAACAAAAGGTCAAAAAATTAAAAATCAAAGACAAAAATTTAAGGGCCTGCTGGATAGCTTATTACGAGCTGAAAGGCATTCCCTACGAAATTATATGAAAACCTATCTGTTTAAAATCGTTCTTTACGCTTCTTTCATCTTCGTCTGCGCCTTCCTCCTGGATGCCGGGATAATCAAGGTTTATGAGTTCATTTTAGACCCGGTAGGCGTAGATACCATCCCAGTGTCTATTGTCGTGCCGCATAACCCAAAGGTCGAGGAAGAAAAACCCTTATCCGTAAAAGAACAGATCATTGCTATCGCCGAAACTGAAGGCTTCCGGTGGCCAGATTATCTGATAAGATTGGCGGCGTGTGAATCAAGGCTTGACCCTAATGCTGTAAACATTAACAGCAACGGAAGCAAAGATTGCGGAATTTTCCAGATCAATGACGTCCATGGAATATCAGAAGATTTAAGGTTCGATGTAGAATGGGCTACTAAATGGACGATTAACAAGATCAACGAAGGATCGCAAGGAATCTGGGTCTGCGACTCGAAAGTGCGGTCTAATCCACAAAAATATGAACAGATTGCGCGAGGGTTATAAGAAGAATAATCCTGAAAAAATCGAATACGCCAACTTTGTCGCTGGATACGTAAAAAAAAACAAAAATCCCAAGCTATCCAAAAAAAGGGCTGCTGCCGGTAAAATATCCTTCTTCTCACAGCACGGGAATAAGACCCTGATAGAAATAAGCGAGTATTTTAAAGAATTGAGAAAGCGGAGAAAATAAACTCCGCTTTTTTAATTATCCAATTTTTACAAAGGTTTTCTTGAACAAACGAAGTCCGATATTATCTCCTGCCGGGTGGAAAAGCAGGACTTTTTTTATTTCCCCCAGTAACTCGATCTGCTCGGCTGTGGCGTTTAAGGTAAGCAGCGCCAAGCCGTTGTTCTTGATGGCGTCCAGAGGATTGACGTAAACCTCGGCGGATTCCTTGCCGTTTTTGTAAAGGCCGTAGATGTGTTCGTGCTTATACCCTTTGGGGAATAGCCACTTGTTGTCTTTGAGGGAAAGGCCGCAGTAGGCGACTTTCACTCCGTCCTTGTCGTGGATGGCGAAAGTAATGCGTCCGCGCATGATCCCTGCCTTGCAGTATCCCACTCCCCAGGCCCGGGCGGTTTCCTCGTCGATGCCTTGCTCGGAAAGAAACTGATGGTATTCCAGAGTAAGGTCCGGAACTTTCTTCTGACAGGGGGTGGGGGTGTCAAGAAATTCCCTTTTTAACTCGGCGGCTGCTTCCCTAAGCGGGATGTTTTTAACCGCAGAAAAGAAATTAATGACAGAACCCTTATGTTGCGAATTGGGCGAAAAGAACAGATTTTTAACAATGTTGACAATGAAATTAAATCCCTCGGTATGCCCTTTGAGTTCATTTCTTTTCTCCTCATAAGGGATGTTAAGGTAGTCCAAAAGTTCCTTGAATCTCACCGCTACCGATATAGCTTTGAAATCAAGATATTCAGCCATGTTCTCCTCCCTGAAAAGAAATAGGGGGCTTGCAACCTCGTCGGCCACAAACCCCCAGAACTGCACATTTCACTATTATTTTATCACAAAAACAACAGGAGGACAAGTAATCTTGTCCTCGCTATTGTTGGTGTGATTTCATCCCTAAAGAGCGTTTCAGATTTTACCGGCTTCAAACGATACCGACATCACCACTAAGACGGTTATCGGGCAAACGCTATTTGCGGTGGTTCTCGGCCCTGTCCGTTCCTACAAGAGGCTGTCCTACTCCGGTAAGACGGTTAAAGACAAAGCCAAGCGCGTTAACGTTAGGAACGGCGTTTTCTTCCGCTACCGAAGCCTTACTTACATTATATCATACTGGAAAAAAGCAGTCTTTTAGGAAATTGACTTCTTCTTTGGGAAATTCTTTCTTGGGAAGTTCAAAATCCGAAGGGATTTCAAGCGGAGTGAAATAGGTCTTAATGAATGTGTTATCCGTGCCAATCCTTATCCAAGCGTAATAATCGGGCAGGTCGAAAAAATCCTTGGGCTTTAAATTGAATACCTTGGAAAGACGTTCCGCTTCTTCTTCGCCTACCCTGAAGATGATAAACGTGCTAACTGCCCCTAAAAGCCTGTCTATCAGCTTCTCGTCGGCCTGAGAGAATCCGTGATGGCAAAGGGTGAATCCTACCCCGTAGCCCCTTGAACGGGCCATAACGGAAGGGAACAGCTCGGATACGCAGGTCTGGAACTCGTCAACGTAAACCATCAAGGGGGGATTGTCCTGCCAGGATTTAAGCTCGAACTCGACATAAGATTTGACCGCATGGGTAACAAGGGAGCTGACGTATATCCGGGAAATAAAAGACATGCCGCTGGTGTCCACTAAGAGGATTTTTCCCTCCTTTGCTATCTGTTTGATAGAAAGCTCGTTCTCGCCGCAGACTATCCGTTTCATCCTCTCGTCGTCCTGGAAAGGATGAAGCCTTGAAGCGAGCCTGAAAGCCCCCTGGCGAAGCTCAAAATTCCCTTTCTGGTCAAAGGATGTCCAATAATCCGTTATCCTGCCGGTCTTTTTAAAATACGCTTCCCTGACCGACTTCTGGGTCAGAAACCCAAATATAAAATCTATGTCCCTTTCTTCCTCGGGTATTACCTTGACGGCTTCCTTGATAAGCATGTCCATTAAAGCTGTCATGGCGATAGGGTTGTCAACGGTCTGCCTGATCAGGAGTCTAAGGATTTCCGAAAACTCCTGGACCAGATCGGAGTCGTTATAGCCTGCTTTCCTCAAGGGGTTTAGGATGTAGGGGCTGTCGAAAGAAAGGATTAGAATCCTATCTTTGTCCGGGATCGAGTAGTAGAGCTTGCGAACTTCCTCTCCCTTGGGGTCTATGAAAATCACCCCGCACCCCTGGAGGGCGTCATACAGGGCCATCTGAAAAAGAAGGTTTGATTTTCCAGTCCCCGGCTTTCCGATAATGTAGGTGTGCTGAAAGCGGGTCTTTAGATCTTTGATGATAGGTCTTTTTTGGGTCAAATCCTCCTGCCTGCCGAGGCGAAGGGAATAATCACTTTTTCCATTCATCTTTGAATTTCATTTCCTCGTGGTCGGCCTCAATCTTCTTCTTGCGGACCTCCTGGATTTTCAACTCCAATTCCTGTTCGGTCATGCCTGAAGCTTCCATAATCTGCTTTTTATATAAGGCTTTCTGGGCTTCTTTTTCCAGCATTTTGGTTTCAGCATGGTCGGCCAAGAGGTGCCCGACTGCTTTATATAATTGTTTGGATGTTTCGGATGGTTCCGGAGGTTCCCTGTGCTTCCAGGGGGGAGTTAAATAAAATTTTATCCATTCCCAAGCAGATGCCATATCATTCCTCCTCAAAAGTCCAGTGCTTCCAGTTAAGTTTAGGCGGGCCTATGCACCTGACGGAAAATCCGAACTCCTTTTGGTCGCAAAGTCTTAAACCTTTTTGAGCGCAGAAGTTGCTCCACCATTTAGAATGCAGGTTAGGGTCGCGTGCTATCTCCTCGTATTTGTCCTTTTTCTTGATAAGGTAGCCTTCCCATTCGGGCTTTTTAAGCTCCACCTCCAAGAAGAAAAGTCTTGCCCTGTCATCCTGTTTGAGGATCACACAAGCATCCGGCTCAAGGAAAGGGTCCTTGTAGTCGGGTGGTCTTTTAAAAGTCGGATAGAAAGCGAAAAAAAACTCCGGGAGAGTCATATACTTGAATATCCTGTCCGAAACCTGAAGCAAATGATCTGACGGGTTTCCGCGAAAAATGGTCTGGATGAAGGAAAGGTTAAAACCCTCTGCCTTTAAAAGGGAGAAGGTTTTTTTGGTGAGGTGGCAGGCGCTTTTCTCCTCGATGTATCCTTTATCTATGAGCTTGGCGAGCTTGGGGATAGTCCCTATTTTGTAGTTTAGCCCCCTAAGCTGGCCGGGGGTAAAATATCTGATTATGGAAGCCTTATAAAAAAAATCGAACAGCTGGGTGTAGGAAGCTCCCTTAGTTATCTCGGCAAGGTCGGGGTATCTGGATTCCAGTTCCATTTCCAGTTCTATACACCGGAAAGCGAGGCGGAGTCAAGGTTTTAGTTTGGCTTTCCAGGTCGGGATAAAGGGATTTTATTTCTATATGGTGGAAGGTGGGGCGGTGGTGGATTTTTCATATCTCCTCTGCGGGGAGAATCAGCGGGTTTGAGTCGGCGTCTATGGTCGTCTCGTCTTTCATCTTGAAATCCTTTATCTTGGTGCCAGGGCCGAATTTCATTATATAGTGCCAGTTCCTATAATTCCTATGCTCCGGGCAAAGATCGGTCTTGGCCCATTTTCCGTTAGAGAGCATGAAAGTCAGCCTTTTATAGACGTTACCGTGTTTGGAGAGTTTAGCTGGGTAGATTTTGATTAACTCGGCAATCATATTTAAGATTCTATAATATCGTATATTGCTCCTGCTAAGAGCCAAATTACTATTGTAGCTATAATAAAAGTCATCATATTGATATTTTAATCACAAACATCGGCGCACGCCTGAATACAAGAGTTGCAGGGATTTAGCGGGACCGATGCGGTTAATTTAACCTGTGCAGTGGCATAATGGTAAATAAATAAGGCGAAAAGGAACGCACCGATCCAAATCAGCCAATGGTTCTTTCTTGGTTTTTGCCTCCCGAATTCCAGCGTCAGCTTCCGTGCCAGTTCTTTTATTTGTTCCTGCTCGGTCATATTGGTTAGTTAGATTTGTATTTAAGGGCTGTTAGTTAAAAACCCAATATAGTATCTGTCTATTTTAGTTAATTAAAACAGCTTGACGCGATTTACGCCGCAATGGAAATTATATATGCGTTCCAGTTGCCGCATATAGTCCTCTGCATACGGAGAGTCTTTCAGCGTAGAGCTACGTTGAGTCATTTTAGCCATCATCCGGCTATGGTCATATTGTGGATTTATTGCGGCAATTTTGAACGCTAAGGCGAAAACTCGTGAATCTCCCCGATTGTAGAATTGCTGCATTTCCACAAGTTGTTGGCAGAGTCTATGAGCCATTTTCACATCCGTTACTTTGAATTTGCCAGCCCGGAAAGTATAAACGGTGTTTCCATTACCGCGCATATCAGTTGTGTTGCTTAAATAGGAGATTAGGATATTGTGGGACAGATGATATTTATTTCTGAACTCTAAATAAATATCATAATCCTTTAACCCTAATTCGGAAAAACTTTTGGCGTAGTCTAATGGAGTCCAGGTTTTGGTAGAAGAATTAACAATTTGAACATCCGTCAAACTTAAACCTGATATCTCTAAATAATTGATAGGCAACCCAAGTTTCTTTAACGCTTCAAATCTATGTTGCCCGTCAATTATTTGCTTTTTGTCGTTTACAATTATAGGGACAGCCGTGGCTATTCCCGGATTCACACCAAACGAAGCAATCAATTTTGTTACTTGCGCTTTATTGATTGTCCGGTTCCCTTTAATCCTTTTGAAAGAAGAATAATCCTCTGTTTGTTGGATTTTAATCATAACTTTTTAACGACAGATACTATATTCAATTTTCAAATAACTTATCCACCCTTATTTAATACATATTTTTAGCCTCTAATTCCATTATCCTCAGTTCGGTATTGATGGCTGATATTTTCATCTTCTTGGCTCTGATTTTGTCGTTTATTACCATTTCCTCTATGCCTAATTCGGAAGCGTCCCAGATAAGGTCTGCTTGTTTGTCGGTCTTTACGTCCTCCCGGATTTTAAACCATTCAGTCCTTTTCTGGACCTTGATTTCGGTCAATCGTTCCATCAGCTTGGCGCACTCGTAGGTTAGTTTGGTTTTGTCTTCCACTAAATCTCTTGGGGTTTTCATCTATTTAGCTTATAACCGCTCATGTCCCCCTCCTTAGGACACGAACAGAAAAAACCAACTAAAAAGGAATGTCCTCAACTTTGATTTCGTCCGAATATTCCTGGACTGCTGTTTCTGGCTGCGGTGCTGGCTGTGTCGGCGCTTGCTCTCTCGGTTTCTGCTCAAATACGCTGATTGTTACGCCTGGCATGTGGTAAAGCTCGGCAATCGTCGAATATGAGCCGTCATCTTTTTGAAAGGTAGTGAGCTGGCCGATCCTTTCCCAGTTTGATTTTTCGTTCCCGTTCTGGTCGGTGTATTTTCGGGTTACTACGCAGAGGTTTGAACGCTTGAATACTTTAGCCATAAGTTTATTTTCTTAAGTTATTTAAATTTTTTTCAGCATAAGACTTCCATTTGTAAAGGTTCAGGAGGCTTAAAAATCCGTCAAAATCTTTCATGAGATCGCCTACATCATCATCTAAAAAAACGGGTTCAACGAGCTTGAAAGCCGGATAATCGGTCTTGCCTTTTTCCTCCATTCTGGCCTTGTATTCCTCCTCGGTTTCCTTGCTGATCCGCAGAATATACCTGCTGGCGAAATCATCGCCCGATTCTTCCATTTCAGCCATGACGTAGGCGGCGGTCTGCATTTTCATTTCGGGATAAATCCCGTTGCCGGTCTTGATGTCAAGAAGGCATTTTCTCCCGTTCACTTTGGCTAAGATGTCGAGCGTGCCGACATAGCGGTGTTGCATTGAGTAGATGATTTTTTCGCTTCCGATAAATTCAACCTTATTGCCGTCTACCCATTCAAGAAAGTTATTAACGCCGGTCAACACCTTGTCATCTTCCGGCATCTCGGGGTTTTCGCCTTTGATATGCTGTTCTATCCATGAATGGATGGCTTTCCCGATCTCGGCGGCTAAATCCCGCTGGCGGTTGGCTTCCTCTCGGGCGGCTTTTAAAAGCTCATTCGGGTCGTTTTGAAGCTGGTCGAGGTTCTTTCTGACGTATTCAACAGTGGTCCTGACCGCCCAGGGAATTAAAGCCGCTGATTTATCGAGTAATCCGGTGTAAGTGGTTACGCCTGCAAGCCTGGTCTTTTTTCCGTTTTCTACGAGATAATAGGCGTGGGAATTGGGGTAAAAATGGATCGTTACTAATTCTCCGTAGAGTTTAATCTCTTTGAATTCTGCCATATATTTATTTCTTAATTTTATCCGCTCCTTTTTGGCACTCTCTGCATAGGGATTTGCCATACATCTTTGTCGAGTAATCTGCAACCTGCTTTAGTATTTCTATGTCGCAACCTCCGCAAAAATATTTTTCCTTCCTTTTTTCCTCGACCTTTGGCTGTTCTACTTTGCTTATTATCGGTTCGGCCTCGATCGGCCCGGCCTGATCCATTTCCTCATGGATATAAAGCCCGCTTAAATCGAGGGGGAACGCCTTGCGGAGAGCAAGGGCCTCAGCGCATTTGGCTAACTGGCCATAAGGCATTTTTTTCCACATAAAGCCCAGTTTCTCGCCGGGGAAATACTCTTTCCAGCGCGCTGTTGCGGTGAAAGCTACCCTCTGGCCTGAAACCATTCGCCAAACGGTAACGGTGGCCTTGCTTGGGTTGCTCGGCTCTTTTCCGGGCTCGTATTGCTTCCCGTCATCGAAAACGGCGTCGTCAATTCCGGCAAGCTCTTTTGTCCTTTCTGCTATTGCCCGGAATCCGTCTATGCCCACTTGGACAATGCGGACGGTTGCATATCTTCCGTCGGGCTGTTTGATCTGTCGGGGGACTAAATGGATTTGGCGAGTGAAAGGATCAAGACCGGCGCGCCTGGCTACGTTGAAAAATAGCCCCAGCTCGTCCATACTTGCGCCTTTAGCTACTGTGCGGATTAATAACTGGATTTGTTCTTTGGAAAGACCTTTGACTGGTGATTTAGCCAATTGGGTAGGCCTGGCTACGGCCTTTTTTTGTTGCGTCATACGTATATGAATTAATTATGATCCTCCTCGCATAATTCCATTTCAAGAAAAAGCTCATGATATTCAAGCATTGAATTTGGATAAACATATCCGTCTGCGATTTCTACTTCTCTTTTTTCGTCTGTGAAAATGTCTGTTAGGGTCATATTATTTTACTTTAAACGCTTTTTTGAGAGCCTCCCTGATAATCTCAGCCATTGGTTTTTCAGATAAATACGACTCCTCCCGTATGGCTCTATAAATTTTTAATTGGTCTTCTCCCTTAAATTGAATTGGCAATATTACTGTTCTTTCCATAGTTGTAAAATTAATTATCTTAACATTATTATATCACAATATTAAAATATTACAATACTATTTAATATAATGTAATATTAGCTATTATATAAAACGGAGTAAATAATTACTCCGTTATAATTGCAAGGTTATCCACATGTAATAAAATCCCCAAAAGATTTTATGAAATGTGTGATAACAGGCTAAAAAGGAGCGTCAGGCGGGGCTTCTTCGTCCGGCACGATGTCATTGACGATATGCAGGGTGTAATCCGGCTGATTTTCCTTTTCCTTATAGGTGTTCTCGAAAATCATTATTGCCGATACCCCGAGTGCCCCAAAGTCGATTTGTCCGGCCAGGTATTCCTTGCCATTTTTGTCGGTCTTTTTCCAAAGCGCGCCTGTCCTTTTAAGTGCCATGACTACCTCCTTAGTGGGTGATCAAGCGGTGGAGTTCGGAATGTTTTTCCATGATGGAGAGGGGCGGACAGGACTTCAGGGCCTCTGTTGCGCTGTTGTAGAGGCTGTATAGGTTTCTCTCCTTAAAAGCCTCATGGGTCGGGGTGTTCCATTCCTGGAAAGCGTTGGTGAGCTGGCGGGGTGAAAGGACTCCGTGGCCGTAAAGGAAACCGAGCATGCGGTAGCCCTCGTCCTGGGAGAGGGCAAAGCCCATCATGCCCTCGAAATCAACGAGAATGTCCTCATAGGCTTTACCGGCCTTGTAGAGGGTGGAAATGGCCAGGTTCTCGATAGCCTCCCAGACTTTCGAGGTATGCTTCCTCAAGATGGTGATGTCGCCCTTGAAGGCCAGGTTGTCGCAGACGAATACCTTGGCCCCGATGGCAATGCCGACCGCCATGCTTTTGTCGTAGGAGTTCCGGAAACCGACTGAAAGGCCGGTGTCGCCGTTCCCTGTAAAAGTCAGGCAACCGAACATCTGGCGGCCGTCCCTGGCCAGGGCATACTGGGTTTTTTGCAGTTCATGGCCCTTTAATAAATCCTGCGAGATGGCCTCCAGGGTGTTCGCCAGCTGGTAATGGCTGACGGGTTGGTAAGTGTCGGTTGATTCCGGGACCGGGACCAGATCCAAAACGCTTAGGTCCACTTCCTGCGCGCCGCGATGAAGCACGAGTTCGCTCATTTTACTATCCTCCCTTTTTTAAGGTGCTATTTATGTAAATTCCTTATTCTCTCTAAAACATCATCTGACGTATGGCCGTCATATTCTGGTGCTTTTTCTAAAACTTCTGCTATTTTTTCACATCTGTCCCAACACTCATCGGGCAAATGGTAAGTGATCTGATTGCCTTCGGCTTTGGCTATTCCCATAATAAACCAGCCGTCATAAGAACTTCCGTCACTATGTAATTTACTTATCCAAACATTGCGCTGGTCATAACTTGGTTTTCCTTGAATAAAGTATCTGCATAAAGCAATAAATAACTCAATTCTATGCTTATATAATTCATCAAAAGTGTGAGAACCATCGCATTTGCAATCTTCGCCATGTAACTTTGGGCATTTATCGGCATGCTGGATTATTGGATTTTCTGCTTCCATAAATTTATTCTTTAAATAATTTTATTAATTTATTAGTGATTTCAGATACTGCCATGTTATAACCCCAAGCCTGCAAGTTATCTTCCCTCACAAATTTATTGCTGAACTCCATTCTGTCAGGCATAAGCCGCAAAACCTCATCTTTTATCAAATCCCAATATCTCAATACTTGTTCGCGGTCGGAGTCCTTTTCCTGCTCGGATAAATTGTCATATTCTGTTTCAATCTGTCTTTCCCAATTATTTTTTAAATCAGCAGATAATAAATAATAATTTGATCCATTTAATTGAATATGATGCTTAATAAGTCTTGAATGCAAATATCTTTGCCAATCAGCCCATCGTTCATGTTCTATTTCTGCTAATTTTTCAAACAACCGGTTATTTGGATATTTAAATGCTCTATCAACTATCTCTTTAATTTCGGGATCAATGTAATCAGTGGACATACATTTATAGGTTATTTATTAAATGCCTTCTTACAACCAGACTTCCATTCTTTTGTAAAAAAACGGGCTTATCTAATTGGGTGAATTGGTGGAATGGTAGGAATAAAAAGTTAGGGTGGTTGGTAAGCCTTGCCAGGTCTTGCGCCGCCTTGTCCTCGGACTTCTTTCTCTCTTCCGAGAACCTGACATAATCGTAGTTTCCCTTAAAGTATTCGGCTTCCCTCTGGGTTACGTGCGGACGGGCGAATGTGTATCTGTTGTATTTCTGGGTGGTTATGAAATAAAGGAATTTGGTTCTCTTGTCCAGGGGTTCCCCTAAAGGATTGCCTCCCACCCTCTGCAAAGGGATCATCTTGGTCTTTAAAAGTTCGAGGTTCTTAATTATCTTTTCCCGGTAAATCTCGCCGGGTTTTCTGGAACACTCCATCTCGATTATAAAATTATAGGTTTCCCCGTCCTCTTCCTTTTGGAGGGTGATAAGAAGGTCGGGCGAGTAATACCCGTCTTTCAATTTGAATTTGACGTTATAGTTGAATTCTATATCGAAGAATTTTCTCTTTGCGTAGAATATCCAATAAAAGGCGACTGCGATGTCTTTAACTGCGCTGTCGTGGGGATATTGGCGGTTGGAATTTCTTTCTGTCGGTTTTGTCGCGTAAGTGGTGGTGAATCTCTTTGGGTAGAGTTCGTCTATTATAACCGGGGAGGCCAGGTTTTTATTAACCAGACTATCGGCGCTTTTTTTTAAGGTGATGATCCGATTCTTATAATCCCCGGAAGAAACAAAATTATAAACATTATTTATAGAAACAGGCCCGACAGCTTCAATGGTGTTTAGAATGTGTAAGGGTATAGTTGGGTATTTTCCCATATTATTAAACTATTCCGCATCGTCTTGGCCGCGAAGCGGACAGCTCGGCTGGGCATGACGGTCGGGTATAACGCCGCTCTGGACAGTCGAGCTGTCCGATTTTGGGCGCAGGTATAATGCGGCCAAATAGGACATAGACGATGCGCAATTAGCTGATTTTTCTTAGATAAAATCGGCGGGATAAAGCGAAGGGGTGAACTTGCTTTTTGCAAGTTATCCACAAGAAGCGGTATGATTTTATTTTAGCAAATTATTAACTATTGTGCAATATGCTGGCAACCATTTGGCTACGGAATAGTCCCCAAACAGGTTATTTTCTGTCTAAAATGTTCCTATATTGTCCTATGGATTTATTAGAAATATAGGCAGGTTAAGGGTTTCAAGATTTAAACGCACAAAACTTAAAATCCCTCGATGGTTACCATCGTGCCGGTTCGAGTCCGGCCCCAGGCACCAATTAAAACAAGGGGTTATGGTCTTTGCCATAATCCCCTTTTTATTTTTCGCTACGCATAGGCTACGCTCGGCTGAATCCTAAAAGCTGAAGATAGCGCATTGTCGTAGTCAAATTGCTATGCCCCAATCGAGTCATAAGCTCTAAAGTGGTCATGCCCTCGGTGGCCCAGATCGAAGCCCTACGATGACGCAAAGCATGCCAATTCCAACTAACCTTATCTTCAAGAAACCTCGGATAAGAAGTCCATTCCTTGAAAACCCTGCCCTTTCCCATGAGTCCGTCAAGGCACTCCGGCTTGGGAATCCTCCGGGGCGTGAGGTTCGAGTTCTTGGCCTTCCTCGTATAAAGGGTGATAAGTTCGCCGTCTATGTCCTTGTGTTCAAAGCGTATCGCCTCCATGATCCGCGCAGCTGACTGCTCAACGAAGTCAAATAAAAATTTCTGCTCCGGGTTCAGCTTTTTCCTGACCTCCCTTATTTCCTCATCTGAGGGGATGTATTTGAGGTTTTGGTCAACCGAATAGAGTTCAATGCCGAATACCGGGTTTTTAATAGACAGGTCGTGGATTCTGATTCCATAGTTGAAAAGAGCCTTTAAGGATCGGATGAGGGAATTGGCCTTGTGGTTGGATTTCCCGGACTTTTTCAGGCGCGTGGCCTCTTTCATAAGAAGGTCATTGACCATTTTCCGGGCGATCTTGGATACCGGGATGTCGCCCCACTCGTTGAGTATGAGCTTGAAATACCTCTGGTTCTCCTTGTAATAGTCATTAGATTTTTTGAGCTTGATGAAGTCAAGCCGGTCATTGCATAAGTCAATCAAATTAATGTCTATGAAAGGCTGTCTGGCCCGTTCCTCAATTTCCTTGATTTTATCGGCCTCTACCCGCTTGGCTTCGGCTTTGGAGTGGTAAATAGCCTTGGAGTGGTATTTCTGGCCTAAATGCTGGCCCTTGATCCAATACCGAATACCGCGACTTAACTTACGGGCGTATATGGGCATGGCTCACCCCCTTAAAAAAGAAAGGGGAAAGGCGATTGCCTTATCCCCCTTATTTACTTACACTTTAGCAAGTTTTATCAGTTTCTTCAATTGGTTCAACCTGACATTTTGCGAAAAGATAACATCTTTTTTTGTAGGTTTCTTTATTGCCTTTTTCATCCTCTTTTGTGATGATAGTATAACTTCTTATGGCTTTTTCGCCTTTTTTGACTCGGTATCCTTCCTGTTTCCACCTTGAAAAAGTAAAGCAGTTTTTCAGCGGATCGTATTCTTCGGCTTCTTTTTCTCCGAATCGTGATCTTATTTCGTCTTTGACGTATTGTGCGGTGTTTCCTCCTTTGTAAATTGATGTGAGTTCCATAGGTTTAAGTTAATTAGTAAAATGGGTTTTCTTGTTTGAATTTTGCCTCCTTTCGTAGAAGTTTGGCGGTTTCGATTAAGTCCTTTTTAAAGGATTTCAGGTTGGTGTCTTTTGCCATACGCTCAAAATTTTCGGCATAGGCGATAAGTTTTTCGAGTTTGGTTTCCCAATGGTTGATACGGGGTTTAATTTGTGGAATTGGCATAAGTTTAAGTTAGTTAATAAATCCTCCTTTCGTTTTCATTTTTCGACCTTTAGGTTTGGGGGTATCCCCCTTTGAGCTTTTATAAGCTCTGTCTGCACCTTGAAGATATATTTTTTAAAAGGCTCGTGAAGGGGTTTGAGAAAATCTTATGTATTCGTATATAATCGTATATCAAGGTCAAAGTGGAGGAGGTTTTGTAACCGGTTTTAAAGAGGTGAAAAAAATAAAAAGGCGAGGCGTTCGAGAATCCAGGAGGATTTATGGATTCCCGGCCTCACCTCTCTATCAAGGAAGCGGCGGACTATCTGGGGCTATCTGAAAAGACCTTTTACCGCCTCGTCAACGAAGGCAAGGTAAGGGGGGCTTTCAAGCTCGGCGGCAGGTGGTTCGTTGATAGGGAGGTCTTTACCGCCCACCTCAAAGAACTGGCAGAGAAACCAAAACCACGTTTAAGCCAGACCGACTCCCATAGGGATCGGCATAGCCTGGCTTAACAACCCCGGCCCTCTTTTCGTTACGGAAAGGGGGCTTTTCTTTTGTCAACACTTTCCGTTATTTACTGAAATTGTCTTTTATTGTATAATGTGAAGTAATGTTACCTGATTTATAATAAAGCAACTAAGGAGGTTGCTTATGGGAGATGTAATTTATCTGAAGCGGCAAAAGGTAATTCAAGATTACGAAAAAAGTTTGGACATGACCCAAGAATTTGAAACCGAAATCATCAACGCCCTAATCTATCTTCCGCAGAAGAACAGGATAAACGTAGTTGTTTTCTGCCTGCAACATCTCGTTACCTTCAAAGGCATCAAAGATTACCTAAAAGGAGGTAAAAAACTGAACTTTAAAAAAAGGAGGTAAGGACAATGGCGATAAAATTATTTTTGGATTTAATCTGCCTTTTAACGGCGCAATGGATAGCCGACATTTACCAAGAGACGAAACGTGAATACGAAAAAGATAAAAAATGCAGAATGAAATCTAAGGAGGTGTGAAATGGCACACGGGATCGTATGCGACCTCTGCGGTGAAATCACCACCAACATCCTTTCTGCCGGAGGGCATGATGTATGCTCTTGGTGCAAAGACAAACTCAAATCCAACATCGCCATGAAATGCCTGTCTTGCGGGGCCTACGGGTTCATTCCCATGAACGAGGCCAACATCGGCCGGATCATGTTCTTTATCCCTCTCACCTTTTCCGAGGTGATGGGAGCCGACATGGTGGTAATTTGGAACGGTTGCCCGGCCTGCGCCCCCAGCAAAACCCCGGAAATCTATTTGGGAGGATAGCCATGTGCGAATACTGCCATACAAAACTGGTAATGAGCGGTATCGGGGTGGCCGACGGGATGCTCTACATCTCCGAGTTTTGCCCGAAGTGCATGAGCCTTTACATCAGCTATTACCACCCAAGAAACGGGAACATCCCCGTAAAGGAGGTTTTCAATGGATCACAACATTGAGCGGCTTAGGACGCGGATCGAGCGGGTCAAGCGGGATATTGACGATGTTTTTCTCGCCATGGTCAAGGTTTCACAGATTTACGTAGAGGAAGGGAATCTGACCCTTGCTGAACAGCTCCTCACCGCATCCGGCATTGTGCAGGGGGTGGCCGATGAACTTTTTTTCGCCCAGATGTCCCTGCCCGAAGACCTTTAAGTTATCCACAGAGATTCTCAAAAAAGACGGCTAAATCATTAACCGTCTTTTA
>Ga0209288_10000138_pt1 | contig 23530 bp, 29 predicted proteins | sample PPLLaktember2015_4_FD_187261 | JGI IMG/M metagenome (GOLD analysis project Ga0209288, IMG submission 187261) | Freshwater sediment microbial communities from Prairie Pothole Lake near Jamestown, North Dakota, USA - PPLs Lake P8 Core (1) Depth... | ecosystem: Environmental > Aquatic > Freshwater...
TCTGGTTATTGATGACCTCTAACTGGGTCACAAATGAAGATCCCATGCTCCCTGTGTCATTGTTCACCAGTGCGATTGGTGTATCGCTAATGGAATTGCCTGTGGGGAAGATGAACCCGACCATCACCATCATGAACAAGGGCATGAGCACCAGCATGATGAGACGTAGTTTGCTCCGGCTGAACTCTAAGAGGTCCTTCCAGCAGATCCATCCACTGTGACGTAGTAAATTTCTTACACCCATTTCTTTCACCTACCGTATCCTTTTTGCTCGACGTCGCATTGGTCCATGTCCCGGTCCGACGCTACTTTTCGTATTTTCTGATATTTTTTCGCGGGCTTCACGTCCGGTTAAATGTAAAAACACATCTTCTAGAGAGGGTTCTAGGTTCTTTACCAATCGGACTTTCGCACCGTTCTTCCGCAGGGAATCTACGATGCTGTCAAACGCGTCATCACCTGTGGTCCGCACCAAGAGATGAGTGGGATCCTCCTGGACCAGTGATTTGACCAGTGGAAGTGATTGCACTGCGTTCATCATCCGTGGCTCAAGGTTTGCTATCTCGATTTCAAAGGTAGAGACATCGGTCCCTGAGATGAGTTTCTTCAGATTCGCTGGCGTGTCAAGTGCGACGATGTTCCCATGGTCGATGATGCCGATGCGTTTGCAGAGGGCTTCGGCCTCGAACATAATGTGTGTGGTAAGGATGATCGTCGTGCCTTGTTCTTGGTTGATTCTCTTGGTCAGTTCTCGTATCTCTGCAGTTGATTGTGGGTCTAACCCCAGGGTTGGCTCGTCGAGGAAGAGGATCTCTGGTTGGTTGACGAGTGCGCGGATGACGTTGATGCGTTGTTTCATGCCTGTCGAGAATGTGCTGATCCGCTGGTCCGCCCATTTTTCCATGCGGACGAAACGGAGGAGTTCATCGATGCGTTTGTTCAAAGAGTCATTGGGGAGGTTGAACAGTTTGCCGAACAGTTTGAGGTTTTCTCGTGCTGTGAGTTGTTCATACATGATCATTTTTTCAGAGACAAGACCGATGTGTTGTCTGACTTTTCCTGCTTGTTTCACGACGTCATAGCCTGCGATGGTCGCAGTGCCTTTTGTTGGTCTTGTCAGGGTGCAGAGCATCCGGATGATGGTTGATTTGCCTGCACCATTCGGGCCGAGTAATCCGAAGATCTCTCCTTTTTTGACGGTAAAGGAGACATCGTCTATCGCTGGGAAGTCCCCGAAGAGTTTGCGAAGATGGGAAATCTCAATGGCGTTTCCGTTTGTGGAAAATATTTTGTCACCGACTGGGATGGTGATTCTTCCTTTTGTGTTGCATTCTGAGCAGGTCACGATAAGCTGGTCGCCGGGGTTGCCACTGTATTCTCGGATGGTGTCGCAGCTGGGGCATTTGAATTGATGGGTTGTCTGGGTGGTTCTTTGTTGGTCTGGTTCCATTCTTATCACTTTTTCTTGATGGTTGATTTCATTTTGTTTATTTGTTTGCTCATGAAGTCGAGGTAGGTGTTCATCGATTCTGCGTTGACTAAGCTGATGTGGTAGGATTCTGCGTTTCCGATGACGAGGAGTTTGTCACCTTTTTTTATGTGGAAATCTTTTCGGAGGTTTGCTGGTAGGACGATTTGTCCTCGTTCGCCGACGGTGGCGCTCCCGTAGAATTTCATGTCTTTCATCATTGTGTTCCCTTGAAGCGACTGGTAAGGGACATCGCCTATATAATATTTTTCATACAAATCATACATTTCATACTCTTCTGATTTTTATCGTTCTCCCTGCAAGTACCAGGAAATACCCCCTTATTTTTTTAGTAGTTCTTATTGCTTATAGGATGTCTCTGGGGGCGGGGGTGGGGAAAAAATACAATTAGAAGTTTCCGGAGTGTATTGGCGCCATCATAAAGACCTTTCTTTCGCGGTCGATGACCTTTTCAATAGGTGAGCAATGCGTTTCTTTGGGGAGTATTAAACATCGGTTAGAAAAACTCTCAATGTAAAGGTACATCAAAGGGTGACACTGGATCAAATCAAGAAATAATGAGGGCAGAGTTCCATGGTTTCTATCCACATCCCCACTTCGACTTTTTCTACATAGGGCATTTCTAAAATCGTGTCTCGTAGTCCGCACAGATGATGAAAATCTTTCACTACGCTTATGGCAATGACATCATGACTTCCAACAAGTTTTGAAACGACAATCACACTTGGTAATTGGATTATTTTTTCGCATACCTGAGGGGAATACGCAGGTTTTACGTTGATACCAAACCGTGCGATGAAGGAATACCCTATCTTCGATGGGTCGATAACGACCGTCGAGTTGATAATCACTCCTTCTTTTTTTAATTGTTCAAAACGATTGCTAATTGTATCTGGGGAGACCTGTAGTGTCCTAGCGATTTCGCGGAACGAGGTTCGTGCATCTTTTTTGAGTTCTTCGATGATTATCATGTCGATTTTATCGATTTCCATTCTTGGCTCCTACTCAAGTTCAAAATTTTTTGGGCATAAAAGTGGTTTATCAACCAAAATATCTATGTCGACGTTTTTTACTTGTTGGAAATCGCTAATGGTGCTTTTCGTCAGCCCTATTTTTTCGATGTTTTCTTGGATTGCTATCGCTTCGATATCATAGCGTCCTATTGCGCGTGTCACGACGCACATCCCTGGTATTTTTTTTACCATAGTAAGCACTTGATTTGAATATGGGTGTGTGACTTGTATTCCAATGAAAACGAGGTATTTTTTTTCGATTTGTTTGGGGTCAATCACAATAGTTGTTCCACGGATGATTCCCTTTTTTTTCATGGCATGGAAACGATGTGTAATTGTATCGGTGGATACTTGACATTGTGTTGCGATTTCGGTAAATGATTTTCTAGCATCTCCCTGCAACAGTCGGAGTATTTGACTTTCTAGTGGATTGATTTTATTTTCCGACATATGATGATTACTATCCTAGGATATTTCAAACATTGTATGAATTTTTTCTATAATATTCTTTTGTTTGTCGGGTATATTTTGGAATTTACTGTATTTTTTGTATTCATATTCCTATTTTGTCCGATTTTTATTTTTATTTATAGACATTGTGGTAAAATTTATAAGGAATATAATGCTCACGTCATCAAATTTTTGATTGGAAGTCGATAAACATGGCAATGGCATACATACTTGTGAAAACATCCCCTGGACATGCTCGTGATGTATATTATCAATCGAATTATCTTGATGAGATCTGTGAAGCTCATCCCTTATTTGGAGAATATGATTTAATTTTTAAAGTCAAGGCTGACAACTCAGAGACAATCAGTTATATCATCGAAGATAAGATAAAAAAATTAGGCAACATCATCTCGACTGAAACATTCCCCGTAATCGATTATCATCATCAAGGAAAAAAGACTTAAAAACCAAGCAGATTACCGGTCCTCAGTACCGACAGGGATTGGGTTGAACTATGGCAATCAAGATTTTTGTTACCGGCGGGACATTCGACAAGGAATATGACATGATAGAAGGAAAACTCTTCTTCCGTGACACGCACCTTCCTGAGATGCTGAAACTTGGACACTGCAAGGTGGAGGTAGACATCCGCACTTTGATGATGATTGACAGCGTCAATATGAAGGATCAGGATCGGGCGATCATCGTGGAGAATTGCCGGAACGCAGAGGAAGAACGAATCGTCATCACCCACGGGACTGATACCATGGTGGAGACCGCGAAGCAGCTTGGGGAGACAATCAAAGATAAGACCATTGTTCTGACCGGGGCGATGATCCCGTATCGGTTCGGTAGCTCCGATGGGTTGTTCAACCTGGGCAGTGCGCTGGCCTTCGTTCAATCGCTGCCACGAGGTGTGTATGTGGCGATGAACGGGCGATTTTTCACCTATGACAATGTCATGAAGAATAAACAACTTGGTGAGTTCGAGGAACTGAAAATGATTCAGTAGACTGAATTATTTTTTAAAACTGTATGAATGTTTCCGAATCAAACAAAACCCCCCAGAAATCCAGTATGAAATCTTTTTTTTAGTTATTCAACTATAATTTTAAATAGATAGCCTGCATTGGGAATAGGTAAGGAGGAATTCATTGCATGATCAAGATGATTTTTAGAAAAGTGTTTCCTGTCAGTATAGTTTTTTTATTAGCCGGTATGAATTTAATTCCAATGATTCAAAGTACATCTTCTCATAATGACCTGGCATTATATTTCTCAAATGAAATACCGATACAGAATAGTTGCAGAACAAGAAACGGACAACCACCATCACCACTCGCTGGTTTAGCACCGCATATGAAAAGATCTCCCATACAAACAACCACCGGAAAAACTCAACTCACACCACCTGGTTTTAGAGGTGATTTCTACGCATATAATGCTTATGGCATGTCGATGGATCAAGGTCCCGTCACCTTTGATAGTGATGCTGAGGTACATCTTCTTCAAGGTACCTGGATAGATTTCATCTCAGGCTCAGATTTTGATTATGAGGGGAACTGGTATGGTGTGAATTATTATGGTGGTCTGTATCAAATCGATCCATACACTGGAGATATGAACTTCATCGCCAATACGATTCCCTGGTTAACTAGTATGGTGATTGATGAAACAACCGGTGTTTGGTATGTCAGTACAGTAAACGGTCTGTTGACCATCGATATCGAGACCGGTGAGACCACGCCTATTGGACTTTTTGATATAAGCACCTACATGATTAGTATCATGATTAATACGGACGGTAATATGTATGGGTATGATGTAGTCGGGATGGGACATAGTACCCTGTATGCAATTGACAAATCTACTGGCGTTGCCACAACGATTGGGGACATGGGGCATACGTTCTGCTATGCTCAGGAGGGTAAATTCGATCGACTGTATGGCGGGCTGTATCTTGCAGCATATGAAATAAGTGGTCAGAGTTATCTTGCCACCTGTGATGTTGAAACCGCACAGGTTACTATCATTAATGATTTTTCCCCCTGGGGAGTTGAAATCGATGGATTAGCTGTTCTCGGCTGGTGGCTCACTCCTGGTATTGGGGTCAATGAGATAAATGCACCTGTCTCAGGGGATGCAGAGATCATCACCCCCGAAGTTACCGTGGAAAACCATGGATGGTATGATATCGACAACGTCCCTGTGAACATGAAAATCACGAAGAACCAATGCACTGATTATTTTAACCAGCATTTCGATGGGGTATTCCCCCCTGCCGGATGGAGCAATCTAGCTACTACAGATTTCTGGGTGCAGAGCTCCACATCCTATGCTGGTGGAACATCTCCTGAGGCCATCCTTTCATCATACAACAACCAAGGTGGTACAGCAGGCTTCCAATCAGCATATGTCGACACCTCTTCTTCAACTGGACTGGAACTGAGCTTCCGGTCCTACATTGACTGGGGAGGTGGACCATGTAATTGCACCGTGGAGGCCACTGGTGATGGAGGAACAACCTGGAATGACGTCTCACCGTGGACGAACCCGATTACGGTATCTCTGTGGCCTTGGTTATATACGATAAATATTTCTGCCTATATTGGTACACAAACCGGGATTCGATTTATGTATTCCGGGCTATATACTTGGATGAATGTCTGGGCGATTGATGATGTCTGGCTGGGCTGGAGAAATCGAGTACCTGAGTATAATCAGACGATGTATGTCGATATTCCTGCATGGGTGACAATGGACGTGACGCTTCCCGATTGGACACCATCAGATCTTGGTGTCGACGAGGATGTAAATTTATCGTATATTGTCAGAGCAGCCACTCAGTTCCCTGGTAATTACTTCCCATTCGACTTCAAACAGGAAACGATCACTCTGCATTTTGGGTACTACATCAATGATGTCGCAGTCACCCAGATCGTTTCACCTGTGGATGGACTCGCAGAGACTCAAATACCCGAAGTCGTGATTGAGAATCATGGTCAGAACGCAGAGAGCGTCAACGTGAGCATGACCATTGGAAAAGCCCTCTATACCACACTGCTTGAGGAAGATTTCGCAGGCGGCGTGCCACCCGCAGGATGGGGAACAAACTACCCAGACAACTGGTACAGCAGCAGTACGAACTACGCTGGTGGAGAAGCACCAGAAGCAATCTTCAACTACTATCCTTCAACTACCGATGAGCACTTGCTGTATACTGGTGTCATTGACACAACCGGGTACACAACACTTGCCTTGAAATACAAGGAAATGGTCAACGACTACAACAGTGATTACACCTTGAAAGTCGTCACCTCCATTGATGGCGGAGCAACCTGGCAGGATGCGTACATGCGCGCTGGAGGCTCCTATGGGCCAGCCACCACGGAGATCACTCTGACCGCAACCAATGGCGTCGGATCAGCCACCCTGCAAATCGCCTGGGATATGAGCGGTTACAGCTGGAACATCAACTACTGGTACATTGATGACGTCTGGTTTGGCATCATTGATATGATCCCGGAATATGATCAGACGGTACTAGCCAATATCAATCCAGGAGAAACGATAAACGTCATCCTCCCAGATTGGACCCCGGCGGATGTCCCCTTTGCAACAACGATTAATTATCTGATTAATGCAACTGTTTCAATGAATGTATCCGATGAAGATTCAGCTGATAACGAACTTGCCAAATTAATTACATTATTCTATGAACATGATGTCGGTATTGTAGAGATCACCAAACCAGATTGGTATCATCCGAATTCCGTTGAGGGTATCATCCAGAACCTTGGTGTCACCTACTCAGAGGGAGATATCCCCGTAAACGCATATATCACAAAAGACTGGAGTCTCATCTACAACGAGACCGTTATCGTCGCTAGCCCACTCTCACCTGGTGCTATAGCTACCGTAATCTTCCCGGACATTACATATAATATGTCGGAGGAAGGTTTCTACAAACTCACCATGCAGACACAACTTGTTGGCGATGACCACCCCAACAACGACAAGAAAACCAAGACCTGGGAAATTTCCTACCCAGACACAACTCCACCAACCACAAACGCAACTATAAGTGGGACCATGGGACAGAACGACTGGTATATCAGCAATGTCCAAGTAATCTTAACTGCAGTAGACAACAAGTGGCCACATGGTGTCGCCTACACATTATATAAAATTGATGATGGTGAATGGATAATTTATTTCACACCTATCATTGTCGACTCAGATAGTGCCGAGCATGTAGTATCCTACTACTCCGTTGATAATGCAGGAAACATTGAAGCAACCTCCAATGTGACCTTTAAAATTGACAAAACTACCCCAGTATTCATCGATTACACCTTCATACCGCTCAACTTCATGAAGGATAAATGGTTGTGTAATGCAACAGTAAATGATGTAACTAGTGGTGTTGTTTCCGTAGAATTCTACGTGGATAATGCATTTATCGGAAGCGTCGAAACACCACCCTACGAGTTTGAATTCGCCGGGAAACCAACCAACAACTCACAGGCTCTTGCCTACGATGAAGCAGGTAACTCGGCATTGAGTCCCATCGCGCAATACTACGAGATGAACTACCAGACACGGCAGTCCCATCAGATTTTGGGAGAGGAAAATAAAAATGAAATATAAAATGGCAGGAATATGCGTGTGTATGCTGCTAGTTACTGTGCCTATTTCCTCCGGGTGAGTCCCTAAAAAATAGCACGATAAATACGGTGTTTCCAGCTTATTTTTTACGGTCTTCGTCAATGGATTAGACTAAGCTACAAAAAGTCCTTGCAATAAACGGTGCAGCAGGTGATCATTTTGGCTATTTTGTTTCTCTTTTGGGGGATACAGCCATCATCGGAGCAAGCGGTGATGACAACGGAAACAATTCTGGGTCGGAGTACATCCTGGAAAAAAAGAAAAAAGGATGTTTTTTTGACATTATGACAGGATAAATTTATATAGAATCATTTCTCAACGCTCTAGTGGAGAGGTTATGAAAGAAGGAGAAGTACTCATCGGAATTATTCTAATTGTTACCGGATCTATTCTATTTGAAATGAATTGGGGCACTCTCATTACATTATTTGGTCTTGTCCTTCTATGCGCTGGTGTTTTCTTTTATGTTCTCGCCGTAGATTCTCTAGACGAACTAAAGAATAAAAAAGAAAGTAAAACAGAGACGAGGGTCATACACTTCCTTCCTTACGAATAGAATGTTGATTTGTATCGATGTCTTTAGATGATATTGAACACTTAGTACCCATTTTCGTTAAGAGGATATGTTTTTAAGGGAGAAATTGTTACAAAATGACATAATTCATTGCTTTAAATGAAATGAATGGTGGGAATTATGACGACAACCATGAATGAAACCATCACGGCGGATGAAGAACAGGTCTTAGCACTCTTGGAGCGCCAAGCAAAGGAAAGCATTGATGAGATTGCGAAACAATGCGGTTTCTCTCGGCAGAAGGTCTGGAGGATCATAAAACTTCTAGAGGAACGAAAAATCATTTGGGGGTATACTGCTGTAGCGGATGTAACGATACGAAATCTGAAGCACTTCATGCTCCTGATAAAAAGGAATAGTACACCTTTAAACCAAGACGTCAAAAAAGAAATAATTTTACGAAAAATCGATGATTACCCTGAAGGATTAGTAAAAATTGAGGATATTTATTTCACACATGGAATCGCTGATTGGGTACTCACCTTTTATGCTCCTGATATCGTCTCTGCAAAAAAATATGTCGATTTAACCTTTCAGAGATTTCATACATATATTCAAGAATATTCTATTGTGGAGACTCTTGTGACCGTGAGGAAGATGGGACTGAAGAATCCTCAAATTTCCAAACTCATTGAGTACATATAGAAGAAAGAACTCAAACGTTTCATAGCGTGTCAAAGAATTTTTTTTTAAAGCATAAAAAAAAGAGAAAACGATTAGCCCAGCTTAGAAATCATGGGGAAATCCATAGGGCAATCGCGGTACTCTAGTCCATTGATGTAGAAGACGATGAGCCGTGTGTTCTGACAGCGCAGGTAACCTTCCACGGTAATGGTAGTGTCAATCATTCCAAGGAGTTCATTCAGGATGGTCTCGGTGGTTCCGTCGCCATCGAAATCGTAGGGCGATATCGTGGTGTTCAGATAGTTGTAACAGCCGAAGTGTAAGATGGTTGTGTCCATCGTGAACGTCGTCCCGTCATAGGCGAGAACCCCGGTCATTTCTGTCAGGTTGGTGTTGTTGTGACATCCGCCACCGCCGCCGCAGCCACCGCCGCCGCAGCCACCGCCAAGAGTGCCTTTGGTCCATGTACTTGCGTTAAAGTTCAAGTTGCTTACCTGGAAGATCGTTGCTGTTGCTGTGCCCATGGTCAGTATCGCAACAATCAAAATTGCTAAACCTAGTTGTTTCTTCATGTGTTTCAACTCCAAATGTTACCTTTGCAGAGCATCCTGGGATATATAAGCGTTTCTTAGAAGAGAGCGTCAGATATCAGGTATTGTGTTGTTCATCAAAACGCCGGTAAAGACGACATCAGCATCTATAATTGAAGTGAAATGTATCATGGAGTAATCGATAATCTTTTTTTATATAAAAGAGAGTATAGATGCTGTAATCCTGTTATCCTAATAGGGGATGAGGTCTTATCAAGGATCTTGTGAGGAACGAATCGGATGGTACGGTGAGCTTTCGTTGCATCGTTCCTTCTTTCATGAACAACGACGACAGCAGATAATGAATGGTCAGGTATCCTTTGAGTGGCAAGTATCCGTTCGCTGGGTTTCCGTTCGCAAGGTAGATGACGCCGAGGTCTTCTGTCTGGTTATACAGCATCCAGGTGTCTGTGCCTGGGAGGTCCCCGCCATGGCCTGTTGCGGTGAGACGAGGGTTGATCGTTGTCTGCATCCATGCAAGACCATACCCGATGGCATTGTCCGGTTGGATCTGATGCATGAGGTCCACGGTTTCCTTTTCAAGGATCCTGATGTCTTTGTAGACTCCTTCGTTCATATGGGCGATGAGGAAATGGGAAAGATCAGTAACCGTGGAATACAACCCTCCTGCGGGGTAGAACCGAGGTCTCCAGTACATCCCTGGTGGTGTGTAGTTCCCTAGAATGAAGTCTAATTCATTTAATAGGTAGTATTTACCTGCGTATCGCTGGTAGGGGACTGCGACCTGCTCGATGTTGAGTCTGGAGAGGTTGAAGCTGGTGTTGTGCATCTCCAATGGGGCGAAGATATGGGTGTCGCAGTACTGCAGGAATGATTCACCAGAGATCAGTTCAACTAGGAAAGAGATGAGGTCAAAGCCGACGTTGGCGTACATCGCGTGTTCCCCTGGGTGGTACGTGGTGCTCCAGACGGTGTCATCATAATACCTGCCGCCGGGGAGCAGGAATTCCTGAAGGAAAGGAACAGGGAAGAAACTGAAGGGCGGGTCGCCTGAGAAGTTCGTCCAGTAGTAGTTCATCTGCTCATTGGTGTTCAGACTGGAGGTATGGGACAAAAGCATCCGGATGGTGATAGGTTCTTCAGGGAAGTTGGGGTTGCGCAGCTCAAAGGGTAAATAGACGTTGACGTCGTCATCAAGGTCAAAGAGGTCTTGTTCGTACAGCTGCATCAAAGCGGTGCCGACAACGGTCTTGGTGACGGATGCAAGGATGTAGATGGTGTCGGTCGTTGGTTGTTTTTCTTTTAAGACGTCGTAATACCCGTATCCTTTGGACCAGATGATACGGTCGTCTTTGATGATGCAGGTGGACAGGGATCGGAACCCTGCGATCCTCATGAGAAACGAGATGCGTTGGTCAAACGATGCTTGGGGTAGCTGTGGCGTGGCGCTTTGGTCTTTCGTTGGTGTTGCTTGCAGTGGTGCGAGTGTTCCTGCGAAAAAGACAAGGATCGTGATGATTGCTATGATTTTGATTTGTGTGTTCTTCATGGTACAATTTTTCCCCCTTTTGTTTTGTTTCTAGAGAAAAATATTGTGTTTGTTTATATAAATCTATTTCTTTGATTGACGCAAAGCCTCTTTTTTTGTCATTTGGTTCGTACAAAAACAGTGTCCCAAGGTGGTGAATGTAGAACCCCGGAGGGGCAACGTATCATTGATCCTGTTCTATGACACGTACCTCCCCGGAGCATTCTTTCATATTCAGCACGTATTCATAAACATTTGTAGGCAGGTGAATAGAAATCTCCGGCGGGGAAAGGATGTTTTTCCACCCGGTTTAGACGAGGATGAAAAAATTTTTTTCCTCTCCGGAGTAATTCTTTCATAATCCGCAAGGGTTGATAAAGATTCGCTTCATTCTAAGGATATGTTCTTAAAGAAGGATTTCTTTTAAAGGAACAATGTATTGGCAGAAAGGTATCCGACAAGTACGGTTCGGTCTGTGGCTCATACTCTCCGGTGTTATTCTTTTTATTATTGGTTTGTTTGCAGAAGATTATCACGTGTATTCTCATTCCTCCGAAGGATATCTCACTGGTATTTCCTATCCGTTGTATCCTGTTGGTGTTGGTCTGATCGTTGGTTCCATCGTGTTGTTTGCCTACGGGTTTTATCTGATTGTAAAAGAGAAGATAAAGATTTGAAGGAGACGGTCTCTGATTCGTCAGTATCTGAGGAGATGTCGGAGGATAGGGAATGCAGAGGGGAAGCGTTCAAAGATCCTCTGCCAGAATGATTGGAATGGGATACTATAGGAGGTACTGGTTGTGGTCGTAAGTGTCACAGGGATTGTGACGATATCTGAGGCGTTGTCTGTGTTTTGAATCGTGAGGTTCCCTTGGAACATCGTGTTTTTCTCCTTCGGGATGATGACATGTACATCCACGGTCATCGGCCCTTGTTCTGGGGTGACGTTCGAACCAGAGGTATGAGAAAACGTCCAGGTTCCCCACGTCATGGTGTTATTCACGGTCCAGTTCAGCAGTGAGCGATTTTCTCCAATGTTCATCACCTGGAAACGGCCATACACAGTCGCCCCTGGTTTGATGTTCGACCAGGAGAGGTTCCCATCGCATTCAAGGTTAGGGACTGGCGGTGGTGGGGGTGGGATGTATGGAGGGATATATTCGGTCCGGTACACCGCGTTCCAGTCATAGGGTGGATAGGGGTTGACATAGACCCAGACAATTTGTTTCTCCGGGGTGACTTGGATGAAGGTCCCCGTGATGCCTGAGCAGATGAAGGAATCACCGTTGATCATGCGTTGCACGCCACTCCAGATATCTGAGTAGTACTCGTTTGGTATTTGGTATTGCCAGATTAAATCCTGCGGACCGTAGGTACCATCAGGGTGGAGATGGTATGCACCGGTGTCGTTGTTGACGTCTGGGATGAATTCATCAATGGTTGAACAAGGGCCACCAGGACGGTTGTTACCATTGGAGAAGACAAGGATATGTCCTGCGCCAGGAAGACCAGGTTTAATCCAGGTGACCTGGTGCTGGAAGTATAATTTCTCATCAGTTGAAAAACCGCAATCATAGGCTTGTGGATTTCCCCATCGGTACAAGAGATCACCACCGTACCCGTACTGTCCGCCTTCGTGGCTTGCTGCCTCCTCGGTAGTGGTGCTATGGTCGATGATCCAGATTTCATTAAAATTATGGGCGCTCATGAGAATCTGGTCGAATTTCGGGTTGTAATCCACGGAGTTCATATGAATCCAGTCGCCGCAGAAGTATTCACCGAAGTTGATGTCGACCAGGTAAGGAGACTGACTGACGCCGCCGTAGTTATCTTTGCTGGGATCGAAATCCTGGATGAGATGATCCCAGAGGTGCCATTCCCAGACAATCTCCCCACTCGTTGGTCCATCCTGATGGACTTGGATGAGGCAGTCCGGCAGGAAATTATCACCAAGGTTGTTCGGGTCACGTCCAGCCTGGATGGCTGCCGCTCGTGATTTGATTTCTTGCATGATCATAATGACATCGCCGTTGGGTAATGGGACGATATCATGGCTTGCGTACATGCCATCTCCTGGGAAATGATACTCCCACAGGATGGTGCCGTCATATGCGATTTTTTGGAGTCCCCCGTTGCCTGAGGCGATCGCAAGCAGGATGGTGCCGTTGTCCAGCATGTAGGAATCAATGTTCGGTGTATACGCACTCTGCCAGGTGTGGTTGACGACACCGGTTTCATTGATAAGATACGTCGTCCTCCCATAGATGGGGGAGTACAGGAAATGACCTTCGGTTCTGTCGAACGGTACAGACAGTGTTTTCACATTCGGTGGAGTGGTGATGGATTGAGAAGGAACAATCATCGAAAGGAAAAAACAACACACTGTTATTACCATCATTTTAGTCAATAGTGTCTGTTTCATGATTTCATCCTTGAGTATTGTGACTATAGGTTCATGCTGGTATGGTCTGATATCAGAGCGGGTTGTTCTCCTTCAATATAACTCCCCTTACGTTTAAATAATTATTGTCTGAGAATATAAAATTCTTTCATGTTTGAAAACAGGTTTTTCAAGGTTACTTCTTCGAAATCATTTTTCTGAATATTGATCTTTTTTTCGGAATGTTTCGTATCCTCTTCAAACACCTCTGTCCTGTCATGTGTTAGCATCTAATTTTTTTATTTAAGGCGGAAAAAAGAAAAGACCAAGGTTACGAGCAGGATGAGTTTCATCATGTCTCTTTTTTTTACTGTTCCAGCAGTGCTCTGATACAATGAATGATGCGGCTAAGGAATGGGAACGTTGGTTCAAACCAGAGGTTCTTTGGCATGGTGATCGGGAGAGGATCAGACCAGTTGCTCTCAGCTCCGTAGATGTCTTTTGCTTTTACTTTGACCTTGTAGGTCCCCCGTTGGTCCCATGTGTGGGACGCAACTCCATCTCCGTTGTCTTGTTGTTTGACCCAGTTGCTGGTCGTGCCATCACCCCAGTCGAACAGATAGTACATCACATTCGTATCTGGGTCAGATGAACGACTGCTATACTCGTGAGGAACACGGATTCTGCCGTTGGTCGGACCGCTGGGTCTGTCAGGGGTGCGTGGTGGTTGGTTTCCTTCAGGTTCAAAGAACCCAGGGAGAGAGTATGAATGCACGCCGAGGCTAAGCTCCTCGGTGAGGTTCAGTGTCACAACCGTATCATAGTCATAGTAATGGTACAGGTGGATGAATCCTGCAGTGATATCAAAGACATAGGAATAGATCGTCGGGTACATGCCTTCTTGATGGGTTGCTGCACAGATGTCCCTGAAGTATTCGACGGTTGGCTCTGTCATGTTTTCTAGCATGCGTACTGCTGTGTCGTATCGCCAGCAGGGGTACCAGCCGTGTTCAGGGTGGGATTGTAAGAAGTTCGTCACCACCTGGTAGGTCCCCTGTTTTGGGATGATGGTGTCTCCTTCGATGATGACGGAGGCACCGGTCGCATCGACGACAAGATATTGGATGTCCTCCATGAATTCCAGGTTGTACTGGTCGAAGAGTGCGAGGACTTCGTCAACCGTGGTGCATTTCTCTAGGCAGTACGCCATCAGATCTCCTTGGAATGTTGGTTTCTGAGAGGAGTTCACCGGTTTTAATGGAGGGTGAAGGAAGACATCATAACATAACCAGTGTTCGTTGATGCCAGCAAAACACGACAGATACTCAGGGTTCGATGGAATAGGATAGATGCATTTGATGTACATCCTGGCGTACCTGTTGGTCTGGGAGGGATAAAACCAGAGGTATGCTTCTGGGTAGAGCCAGTCTTCGTTGTTCCCCAGGAGTACCTGTTGGTCATCTGAGGACATAAAACCAGTGCATGCGGTCGCAGAGCCTGAAACCAGTAGACTTGTCAGCAGGATACACAGACAGGGGATCTTCTTCATAGGTTGCCTTCCTTTGTTCTCTTTATCGTTTTCTTCTTATATGAAGGTTCTTGCAGGTCTTTTGGACAAAGAGACAATGAAACGCATCTGCGTAAGGGATTCGTCAGAAGAGATAGAGAAAATAAAAAAGAGAGGGGTTTTATGTTACCCCGATTACGAAGATGAGGAACACGGTGGCGTTTATGGTTCGTTCCGCAGCAGCACCTTCATTACAGACCGCTGTGACCTTCATTGATGTTGTTCCCAGTCCTATGATGGTCGTTTTGAATGTGTTGGTCTGATTGACACCGATGTTTGATATCGTTTGTTGTGTGTATTTTCCAAACAAGATAAGACCACCAGAGACAGTGCAGGTGACATTGACGTTCGTCGCATTTGCATTCCCTCTGTTATCCACCCGTATCGTCAGACCAAGTCCGCCTTTCAAGATGATGGAAAGCTTTGGCGTCTGCGGGATTGGTTTCCAAAAGAGGTAGGCTGCTCCGGTATACGGGCTTGTTTCTCCTGGTGCTCCTGCGATGACGGTGTTCCCGTCAATGGCAATGGACCAGCCGAACTGGTCGAAGTATTCACCATCTGATGTGTTGATGCGTGCTTCCTCGGTCCAGGTGGTCTCGGTTCTGCTGTAGATGTAGGCTGCCCCTGTCCAGGTGTTGACGAACCGTGCACCGACTGCGACCGTATCGCCGCTGATGGCGACTGCCATGCCGAAATCGTTACCATTGGTTCCGTCCGATGCAGTGATCTTTGCTTCCTGCGTCCAGGTCGTTTCAGTGCGTGTATAGATGTAGGCTGCCCCGGTGAAGGTGTCCTTCCATCCTGCTCCGACGACGATGGTGTCTAAGTCGATTGCGACAGACACCCCGAACGCGTCTTCAAGGGCAGCGTCAGAGGCTGTGAGTTTTTGCTGTTGTGTCCATGTTGAATCTGTTCGGGTGTAGACATATGCTGATCCGGTGCGATCGTCATCATAGACTGAGCCGACCACTGCTGTGTCCCCGGAGATGGCTACAGACCAGCCGAACTGATCCTCAGGTTGTCCATCAGAGGCTGTCAGTTCTGCTTCTTGGGTCCAGGTGGTCCCTGTCTGTTTGAACACGTAGGCTTTCCCAGACCAGCCGTTCCCTGCGTAGGAGGCGCCGATCAAGGCAGTGTCCCCGTCGAGTGCCACGGAGAAGCCGAACTCGTCAGCCGGGATTCCATCAGGTGCGGTGAGTTTCGCCTGCTGTGTCCAGGTCGTCCCTGAGCGGGTGAACACGTAGGCTGCCCCTGTCCATTCAGAAACCGCTGGTGCACCAATCAAAGCGGTATCTCCGCTGATGGCAACCGAATACCCGAAGGTGTTCCCTGGAAAACTATCAGACGCTTGGAGTTGTGCTTCCTGCGTCCATTCCGTTCCAGTGCGTTTGAAAATGTAGGCGGACCCGTTATACGCATGGAACCCTTGTCCGACGACTGCGTAGTCTCCGTCAAGAGACACCGCGTAGCCGAAGATGTGTTCCGGTGCCGCGTCAGATGCGGTAATCTTGGCTATCTGTTGCCAGTCTGATCTGCTTGCTTCAGTGCTTTGACTGAAGAGACTCTGCTCCGTTGTTGGAGTTATGTTTAAAGCGTTCGTATCATCCATGGCGCCTGCTGAGACTGCTGTCATCGCAAGCATCATCAGTGATACAATAATACATACGAATTTTTTTTCCATAATCATACGACCCCCTTATTTTTATATCATGATGTTACTGTATTTAAATGTATTTCAAATCATAAATTTAGTTTCAAAGGAGACGTGTTCGTCGATAAAGCTCGTATAATTTTACATTTTTTGAGTTTTGAAGAGCGGTTCAGCCGAATGTTTCAATAATGAGTGGGAAACGCACCGGTACAACTGGTATTCAACTAAGAAATCTCTTAACATTATGAGAAAATTTTAGAAGAGGGGTTATTCGAGTGCGACAAATCAACAGAGAATATTCTTTCACGATTAATCCTGATATTATCGATAAATAATAGAATGAATGAATTATTCTTTTTCCTGTGAATGTCTGGGGGGTGCCATGATTTGAGATGGGTGGTATCTTCTTAAAAGATCAACCATGCATGCTTACTTTTATTAAACTATATATTAATTTTAGTATAACTATTATTAAACTCCATTTCAATTTTAATAAATTAGTAATGGATAAGACAGATCGGTCCTTCATTCGATAGGTTTTAAAGAGCATACGGTTATCGTTTTCTTATGAAAGCATGTGATGAATCATTACCCGGGCTTATCAATGTGCATGATCCTGATAATGAAAATACGTTCGTCAGTCTGTATTTTGATGGAAGTGAGGAACATTTTATCTCCCATAGAGAAAAAGTGATTCACTGTCTTTTGACACCTGATGAAGCAAAGAATTTTTTAAAAACCATGGAGACGATACAGACATATCTGACGAAAAACAAGGCGGCGAACTACGCGATTTTTGCGTCTGATAAAAATAATTTTTTCAAGGCTCTGACGTTTCCTATGGCTATAAAGAACTCTCTGAGCGTTGATGTTTCTCCGTATATTCACCAGATTGCTGAGCTGGCTGATGCATGGCAGGCCTATACCCTTGTGTTGCTGAATTCGAACCATGCAAAAATATTTTCTTTCTCCTGCGGAGAGATACATGGTGAAGAAGATCTTTCTGCAGATATTATGAATAAACATAAAAAAGGTGGGATGTCCCAGGCACGGTTCCAGCGGTTACGGAAAGGAAGCATCGATGTGTTTCTGACAGAGGTCGCAGAGGCTCTTGGAAAAATCACGCAAGAAAATATTATTCTTGCTGGTCCTGGGGAAGCCAAAAAACAATTTCGTGACATGCTTCCGATCCAGCTTCAAAAAGGGGTGATCGCGGAAGTGAACGTTGATATTGATGATGAATATGGATTGTTCAACGAAGCTGTTGAAATCATGAGTGAAAAAGGCAAGGAGGAGCACCGTCTGTTCCTTGATCTTATTCAATCGGAGATTTTGAAAAACGGATTGGCCGTGTATGGGATCCAAGAGACGTTGACTGCCGTGAAAAATGGACAAGTGGAGACTTTATTGGTAGAAAAAGATGCGACACAAAAAGGATGGATCTGTGAACAGTGTCAAAGAATCGAGGATGGTACTGTTTCTGTCTGTCCTGGCTGTGGAAAGGACACATCCCAAGTGAATATCATCGAAGAGATCATTAAAATCGCGGAACGCACCGGTGCGATCGTTGGATTCAGTCAGGATGAACGGTTACAGAAAATTGGTCCAGTCGTTGGGCTCTTACGGTATAAATAACGGTCCCTGTTAGAGATTTTTTAGATATTTCACTGCTTCTTTTTGAGTGAGTTTCTTTACGTTTTTTCCCTGTTTCATCTCTCCTTCGATGTGTTTCATCGCAAGGTACTGTTCCTTTGTCATGGAAGCGGTGCGAAGACAGGAGTTGATGATGACGTTTTGCTGCGCCGACCAGTCCTGGTCGCTATGGGTCCGGACGTAGTCTGCCCATTGGTCGATGAAACGGTACCGTTCTTTTTGGTTTTCCTTAGTGAACGTCACGGAGCATCTCCTTGTAGTGTTGAAGCAGTTTTTTATCTAAATGCCCTTCTGCTACTTTTTGGATGTGGCGCGCGTCTTCCCTGTCTTTTGGTGATCTGAGGACTTTTTCTTTGAATGCGATCTGCAGTTCGAGATTCGAGATATGGAGGGTCCCTTGTGGGAGTATGACGGTGATTGTCTTTTGTAATGCAAGCTTATGGATACGGTTTTTTGCCCATTTCATCTCGATGTTTGGGATCATGGTTTTTTGTTTTGCGTATCGGACTGCGAGGCCTTCGGTAAGGCAGTCAAAGATGTCGCTGTCTTTTTCTTCGTTGAGACAATAGAAGTTTTTTTCTTTGAGGTCGTGAACCAATTTTTTTAGTGTAGGGAATGGGATCTTTGGGATGATGATGTCGATATCTTCACTTGCACGCGCTCTTCCTAGAAGAATGGAAACATATCCACTGACAATCACATAGGGGGTGTATTTTTCAAGGATGGTGGTAAACTCGAGTGCTAATCGGTCAAGATCAGAGGGTTCTCTGTCGATTTCAAGTGTTGTTGCGTCGATGAATCTCATTGGTTCTCTCTGGTACGAATCATGTTCTACTATATCATTTTTTATCGTGGTTTTTGTCATCGAATTTTTACTCCGGATTTCTGTATCTTTTTGATCATGGTTGGGTTCCAGGTCCAGACGATTCTTCCGTCTTTGTCTATGAGGAGTTTTCCTGATTGCTCGAGGTAGTCGATGATGAGGCAGAAGGTCTGGTACATCATCTTCTTCGGCAACGCTTTCCAGAGTTCTGTTTTCTTTGGGTAGTTCATGTGCTGGAGTGCCTCCTCAACCATGAGGATGGAATCGAGTGTTGGAGAATGGAGTATGGTGGTCATGTCGCACCTGCTTATTATATAAGTTTATATAATTAATATATTTAAACATTCTTTTCAACCTCCCATGATTCATACTCTATGCAGGGTGCTCCAACCTTTTAAACCTTGGCCGGGGCGGTCGTTGAAAGTATTATTTTCGGTAATTTATATTAAGGAATGTTTTAGGAAAAAGGTTAAACAAAGAAAAAAGGATACTCTTTGAAGAGGAAATTAGAAGTATAAGATATTCTCTTAATAGTCGATTGTACCAATGGAAAAAAAACGGTTGATAAAAAGGAAAAACAAGATATTGCGAAATTAGTGCGAAGCAGGAAGAAATCTATTAAATACTGTTCAAAGGCTCATTAACTATCTGTGGTGTTTTCTAAGAGTTTTATAAGGTCATTCGTCGAATATACTTTTACGATTTTTTGTTGTTGCAATGCTTTATCGTTTGACCAGATTCCGATATTTTGTTTTAATGCGGCGGCAAAATACATCACATCATCAGGGTCCGGTGTTATCTCATCAGCTTTTTTGATATACTGTCGCAGTTCGTCTTTTGGAATGATGATCATCTTTGATTCAATGATTAGTATTTTTACGAGTTCTTCAAGTGAACTTCGTGGGAGGTGCGATTTCTTTTCACATTCTTGGATATGATTGAAGATGTCTTCGATGACATATTCTGGAGCGTAGAGGGCCAGCTCATCATTGAGGAGCAATTTTCTGGTTGCCCCATTTTTTAATAGTGCAGCAATAAAGATATTTGCATCAACAATGATTTCCATTCATCCTTCTTCGCGATATTTTTTTGCGACTTTTTTGTTAATCTGCCGTCCGATTCGAATTGTATCTTCTTCTGTCAATTCACTTTTTGATAGGAGTTTATCCATCTCCTGAAGGATCTTTATTTTTCGTTGGATTGCTGCTCGTGCGACGACAGACCAGTTTATTTCCGGGTAGAGTTCCATTTCTTTTTTTAGTTCTATGGGTATTGCTAAGGTCATGCTTACCATTCATATCACCTATCCATTATGTTTATTACGTGTGATATGTATGTTACGTTTACATATTTAACCTTTGTTCTGGAACTCATCGATCTCACTAGCCTTTTGATGCCCATGGTCATCTTTCCTTATAAGGAATCATCAAGGGTCGTTGAAAGTATTATGTCCCGTCTATTATATTAACAAAAAATGAAAGAACGGCAGGCATATGCACAAAGGATCCAAAGAAGCATCTCTATTGGTATTGTATGATGAACCAAAAAACGCACGAATTGGTAAATTTAATTTAACCAATTAATATCATTCAAGTTTGCTGAGTACGAATTTCCTCTCTTTGGTTGGTAATCCCATACGAAAATGGATATCAAATTCTCTGAAAAGAGGGTCCCGACCTAACGCAGGAATGAAAGGGTATCCTCGGATTTTGGTAATTTGAATCGGTATTTCCTTACGGTATTCATTTTTGTGTCCCATACCAATTCGAATATTGACTTTTTCTGTAAACGTGGATGTATCCCCTGTCACACCCTGAATGGTATCATCGGGGTCTCGTTTCGTGTTAATGCCTAAGCTTGCTGCAACATCCTGGGATATTAGTGAAAAATCCGCTCCTGAGTCAATAAGCATGGTAAATTCAATCGGGTCGTTCTCTTTAAATTGAAGTTCTACTGGAATTATCGGGCGTAACACTTGTGTCTTTTTTACAATAAAAACAGTAAAATCATACGATAGATGGTATTGGTATTTAACCATAGAAATCCCCTTCTTCAGAGTGATAGATAGTCTTCTGTGGGGACTTTGATTAAAAATGGGGTCTCTTTGGTTTTCTTTTTTACTTCTTTGACGACGTCATCTGCGTACAAGCCGCTACCGACAATCTTTTTGTTGATGACAGCGATCCATTTTCCTTTGAATTTCTTCAGGTTTTGATTATGGACCCATTCGTATTCGTCATTGATATTTCTCATAGTATTCCTTCCAGACATACGAGTTCATCTCTTCTCCCTTATAAAAGTTTTTCTAAGATTATTTCATAAAATATAAATAATGATAAATAATTCATTTTTCTTAGGTCTATTATAGAAGTCTGGGAGAAATGAAATCATGAATATTCGTGAGATGCCATGGTTTGAGAGACCTAGGGCTCGGTTGATCCGCAGTGGTCCTGAGGTGCTCTCTGATGCTGGTATGTTTTTTGGTGATGAGGTGTTTGAAGAGAAGATGAAACGATCAACCAGGGAACTGAGAAAGCAGATGGAGGAAGGAATGAAACCGGCTAAGGGAATTACAAAGAATCTGGAGACGGTAGGATATGGATGCTGAAGGTAAACAGCTCTTGATGCAGTTACAATCTTTGATTCGTTCATCTCGTCAGATCGCAGCTCGTGGTGTCAATTCCTTGCAGGTGATAACCAATTATGAGATTGGGCATCTTATTGTTGAGCATGAGCAGAAAGGAAGGAAACGTGCTGAATATGGGAAGCAAATAGTAAAGGAGCTTTCCTTGGAGTTTGGTAAGGGTTTTTCGAAAAGTAATCTTGAATATATGAGACGGTTTTTTCTTGAATATAGGGGACGGTTGCCTCGAATTACCCAGACGCTGTCTGGGCAATTAGCAGAACGAGTAGGAAAGAATTATGCATTATCGAAGAAATCGTCATCATGGCAGAAAATAACCTCTGATGCTAAAACACCTTTTCATTTGAGTTGGTCACAGTATGTGTTTTTACTTGGTATTGCTGATGACAAGCAGCGGCAGTTCTATGAGATTGAGGCATCTGAGAATAATTGGTCGTTACGTGAGCTGAAACGCCAGTATAACTCAGGGTTGTATGAGCGGCTTGCGTTAAGTCGAGATAAGAAGAAAATCAAGGAGCTTTGCTTGAAAGGACAGTTGGTTGAGAAGCCTGAGGATCTTTTGAAAGAACCGTATGTGCTTGAATTTTTAGGGTTAGATGAAAAAGCAGTATATTCGGAACGTGATCTTGAGTCTGCTATTATTGATAAATTAGAGCATTTTCTTCTTGAACTTGGGAAAGGTTTTTTATTTGAGGCGCGGCAGAAGCGTTTTACGTTTGATGCCGATCATTTTTTTGTTGATCTTGTTTTTTATAATCGTATTCTTCGCTGTTATGTGGTTATTGATTTGAAGATTGGCAGGCTGACTCATCAGGATCTTGGTCAGATGCAGATGTATGTGAATTATTTTGATCGGTATATTCGGATGAAGGATGAAAATCCAACGATTGGTATTATTCTGTGTAAGATGAAGAATGATGCATTGGTGAAATTAACGTTCCCGAAGGATACGAAAGTGTATCCTGCCCGGTATCAGTTGTATGTGCCCTCGAAGGAAAAATTACGGCAGATGTTGTTAGAATGGACACAAGAAACAGAGGTGAACGAAAAAGGATAGTCCTAGATCTTGAGTCCTTCGGAGATTGCTTTTCGCAGGCGCGGGTTGGTGTTGTGTATCCAGGTGATTCCTCTGAGGCTGACCGCGATTTTGTTACTTGCCTCGAGGTACATCAGGATGGTCATGAGGGTGTTGTGGTTGATTTGTTTTGGAAGGATTTTCTTGAGTTGTGCGACGGTGATGAGGCTTTCATTCATGGTTTGGAGGGTGTGTTCTACCATAAGGACCGTGTTGAGGGTCGGGGAGTGGTCGAGTCGGTAGTCTTGGGCAGTTTTTGACATAGTTATAACCAATTGTTATTAGTTGATAACTATATAGTATGAACTAGTATTTATACTTTGTCGAAATATGTCCAGAGATTCTCAGATGTTTGCTGTTGATACTTCTCAAGATGTTCCTTCCAGACTTGCTTTCTTTATGCTCTACACGATATAAATATTTTGTGTCAATTCTTTATAAAACAAAAAATATAAGAAGGATTAAATAATTCATTTTCCTACGTCTATTGTAAAAAGTCTGGGAGAAAGAAATCTATGAATATTCGTGAGATGCCATGGTTTGAGAGGCCAGGGGCTCGGCTGAAACGCAGTGGTCCTGAGGTGCTCTCTGATGCTGAGCTGCTTGCGGTCGTGCTTGGTCGCGGAAGCAAAGATGAAAACGTCATCGACTGTTCTCGAAGGGTGCTTCGTGAGGCGAATCTGACGTATCTTGCGGAGCAGTCGGTGCCGCAGCTTGCCAAGACGTTTGGTGATGACGAAGTAAAAGCAATGAAGGTTTCTGCGATGTTTGAGCTGTTCCGACGCACCAACCGACTCAAGGCAGCCGGGTTCAGCCGTAAGATGCAGAGTGCGGAGG
>Ga0209288_10000141_pt1 | contig 23197 bp, 51 predicted proteins | sample PPLLaktember2015_4_FD_187261 | JGI IMG/M metagenome (GOLD analysis project Ga0209288, IMG submission 187261) | Freshwater sediment microbial communities from Prairie Pothole Lake near Jamestown, North Dakota, USA - PPLs Lake P8 Core (1) Depth... | ecosystem: Environmental > Aquatic > Freshwater...
ATTGTTACCTTTTACGTTTACGATAACTAAAAACAAAAACAGTTAACATAGCAAAAACAAAACCAATGGATAAACCTATCAATATACGATCCCGACCAACGAACAAAACACTAGAACTGCAACTACCTGTCGAAGTATTACCTGTATAGTTCGCCCATACCTTCCAACCAGTAGATGAATTATATTTTGATTCATGTGAACCAGTTACATTAATAATGTTTTCATAAAGAGTTATATTTGTATTATTACATGAAGGACATTCTTCTATTTCATATTCAATGAAAAGTTGCGGTCTTTCTAAATATTTTGAATGCTCATTAAACCAAACTTTATTAAGAAATGTATCTCTTCCAGATGGTTCATTGCATAGGTAATCGTAATAATAATCTATGATGCAAATATCTGAATAATCACTAACATTTATGAAACTTATATCAGTTAATTCTATTTCATTTATTGATGATTGATGTATCTCGCTTTCATCCGAATACGGATTATTTTTATTCAAACTACCAAATTGGGATGTTTCAGTATAATGCGACCAATCCATCGTTGATTCAACAACAATAACAGTTGATTGATTTGAATTACTGCAAGTTGTAAACAAACTTGCGTTTAACACAATAGCATTATCGGGCAAATATGTCGTATTGAATCTATACCAAGACCTTCCTATTGCTTGAAATTCTCCACTTGTGTAAGTCATACCCGCACCACTTGCACTATAATCAACATAATCCGCTTCCGTTACTTCTGAACAAAGCAATGACCATCCTGCAGGGAAATTCTCTCTTGCTGAATAAACGTCTAAATCATCATAAATCGTCATATAATAATTATTTGCAACAACATTAAAACTAAAACAACTAACAAACAAAGAAAAAAGAATTAAAAACACGTAAATCTTTTTCATAACATATATATCTCATTTTCTTTACTTAACATTTCCTATCACCTAACGACAAGGTTTATCCAAATCCTGCACGAGTAGTCATAAGCATACCAATAACAAAGCATCTGCTATTCTTTTCATTTGATTTACTTGAAGCATATCCATTATTTATCGCCTTCAGGAAGAAGGTATTTAGTTTCAAACCGTTCAACAGATGCCAATGCAAGTTCAGGTGTAAAACCACTTGGTAATGGTGTATTCATCTGCATCATCTCAGCAAGACGATTCTTTAATTGATTTATACAACGACCATTACGTTTAGTATCAATCTGTATCTTTGCTTCAACTGTCATTGGCTGATAATAACCAAAAACAATAGTTCCCTCTTTTGTTACTATATTCTTTTTCCAGAGAAAATATGCACCTGTGCTATTCCAATCTTTTAAAAACTGTTCAAAATCCTTATAGATTGTTTTACCTGATAGTTCTCCTTCTTGAACCATTGCTTCATAAAAGAATGGTGCTTGTCTACGCCACTGGTGGATAATATCCATAACAACACGATAATCCATTTTGTTATCATAATTCATTCCTATACCATCAAACAGAGTTCTTGTAGCAAAAAACCATTGTCCTTTCTTAGATGTATTCTTTCGTATCCAACTTGCTATCTTTGCTTTAACAACTTCCCTATCAGTTGATTTTGGGGACATTTAATCAACCCCCTTACTAAGTTGTTTAAACTTTTTCTCATCTATCTTTTCTAATTCCTGCAAGAGATAACCAATAGTTCCAGTTATAATATCTACAGCCCTATCCTTATGCACTTTTGGTAATGATGCTATATTAGCAACACCATAACTCTTTACTTTTGAGAAATCATTTTCCATCTCATCTACAAACGCTTCATATTTATTCTGACTTGTAACAATAAAAGGATGAAGTTTACCTTTAGTTATATCTAAATCATTTTCAAAACCTTGTTCTTCGTATGCTTCAGCATCTTCCTTTCGTTTAACAATCCTATCTAATTCTTCCATCTGCTGTTCAGGTTCAGAAAATTCTTTTACTTTACGAACAACATCACGAACCTTATCAACATTAAGTTTCTTTTCATCCACTTGTTTGATTATTTTTTTTCTTACATTCTCAGGTAATGTTTTCGTATCAATCAATGTTACAGTAGAAACTCCTGTATCAGGGATTTTTTTCCTAAATTCATATGCCTCAATATTCTCACCAACTCTACGTGAATCATAACCAAGTTTTTCCCCCAACTCTCTTTTTGTTTTGTATCTTCCAGATGACCATAAATCATAAACAGCATTTTCTCTTTCAACAGACGTTAAATCATCTCTCTGCAAGTTCTCAATAAGAGATTTTTCAAGTGCATCAATATCATCTTTTAAATCATCACGAATAATAGATGGGATGTTTTTCTTTTTTAATATTTGATATGCTTTAAATCTTCGTTCACCTGCAACAATCTCCATCTGGTCATCTTTAGGTCTAATAACAATTGGTTCAAGCAGACCTGCTTCTTTTATGCTTTGAGTGAGTTCATCTAATTTTTCTCTATCAAATTCTTGTCGTGGTTGTCTTGGATTTGCTTTTATTATTTTCATATCTACATCTTTTAGTTCCATAATCTATTCACCTTATTTGTATACAAGTATAATGTATATATTTAAAAATGTTTCGTGTGGATACGAAACGTTTATCACCTAAGTTAAGGGTTTTTTCTTTGATTTGCAAATATTAAATGTATTCTAATTGCTTCTTTAATAAATTCAGCACGGCTTTTATAACCTAATGTTGGATTGCTTTTTAGATATTCATCAACTTCCTTTGTTAAACCAACTGGTATTGAAATACCATTATATCTTTCTCTACTACTTTCTCTAACCATATTTCTTCACCTATCACCTAACGACAACCTTTCTAAATAAACGGTCATTTGTTATTCTTGTTTCTTTTTTAGATAAGCATTTAGCCAAAATATTACCCCCCCATTTTTTTACCATGATTTTCCCATCTGCGATAGTAACCAGATTTAGTTCTAGGTGTTTTATCTTTCCCACGCTTACCAATATTAACTGCGTTGCGTTGCCCTAGCTTAGTACGTTCAGATATTAGTTCTCTTTCAAACTCAGCAATACTTCCAAGAATATTAAACAAGAGTTTACCTGTAGCTGTAGATGTATCAATGTTCTGACTTGTTACAATCAAATCAACACCCTTATTATGAAACTCCTCACAAATAGTAATAAGATGCTTCAAACTCCTACCTAATCTGTCTAACTTATAGATTATAACGCAGTTAAACAGTTTCTTACGCATATCAAACATCAAATCATTAAGTTCAGGTCTACTATCCTTAGTACCACTTATTTTCTCCTTATAGACTTTGTAAACCATTATGTTTTGTTGTAATGCAAAGGTTTTAAGTAAATCTATTTGATTATCAAGGTTCTGTTCTGAAGTAGATACTCTACAATAGATTGCACAAACCCTTGTTATTTTATTTTCAGTCATAACCTTTTCCTTTTCTTACAAATTAACAAGGAAGAAAATAATATATCCAATAATAAGAACAATAATAGCAGTACCATAAACAATAGTAAACCACCTAGGAACAACCGAATACTCATCGGTATACATTAACCACTCCTTTAATTTCATAATCATTTTACCTTAACAAAATATAAAGAACAATTCCAACAAGAACAACTATTACCAAAGCACAAACCATACTTCTCCAATTCTCAAACCATTTATCCATCTTATTCACCCTTTTGTTTTACCTTATCTCTAATTCTTTCTCCATACGATATTTTATAAATAATATCCAATGATTCTTATTTTCTTGACCAGTTCTGGTACCAAATAAAGGTTGATACGGAAACAATGGAAGTATATCTTCTAAAGGTTTACTTGATTCACACCATTTAAAAATAAAGATACCTTCTGGTTTAAGAATAGAAAATAATTTTAATATTCCTTCTCCGAGTATATGTTTATAATTACTCTCCATAAAATATCCATATTGTTTATCTAAAGAACATTCCTTTTTATTATTTTTCCAAATAAGATGTGGTGGGTCAAATACAACCATATCGAAATAGTTATCAGGGAAAGGTGCATCTTTCCATTCAGATACAACATTTGGATTTATTCTATAAAGTCTTTGTTTTCCAATAGGATGTGAACTTTTTAAATTCACTTTCCGTTTATCCATAAATGTAACAAATGGTAAGTTCTTCTGATACCAGATAGAACGAGTTCCAGCAGTTGCATCTAATATTTTCATATCATTTACCTTGTTGCATTACCTTAAATATTTCTTTACATCTTCTCCAATACTAGAACCAAACCTATAAGCCAAATATATAGCAATAGGAGAAAAAACCAAAGCAATAATATTCAATATATTGTTATTCAAAGTCATTTTTCTTTCACCACCTTAATATCTCTATAAACCGACAAAACATAAAGGTCGCACATACTACACATTTCTTTAGACCTAAAACCATCCTCAAACACAGGACAACCAATACATTCATTCATTTTCCTTCAACTCCTACATTATCATACAGTTTAACTCCTAACACCCATTGAAGCTCCTTAACCCTGGCACTATCAACATCAGAAAGACCAACACTACTAGGATTTGATTTCTCGAATATCTCATAAATCCTATGATTAATCTCTTTATTGGTTTTCTTATGTTTAACATTCTTCATTTTATTTTCACATCCTTACTATGAAATATTGTGAGCTTCTAAAAGCCCATCAAATCCTTTTTCTTACAAAACATAAAGGTAACAAAGAACAATAATAATAGCAATAGTTAGACCAACTTGCATAATCAAACCAACTGTAACTTTCCAATTCATATCATCATAAAAACTACTCATTTTTCTCTTGCCTCACAAGGCTTCAACCAAAAATACAAGAAAACCACAAAACAAATAGCGATACAATTACTACCAAGATACCATAACAGATCCTTATCTAGTTGAACAATGATATATATCGAGTTCCATACACCGAGGACATAACCAAAAAATAGTAGTCCTAATAGTAGTCCTAGACTATTTGGGGTTTTTTTCTGCTTTTTTACAATACTTCGTTTAAACATAAGATATACATCTCCTGATAGTTACACCAATACAGAGCATAAAAGAAAGAAACGCCGTAATCAAAAAATAGAACTCATCTGTTTCAAACCATTTTATAAACAATGAAATAAAAAGAATAAGACTCATAATTGTAAAAAAATAGTTAGATGAATAAAAACGAATTGAACGAAAAACATTAAGAGCATATAAAATCATTATCCATATGATACAAGAACAACAGATGAGCGTGCTCCCAACAAATAATAGAATTATATCATTTTTCAAAACAAAGGGTATTTTATCTAATGGATTTATATCTATGATACAAAAAAACCCTATGATTGGTACTATAAAGAGAATAAAAACTAAAAAAATTATAAAAAAAACATCTTTTATTTTTTTTGGGATCCTTTCAAAAATAGATGTATATTGTTCTGATTTAAAAAACCAGGAGATTACCAGGTTTATCCATAAAGGAATATAAAACAAAAAACTAAACCAACCCATATTTGTAATTATTGCAAAACAGAAACCAAAGACAAACAAAAACAAAGGCAATAAACCAAATAATATTAGGTATGTTCGTCTTTTAATTTCTTTTTTCTGTATTTTCAATATCGCACCTTCATTGTTTTAACACCTTTTTTAACAAAACATTCTTTACAAGTAAACAAACCAGTACAACCAGAAACACAACCACCTTTAGAATCATCACCACCACAAACATGACAAATATACTTCATATTATTTCACCTTCACATAACCAATACTAAGATTACAACTCTTAGCAACACTTTCAAGCCACTTATCAGACAAAACATTCATACTCATTTTTCACCTACCTTAATATATCTACAGACCAGCTACATTCATTAATATGTTTAATACGTATAATACCAATGGTTTCAAACTCACCACTCCATTTATCAGCACCTTTACGACTCATACCGAAGACAATCATTACACACTGCTGATAAGCATCTAAAGGAATATCTGTTAAACTAGTATATCCGTTTTCCTTCAGCATGGTTTTGATCCGTTCATGATATTTGTTTTCATAATAATTTATACCCATATGTTTTTTCAACCTTAGATATATATACCCCCTGTGGATTTAAAAAGTTTTTTAATCTACCCAGATTTAAGATTGCTACCAAGAAATGATTTATAGAGAAAGATATTTAAAAGAATGTTGGTTGGTTGTTTTACCTTTTAGTGTATATGCTGTTGTTCCATTAACGTTTTTTATTGTTTTTTTGTATATTGTATACTCTGTTGTAGGTTGCAGTGGAAATAGACCCCCGGGTGGGATGTATATATATTTGGTATAGGAGTAATGGTTAAAAAAAAAATAAAAAAAAGAAGAAAAAAAACTGTTAACTAAAATCTATATTAAAATAAAAAGAAAACCCTATAGGGTTTTATGATACATTATGACATGGTAATAAATATCAATATAACTTATAAATTAGTTTGTTTAGTTCTACCATTAAAAGACTTCCATTCAAAATCTTTATGATAAAACCAATAACACATTCTACCCTTACTAGAAAGTTCTGGTTTAGTTTTACTTATTTCTTCTAAATCTTTATCAGTTAAAATACAAAATTTTTCCTTACCAGGATTATTTTTATTTATAACATATAGAATATGACATTTTTTTGATATTATACTTTCAATATTTTCATCATAAAACTTGTTAAGATAATGTTTTATCTTATGTTCAGCTATTCCATATTTTATACCCTCATAACTTGCTCCATCTACCTCTAAAGGTAATATATATCTTCCTTTAGAACTATCATCAAAGGTTTTCATTAACAAAAAATCAGGATTATTCCAAATATAATTATATTTATCTTTTTTATCTATAGTTTTAATTCTGTTGCCCCATGAAAAATATATCCATCTTTTGTGTTTTGACCTATCGTGATAAGAATTAATAAAATCCTTTACGTATTTTTCTTCTAGTTCTTGTCTTGTTGAAATATCTTTTTTAAATTCATCATCTGTACGATTTCCTTTTCTATACTCATAACTATTCATTATCTGAACACCATTCCTCCAATCTTGAAGGTATTTTACTAAGTCTTTTATTAGATATATCAATATAACTATTATCTATTTCAAAACCAATGAATGTTCTACCTGTTTTCTTACAAGCAACAGCAGTAGTACCACTACCAGCAAAAGGATCACAAACAATATCTCCCTCTTTTGTAGAAATAAGAATAAAGGTCATAGGTATTTTTTCAACAAAAAAAGCATCATGACCAATTTTTTTTCTATTCTCATTATTATTATAACGTATCTCCCAAACAGTAGAAAATTGATTATTTGAAAAAAAACCATCATTCTTTGTATAATAATTATTAAATTTACCTGTTTTACTACATACAAAAATAGTTTCTCCTTGTATGTAATAAAGACCTTTATACCAGAATATTTCTTTTATTATTTTAAAATTACATTCTTTTAACCAAAAATAAATAAAATGAGGTAATCCACTATTCCGTTGATTCCCTACATTTATTGCAAAAATAGAATTATCTTTAAGGATACGGTGTATAGACATAAAAATTTCTTTTATGAATGATTCATATTCGTTCCATTCTTTTTGATCTTTATACTCATTATAATCAATTCCTATATTATATGGGGGGCTAGTTACAACAAGATCAATACTTTTTTCTTTTAATTCTTTCATCCCTTCAATACAATCTTGATTATTTATTTTATATTGTATTTTTTCCTTTCTCGGCATTTCTCCATCCCTTCCTCAAGAATTATATCTTCTTGATAGTATTCTAGTTTTTGTTGCATTTTATTCCATTCCTTTTACATCTAATACTTTTTTTCTTTTTATCCTGCGTATTATGAAACTCAACTACCATATTGTTTTCAATAGCTCTAAGATAACCTTCAACCCTACTTTTCATAATTCATTCCTCAAGTATATGTTCATCTAATTTTGATTGCAGCATTTTTATCTTTAACTATAACTGTTTCTTTTTTAGTTTCAGATTTATTGAACTCGTTAAGTATCAGGTTTACATCATTGATAACGGTTTTAAGTTCAACAGTATCTTCAGCTACAAGTTCTTTACAGTACCATACACCATTACTTGTCTGACCTGCTATTATTCTTTTTTCATTTATTTTTATATATCTATCAAACATTTTCATTTTTCACCTACCATAATTTTTTATTTAATTATAACTATCATAATTACAAGAGCAACAAAAAAACCGAGCCAGAACTCATAATGCTGTTTACAGAAACGATACACCCTGATAATGAAACGTTCATCAAAACCATTGAATTTATCTTTATCCTGCATCTTAACCCAGTCAACATCATTACTTACATCAGTCATCTAATATCTCCAGAATCATATTGATACGTTCATTACACCTATCAACCGCATCCCTAGTAACATAAGCAGATAATCGTTCCCTTTCAACATCCAACCGTTTCCTTATTTCAACCTCAGACCAGACCATTTTTAAACCACCTTTTCATCTTCTAACACCTTATCTATAAAAGGGAAACCATGACTGTTAAGCCAATCCATAGTAAACAAAGGATGATCCCTAACAGGTATATTCCAGATATTGCCACTATTGCATATAGGACAACGAATGAAACCAGTAGATATAAAGACTTCACCGCAGAAACGACAACAACATAATAAATTATCATGCTGAGAAGGACTAGCGAGACATTGTCTCATACCTTAACCTCCTCTAGGGTATAGTAAAAAAAGGGGAATATGAGTTATATCTGTTCCCATCAAAAATCTAGGTGGTGAGGAGAGAATCTTATGGAAAAAACACTCGGTATAACTCATATTTTTCTTTTAACCCCTTTCTCTACCAATTTCTTTTTTTTTGGTGGGAGAGTAGGCATATTTTTTTTTTGACAATAGGACGAGGTGGAATGAGGGAGACTGCCTACCCTCCATTTTGCCTCCAAGGCTTTCCGTCCCAATATAATTTTGAGAAGACGGATGATATATATATTCATAGCAACTCATTTTTCGTTAACCTCATAATTATATTTCTCAGGATCATCATAGTAACCATTACGTACATCTATAACCATACCATCGTTTTTAGTATTCCAGTAAATAAAATCTTTATATCGTTGGGCATCATCTAGACTGCTGAAACAAACTTTGAAACAGTAACCCTTCTGAATACCTTTAATGATGCCACCTATACTACAAGAAACATTATTTGGCACGTGGACACCTCTGCGATCTAGTAATGTAATCAAGTATACATATTGATTGCGAATCAAAAAACGTGTTGAACATACAGTCTTTATGATAACAGAAGACACTACACATTTAGTTATCCCTTCCTCCTAAAAAGTCTATACGTCTAAAGTTTTTACATTTTTTACACCAGTAGCCTATATGTTCCCATTGACCTTCTTTATGTGTTTGGTTATGATGTACAAGTGTTTTGTTTAGACGTGTTTTACATCTATCGCATCGCATAATATCGTGTAACACGTTTTATGTATATATATTTTGTGTTTTGTGTTACACAAAACCATTTTGTAAAAATACCAAGAAACATTTAAATAACAAGAGAAACAAAAACAAATACTATGTTACACAAAAAGATAGGTAAAAACGAGATATGCTGGTTAATCAAGATGAAAAAAGAACACCCTGAACATAAAGAAATGATAAATAGGCAACTAGCTGAATATATGCCTGATACAGCATACATAACAAACCAATACTTCATATATCGAGGAAACGGAATGAACCACAGCGATGCATTAAAACAAGCTAGGCTAGATAATCAACTAAAAAACAAAATCAATTATACAGCCTCTCCATAAGACCACTATCATCAGCACCACTAACAAAAAAAAATAGTAGAGCAACCCCGATCAATGCAATAGTAATAATAATTAAAAACCAGATAAGATCATGTTTAGTTTCAGGTTTCATCAACACCCTCACCATCATCAGAAACATCATCCATAAATTTATGTTTAGAAATAACTTTCAGATATTCATTCAAAGCATCCATCTTCTTCTTATGATACCAACTATAAAAAGGCTCAGGAACCAGGCAACTAAATTTATCCTGAAAAGGAATACCTATACGAAAACGAATATCATCAGGAAAATACCATTTCTCATAATGTTTAGCAAGTCTTTTATAATCCTTTAATGCACCCATACTCTGAATATTTACTTTCCTACGGATAAACTCCCTCCATGGTTTAGCAAGTAGACCAACAGAAATAGTAGTAATAAGAAGTAAAGTTACATCTTCACGAAGTGTAGGCACGATACCTTGCAGGTTACGATAACCTTCACGATCCTGATCAAATAGTTGCCTACCCATATGAACACTAGCATCATCAATACACCAACCAAGAGCAGGTGTATCAAGACCACGTTGTTTCTTCACAGCATCAAATAGTTGCCTAGGTCTATATATCATATTATCCAATGCAAACTTATAACTATATTCTTCATCATCAACCTTAGTATAACCATTAATAGTATAATCTAATTTAGCTAGAACCTTATAAGAATATGTACTCTTACCTATACCTGCATCACCAGTAACAACTCTGCTAACATGACCTGTTATCTTATTAGTAGCAGTAGGATGTTTATCTACAGCTAATGCTATAAGACCGCTATTGAAATCCTTTAATTTCTTGTATGTTGGTCTATATTTTAACCAATCACTATATATCTCATCCATATTGTTTTACCGTATTATAATATTATATACATGGTAGCTATCTATAGACTGAATGATGATTGTTCACTATTTCACTATTCTAGACTAAAAAAAACTAGTTATTCATATGTTTTAATTGTACGTTTCTTCCAAATCATTCTTTGTTTCTCAAGCTGTTCATTAATAAAGATTAGTAGATCATCATATACTACACGTTTACTATCATTGATAGATAAGTAATCACCACGTAATAAATTTAGTTCCTGCATATGGTCTAGTCCGCGATCCCTTATATTACGAGGACACATAAGTATAAGTGTTTCTACAGCACTGCAGTATCGTTTCATATCTGTATCACGATACATGGCGATACGGTTCATATGCATAAGTAAAAGGCTTTCTGCATCAAGCTGACTTTTAAAAGCATCCTCTAGAAAAAACTCCTCAGTCATTGAACAAACCGTACCGCTTAGCCATCTCCCAGCAGTGATCCAGTCGTTCCCCTATAGATATAACTTCTATCTTATCACGTTCCAACTGTGCATCATTCTGCTCAAGATAGCCTAGTTTCTCCATCCAGACTTTCCATTTACGGATATTCTCCTGCTTATCCAAATCTATCTGTTCTTTCTTCTTAAGTATCTCACGTTTAACCTCACTGCCTGGTTCAAGTGTGAACTCAAAGGCATCGAGGAATCCTACAGCGTTACGATAACCTATATAGCCTTGGGCATTAGCAAAATTAATGTTTGCAAGGTCTAGATAGTTTTTTCTCATATCACCCATACTATTACTTTTTTTATCTACCATACTTTTATTTTCCTCCATTACTTGTACTATTAGTTGGACCTGTCTCCAACTTCAAATAATAATTTATACAGTCAAGCCAACCCTGACGATAATCATCTGATACATTACCCAGGGCATTAAGGCGTTCTTTAAGGGAATCACCCATAGAAAAAGGATGAGCTAAAGCATTAAAGATACTTAAACCAACAATGATGATTATTACAACTGTACCAATAATAAACAGAGTACCTATGCCACGACCATCATCCTGTTTACTTTCTTCTTCAACCATATTTATCCCTGTTTTACATTACACCTATGTATTTAAGCGCCATCACAGCAACAATAGCTATGATTACTACTATCACCATTACTAATAAAATCTTCATGAAACCAGCATCAAGTTTCTTACCCAGGCTAGCTTCATCGAAACCCTCTGCTTTCTTACCATCCACTAGCTGTTTAAGGTTCTTTGATGATCCACGTTTCATGAATCGTTCCATATCAAAAGGATTAAGTGTTTCACCAGCTACAAAACCCTGCAGATGTTTAGCGAATGCATCCTGAAAAACAACTGGTGTAACCTCGCTGAAATCTTCAAAGGTTACTATTTCTTTATCAACATCAATATTTTTAATATCCATTATTTTTCCTCCTATCTCCTAATAACTTTATCAACCTCATCATGAATATCTCTAACTGGTGCTGTAACAACTCTCTCAGGTTGAACAACAGATTGCTGGGTAACAACATTTTTTTTGCCACCAGGCCTGAACTTGATAACCTTATGAGGTTTCCTTTCTTTCATCTCCTGAACCAACCTTTTACCACCATGCAACGGTGGATGAATAATGTTTTGATATACACGACCCATATAATCCAAATAATATGTTTTCATCTCCTTATCAGTGATACCACTCACATTAAGTGTATTCCACAGGTCATCACTATTATCAAAACCTAATCTATATAGTTCTGCTGTGAGATTAAAATAACGTGGATCAGGAGTATAGTTAATATTCTCCAAGCCTAACCTTGTACGTCTAACACCCCAGTTGAAAACCGTATCTTTGCCAAGGTCTTCTATAAGACCCATACGTGGTATATCAAGGAAACTTTCACCACTGTAAACCCTGTTACCCACTAAAGGAATAATATTACCATCCCTGCGTATATAATTAATGATAGCTGTCATACCACCAGATGGGGGATCAAACTGGATAGTGGTACGAGTACGGCTAACCTGAATAAGACAAATAATAACAGGTACAAACATCATGAAGACACCAACATAATCCATACCCATCAGACTCATAATAGGTATAGTTTTGCCTGTAATCCAAAGCATGAAACCACCTGCACTTAACAACACCATAAGACTACGAATAATCATATTTTTATTTCCCTCCGTTGTTCTTCTTTTAATTCATTTTCAATAAATTCTTTAACAGCTAACTTAACAAGAGTATTTCTATCCATATCTAATCTTTCACCAATTATATCCAGATGATTAATCATCCAGTTACTCAGCGTGAAACAATCATCCATTTTATTGCTGTCCTCCTTGCTCATCAGGTGTTTTACCACCAATAAAACGATTAAACCATTTAGCCTTCTTCTGAGGTTCTGTCTGTTCCTTAGTATCAAGTTCATGCCTTTGCGTTATAAGGGCTTTACTATATGCACCATGCCATCCGCGGCTAGTCTGCACATCATCTATCGTACTAAGGATTGTTTCTTCTGCTGTCTGGTTAAGACCAGCGTTATTCGCAAGGATAGCATTCTGTATCTTACGTTTACGCAGACGGAGAAGACGAGGGTCTTCAAAAAATGCTAATGCTGGGAATTTATCAAGAGCCATCACCAGTAGTTTATTACGGTTCATGAACTCTCCATCTGTAACATTCTGCTTAGTCTCCATCTCCGTACTCCATCTCATAAAAGTAGTATTATCACTAACATAACCTGTTTTCATCTGCTGTTCTTCATCAGGATCAAAAGCTGGTTGCCATCTCATACATATCTATGTCTCCTATTCTCAAAAAAATATAACATACCATAAACAATACATCCTACACCTGTACCATAAAAAACTAATGCTGCATACCATATAGATACACTGATAGCTACACCTATGAGTAGCATACCTAAACATAAATCAATTATGATCTTGTCTTTGTTCACTGTCTGTTTATGTTTACGGTATTGATCTATAACTATTCTTACTGCATTACTAGTGTTTTCATCTATTGAATCAAGTATTTTTTTATGATATGGTTTAATAACAGGATGTATCTTTATTAGTTCTGGTTCAAATTCATTAAAAACAGGTTGATTGTTTTCTTCCACATTAATAATATAAGTATATTTAGGTTTATATATGTGTTACCGTTAAAAAGAGAGAGAGAAAGGTTTTTAGGCTTTAGGTTTACCAAACATTGTTACATATCCAAGTATAATACCAGCGATTAAAACGATACCAATTATTGGTGCTAAAGTAAAACTTGTCGATGCAGCAGGGTTAACATTATTCTTCACTGCTACACCTGTAGCTGTATAATAAGTAACATTAACCTTAGTTATATTCTCACAAGTATATTTAGGAGTACCAGTATCAGTCAAAATAGTTAGACTATTACCACTACGAGTAAACATACCAGCACCAAGCGTACCCCATGTAGCTGATGATGTATTATAATATGTACCGCTAAAATCAGATGCACTATTGGGAGTATATGTTAATGTTTTAACGACATTAGCCGTTGCTGTTAAACCTGTATATCGTTCTGTTACTGCTGGAAACTCTCCTGTCTGAGCTACTGAAAAATATACCATTACACCAACGAGTATAGCAATAAGTAACGCTATTGTTATACCAAGTGTTGCACCGAAATTATTATCCATATTTTAATCTCTATCCCTTTTTTAAAAAAAAGGAAAAAAGGGTTTAAGTTTTTAACCCATTCCTTGACCAAACCTAGTCACTATATACAAGATTATACCAGCTATAGCGACAATTCCGATTATTGGTGCTAAAGTAAAGACGGTACTAGCTGTTGCATTAGTATTGTTAAATGCAGTACGAGCTGTTGCACCTTTAGATGCACCATCACTACCAAACGCAGCAAAACTATTTTTACTGATCTGATAATAAACCAGTACACCAACAAGGATTGATACAAGCAACGCTATAACCATTCCTAGTTGAGCAGCCATAGCAAGGTTATCATGTTTTAATGATCTCCTTTGCTTAAAAAATTTATTGGCTTTCATTTTTTTTATGCCTCCTAAATTTTTTATGCTGATCCACCGCTACCGAAACGTGTTACAATCATTAGTATGATACTTGCAATCATTACGATACCAATTATTGGTGCTAAAGTAAAGACGGTACTAGCTGTTGAGTTTACTTGAGCTGCTGCTGCAACGGCTTGAGTACCTGTGATACCCATATTTGCAGCTATTTTGTAGTAGATTAATACTCCTACGAGTATTGTTACGAGTACGGCTACGACTCCACCTATAAGTGCAGCGTAGGCGTTATCTGCTTTTTCTTTTAACAAACTTCTCAGTTTCATAATTTTTTTTCCTCTCTATGTTTTATTAATAGGTAATTAGTATCTTAACAATATATACGTGTTATTGTTAAGAAAAGGTATAATATGCTACCTAAAAGGTACTATTAGGAGAAACTAAAAGAATATTTGTTACCATTTTTTTTGATAACTAAAGGTTTCTTGATTTTTATGATACTGCGATGTAGTTTAGTATCATTAGCAATAATAAGACTAGGGTTCTTATAATCCATACTCCTTATATATCGTATTGTTTTATGTCTGCTTAGTTCCTGTGCATATCTTGGTGGCATCTCAACATAATAATCTTTCATAAGGCAATCAATATACCGTTGCAGGTCTTTATTCCTTGTATAAAACTCTCTACTGTTAAAGCTCATAGTTCTTTAGAACCTTTATAGCTTGTTTCAAGCATGAAAGTTATCATGAAAATCATCATGATAACTCCGAGAAGCATCCATAGATAGCTTAGATAAACCATATCATCAGATGCTATAGTCTGCAGATAAGGATCGTATGCACTAGTTGTAGCGTTATATATCATTGTTGATACTTCTACTCCTTTAATTGTAAATAGTGCTAGTACAAGCCATATAATGCTATCTAATAGTGAAATATATGGTATACGGTTCATGATACCGTAGAACATGAGTATTATTGCAAAGAGAAACAGAAGTATATAGATTATATCGATCATTTTGTTAGTTCCTCCCCATGATAACACTATATATAAGTGCACCGACACCAAGGGCTGTAAAAATAATATATACTGTTATTCCTTCACCGAATCCTGTAAAGAGCCCACCAGCACTAAGAAGTGCACCTGTACCTATCATATACATACCTATGATAGCTGGGTCTTTGGTTTTCATAAAAAGGGCTGCACCTATGAAACTTACAGGTATGAGGAAGAATCCTCCACCGAAAAGGTCTACGAAAGGACTCCAAACAGTATTCCAAGTATCATTTATTAGGGTTGTACCATTTAATGCAGCTGTTAACAATATCCATCCTAAACCCATTTTTTTATCCACTTCCTGTAAACATACCAATAACAGCACCAATAAAAATAAGTCCTATAATAATTGTGAATATACCTGTGAAGGCAACCATGATGACACCACCGAGGAAACCTCCACCGAGTAAAACCGCTACAGCACCAGTATAAGAACCCCAGAAAATAAGACCAAAAAGATATGCACCTAGAATATTAACAGAATGCGTTAGTATAAGTATAGGTAACGTGAGAAGCATACCAGCTATCATAAAAACACCCCATACCCAGTTAAAATCATATCCTTTAGTGATAGAACCTATACTATTACTGGTATTAGTACCCTGTGTAATCTGATTACCATAACTCATAGGAAAAACACCAGTTATATTAACAAAATTTACGCATAAACCAAAGATAATTACACCTATACATATACCCATACAAGTCTGATAAAAACTCATCCGATATACCCCCTATCACGATAAAGCATGAGAACACCCATAACAATAAAAAGAATAGGTATACCAACACCAGTACCAACACTCATAGCTGTATAGAAACCTATACTATAATTAATGAACAGGAATACAAAACCACAGAGGATAGCACTCATATAGGTTTCACGCCTACCAAAACTAAACAGACAAGCTACCATGATAAGCCACATAAAAGTATTACTCCAACCAAAAGGATTACTACCATAATTCAAAACAAAAAGTAGTTCAAAACGACTCTGATTAGTAATAGTTGTACGATTCGCAGGAAAATAAATACTCCTAATTAAATACCCACAATGAGTATGATTAACATAAATGATACAGTTATAGCTACGGCTATTATTTATAGAGAAATTAATCTGGAAACTACTATTACCAGTTTTACTAGTGGTGTTGAATAGTGTTGCGGTACTAAAATTACTGCGATATTCATAGGTTACTATCTTAGTATTAATAGTTTTATTTAGATTATCAGTATAGTTAAGATAAAGTTTCTTAGATGTACGATTAATATAACCATTGAATGTTACTTCCTCGTTACATAGATAAGGATTAGTCCAATCCCAGGTACTGTTATCATAGCTCATACGGAAAGTATGAGTCAATATTGTAGATGATGGTATATATGATTCTGTTTTATTTGTATAACCAGTTTTTTTAAGAGAGACAAGATAGAAACGACCTGCTATTAAATATACGTTAGTCTGACCGTTACCATCAGTAGACGTAATACTAACATTCTCATAGTTGGTATTACCACATAAACCTTTGATAACCACACTAACATTTTCAAGAGGAGGATTCTCATAGAGTTCACTAGGTGGACCAACAACAGTTAAAAGATATAGGTATGATGCATTGATAGCGGGTAGATATGCATCAATTACAACCTCTGTATAAGTTACACCATCGATAACGAAATAACCATTTTGTATATCTACTGTATAAATACGAGGATAATAACCTGTTTTTGATACTGTAACCATACATATTCCTTGTGGGAGAAGATCACCCCAGATGATATGAGTATTATTTACGAGATAATCATAATATGTTTCTCCTAGTTGGTTAACAAACAAGACATTGAAATCAGTTATGTTACTACCATCGCTTTCATTAAAACAATTCACACCTAAGTAACCTTCTGGTAAATCCTCACCAGGAACATAAGTATAGGTTGTGTTAATAAGTATATCATCAAGACTCATTATTCCACCGTTAACAGCAAAAACAATTCTTGTTATACTAGTCCAATCACCATTTACATAACTAGCACCCTCATCAGATTCAGTAACACCCGTAGTATTCCACCAACTATAATTCATACTATTATCAGCAACATTAGTTATATTAAGCCATCCGTTTTCCCCTGCACAACTAGCAAAAAACTGTAAACCAGCATCAACAGGATCATAAAATATATTACCACCAGAAACAACTAAAGATAATACAATTCCACTATCATTATAAAAATATATATAAGAATTAACAACATTAGAAATCCAAATATTAATATTATGAATATAACTAAAAGTAGTTGTAAAATTAATAAAGGTATTAAAACTACCAGCAACACGCTCTAATTTCAAACATTTACCACTTAAAGCACCAGTAGAAATATATGCTTTATTACCACCAGTTCCATCATGTTCAAAAGTCATATGACTATTACTACCACTTTCAGAACCAAGATTAAAACTTGTACCAATACCACCATCATCCCAATCAGCAAGAGTAATAGGTACAGCAGCACTAACAATATGAGTAATACTAGGAGTAAGAACTAATCCGAAACTTAGAAAAAGAGTAATAATAATTATCCTAGCTATATTCATATTTTTTTTCATTAGTAGTAGCGATACCCCCAGTCAGGCTCACGACTAAAAACCCTAAAGATAAACCAAACAAGTGGAATGAGTCCTGCGATTGCACAAGCCATAGCAAAAACTACTTTAGCTGTATTAGCACTAGTTTGAAGCTGAGCCATACCCACATCAGCACCAGCGATAGCATTAACCATAGATACAAAAGGACTACTAATAACTATATAAATAATAATTATGATTAGTTCATATACTGCAAGGATTACACCATCACGAATCGGATTCATAACTTAATACATTCCTCCTATGTTATCACGTTCATTATAAGACCTTATAACCCATATGCCACCAAACAATACGTAGACTACGATGATACCTAGCCATAGATACAAAAGTATATCATAGGTATCACCAGCTACAGCAAGCCCTGTACCAACAAAAATTTTTTCTATACCATCTAGTAACCAATATATGAAACCAAATACAGCTAAACCTACAAGGTACATCATCACTGGTATGAAACTCATATATATTCCCCTGTTTTTTTATTAAACCTATATTTAAGATATATGTTCTGAATAAATAGAATAAAGAAATATGTCGTGATAACATATGATAATATATTCAATATAACCATAATGTTTATTTCTCCTCCATTATAACAGGATGGATGACACTACTTTTATGTGGTTTACCTTTTACATGAAAAATATAGCCTTTATCTGTCCTAGTGGATTCAACTATCATGTTTGAATCTTTTTTAAGTTTATTTAGAGGAATGTTACTTGGTACAAATACTTTTTTGGAGAAACTAGCATATATATCTCGCTCTGCTGATTTAGCAGCTGATCTGTTTTTTGGTTTAGGTATATAATATAATCGTACCTTCATCTCTTTACCTCATCATATATTTTTTACCAGGGTGGTTTTATATTCATATAGTTAGGCAATCCATTAGATGATTTATGTTTCTTTTTATGATGTTTAGATTTATTACTATGTGCTTTCTCATAGGCTTTACCACCCACAACCACATACTGTTTACCACTACCTTTATGTTTCTTTTTTTTATGTGAATGATGTGTATCATAATTAGGTGCAGGATAACCCATCATACTACCAAGATCAGCATTAACATCTGTTTTAATATAACTTGGTTTACCAGGTTTATGATACATAGGTGTACCCATACCATAACCTGCTGCTTCACCCATATGTCTACTACGTTTAAGACGTGCATCACGATATGCTTCACGATATACCTGACGTTCACTTTTACGCTGTACATAAGCATCCATAGCCTGTTGTTTAACATTAGCTTTGAACTTACTCCAACGAGATGGATTATTAGCCTTATGTTCATCTATAAGGCTATTAGCATCACGATCTACACTGATTACTCTACCGTTTTCATCCCTGTTGAAATGTGTATGAGATTCACGAGTAAAAAAACCCATGGTTTATTTCCTCCGTTTATATTTCTTATTAGGATTAAGACTACCAAGGCTACCAAGTACGTTACCAGCACCATATACAAGGCTGCTTGTACCAGCTAGACTACTACCAGTAGCAAAAGCCTGACTAGCCACAGGGTTATTAATACCTGTAGTTATTTTTCCTGCGATACCAAAACCTATAGATTCAGTCATCAGCATCTTATTCATATTCTGTACTCCTTTCAGAGCATTATATTTTTTAGATACCATACTTTTTTTTACCTCCTTTTATTTTAAACAACTTATCCAATGATGGAATATTAAACTCCCTGAACTTATAACGAGACTTAGCATATCTACGTCTAGATGGTATACCACCACCTCCACCAAGTTCTAATAGAGGAGGATACCAAAACCTAGGAACAACAGGGTTAACAATCTTAGATACCATAACAGGTGTAACAGGAGTAATAGTTTTAAGTTCAATATTTAACATACCGAGATTAACAGTATCTAAAAGATTAGCACGTTTATAATCAACCCTTGGTTGAACAATCTGACTTGGTGATTGCAACGTACTTGTTTTAAACTCATATGCACTCATAGGTATTGTAAAACCATCAAGTGTATTCATCTTACGATAATCCTGAATAGTAACAGGTGCTTGAATTGTATCTATCTTTGGTACTGATACAACCACTGGTGATATAATACTAGATAATTTAGGAGATTGAATATATTTAGAATTAGAGACACTAACAGTTTTTGGGATACTAACCAGACCACCACCAGCATAACTTGGAATACTTATACTACTTGTAACACCAGATGCACTACCACCAGAAACAAAACCTGTAACAGGACTACTCCTCATACTAGCAGGGATGGTAGAAGTTACAGAACCAAGCTTGACACCACCACCATAAAGAGTACCAATAGTTCCTCTACCTGTGATAGCGCTACCTCCACCAATAACTATACCACGACCACTATTACCACCACCAAATGAACCAGTTATATCCTTGAGATAAATCTTAGAATAATCCATACCCATACCTATATCTTTACCACCAACACGAAACTTACCAAGAGATAATGATTCATATTCAGAAAACTTAATGGGATTATCATAAAGAGTAAGGTTTTTTGTTGAATAAACAGGTGTCCTAAAAGTAACATTTTTCCCAGTAGCACCAACTATAGAACGACCATAAGAATAAGTCTTCAACCCAGTACCCCTGTCAGTAAACATAGCAATATCTAAATATTCCTGATAACCACCAATGGGCTTACCCCTAGGAATAGATATAGCAGGTTCAACATCAATAAACTTAGTGTTGCTAAACTTAGTACCAAAACGACTACTCCAACTACTGCGAACTGTTAATAATCCTTTACTAATAGAAGCACCAGTATCACTTTTAAGAGAAATACCAGTAAGTTGACCTGTGCCTTTTATTGTTCCCTGTTTACTAAACTGTACAAAAGGATCTGTTTTCCTACCTACAAAAATAGTTTCTGGATATTTACCACCAGGAATATTTTCAGTTAATATCTCTTTTGTAGAAATAGTATAAATGTCTTTTGTATTAATCTTAGGAGTGGAACTAACTGGTGCAGTATATTTACTCATATACATTGATTGCCCAGTCATAAAACCACCAGCAGCAAGAGTCCAACCCGTAGCTGTTTTACCAACTGCTGTAATACCACTACCTCGGGGAAGCATACCAGCGTGTTCATAAGCAAAACTACTACCGATACTAGCACCAGAGGTAGCACTACCAACTATACCAGCACCCAGAAGAACCTTATCCATAGTCTTAATAATTTTAGAACCATGTTTAGCACCAGTAATAGCTAGACGACCAGTAGTGACTGCACCTGTAGCACCAGCTTTAACACCTGTATAAACATAACCTACACCTAATGTAGCAACAGGTAAATAGAAACTTTCAACTGATTCAGGACTAGTCCAGAAACGCCCAGCATATTTTAAAACATCAGTACCAGTTTCACCTTTATGTATACTAAGATTCAAAGCTTTCTCACGTTGACGGTTAACCTCATTCTCCCAGTATTTAGAATCACGAGTAACCAATGATGCAGCACCACTAAAAAGAGCTGGTATACCTAGTTCCATAGCACTACCAGCTACCAATCGAGATGTACCAAATGCACTATCACCATATCTCCATTTAAATACTTCTTCAACAGATGGCTCACTAAAAGAAACACCTGTATCTGTTAAATCAATATTATATCCACCTGCTTCGTATTTCTCAATATTTTTTTTATAGCTACGCAACTGAGCAGATGTTTTCATTGAACCAAATAGATTACTTGTAAGTTTCCCTAATGTTTCTTTTTTAGTGTATTCTTTACCTGTATCATCAAAAGTAAAAGTTGTACCAGGTTCACTCCTTATAACAGAAATAATACTAGATGGTATTTGTTTTCTTGATGTACTAATATCTTTTTGTTTTGATGTTATATCACTATAGATTGTTTGATAGTCTGGATCATTGGGTTTATAGCCATGTTGTATATAGGCTTGTGTTTGAAAATTAAATGGTGTTGGTGGTGCTGGTTCTGGTTTAGAAAGAATCTTTCCAACTAGACCACTACCCTTGCTATAATCAGTATTTAATGCTGCTGTGGTTTTAGGTATTGGTGCAACACCCTCGCTTTTCACAGGACTAGTAACTATACCACCTGTGCTACCACTACCCATATATGGTAAACGAGTTGTTGTTCCACCAGATGATGTTTTAGAACTACTAGATGAACCACCAGATGATGAAGAAGAAATAACTCCCCTGTTCTCTAAAACTTTTTTAAGAACAATATTTTTTTCTGATATTCGACTCATTGATGATTTAATATTAGATAGCTTATCAGGTGTACTCATCCTAACTTATTCACCTTCTTTTAATTGAATAAAAAAAATAGCTTAAAGGATTTTTTTCCATTAACAAACCTTTAAGTATATATTATAGAGTGAATACATATATACTTTGCTATACATATTTATAGATACGAAAAAAATATGGTGTAGCGATCACTATACCACCTATACTCATAAATAAAGAATCATATAAACTACCATCAGATACATTAAAACACCAGAACATTAGTAAACATTCAACAAAAACAGTTATACCTAGTAACACTAACTCATCTTTACGTTTCTTTAAATCAAACCCTTTCTTCATTTTCATTGTTACCTTTTACGTTTACGATAACTAAAAACAAAAACAGTTAACATAGCAAAAACAAAACCAATGGATAAACCTATCAATATACGATCCCGACCAACGAACAAAACACTAGAACTGCAACTACC
>Ga0209288_10000142_pt1 | contig 23073 bp, 10 predicted proteins | sample PPLLaktember2015_4_FD_187261 | JGI IMG/M metagenome (GOLD analysis project Ga0209288, IMG submission 187261) | Freshwater sediment microbial communities from Prairie Pothole Lake near Jamestown, North Dakota, USA - PPLs Lake P8 Core (1) Depth... | ecosystem: Environmental > Aquatic > Freshwater...
GAAATCCTGGATGAGGTGGTCCCAGACGTGCCATTCCCAGACAATGTCGCCGCTGGTTGGTCCGGTCTGGTGGACCTGGATGAGCATATTTGGGTAGAATTGGTTGCCGACGGTGTTGGGGTCGCGTCCTGCCCAAATGGCTTGGACCTGTGATTTGATTTCTTGCATGATGATGATGAAATCACCGTTAGGGAGGGGTACGATGTCATGAGTGGCGTAGCTGCTATCTCGTGTGTAGCGGTAATCCCAGAGGATTGTGCCGTCGTACGCAATTTTTTGGATTCCACCTCGGCCTGATTGGATGGTGAGGTAGATGGAGCCGTTATCTCCCATATAAGAGTCATATAAGGGGTAATAGGTACTCTGCCATGTGTGGTTGACGACGCCGGTTTCATTGATGAGATAGGTGGTCTTCGAATGATATGGGGTGTAGAGGAAGTGGCCTTCATTGCGATCGAATGGTGGAGGTGTTATCAGGTTCTCCATCTTCTGTGAAAGAGCTCCGGAATTGAATAGACTCGCCGTAAAAAGGGCGGCGGTAATCAGCGCTACGATTTTGATATAATTCTTCTTGTTCATGTCTCATCCTCATTTGAAATCTTTAAACAGGAAGGATACTTCGTGTTCTATCCAGTTGCCAACATGCACGAACGCTGGTTTTGGTATAGATATCCTCCTTAATGTAGTAAGGCTCCGGGGGATATATAAAAATATGCCTGATTTTCTTTAATAATCACAATATTAATGACTGTCTCAGACTCTTTACGTTACTCTCAAATGATTCCTCTGTGGAGTTTTTACGTAGAGACCCAAAGTCTCTTTGCTACCTCATCGCTTTAAAATGGAGAGGATGAGAATTTGCGTACCCTCGGCAATTTTGGTCGCTTCGCCGACCATCGTGGTTACCTGGATGCCGCCAAGACCGAAGAACATGCCAGTCCCGATCGTCTTTGTCTCTCCGACGGCGACGTCGACAGTCCCACTTACGGTATGGTTCATCCGGTGAAGGATGCCGCCCTGGACATGGACCTGCCATGGGACATTGGTCGCGTTCGCGGTCCCGTTATTGGTGATCTTCACATGGATGCCTAGGCCACCTGTAGCCGTGAATGAGAGTTCGGGCGTTCCATGCTCTTGTGCGAATTTTATCACCCAGACGTCACCGTTGTAGTACCCGGTGGACGACCCAGCGATGATATACCCGCCGTCACTAGTCTGTTGTCCACCGGTGAACGGCATGGGGATTGTGATGTTCCATGCTTCGTTCCCGGAGCTGTCGGTCTTGATGAGCCCGTAGCCGGTCGCGATGTAGCCGCCATCTGTTGTCTGTTTCGCGGAGTAGCCAAAGAACGTTGCATCATTCAGAAACGGGGTATTACGCCATGTTTCATTGCCGTTTGTGTCGGTCTTTAACAAACACCCTAGGTAATTCATCGCTCCTGCGATGATGAAGCCGCCGTCGCATGTCTGTTGCACCGAGTTGCCGTAGTTCTTTAATCCGACGCGGACTTGGCCGTTGGTTTCCTCGAATTTTTTATCCCAAACCACGATGCCGCTGGCATCTGTTTTGATAAGCCAGATTTTTCCCCAGTCTGTGTCGTAGTTGCAATCAGACATCCCTGTGAGGATGTACCCGCCGTTTGAAGTCTCTTGGACCATGTGACCTTCTTCATCCATGTCGCTTACTCCGTAAGTTCTCAGCCATTGAATGGCTCCATCTGAGAATGTCTTCAAGAGGTACATGTCTGGAGAGCCGTCGGTGCTTGCATTGCCACCGCCGGTCGCGATGTATCCGCCGTCGCGGGTCTGTCGAACACAGAAGCACCATGAGTAGTTCAGGCCAGCGTACGTCCTGTTCCATTCCTCATTCCCCTGGGAGTCTGTTTTGATGAGCACAGTCGAGGAGATGAATCCAATCTTGGATTTTAGCGTCGCATTAAAGAACGTGCACCCAAGGATGTATCCGTCGTCAGCAGTCTGTTGGACTGACCATATCTTCCCTGAGACCGACGGGAGAGTATAGTAATCAAACGTCTTGTTCCACTCCATGGTTCCATTGGAGTCGGTCTTGATCAGCCATGGGTTCCAGAGAGCGATACCGAAAGATTTCGCGTACCCCGCGATGATGTATCCTCCATCGTTGGTCTGTTGTATGTCATAGGCGGCATCATCGATATTTGGGCCACCAAACGTCTTATTCCATTCCTCCGCTGGAGGAATCCCTCCCAGCATTTCTGGACGACCATCAGAAACGGTAAGATGCTGATTCGAACCACCACTGATGCACGAGGTGATACACACACCAAGCAACAAGACAAGCATTTCGAAGACAACGCTTTTTTTAACAATGTCTCTAGTCATGAAATCATACTCCCTTAATCTTCTGATGAATGTTATAATATCAGGAAGATTCATTTAAATGTTTGGAATCAATAAAAATAAGAGATGAAAGCAATGGTATGGTTTTTTCTCCTGTTAGATGAGTAGTAAGTGCTCCCGTCGGGAATACGCACCAAGACCTCAGAGCTCCCAAGGGTGGGAGATGTGAAGGTCTGGCAGAAAATCCCAACAGGGAAATGCTTGTTAGAGGTTCAATGCCCCATGAATACTCTGGTTTAGCAAAATATAAATAATATGTAAGATATAACTTACATTGATTGAAAATGGTTGAAATTGCAATAACTAAAATTAGCTCGAAAGGACAAATCGTCATACCTGCCCATCTACGAAAAAGCTTTGCTCAGGGAGAAGAACTCCTTATTATAAAAAAAAAAGATCAAGTCATCCTCCAACGACTGACTGATATCGATAAAAAATTTAAAGAAGATCTCGCCTTTGCCTTAAAGACTGAAAAGATGCTGAAGAAGTACGATCGAGGGGAGTTTAAACAGAAATCTGCAAAAGAGTTCCTAAAAGAGTTAGAGAAATGGTAACCGTATCGTACCACCCCTCTTTTGAAAAGCAAATAAGAAAAATTAAAAATGAAGGGTTAAAACAGCGGATAAAACAACAGATTCAAAAAATTATAGAAAATCCTGAAATTGGTAAACCAATGAGGTTCGGACGAAAAGGAACCCGAGAATTGTATATTTCCTCTTTTAGACTTTCATACCTCTATGAACAAGACGATGAGAGGGTTGTGTTGCTTTCCTTCTACCATAAGGATGAACAATAAAAAGTATTTTCGAATAGGGTTACAAAATAATATCACCCCTTTATATTTATATCTTATCTTTCATATTTATTCGGAATAAAAGCTCCATTTTTTCGTATTTTTTAAGGAATTATCAAAATCAAAAAATGGGGTTAAAATCCCCTCGGAGGAATGCTTGCTAGGAGTTCAATGCTACCGAAGGGTCTAAAAAAAATACCGTTTTTTCTCCTGTTGAGCGAGTATAAAGTGCTCCCGTCGGGAATACGTGCCAAGACTTCAGAGCCCCCAAGGGTGGGAGACGTGAAGGACTGACATAAAATCCCCCCGAAGGATTACTCGCTAGAGGTTCAAATCCCCCAGGTTTTATTCCTTATCTCGTCCAGATCCATTATCAATACCGAAGTGTTCCTAGATATAACGGATTCCAAATGTCAAGAGCTATCCGCCAGTAAAATGTTTTCCCTATTATTGTTCAGTGTTTTTATTTCCGATGCATAAATAAAAAATTTATCCTGATTATGAGAGTTTGAATAAAACGAATTTAATAATGTATTTGTTCTGATTGGTAAACCAGGGAAAAGGATTAGTATGTATTCCTTTACCAGGCTTTCTCCATCGTTATCTCGTGCTTTTGCACTCACTACATACGAACGGGCTCTTGACCACGTATGATTTACCGTGATTTTCTCGTCAGAAGCATAAGGACCAATCCATCCTGAATTTGTTCCATCTCCCCAGTCAATGAAATAGGAAATATTATCATCGTTAATATCTTTTGAAACGAATCCAAACTCTAATTTTTTATGGGTTTCAAAATCACTTGGTTGTTGAATCGATGGTCGAAACGGTGGCAACTGACCAAAATGATTGATAAAAAGTCTCACAATGCCCTGAACGCCTCCAGTAATAATATCGATTTTTCCGTCATTGTTGAAGTCTGATGCGGTGATTCCTCCGAGATTTAAGTTATCCATATAATTTCCTTGCGGAGGAAGATGACCTAAGAAGTAAACATCAAAAATAGATTGTTTGTTCACACAGAGATACACGCCATCAGCGATTCCTGCGATGAGATCGGTATCACCATCATTCTCATAATCAAAGGATTGTAAACTTGCAGGACCATAGGAATTATACAGCAGGGTCTCTCCGGCACCTGTTGTAAAACAAATAGTATGGTTTGATTCAATCCATTGATTTCGAATCAGATAGATATATCCTTCTTCTCCACTTTGGAGTGCTGATGCGAGTAAAAAATCACTATCCCCGTCACCATCAAAATCAGTTGAGGTAAGCCCCCAACTAAAAGATCCCCAGTCATGAAGAATACCGGCTGAGGAGAAATTCCCAGTACCATTGTTCATGTAGAATTCAACCTTACCGCTGTTATCTCCAACCAAAAAATCGACATCACCATCCATATCAAAATCCGCTGAAGTGAGTTTGGGGTTAATCCTGTTCTCAGGATTATAGGGTGTACCAGGGCCATGCCAGGCAATCTGAATACAATTATCGAAACAGTTATTCCCATCATTCATCAACATTTTTATTACACCATTAATTTTCACGAGCAACCCCTGATACCATATCGCTTCAGAGTGGGTAAACATAATATCGATGTCGCCATCATTGTCATAATCCGCTGCATTTAAATCCTCAATGTATCGTGGACGAGATGGATCGATGATCGAATAGACATCATCTTGTGTAAACTCTCCGTTGCCGTTGTTATAGAGTATTGAAACAGTTTCTTCTTCCCAGGGGGATGTTGCTCCGCATGTTACAACATCCATATTCCCATCCTTGTTAAAATCAGCTGTTGCCGATCCATAAGCGCACTGCCCGAATTCCTGGATATTCTGAACATCAAAAAGAGGCTGTTTGTCGATATAATCAAAATTTGTACTATAGGGCATAACGATTATTTCTCTGCAAATACCGAAAAATTTTACAGGACCATCATAATTTTGATTACTTTCATTTATTAATGGACCAATTCCAAAAAAACCTCTTAGCATGATCAATGTTGGGGCTTCTAGTTGTTGTACCTTACCGTTGATTTTTAATTCTGTCGGTACGTCTCGAATATTTATTTGGATAGGAAAACTTGGAAGCCACAATCGACCGATTATACCGAAATCAGCAAAGGCAAGATCTGCAGATTCCGCGTTGAAAGATAGTATCCCAAAACGAGTGATATACTTGTTTTCATAAACATTTTCATTATTTTCTATGTCACTTGATGTAACTGGTAAGGTAACTGCAATCATTAAAAATAATATACTCATCGCTACCAGTTTTCGTTTCATTGATTTTCCTTCCCTGCATATAAAATAAAGTTTCATTCCTTATATAAATTTTTCTTAGGATAAAAAATAAGGGTTAAAATCCCCTCGAAGGAATGCTTGCCAGAGGTTCAATGCTCCCGGAGGTTCTGAAAAAATATCGGTTTTTTCTCCTGTTGGATGAGTATAAAGTGCTCCCGTCGGGGACCGTACCCGTTCTCTCCTGTAGAAATTTTCGAAAAAATGCCCAAAATCAGTCTTTTTGATTTTTTCAACTCCTCTCTCTCAACCCTTTTTTCTTTCTTTTTTTGTTTAGAGGTTTTTCTATGGGAAATCCATCGATTTATGAGCGGATGACGCACTCTGAACGGAAAGTCGCTGATGTTTTGAAAATGCTAGGAATTCGTTGGTCTTTTGAACAACCGGTGTTTGTCTGGGATGAGAATGATCGACCACGTGTTTGGACGCCTGATTTTTTCCTTCTTCACTTTGGTATCTATGTTGAGGTATGCGGTTCTCATGTATTTGATTATGAGTATCGACGGGGTATTTTTCATAAGAACGGATACCGGGTGATATTTGTCCATTGTTACAAGGATGAATGGATATGGAAGTATCATCTTTTATCGTATCTGTACATTTTTACGAAGGAGAGAAATCAGAAACTGCAGAAGATTTATCGAGAAAATAAGGTATTACTTGGGAAAGAATAGATGGTTTTAAACATGTTTCAAACCATAAAATGTGTCATTGAATGATGGAAGAAAATTTATTAGTTTCAATATTTGTCTTAGGATCGGGAATGAATTCGGAAATCGTTCTAAGAACCATTCGATGAACCTGAAATGTGGTGGTTCATAGGAGAAAGGCATGGTGATATCTAGGGTCGACCAATTACTTTCTAGGCCAAGTACATCTTGTGTTTTTGCTTTGATGATATAGGTGCCTTCTTTCGCCCAGCTGTGACCACGCCCCGTTGATTCACCTGATGCACACCATCGCGTCTCATATGTTGTTCCATCTCCCCAGTCGATGAAAAATCGGACAGGATTATTATCTGGGTCTACACCAGAAAAATGATAACCATACACTGTACCTGCTTCTCCGTTATTTGGCCCATCGATTAATGGGTCATTTGGTGGTGCATTGGATTCGATTATTCCGAAGGCATGAAGATATCCGCTACCTCCCCCTGTTGAACCAATATAGACGGTCCCATCCGCGGCGATCGCCGGGGAGGAATCCACCTTTTCATCCGATATGATTTTCCGCCAGCGTTCTGTCCCATTCGGATTCACTGCAAGAATCTCGCCACCAACGCCATTACCAATACTCACACCTACATAAATAGTGCCTTCTGCTGCAATCGCAGGGCAGGACATGAAAATAAATCTTTCAGGGCCTAATGCTAACGACCAGCGCATCGTCCCATTCGGATACACCGCATACAATTCATCACCACCAACATAGATGGTCCCATCTGTTGCAATCGTCGGAGTGGTTTCCGTCCCGGAGCCGACACTACAGCGCCATCGCATCGTCCCATTTGAGTTAAGCGCATAAAGATATCCATCCCAGGATCCGAAATAGATAGTACCGTCAGGTGCGACGGAGGGAACTCCTTTGACATGATTACTAGTGGGGAACCGCCATTTCAAAGTCCCATTCGGACTGATAGCGTTCAGGTAATTATCCCAGGTTCCAACATAGATAGTACCATCAGTTCCTAACCCTGGATCACCGTACATCCCGCTCATTGCATTATAGCACCATTGGGCCGTCCCATTAGGGTTGACTGCAAATAGTTTCCCCTCCTCAGCAGTGCAAATATAAATCGTTCCATTATTGGCAAGCACAGGCGAGGAAAATGAGATATATTGTAGGTTAAATTGCCATTTCAGGGTTCCGCTAGGATGTAAGGCATAGAGATAATTATTGCAGGAAGCAATGTAGATGGTACCATCAGCAGCGAGTGCTGGTGTTGAAAAGATTGAGCCCCCTGTTTTGTATTTCCATTTCAACGTACCATTTGGGAAAAGTGCATATACTCGATAGTCTTTACTTCCAAAGATTATAGTATTATCATCGGTGACAACTGCACCAGAATCAACACCACTTATCCAGGTTTGAAAACGCCATTTTTCAAGTCCAGGATTATCAGCAGTACTATAGGTAGTTCGACCAATACGCTGCGCATTATAGGATTTCATCGGCCAGGACGAGTTCATTGGATCACTCATTAACACTGAGGATGAAACTGAAGAAGTAGGATACGATTGCTGTTCTACCGAATCAAATATCGTTTTCTCAAATGAAGCATCTTCCTGAGCAACAAATGTCTTGTATTCATAGGGATACGCCTTCCGAAGAAAAAAAATCTCATCAATTGACATCTGCTGCTGTTGTTCATACAAAGTCGTATCCATAGAAACTATTGCATGAACAGGCATCAGGGTTATAAGAAGAAGGGTAAGAATCAACAACAATGGTATACATGATTTTTTTTCCATAATTCTAACCGTCCCTTTAAAAGAAACTATATATGATGTCTCTTAAATAACTTTCTTTGAATTAATATTCTGACTCTGGATATTCATTCAAGAGATTTTTTTTAACAAATAATTATAAAAAAGAAAGCATTAAATAATTATACGCCATTCATATTTGCAACGGAGGATTTGAGAGGAATGAAAGTAAACAAAATAAGTGTTATTTTTGTTATAAGCACGCTGGTCATCACCTCACTAGGTGTTGTAATAAACAATGATGATGTTCTTGCAACCCCGGATCCTGAAAACATCACCTTTGACTATCAGTTAATATACGATGTCACACGAAATCTCTCAGAACGAATAACGAAATCCTATGATATCCCACATGGGGAGCTTGCAAAGGGACGTGATTTCGGATCACAAGGTGAACGCGATGCTGCTGAATATATAGCTCAGATAATGGGCGATTTAGATCTCTTTGATCCTGACCTTGATCCTGATTGTGACAAACCATATCATCAACAAATCAAAGATTCCGAGGAGGTATCGCATCTAAATCTTACTAAACCAATACCAAAGAATAACGACTCACTTGAAGTACTAGATAAAAAACTCATACTCCATAATCTAACTAGTAACGACACTATTGACATTCAAGACTTCTATATTAGCCCTGAAATGGGAGAAGCTGATTATTACCTCAAAAGAAAGAATTTCGATTATAATGACCTCACAAAAGATATTAACTATACTAACCTCTCTATTTTCCCGACCTCATTATATAGTTGGTCATTTGTTAATGTTTTTCTTGAAGAAACCATCAATGAAGAATTCATTGACACCCTAATTGAAAACCCGAATCTTACGGATGGAGACGCATTCGATGAATACGTCACTAGCCTCTTCGAACAATACTACAACTTCACCTTTGAAGACATAACCGATAATCCTGAGAACATAACCAATCTCTCCTTCTACAACGAAACATTATTCGGCCACAACCATAACTTTGTTTTCCTCGACGAATTACAAAATTTTAATCCCAAATTATCTTCAACTCCTGGCTTAGATTTGTTCTTGGAAATTTTACATGAATGTTTAAAATCAAGACTTGGTTGGGACATCGATTTTGAAATCAATGAACTTCATGCATGGGTTACAGGAGGACTTAAACCAGCAAGACAAAGGCTTATAACAAATTTAATGTATAGAATACCATTTTGTGCAGGTCTTATTCTATATGATTACAACAATGATAGTTACAATGTTCCAAACAGTGAGTGTGCGATTCCTATCATCTACATCAATGGTAGTCTTGGTAACGAGATAAAGAAAAATAGTGACAATTATAAAATAGACATCCAACTCAATCAAAGATGGAACGAATCCGTTGAAAGCTATAATGTCATCGGACAAATCAACGGTAGCGACCCCAACCCTAAAAAAAGCATACTTATTGAATGCCTTTTTGACTCGGTCTGGAATCAGGGGACCGCGGATTCAGCGATTGGCGTCGGCATGGTCCTTGCACTCGCTAAATACATGAAACAACTAGAAGAAAATGGTATAAAACCGAAATACAACGTGACGTTCGCTTTATTTGGTGGGGAGGAACGTGGTTGCAAAGGAGCATTTTATTATGAGATAACCCTGCCAGATAGTGACAATATAATAAAAACTGTAATTGACCTCAATCAACTCGGTTTCGAACAACGAGATCCACCCCTCCACTTGATTATGAATATCGCTACCAATAGGATTCGCCTCTTACCCGTCATAAAGCACATAACGGACATCACCGATTATGAAGAAAGGAAGAATGATGGTACAGAATTCAAGCTTTCTTGGATTCCATGTGGTTCTGTCAGTGATGAAGTTGTATTCGCGAATCCGTTCACTGGTAGTCCATTAAAAACGAAGACAGTGATGTTCCTGAAAGATTTCAATTGGACCCGTCATCATAAGGATGGCGAGAATCATACCAAAGGTGACACCATGGATTACTACGACGCGGAGGATATCGAATTAACCCTGGAGATGATCTGGAACATCACCCGCACATTCGCTATGAACCCAAATTGTTGGTTAGAAGATGATCCGCAATATTTTTACACTGACTGTGATGATCAGAACAACATACCGGATGCCGTTAACGTCTCCTTCACCATAAAAACTGTGCTCCCCGAAGATAAAGTCACCGTCCGACTGATCCTTATCCCAACCTATCCATCCCATCCACTTCACCCTGGGTACCCCATCCTCTACCGCTACCGCACTGAAAAAGAATTCATCGTCACCCCTGATGGTACTACTGGATACATACAACTACAACTCCCCAAAAGCGCACCAGCAGCCCTCTACCGGATCCACCTCGTGCTCTTAAACTCCACTGGTGATGCCTATGTGGACCTCTTCGGCAGAGACGGGGTTCTCAGTCAGGCATTCGAAACAATCGATGACGTCTTTGAATTCTTCGAAGACGAATGTGACATTGATTGTGAAACCGCTTTCCTTGAGAACGCTGAGGAAATCAAAACAGACTTCAACCTTGACATCACTGATTTCCTTGATAGACACCCTCGACTACGAGATATCCAGGACTTCATCCAGGATCTCCTCGCCATCTGGCGTCTTCAAAACGATAGAGACATGGATTTACAAGTGTTATCTCCGCCAAATAACCCACCAGAACCTCCAGCTAGACCGGAAGGGCCACCAGAGGTCTATGCCCATCAGGAATACGACTACACTACAAGAACAACAGACCCTGACAATGATCAGGTTGAATACAAATGGCGGTTCCACCTTGGCGACCTCTTATTTAACTATAACAAATGGAGTTATCCACCAAGTGACTCCGGAGATGATCATATACAGAGTAACATCTGGGACTCCACCGGAAAACGCTGGGTTTATGTGAAAGCCCGCGACATCTGGCATAGCCATAACATCCTCAGTGATTATTCAGAGCCTCTCGAAGTAAACGTTAAATCAAGTTCTTGGTTCGACGCACCCTCTGAAGCCTTGGTTGGAGAAACGGTACAATTTAACGGCTACTTGTACGGCGTGGAAATGAATCAAATACAATGGGACATGGGTCTCTCAAAAGGTTGGCAGAATAAAAGTGAGAACAACCCCACTGAAAACTTTACAGGCGAAGGCAATTATAATATTACTGTGAATGTAACCGATGAACAGGATAACGTGTATTTGTTCACAAAAGAGATCGAAATCAAATACGTCATCTCAAATTTCACCGGCTGCTCGGGTAACATAAACCAGACGCTCTGGTTCAACGATACCTCCCGTCTCTACGAAAACTACAGGGTCACGAACTGGACCTGGGATTTCGACGACGGCACCATCGTCCATGGAGATAGCAATGTTAATCATAAGTTCAAATCGCCGGGTGCGTATACTGTGACGCTCACGGTGAGAGATGATCATTTCAATGAGTACGATATCTGCTCGCAGACGTACTACATCGAGAATGATCCTCCGGTGGTATTGGATGTCACCAGTGAACCTATATTTGCCGCGTCGGATCAAACCATTGTCTTGTACGCGGATGCCGTTGACTCCATCTCCGGGATCAATAATGTGACCTTGAACATCACCCTCCCGGATTCCTCATGGCAGACGGTGACCATGGAGCCGACCGTTGAAGCGGATTTAAATGACTCCGATTATGATTATACCGTTGAGTTCACGGACACGGATCAGGTCGGCGCGTATTATTATTCGATCCTGGTGCAGGATAACGCGGGTAACAACGTGAGTTACGGCGGATTCAGTTTCACGGTTTCCCCGTTCGCATTCGACGCTGAAACCCCGTATTACGGTGCTCGGTCATCCAATAACCTCCCTGTCAATCTTGTCTCCTCCATTGATGCGAATCGGTATTACGCGTTCACCAGTCTCGCAAATGACATTGTCTTGTGGATGCCGATGGACGCCCTGCAGGGTGAAAACCCTGCAGATATCAGCGGATATGACAACACTGTTATATGTCGGGGTGGTGCGAATCAAACGGAGAACGGGATGTTCGGGAATGGGTTCATCTTTGATGGAACCAATGATTATCTCGAAATAGAATCAGATGCGTCCCTCCTGTTTAATGCATCTCAGCCGATGACCTGGTCCTTCTGGGTCTGCCCTAAATATTCAGTTGTAAATACGACTATGGGGTTGTTTTCGAAATCCTCCTCGGCAGCCAATGGGTCCGGGTTTTCCTTTTGTCTGAATACGACTGTGGATGATGCATCTTTTGTCATTTGCACCCCGGACCATGGTGTCTTGCGGTATTCCGAGATGGTTGATTTAGATCTGGGGAACTCCTGCTGGGCGCACCTCACAGTTATTTATAATGGGAGCTCAGGCTGGGATGTGTACGTGAACGGGTCGAAGAAAGACACTATTATTTTCCCGGTTTTTTCAGATATGGAGGAGGCATCGTATCTCTTGGGTGCGGGACGAAACGCGACCGGTGATGCCGCTGACCTGTTTTACCATGGGATGCTTGATGATGTCGTCATGTTCAGACGCGGGGTAGACGCTGATGAAGTCACCTCGCTTTTTAACGCTTCAGATGATCCGTATGCGCATAATTTCACGGGACTATCGGATGGAATGTATGATTTCACAGGATGCGCGGGGTATCCCGGTGGATTTACGAATTCGACGGAGACACGGACTGTTCTGATTGACACGGTTGCACCGCTGATCTTTAATGTCTCAAGCTCTCCGGAGACGGTGGGTTTCGGAGGCATGGTCCAGATTAATGCGACCGTGACGGAGAACGGGAGCGGTCTGTTGCTGGTGGCGGTGAATATCACTGATCCGAATGGCACCTCCTGGAATTATTCCATGACCTGTATCGGTGAGGATCTGTATCAGCTGAATTTCTCTGACTCCTGGCTGGTCGGTCAGTATGATTATTCGGTCTGGGCGATGGATAATGTCGGGAACACCGCCTGTGATTCCGGTCATAGTTTCAATGTATCTGCAGACGCATCCATGAGTATCGCCACCCTCAAGAACAGCTACAGCGGTAACCAGTTCATCAATATCACAGACCCACCGAACCCCTCCGAGAACTATACCCTGGTTGACCGTGGGCTGACCTGGAATACCTACTACAACGCAACCTCTGGAGAAAATATCCTGGAGACGTACCAAGGACCGGTGAACTACCAGGAACAGAATGGTACCTGGACACCCATCAACAATACCATCACCCAGCTTACAGAAAACCATCCCGCGTATGTGTATGGGTATCGCAATGGGAATAATCATGGATTATACGATGTATATTTCAAATCCAATGCACAGCAGGAATGGCCAATTGCTTTCGCCTATAACAAGTCAGATGATCCAACAATCCATACAATACGAAGCAAACTTGTCGGTGTTGGATATGTTGACTCGCAAAGCAACTGGTCCTACCAGTACCTGCAGAATGTGCAGAGCAGCCAGGGACAAACCAATGATTATTCTATTACATACCCAGGTGTCTTTACTGGGACGGATGTCACCTGGAGGTACGGCAATACCGGGCTGAAAGAAGAGATCACCTTGAGTAACACAACAAAGGCCGTGCTGCAGAATCATCCACCATCACAGTACGGTTTGAATAATGCCAGCTCGTATCTCGTGTTCATCACCAAATTGGACCATCAAAACCTCAATTTCTACAATGATTCAGGATTGCTCGGAGGGAACGTCACAATCTCTGACACCGGAGTCGAATTTAGAGACATTCTTGGGCGATTTAAATGCGCCCTCCCGCTTGGCGAGGCGTACGAACTGAATAATGAAACAGCGCGACAGAAACTGACCTACCGTATCATCCACCTCAATGGGAACACCTATCTCCTCTCAGGATTAAAGGTCTCTAACTTGAATGCGATGACGTTCCCCGTGGTGATCGACCCAACCTTGACGGTGTATTCGATCTCCAGCGATGGTCACGTTTACAACTCAGGCACAAGTTACTCGACAGTACATGCTGCGTCAACTGGGACCGTGGATGGCTCTGGAGCATATATCACAATAGGACAAAAGAAGATATTCCCAGGCAACTACTATATTTACCGCGGGTTCGTCTTCTTCAACACCTCTACATTACCTTCAAATGCATATCTTGACAACGCCACACTCTCCCTTTACAAGAAAGATGATTACTCGACAACAGACTTCGACATCACGATCCAGAACGGGCAGCCGACCTACCCGCATAATCCTATGCAAACCGGAGATTATTTCAGAAACTATTACTCAGGGAATGGCGGGACATTGGGAACTTCCAGGTTCACAAGTGGATATAATGCAATAACAATGAGTAATCTCAGTTGGATCAATAAAACTGGGATCACCCAACTCTGTCTGCGGAGCAGCAGAGACATCGGTGGAACTGCACCAACAGGGAATGAATACGTTAACGTGCATTCAAGCGAATTTCTCGGGATGTGCCCGCCGAAGCTGGTGATCAACTACCGGAACCAGTCAAAGATCAAGAACACGGGTTCGACGAACATCAAGGGAAACCTGTTGATTCAAGTCCAGTTCTACAACTCAACGCAGGGAAAATGGTTGGTGGATAATGACACCATCAATGAGACCACACCTAGAACCATCACCAGCGGTAATCAACTCGCTCTCGACACCATCTTCAACGGACTAGTGCAAGCATCGGACCTGATATTCGGCACGGGAACGTATCGGGTCTACACCGCATTCCGGGATCCTGAGGGGAATATCCTCCAGACCGATGATGAGACCTTGTTAGAATCCTGGTGGCAATTCAGTAAGACCTAAGGAAACATTATTGATAAATTAAAGGAAATCAGGTTAATTATTACCTGATTTTTTCCTTTTTTTTATTTAGACATAAAAAATATTTTTTTAAAATGAGTCTTTATAAGATATTTTGGATAAATCGTTAATTATCAACTTTAAATGATAACTGAAATTCATGATAAAATTTTTATAAAACAAAGATGATAACAATATTATGATAAATAACATTATTACGGGATTTTTAATATTGAATATAATATTTAGTGCTTCAATAATTCCTTTTGCGAAATATGAAGAAAAAAAACAAAATTCTCCCGTCCTTGAAGATTCGCCTGGGATTCAATGGAGTAAGCAATATGGTGCTATCGGACAAGACCATTTCAGACAGGTACGGAAGACTGCTGATAATGGTTATCTTATGGTGGGTGATACCAAATCGTATAGTCCTGATGGTTTTTATGCAGGGTGGCTGATGAAGACCGATGCTTTTGGGAATGAGGAATGGAACCATACGTACAGTTCCTTTGCTGTGTTTGGGACTGATTGTCAGCAGACATCTGATGGTGGATATGCGTTTTGTGGTGTTGATAATCAATCTCGGTATTGGTTGGTGAAGACTGATTCACAAGGGGTTAAACAATGGTGGAAGTCCTATGTGAACGGGACTGCTTGGTGTTTTACTCAGACGTCCGATGATGGTTATATTCTTGGGGGGAATACGTATATTGTTGTCAGAACTGATTCTCAAGGAAATATGGTTTGGAAAAAGGAGTATTTCAATGCAACCGGTACGGTTATTTGTTCCATACATCAAACGACGGATGGGGGTTTTATCATTGCTGGGAAAACGAATTGTTATAGTGGGAGTTATCTCTATGGTTTTCTTCTGAAATTAGATAGTAATGGTACGGAAGAATGGAACCATAAATTCATTGATTTAGAGTATTCATTATTGTTTTCTAATATTCAGACTTCTGATAATGGATATCTTGCGGCAGGAGGGTTTAATGGACATCCTTGGGTAGTTTGTATCGACCAGAATGGTAGCGAAATGTGGAATAAAACTTATGAAAATATAGAAGGAGCCATTGAGGATGTTGTTCGTCTTCAGGATGGGGAATATGCATTAGTGGGAAACGATGGGGGTGATAGTAGTTTCATTCTGACTATCGATACGAATGGGACGGAACAATGGAATTTAACTATCAATACATATTTATTATCTCTTCAACAAGCATCTGATGGAGGCATCGTAACCGCTGGTACTAATGAATCCGTCGATACCATGGGAAATGGAATCCTCATCAAGGTTGGTCACGTCCCACATATCGAATTACTCAAACCAATAAATGCAATCTATATATTTGATAAAAAAATACTAAATTTTTTCACAACCCTCATTGTTGGGAAGATTACTGTTGAAGTGAATACTTTTGATACTGAATATAGTATTGATCGGGTAGAGTTCGTAATAGATGGCATTTTAAAAAATACCGACACCGTTTCACCATATAACTGGCAATGGACGACACATTCTTATTCATCACACATACTTACAGTAACAGCTTATAATACTGTTGGTAATTGTTCAAAAACACAAATTAAATTATATAAATTTTTATAAAAATTACTTTTAAATAATAATTGAAATTTATATAAGAGATAACAATAAATCATTGATTAATAGAAAATAGTCTAATCATTTATTATATTTTATTCGCTCCAGGGATTTCTGTTAATTTTTTAGCAATCCTAACAAATTTTTGTTAAATAAAAAGAATAGTTTATATTAACATTTTTATTGTCATTTTTTATGAAAATGGAGGAAAATATATGATATATCAAGAGATCAAATCAAAAAAGATTAAGAAAAATCTAATGAAAATTAGTGGACTCATCCTTCTGATGATATTATTTATACCTTCCATTTCCGCGTTCCAAAAAACATACAATATCTCTGTTATTCCATCGTATACATTCGATAATGAAACAGAATTATTATATATAAACGCAGAAAATCATTATCAATACGGTATTGAAGTAGGTAAAAGATATCAAACATTACTCTCAGCTTTAAAGATAATATCTAATCCAATGACTAGCGAAGAAGAACAAGAGAATCAGGATTATTTAGATAATTTAGATGAAGACTTTGAGGAAGAAATTAATGGATTAGCATATAGTGCAGATGTTACTCCAGTTGAAGTAATTCATTTATTGAATACTTTTTGTCAATATATCCAAGCGATGAATTGTACTACATCGTTATCGACTGGAATGGCGACATTATACGGAACAGACACGTTTTTAACTCAAAATCTTGATTATAAGACAAAAAATTTATTACCGGAACAATTAGAATATCTATCAAATAATCGATTTTACGCGTGGTGGTGGATTAATCACCCTCACGTTTCTAAAAATGCTAATGAATGTTATCGCTACCTTTTTTTCGGATTGCCACTCTTCTATGAATATCGTGTGGTGAATGAAAAAATGTTATGTTGGGGAGGAAATGGTCTGAATGAAAATCCAGATGGAGAACCTTTTGATGCCGGACTCGGAAGAACAACAAATGCATTGGAACGTCATTCAATATTGTACTTCGATAATGTCGATTCTGTAAGAGAGTATTGGAATGATTCTGAACGGCAGGCGAAAAGACAGGGAGGACCAGTGCGAGATTATATTCATCTTTGGGACAATGCAATCACGGAATGGTCCGATAAAAATGGTGATATTTTGATGATAGAACAGATGCATACTTATTTTGCTTTTCGAGAGGGGCGTTTACATGGATCCTGGATAAATTATTTATGGCATACAAATCATCATTTATGGAATGATACTTTTGGTCCAACGGGGTCTATTGTACCAACTCAAAATGATTCGACGTGGCAACGGGCGAATGAATCATACCATTATTTTCATGATAATTATGGGTTAATAACTTACCAAGTAATAAGAGATTTTACAAGGCATCATCAAGACGATTCTAACCCGTACAATGGTGATATTTGCCGACATTCTGATTTTGATAATGAAAGTGTCACAATCGGTGCATGGATTATTGAACCAACAAAATCTTTATTACATCATACAGATGGAGTAAACACTCCATGTCAAAGTGAGTACTATTCTATAGATTTAAATGAGAAATTTACTGATGCTCAGAATCAAGGAAATATGCAAAAATACGTTTCATTCAATCCTTCACCCTATGACTATGAGGTAGGTTCACTCCCGTTTCTCCTAAAAAATTCCCAGATGAACAATAATTTTGTAACCGAGAGATCCACGAAGAATGAAAACGCTAGCTTACTCTTAAACTCGTTTATATCAGATCTCACCACTATCTCAAACGATCTCCAGGCGGACCATGAGTACACACTTACATTTAATGACCTTGAAAAAAGTAAAACTAATAACCTCACTATAACCGCAAATGGCGTTATCAATGCAAGCCTGGAAACCGACGATGTAGCAAACAATACCTGGAACTCCATCCAAAAAGCAATAAACAACCTCTCAACATTAGACATCCTCGTCATCGAAAAAGGTATCTATCGTGAAAATGTCACCATCAATAAATCATTAATCATCCTCGGCACCAATGAAAACGACGTGATCATCAACGGCTCCCTCACGATGATCAATCCGCATGATTACATCCTCCTGAATGTCACCGATCCCATCATGAAGGTCAACATGACAGGAATACAATGTCTGTTTCATTTCGACAATACCTCAGACACAGGTAGAGAATCCTCAGGATTACCAGACATCGTCCATGACTACTCACCTCTCGAACATGATGGCACAAACGATAACGCGACACTTGTCACAACGACCATTAAAGGAAATGACGCATTCAGCTTCAACGGGGTGAACAGTTCCATCAATCTCACTGGCATCCCTGCGTTGAGTGGAAATACTACCACGATCAGCGCATGGATCTATTGGAATGGCAGCAACCATTCAATCAACCCTATTCTTTCTCAAGCGAATCAGACAAAAGGATACTGCCTTTTCATTGATGGGACGACAAACACGCCGATGTTCCAGCTTGGAAACCATACACTCAATTCTAACATAACGATTGATGACGGATGGCATAATATCGTCGGAACCTATAATGGGACTGTTTTCCGGCTTTATGTTGACGGTGTGATGACCAACTCCACCAGCATCTCAGATACGGGAATCGACACAACGACGTTTATCGGTTCCGATAACATGACCCATTATTTCCATGGGATCATCGATGAGGTCGCGGTCTGGAACCGAACCCTCTCTTCTTCAGAAATTAATCATATCTATGGTCTTAATTACGGGGTGGTCCTTGATGGGGTCACGATCGTGAATAGTGACATTGGGATGATACTAGTGAACCATTCCGATATCACCAACTGCCGTCTTATAAACCACAGCACCGGTATTATGATCGATAACCTCTGTGACCTGAAAATCCAATGCAATTTCACCGATTGCGACACTGCGTTGAATCTCACCAATTCAAACCCGGATGATGATAACCGGATCCGACTCGTAGATAGCACCATCAACCAAAGCACGAAAGGTTTCCATATCACGTCCTCATCCAACCTAGACCTCGTTCGAACATACTTCAACTGCACCACAAGTCCCTTGGTCTTCACCCAGTGCAATTACAGTACGATTAACATTCGAGATACCTGGGCCTGGGGAAACAGCTCCCCTGATCAACCCAGTCTCTCCGGGCCCTCGTTAGGGACGATCAATACGTCGTATTCATTCTCCTCGTGTACAAACGATAGCGATGCTGATTGGATTTTCTATCAGTTCAACTGGGGCGATGGGAACACCTCCGGCTGGCTCGGACCATACATGTCAAACCAGACTATTAACGCGACTTACTCCTGGCCCCATCATGGTGGATACCATGTTCAGGTGCAGGCGAAAGACATTTTCTACAACACCAGCAGTCCTTCGGAAGATATTCTCTTCAAGACCGAGACACTCCCGCCTCTCATCCATGCGGTCCAGTGTGATCCGATGTTGATCCCCACAGGATGGAGCACCAATATCACGGTGAACGTCTCGGATGACACCTCGGGGAACTGGAGCGGGATCTCCCGGGTCTGCATGAACATCACGTACCCTGATCAGAGCTGCCGGAACCTTACCCTGAGCCAGATCACAAACGATACCTATGCGTTTCTCTTCCCGGAGACCTGGTTGTTCGGTCAGTATAATTTCACCATCTGGGTGATGGACAACGCGGAGAACAGTAACAGTTCATCGGGATATCATTTCACGGTGTCTCATACCTTGGGGGACACCAGTATCGGGTCCTCCAATGCCTCCGTGGAGAACATCATCTGCGGCTCACGATTCAACCTCACCGAGGATGCTCTGGTGCACAATATCACCGCGTATGTACGAGGGGTGGAATCACCGACGTTCAATACCCCGACATATCAATGCATGATCTACCGTGCCAGTGATGGAGCCCTGATGGGTTCCACGGCCTCAGAGGAACAAACCATTACCGGATGGCATACGTTCTCTTTTGATCCCTACCCCGTCCTTCTGAATAACACGCAGTATGATCTCTGTGTCTGGGGGGATAACGCGTTCGCCACGGTGAATTGCTCCTTTATGAATCCCGGGAACGGGTACAGCAACAGCAGTTATACTTTCGGTACCCCACCTCAGACGATCGAGTGGAATCAGACCGCCCTCACCCAATATTCCATTTTCTGCACCTACACAACGGATATCGACCCGCCGGTGATCACGGCACTCAATGCAACCCCCGATATCGTGGGATTCGGGGGGAACATCACCATCACCGCGAACGTAACGGACAATGGAAGCGGCATAGACTTCGTCATCGTCAGGATCACTGCTCCCGATAACCAGACGGAAAATTACACGATGACTCCTGTCTCGGGGGATACCTATGGGTATCTCTTCTCGGATACTTGGCAGACCGGGCAATACGATTTCTTTGTCTGGGCGCAGGATAATGACACTAACACGAACACCAGCAGCGTTTCTCATTTTCATGTCTCCGCGGAGGCATCCATGAGCATCGCCACTCTACAAGACAGTTACAGTGGCAACCAATACATCAATATCACCGACCCGCCAAACCCACCCGAGAATCTCACAATCGTCAGCCGGGGGCTCACCTGGAACACCTACTACAATGCCTCCACGGGGGGAAACATCCTGGAGACGTACCAGGGGCCGGTGAATTACCAGGATGAGAGTGGTTCTTGGACGCCGATCAATAACACCATTAGTCCTCTTTCGGAGAATCATCCCGCGTATGTGTATGGATATCGTAGTGGAAACAATCGTGGATTATACGGCGTGTATTTCAAGTCCAATGCACAGCAGGAATGGCCGGTTGCGTTCGCCTATAACAAGTCAGATGATCCCACTGTTCATACGATACGATGCAAACTTATTGGAGTCGGATACGTCGACCCGCAAAGCAACTGGGCCTACCAGTACCTGCAGAATGTGCAGAGCAGCCAGGGACAGACCAATGATTATTCTATCACCTTTCCAGGGGTGTTCACTGGTGCGGATGTCACCTGGAGTTATGGGAACACCGGGCTGAAAGAAGAGATTATCCTGAGCAACACCACGAAGACCATGCTGCAGAACCATCCGCCATCACAGTATGGTTTGAATGATGCCAGCTCATATCTCGTGTTCATCACCAAACTGGATTATCAGAACCTCAACCTTTGCAACAATTCAGGGGTGCTCGATGGGAACGTCACGATCTCCGATGCCGGAGTTGATTTCAAGGATGTTCTCGGACAGTTCAAATGTGCGCTCCCACTCGGAGAAGCATATGAATTAAACAATGAATCTGTACGACAGAAGTTAACCTATCGTATCATCCACCTGAATGGTAATACCTATTTTCTTTCAGGATTGAATGTCTCTGATTTGAACGCGATGACGTTCCCGATTGTTATCGACCCAACCTTGACAGTAAATTCCCTCACAAACGATGGCTACATCTACCACTCAAACTCGAATTACTATAATGCATGGACAGCATCGACCGGTACGATCTCCGACACCGCGACATACCTCTCTATTGGACAAAGTAAAGTAGCCTCATTCCCTGCAGATTACCGCGTCTACCGAGGCTTCCTGCCCTTCAATACGTCTTCCCTTCCATCCAATGCAATCATCGACAACGCAACACTCACCGTTTATAAGAAAGATGATTATTCGACCACGGATTTCGACATCACGATTCAGAACGGTCAGCCAACCTACCCGCACAACCCCCTACAAGCCGGGGATTACGGGAAAGGCCACTACTCTGGCAAAGGCGGCAGTCTCAATACCTCAAGATTCGTGAACGGACAGAACAACATCACGCTCTCTAATCTTGACTGGATCAATAAAACAGGATTAACCAAACTCTGTCTGCGAAGTAGCAGGGACATCAGTGGGACGACACCGACCGGAAGCGAGTATGTGAACGTATATTCAACCGATGCTCTTGTACAATTATATAAACCGAAACTTATTATTGCATATCGGAACCAGTCGAAGATCAAGAACACGGGTTCCACCAGCATCCAGGGATACCTGTTGATACAAGTGCAATACTATGACCCTGGGAAAGGTGTCGCACCGCGATGGGTCGTCGACAATGATACCGTGAACGAGACCACACCACGGACCATCACCAGCGGTAATCAGCTTGCCCTCGACACAATCTTTAACGGACACGTGAGAGCATCGGACCTGACCCATGGAACAGGAACCTATCGCGTCTACACTGCGTTCAGAGATCCAGATGGCAACATCCTACGGACGAATGATGACACTGAGCTTGTCGCCTGGTGGCAGTTCAGTAAAACCTAATGATACAATAATAAAAAACTGAAAATCAGGTAATCATGACTCCAACCTGATTTTCTAACTTATTTTATTTTTCCTTCTTCGTCACAACAATCACGACAGTTTTTCCAGAATGTTTGGTCAATCCACCAACCTTTCCATCTTTGGTAACCGTTTTTTCCAGCATCTCCTCAACATTATCGATCTCAACTCGTCTCATAATATCGGAAAAGTAATGTATTTACCTTTATTTGACCTTTTTGAATACTTTCACTGACCCTCTCAAATACTTTATAAGACAGAAACGCCTTCTCAAATTAGAATATATCCTGAACAAGCTGAAAGAGTCAATAGAAGATGACCACCAGAGTGCGTCAACACTCTGGTGATCTGGAGCCATGATATGATTGCTATCACAGCCCCGTGGATGATTAAGGAAGAAACCTGTTATAAATATTGTTCTCATCAGAAATTCACCCAG
>Ga0209288_10000143_pt1 | contig 22936 bp, 38 predicted proteins | sample PPLLaktember2015_4_FD_187261 | JGI IMG/M metagenome (GOLD analysis project Ga0209288, IMG submission 187261) | Freshwater sediment microbial communities from Prairie Pothole Lake near Jamestown, North Dakota, USA - PPLs Lake P8 Core (1) Depth... | ecosystem: Environmental > Aquatic > Freshwater...
TAAAGCGTTTAGTCAGATTGTGAATGATCGCGAAGTGAAATTCATTTATCGGTGTTTAAGCTGTAGCCGTGGCCTTACCGTTGTCACGACTAAAGATTTGCTTGCGATAGTTGAGCCAAGCTTGCCAGTGCAGAAAATTTACCGTGTAGACGCTTTAACCAAGGATTGCTGTCAATGAAGCAGTACGTTGAAATCCTAACCAAGGGACGTTCTTGGCAATGGCCTAAGCTTCGGCGAAAGTTTATTGAAAAAAACTTTTGTTGTGAGGCGTGTTGCACTGATAAAAATTTGGAAGTCCATCACATAGTGCCGTTTTCAGTTGATCCCAAGCTTGAACTAAAGGAATCGAATTTGATCACGCTATGCAAGTATTGCCATCTTGTTTTAGGCCATTTTCGTGACTATGAACTGCATAACCCGATGGTCGTAAAAGACGCTAGGGAATTTATGTTCCGCCGCATGGAAGCGGTGACAAAAGAAAAAAATAGAAAGGAATCTTTATGAAATTATGTGGGATAGACCCGGGCAAGTCCGGCGCGATAGTAGAATTAGACGTTAGAGAAAAATCTTGCCGTTGGATGAAATTGCCATGGCGTGAGGATGCACTACTTGACGAGTATCGGATTAAGCTTCACTTCGATTTTTCGGAAGCGCATTATATCTATATCGAGAAAGTGACTCCAAATAAGCTTTTCGGTTGTTCAAACTTTACATTCGGCATGAACTACATGGCCGTTCTGAGTATGATCGGGCAAGCCTATCCCTACCAGCTTGTTTCACCCAAGGCATGGCAGCGTAAATTTAACGGCAACACTGATAACGAGAAAGCTGCAAAGCTACGCACCGCTTCCAGTTTCAGAAAAATGAATCCCAGCTTTGGCGGTTTAGTGCGTTCGAAACACGAAGGCTTGATAGACGCGTTTTTTATCGCTTACTATGCTGGGATTGTAAATAATGTGGTTATGCCTGTAGATTTCAATTTTATAGAGCTATCGTGATCGGTAGCTCAAATTCTGTTTTTCCTTCAAAGCCAGTTATCTCTGGGTTATTTCCATGGGTTTCAACCATATAATAATAAACCGCTTGACCGGGACTACTCAAACCACCATTAGTGCAATTCCCTTGGATATCTTTCGACGATTTAGCCTCTGTCGCCTTAACACCTTCGTTAATAGTATAATACAAATTTAATTTACCATAATAGTCATGCCATATAATCGATTGTGGCTTTGCGTTTACCGTGTAACTATTGCCTTCGCAGTTTTCTTTTGTAAAATATCTAGCATATCTGAACGTATCATTAGCCTTATTAATTCGCATCTTTCCAGTAATTTGATCGATTTCAAAATAAAATCCCTTATTCGTTTTGACTGTTAAAAATTCTGGTGATTCGTCTGCCAGCGTTCCTATTGGCTTGCCATTGCTGTATACGGTAAAAGTCTTTATTGCACCGTCCTTGCCATCTTTACCGTTTAGACCATCTTTACCATTGCTACCATCTTTGCCATCTTTACCGTCCTTGCCAGCAGCTATTGACACCGTTTTCCAAGCTTTATCACCATCACAAAACTGAAACTGTTCTAACTCTTTTATGTAAATCAGCTGCCGTTGATTGCCTTCGCTACAAATTGGCATATCGTCTTTTTTATCGATATAGAGCGATTGGTTGTCAGTTAGATACTGGGTTTGCATCGGTGCTTTAGATTCTGATTTGCCGCAAGAAAATACGAGAATTGCGATTATTACGATTTGGTATGTTTTCATGTTGGGTTCTCCCTTCTTTCAACTCATAGATTCATCGTCAAAAAGAAGGGAAAACTTTAATCCGCAACGCGCATTTTTGCGCGGCGTCCTTTACTTTGCCATAACATAGCCTTACAAGAATATACTATGCCTTTACGAAACGCTAACCTGCCTAACTTTGCCAACGCCTCACATAACAGTATTCTGCCCTAACGGTACATGACCCTGATGCACCTTACATGAACCATACTTCACGCAATGCCACCCTGCCATGACTTTACCGAGCATCGCGTTACTTTACCGCTACCGAACTACAGATTGCTGCGCTATGCCGCAACTCCACCTCGCACAACAATGCACAACCTACACTGATCTTTACTTTACCATTACTGCGCTTTGTCTAACTTTGCCGATGCATCACGCTGCCTAACATTGCCCTTACATTACTCTACTCTGCTTTTCCGTTGCTTAACTAGACGGTAAAGAACTACACAGAGGCACAACATTACCTAACTGCACTAACACGGGACTATGCAGAGCTATTCCATAGCACAACATTACCGAAGTTTGCCGCTACAATGCTTGTAATTCGTATTTAAACGTTCCGTGTTTAGCGTTTCGCCATTGACCTAGTCCTACGATTTCGCCATAGTCGAATAACTCTCTCAATACATCCTCGTCAACTTGAGAGTTGTCTAAAACTGTCAACGTAAATTCAAATTCACCGCCAGCCGGTATACATTCCGATTTTGCAATCGATACCCTTGGTCCTTGCGCCGTCATAGCGCGAAGTGAACGCACGAAATACTTGGCTTGTCCTTTTTCGTCGCGTTGAATATCTTTTGAGCATGAAATAAATTCTTCTTCAATCGAAATATGCTGATTGATGAGTGACTGGGTGTAGCCGACGGAATGCATCACTACGCCTTTTTTTTGTGGTTTAGTTTTGCCGAGCGCGTCCGCTGCCGCTTTCAAAAAGCCGTATATCATATGATCGCCGATGCAAGGCATTCCATTCTCATCACGAAAAAATACCGTGACGCCTTTATCGTTTCGCTCCTCTTCATCGCCAACTATTTCGTTTATTTCTTCGATCCTAGCTTGCAAGCGCTCCAATTCGGCTTGTTTTCTTTCGTCGGTGATAGCCTTGGCGTCAAGATATTTATTGACCTGTTTTTCAAGCTTGCTGCGCTCTTTAATAAGACGTTTTTCTTTCTCTATTACGTGTGTTTCGTGGATATCTGGATCACTTGGGTTAGTGCCGAGCATCGAACGGAGTAACGTGATTTTCACTTTGAATTTATTTAGCTTCATTTTCTCTACTTTCTATACATTCTTTTTCTATAATCCATTTTGTAGCGGCATAGCCGAATAGTGCGCCAGTTCCCAGTAGAAAACATACCACTAACCAGAACACTAGCCAGCCGTCATTTTTGTTTGATTCCCAATAGATTTCTTTCCTTCTTCCGCTTCCAACCATTTTACCAACTCCATGTAAGTTTCTAGCCTCATATTATGCGTGTTATTAAACCAACGTGTGACCGTCTCGCGCCTCACGTTAAGCACTTTAGCAAGCCCTTGTACTGAGCCAGCCAATGCGATCCCCTTCCCGATTAATTCAATTTGATTGTTGTTCATTATTCCCCCAATACAGTTTTTAAAGCGCGTTCATAATTTCCATGCTGTTTATATTCTGATTCAATGCTGCGCATGATGCTGTCATACTGATAAGACGTAGAATTTTTTAATTTCAGCAATTGACTTGGTTTGCAAAAATCAAACACACAACCATTTTCAAAATCGTTATAATCAAACTCATCTTCTGAAAATTGGTATAAAAAAGGATTGCCATCTTTCATATACTTTGCAGCAAATTCAAACGACAATGAATCGGATTCTTCGATATCTTGGATAAAAGCTGGCATAAATATACACTCTTTAACCCTATCTCTCATGTGCTCAAACATCTCAAGTTTGGCTTTATGTTTTAAGGTACGCATAGCTTTGTATTCCTTTCAATCAATCCAAAAGTAAAAATGGTCGATATCTAAAGCATCTTTGCCGTAGCTTTCTAGCACGAACACCGCGCCATCTAACTCATGATTGCTAACAGTATCAAGCCTGATATCATTATTTGCGCAATATAAGCAAAGCGTGTCATAGTAAGCTATATCTTTCCTTCGCTCGATTTTTACCGCTCTATCGTCATCTTTTGTTGTTGAAAAATTAAGCCGTTCCGCTAGTGATTTTTCAGGCCAGACTTTGTTGGCTGGTATGACTTCACGCAAACCCGCAATAAACGATTCCCTTAATTCTTTTATTTTTTCCATGCATTCTTCTGTCGTCTCAGATCTTTCAGACGCCCACTGCTCAATGATTGGCATTAGTTCATCTGCTAAAGCTTGTTTACTTTCAGCTTCGAATGGTCCTGATTCGCCGAATTCTGGTTTTGAATTGTAATAAGATTTCATAACATCGCCTTTCATTTAGTTGTTTTTTTTCTTTTTTTAGCAACATTTTCAAAGTGAATTTTTTTTACATGTTCTAGATGTTCCAAATTTTGTTTGATACTATCCATGACGTCTTCATCTGTTTGCGCTTCTAGTTTCAGAATTTGTTGATGCAATTTTTCAATTTCATCGCGTTTTTCATCAATAGCTTTTCTTCTTAAACTTTTTGCGCGAAGCAATACATTATCAACTTCATAAAATAATTCGCCATCACTCCATTTTTTACAAAAACTAGGTACTTCGAAAACATCGATATCAACCCCGGAAAAGTTTTTATGTATTGAGTAGATTATTCTTCTAGGTGTGTTTTGATCGAGTAGAATTGCTACGCCTTTTTTTATTCGCTTGATTCTTTTATTTGCTTCTTCTTCCGATTCAAATACCGCTATATCATCGTACACAATAGAGTTTGCCCATTTTGCAGCGCCTTCTTTTGTCATTAAAAATAAATTATTATTCTTTACGATCCATCCGGTTTCTTTTACAAAATAAGCACTCATGTTTTAGCCTTTCAGTTAGTTTTTTTAGACAATCTTTTTTTGTTTGATTTCAATGTTGGCCGTGTCGATACCTTTTCCTTTCAAACAATTTCTCAACGCGTGCATCTCATCATCACCGTAATACTCACCGACACCATCCCAACTTCCACAAACACCGCTTTTAGAAATGCGATAGACACACCAATCACCTAGCACACCTACTTTTTCGACGTGAAAAGTATCTTTTTCATGCACAAGCATTAATCCATATTTTTTCATAGTATCGCCTTTCATTTTGTATTAAGCGCCAAGATCGCCTATTTGCGATTATTTAATAGCTTGTGACAGTAACTTAATTTTGCAGCTGTATGATCACCTGCGGTTTCACGAAGCGCTGAAAAACTAGAAGCCATGTTGCAAGGTAGATCTTTATTATAGCCAAAAGCCATTTGACACTGACGACACATCTTCATATTGCATTGGCCTTTTTTGTTTATGATGGTTTCGCAAATCTTTGTTATGTCGTTAGTCATCTTAGTCATCCTCAGTAGTTAGTTATGTATGTCGCTTTCCATGTGACATTTGCGTCACATTATACTCATCGGCAATTCTCGTCAATACTTTAATTTTTAAAAATAGTGATTACAAAACGGGCACTTGGAGAGCTTTAGGGTTTGCTTTAACGTAAGTTGTTGATTGCAGGTAGGGCAACGCAATGATCCATCGCCACCGTAGTTTTTTTTCTTTAGCTTCAAAATCTGATATAGCAAGTAGAGAGCGTATAAGGTGAAAAAGATGTTGATCGCTATAATGATAGAAAACATCTTAGTAAATCCTAAGTCCGGCTTGCTTTTCAAGTTCTTTCAGCCGAGCATCATCAAGGCTGGTGTGCATCGCGATATTCTGGAGAATCATCATCATCTCATTCCGCGATTGCTGCACCGTCCCTATACAAATCATCAGGAAAAGCAGGTTCAATAGGCATAACAGACCAATTAACACCATTGCTATAATCATAATCCAATCCTATTTTCAATTTGTGCTAGCCGTTCTTCAATCATTTCAAGTTTACTTTTTTGCTTAGACTTTATCCCAGTTTTGTATGCAAAAAAAGCCATGGCGATTGATCCAAAACCACTACCGCCAATAAATCCCATTAACATGTTACCTAATTCAGATAGCTCCATTTTCTAGCCTTTCTTTGCTTCGCGCAAGCTTTTCGCCAATCTTTTTTTCAACGTCTTTATAACCCATGATGACGTAAAGTTGTCTTATCATGATCGTTACGTCCGCTATTTCTTCGATCAAATTATCAAGCGCCTTTTGTGTTTTCTTGCGGCGATAGTGCGATATCGCAACAATCAATTCGGCGCATTCTTCTTGTGTTTGGTCAAGCTGGGAGTCAAGACCGAGTGACGCCAATTTTTTAATCACTTCATTTTCCATTTGTAATTTCCGGCAAGTTGTGGCTCTATCTCAATTGCCGGATACATTAATGTACATAAGCAAGCCATTACTGTTAGTTCTTCAATGAACGTCCGGCACTAAAAACCATGTCTGTCAAAAGCCTGTCGCGATCATACTCATTTTTATATGCAATGTAATTTACCTTACGACACGTTACGCAAACGTTAACCGCAACGCGTTTACCGCCTATCACGTCCGCGCGCACGTATGCCCATCTATGCCCACAAAAAGCTTGCTGCATTTTTATTAGAAATTGCTTGAACACTGGTTTTACCTTTTCGAATTAGATTGACGTTGTAATGAGTTTTTGTAACATGTATGTTGGATAAAGACAAGAAAGGAAATGCGCTATGAACAGAGTCAATTCGCTAGCAGCTGAACGTGTTGAAGAACAACGCGAGATAATGGATTACATTCTTGAAGGTAATCAGCGCATAATTGACTGTATTCAAGCCGTTCAAACGTCAATCAAAGGCGGTGAAAAGCCGTCATATACACCGCTTGCAAGGATAAGTTACCGCGAAAAACATAAGGAAACATTAGACATGATTCAAAAACCAGTACCACCAAGGCAACGCTATCAGGAAAGTTTAACACCAAAACCAAACCAAGAATTAGAGCAGGTTTATGAGCAAGTCAGTGCGCTTCGATCATCAATCGAAGCTATGCAAGTGGAAGGCATCGCAGGTAGGCGCGAATTAGATGAGTTGGTTGAGCGGATTTATCAGCTTCAAAATCGTCTCTACATGATGGCTTCAAAATAAAAGTGCCCGGCAATTGGAGCAACCGGGCACTAACTTTGGTTGAAAAGGCTTCTCATGCTCAGACTATTTTGCCTGAACCTGCCTTAGAATTTCAATCAATAAACTGTTCTGGGTGTTCGTGCTGCCGTTATCTTGTCCAGCGCGGTTAAGTAAATATGACTGGGTAGCTGGATCGATCGATGAATAAGCGCGGTTTTCCTCGATGTCAAACTCGGCTACTCTCTTGTCTAAGACTTGCCCACAACGCGAGTGAACTGCAAGGTTTGAAGCCATAACGTTGATGAACATCTGATTTGATAGCTTGTCTTGAAGCATCATGTTGCTGATAGAGGTGTTGGTTAAAACCTCTGCGTAATCTGCACCTGCCATAAAATTACTCCCTGTAAAAATTTAACTAGTTAAAAATCAAATAGACCGGCCATGGCCTATTTTCTGGCCTGTACTTGTCTTAAGATTTCAAGCAGCGTTGCGTTTTGGTTCATGGTAGCACCGTTGTCTTGTCCTGCACGCGCAAGCAAAAATGCTTGTGTGGTGGGATCAACGCTAGTATATGCTCTATTTTCTTCGATATCAAACTCGGCAACTCGCTTGTCAATCACTTGCCCACACCTTGAATGGACGGCCATGTTGTTTGCCATGACGCTGATAAACATCTGGTTCGCTGCATTGCTCTGCACCAGCATATTGTTGAGTTGCTGCGCGATTGCCGTTTCAAAAAAATCCGCTGTACCTGCCATCGTTTAATCCTTCCATGATTATATAAACAAAGTGTAATATACGATATAAGCAGATAGTAGTTACTAATTTTAAAGGCGTCAAATATATAATATTTAAGGTTTTATCATGACCATTCCATTCGGTAAAATTTTCAACCGCATACCCAAGCAAGTAATTGCAGTGCAATATTTTCCATATGCTCCCGTTCCAAATGTGAAACATATCGTTACCAAGGTGCCTGATTTGCCAGCGGCAACGTGGGAAGCTAATCAGAATGACATACTAGGTCCAGACATGACACAACTCTACGCGCAAGGCGCTGGCATGAAGACGATAGACGTGTGCACACACGGTGAAGTTTTGCTGGGTGGAACGCAAAAAGCTATCGTGAAACCCACTGATTTTGTCATTTACAACCAGCAAACTCTGATACCGATCGGTGTTATCCCGGAAAGGGATTTTAGCGATCTTTACACCGATAAATTTGAACTGTGCGAGAAATGTCTAGCCAGTGCGCAAGGCTTAAAGCAAGCACCGCCTACAACCGACAAACAGCTTTCAATGCCTGAAATTGTAAATCTGATCACGTCCGGGATCGGCTGGGATGTTGGTAATGGTATTGTCATTCGCTCAGAAAAAGAGCTAATCGAGTATATGAGTAAGAACGGTATCAAGCTTTAAATGAGAAAAGCCTACACCAAAGGCATAGGCTTCCCATCAATCAACCGAACGGTCACACGAACCAATTCTAAAACCAGCATATAAAAAAAAGGCAGTTCGTGCAACCTGCCTTTTACATACCTAACTAGAATGATGCTATTCCCTTTCTTTAAAACAAAAAGCGCCGCAATTTGCAACGCTTTTTTCACTGTTCTTTTTGGAGTGTGAGCGATTTACAGCCACTCACTGATTATAATGTTAGAGTGTACCCAGTGCAAGCATTTGCGCTACCTGATCGATTGCTTTGCGATCGGTAGCCAGAACAAGCTTATTCATCAAATCAGATTTCACGCTATCGGCGATTTTTGCATCTTTAATGTGCTGCCTAATTTCATTGCGGTAGTCTGATATTGACTTATCTGCTATTTCATTTTGCAGTGCTGGCACTGGTTCAACAGGACCAACATCAATCTCGGGAGTATCGATATCAACAAAGTCAAAATCAACGTCAATCGTATCGGTAGCCGCGTCTTTTTCAATGGCTCTTTTGACTTCTGAATTCATATCAAGATATTTCGCAAGGCGGCGCACAATCGTCTTTTTAGCCATTTCTTCATAGTCAGTCACCCATGGTCCGTTATTGGGTGATTTGCTTCTTTTTCTTATTTTCTCAACATCTGATTTATTCATGATATCGAATTTTATTAAACCACTTTTATATTGCGCTACGGCATAAACCGCTATCATTTCCCCTCTGTCTTCGCGCCAATTAGGAATATGCTTTAGCTTCTTCTCGGTGCCTAAGATGCATTCAAATTCATCATTTTCATAGACAACATGAGCATCAAGCGAAATATCCGCCCTTGCCGTGAGTGAGACTATCCCACGATACCCGAGCATAAACTGTGCTTCGGTAATCCCTTTGCGTCTATCTTCATATGGGATGATGTAGCATTGCTGCAAAGCGGTGAACGGCTCCAAATTCAGTTGAGCACACTCAATCAAACTACGTAACAATGACTCATGGGTACAATCCCTTATTTTTGGCAATTTGGCATTGGCCACAAGCGCCAAACGAATAAGGCGCTCGGCTCCCTTCTCATGACCGATCATAGCAGCTAAAGATTTTTTCCCTTTCTCAAGGTAGTTTTTAAGCGTTGCTGGCTGATTTACTAAAGCAGGTTTACTCATAATGCCTTTTCCTTTTTCGCTGCGTTCACAGCACTAAAATTGATTGATTTGGATGTGACTATTTTGGCGTATTCTTCCAGTAATGGGTAATTTTGCTCATTCGAAAGCGCTTCTTTGATCGCCGTCTTATCCCATGTGAAATTCGTTTTGATGCAAAACAGCCCAGCTTGTGCGAGTTTGAGCATGTCTTTAGCCTCTGGCTCTGCAAAAGTCTCAACTCGTTTGCTTTCGCGAAGCTTCACTATCCAAATGTTGCCTTTTTCAAATGTCGTATTGTGCTTTTCAAGTGAGGCGACAACGTAGGATTTGAGACGATCGGCGGCGTTTTGTAGGGATTTTTGCCTTGCAGCCATCTCGTCTTTGTAACGCTTATATCGCTCGGCTTCGCTTTCAAAGATATCGATCATCTGCTTAATGTTATCGATTTTCCCGGCAATCTCGCCTAAGATTTCGCTTAACTCGGTTTCGTCCTGATTGATTTGTTCTTCATACTCTAATAGGCGATCTTGCAGCTGCCATAGTGAAGGTTTTTTTTGATCCATTGCCATCCTTTCAAAACAAGGTTAATTGATGTTGCAATTGTGTATCATTGTATGTTGGTTTTGGCAATGGCTTTATGATATTCATCAGGTTTTTCTACAGACCATTTGATTGCGGTTTTAATATCTGATTCTACTGTTAGGTGTGTCCACTGGCCTTTCTTTGGTATCATCCTATTCCATACGCAATAATCAAGCAGGACTTCGATCGCCTTATGGCCATATTTGGCTGTCATGCAGTTTGTGAGATGGGTTATTTTTTCAATTGGTTTTTGCTTCAAAATATCAACATTGGGTTTATTTGGTGCATAAATAAGATGCATGTAGCGGTTTGACTGTTCATCGTCCGATATCGCATTTTTCTTCGAAAACTCACCACTGGCCTTGTCTTTTTTTTCAGCAAAAAATTTATCCATGTCTTCGATCGGCGCGTTAACATGCCATGATTTGCGCTTTCCCAGCAAATCCCTTTCCCGACAATCGGCGTGAAATTCTGCCAATTGCTCGAGCGAATATTTTTTCTCAACTTGTCGCATGGCATAGATGAATGCGTCATTTGTAACGTAATACCGTGGTTGATGCTTTCCTTCGTCGTCGCGGCTTGTGTAAATGTCCTTGATGAGTACCAGCATATCAGCCGAATCCTCATTAAGAAGTGGGTTATTTGCGTCTAAGGGAGCGCCGTTTTTTCCTGCATCGAGTTTGTCATAATCATTATTCATTTTTTTTCTCCAATTTTAACCAACGCTGGTACGCGATTTCTACTCTTTGATATGCCTTGTTGACATCCCAAGCGATTTGCCCACATTTACCAGCTTCAACCATATCTGTAAACAGAATGTCTATAACATTTTGACTTATATGGCCGTATTTGATCAAAATCTGATCAGTGAAAAAATGAATATCGTTATCTTTTACAAAACATTTCTTTTTCAATATTGGATCAGTTGGCCTGAAAATAGCGATCATTTTTTTGTGCAGGTCAGTTACGATTTTAAATTCTTTGTTTGGTAAGTCATTGGTTTTTGCCTTGCCAATTCTTTTCGAAAATTGGTTTTGAACAGAATCAAAATCAAAATCCATATCATCTATTTCAATTGGCGGTGGCTCATTCGCCATAGGCGAAATGAGATTCCTTTCTTCTTGTGCGTCAATTCGATGCTGGCTTAGTGGTTCGCCTTCGGCTTCACTACCGCGCGATTTTAAAGACAGTTGATTGATTTTATTTTCTTTTTCTTCAGATCGCTGCGCTTCCGAAAGAGGATCATTAAATACAGGGATATTACTCATCGTCTCGCGACTATCGTACATCGTCTCGCGACTATCTACAACATGGCTTAGTAACGAATCGACATAGCATTTGAAAAAGTAATCACTTATTGAATAAGTGTTCTCAATTTTGAAACCGCGTTCGTCGAAATTGTTTTCAACGTAGATGTATCCCATTTCGATCAACTCTTTGATCGCTCTTCTGACAGCGGTTTCTTTGAATTTGATGGCCTTGCATATTTGGCTGACACTGACAGTTATTTTGGAGTGAAGGAAATCCCTAAAATCTAACCTACCGCCGAAATAAATCATTATAGCTGTTTGAATGCCTGTTAAATCATCGCGGTGATAAACAGCATTAAGACACCTTCCACCAGCAAAGGGATCAATTATTTTCGATTTGTGGTATGTCGGTAAAGAATCGTTATTGCTAGCACTTTGCATTTCTGCCTTTCCATGCAAGCAACAAGACAAAAATTAGGCATTGATTTTTTATTTATCATGGCTTAATTCTCGCTTGTTGATTGCATTTTTTCTTGAAAAAAGCGTTCAGACTTGCAGGTCGTAAAACGCTTTTTTTATTTGTACACTGTAAAACTCAGTAACAATGCTTTATTCCTCAAACCTTCTTTTGACAACAAAAAATCGGTAATTTTATTTAGAATTTTGCAGTTGCCAAAAAAGGCGCGAGAAATAAAGGCATTTATTCACCTTGCGCAATGCCTAAAATTTTAGCATGCAATGAGTAATGGGTAAAAGTCCTGTTTCTTTTTTGAACAATCAGCTTTGTTAGATAAGTCAACTCGACCAAATCCATCAAAATGAGCTCAGCTTCATCGAGCTCTATTCCTGCCTTCTCTGAGACAAATTGACTGTCTATATCACTGCCGCTATCCGAATATGTCAGAATAGCTATGATAGCAAGTTTATGCTTCGGCGGCAATGATTCACCCAGAATCATGCGCACAACAGCCTTGGGGTTCGCTCTTTTCATTTATTTTTCTTTCTCGCAATGAAGCGCTTGATCATTTTCCGAATCGTCTCAGAACGGCGATGAGGCGGCACTACTTCCCCGAACTGTTCCCACTGATCTTTATCGAGCCATATCGTTACTCGGTGCATATAAGTATCACCGTATTTATGTTTTCCCATTTATATATTCCTTTGCAAATTTGCGACATACGTGGTTTAACATGTATAGCTTTAACATTAAAATTTAAAGAGGAAATTTATATGACCACTGATCCATTTGAGACCGTTGAGGATATCGTCGATGAAATCGCTGATGAATCTGAAGAAGCGGAAGCGAAAAAAGAAAAGCGCGAACGTCAAAAATTCTTCATCGTGTCCGCGATCGAATGCGTATGCGAAAGCCAAAAAGAGCTACGTGAATGGCTTGAGAAAAACGAAGAAACCGCGAAAACAGTCAGAATTGTAAAAGGCTCGGAAATCGTGCCTAAGAAAAAAGTAGCATTCTACTTTTAGTGAGTGTTACCGACATACGTTTTGAGTTGACTTGATATCGAAACAGGTATAAGTCAAGCATACTTTCGTTTTGTGCTGGGCAGTAATTTTGAGTGCGTCCATTGTCAAATATAACTGTAGTGAGACAGCGCAAAACGAGAGTACCACACGAGTAAAATTTGAAATTGAATAGGTCAAATATGTCAGAACAGCGCCGCGTTGTGGTTGATGGTTATTCGCACGTTTATATTCGCAAACTCTTAGACCGTGGTTTAGAACGATATGGGAGTTTACGACAACTTGCGCAAGTGATGGGTATTTCAACATCTGTGATTTACCGCTGGCGCAACAATGAACAGAAAATGGGGGACAAATGGGTTCTAAATTTGGAAAAGCTATTGCTTTAGGTTTGCTTGTAGTGGGACTTTCACAATGCGGCAAAACTGAAAAAGTGGAAGGCGTAAAAGGACCAAATGGCGATAAAGGTCAGATTGGCGATAAAGGTGAGAGAGGCGACAAGGGAGAGCAAGGCGCGCCGGGTTCAAACGGCAACGGCAATTATCCCAATCCATACCCAAGCCCTACACCCACGAATAACGGCAATTCAGGCACCAATCTACCGCCTACAAACCCATATCCACCTATCATTATCGTATTGCCAACGCAGCAATGCAATAGAACGATATGTCCGCAAGGCACGATGCTTGTTTGCGCGTGTATTGACGGCGCATGGCAAACTATCTCTATCGGCCAGCATGATATCGGCAAGGTGCGAATCAGAAACTATGGCCGTTGTGAGGACTATAATCGAAATCTTGGCGCAAGCGATTGCATATGGTGGCCGCGTGAAAGACCAGAGCCAACAATTACAGTAACAGCGCAGCCGATTCCAATCCCTACCGTGACAGTCACGGCTTACCCGATTCCATATCCAACCGTGACGGTTTTTCCACGTCCACGTCCGAATGAGTGTTAAACGATGAAACCCGATCATTTTAAAAAAGCGAATACTTGTTTAATTTGTAAACATTTGGCAATCCAATATAACTACGATTATGCGTGTTTACTGCATGAAATAGAGTTATGCGATTTTGATGAACATTGCAGTTATGTTTGTGATGATTTTGAAGAAAGGAACTAGGATGAAAACTATGATTCGAACAATCGCGTTTATTGGTCTGATGGCTGGCTACATTTTTATCGGCTGGGAATCGGATAAGGCTTACGGCGGCGAAGGTCCGCAAGTTAAGATCGGTGATGTACCAGAGGGATATAAGCTTGTGAAAAAAGATGCTGAATGCGTTGAACCTGATCCCTGTAAGAAGGAAAAGGAAGAAATCAAAAAGCTTAAAGCTGAAATCGACAAGCTAAAGGCGCGCAATAAATTGCTTGAGGATGAAAAAGAAGTGAACAAACCCGAGCCAGAGGTGAAAATCAAAACGATTTACAAAGACAAAATCATTGAAAAGCCTGTCGATAGAGTTGTAGAGAAAACTGTTACTGTACCAGCTGCGCGTGCGGTGTCTATTGGCGGTATGCTTGCTTACAGTCAGGACGGTATCGAGACAAGCCGTAACAAAGACGATGAATACGCTGAAGACGCTGAAACATACCGAGCCATTGTTGGTGGTCCTTACATTACCATTCCAGTTGGTGAACGTTTAGAGATAGGCGCGTTCGGATTATTCGGCGGCGTAAATCAGACAATAGGCGCTAAGTTAGGGTTGTCGCTTTGAAGTTTGTAGTCGTCCGTTGCCGCTATTGCAGCTGCGCCGTTGGCATATCACCAGACCAATATCGCAAGCTGCAAGAATTTTATCGTGCGCATAAATTTGTATGCTTTTCGTGTTCCACCAAAGCGCCGAAATATGGGAAAAGAAGGTAAGTAAATGACTAAACCGCAAGAATGCGCGAACTGTAAAGAGAAAACGAGACTACAACGCGTTGGTTTTATCACATGCGAAGGCTACCTATGCGAAGCATGTAACACGTTTCACTACCCGAGCGGACAAACGAAACTCGTTACAGACATCAAGCATAATAACCTTGGCAATATCGTCTACTCTCAATTGATTTTCGAGAAAAGAAAGAAGTTTGGCAGAAAAAAACGGTAGTAAAATTACGATTTAAAGCATAAAATAATGCTTCAAATCTTGTCGCTTTGCTATTCCTATTTCTGCTCTAATCCTACCAAGTTTCTAACTCGTATGCAAATCTGCATTTCAAACGTAGCCGAGCGGCAAGAAATGACATGCCTACTCGCCTTTGGTGTAAAGCTTACCGCTAAGCACGACTTGGCCAGCTGTAATTGCAAAAACTGCTTTTACATATCGATAAAAAACGCCAGAAAAATTATACATGACGTTACCATCAGCTGTGATATCTCCACCACCGCTTGCAACATCACCCCAATCGGTGCCGTTATTCGACCATTGCAATTTGACGTTACCGCCAGCTAAAGACGTTGGTGTGATTGTGTGTGTACCTGTACCAGCATCACCGATATTGATGATATCCGTTCCTGCAAGCGCGTGTGCGAGAGTGTCGGTAAGCGCAAACGTGTTGGCAGTGCCGACAATCACAAAATAATCAGTACCAGCCGAAAGGCCAGCTGGTAAAGTACCATCGGTTGAAACCTGTACCTTAAGTCCAGTTGAAAAACCATGGCCATTTTTTGTGCAGATATCCGTTGCTGCTGCTGTAAAAGCACCAGCCGTAGGAGTTGTGTTGTCGTAAACGAATTGCGCCGAATAACCTAAATAGTGCAATAAGTCTATTGGATCACTCTCAGAACTACTGGTTCTTGCTGCACCACCAAATAACGCTACGTCTTCAAATTTCATAATTTTAATCCTTCTTTTTATCATTCTGGCATTGCCAGCATTGTTTTTTAATAGATTCTATTTCACGTTGCATATAGTCAAGCATAGTTGACTTAACTGCAACGGTTTCTTTTACAACATGAAGTTCTTCGATGAATGCATCAAGCTTTTTCATCATGTCGGCGATCGCTTCTTTGAGTGTCGATTTGATGCTCGACATGAGAAAATAGATTAGGCCAGCCAGCCCACTTGTAACGATTCCGATTAATGCGATTGTAGCTTCGGCACTCATGTCATTTTGTCCTAATCCGTTGCAAATTTTTTAAGCATTACTCAAATTTTATCATAACTCGAATGGTAACACACGACCATAGAATCATGGTATATTTTACCCATACTTTCAAAAGGGAGATAAAAATAATGAAAAGGATTTTGTTATTTGCCGCCTTATTGGGTGCTGGGTGTTCGATCGATGCAGGAAAGACGGAAGGAAAGGAAGCCAGTTCAAATCGGTTTCGCGTAGCATCGTTTTTGCCGGAAAACAACTATCACGAAAGAAGTTATTATCAAGCTGGCGAAGTCACCGAACAAGACTTTGATGCGGTGCTCTACGCCGCCGAAGAAATCTATGGGCCTATCGTTTCACAATTCGGTGCAACGCTGAATGTGAGCGGTGACTGGAAATCAAACACCGTAAACGCATACGCCGATCAGGAAGGCGATCAATGGAACGTGTCATTCTTTGGCGGTTTGGCGCGTCACCCAGAAATGACCATGCAAGGATTTGCCCTTGTGGTTTGCCATGAGCTAGGCCATCACCTAGGCGGTTTTCCCATGTATAAGGACTCGCCTTGGAAAGCGTCAAACGAAGGCAATAGCGATTTCTTTGCAACGGCTTCATGCGCGCGCAAGATGTTCGATCCATCAAGCCCACTTCGCTATTGGGGAGTTGACCTTTGGAAAAAAAGAAAACCCGATCCAACACAATCGCAAAATTGCACTGGTTCTAACATTGACAAGGAAGTTTGCCAAATGAGTTTGGACGGCGGTTTATCGCTCGGCAAGGTGCTTGCTGATTTAGGCGGCGACAATGTACCAAGCTATTCAACTCCAGACAAAACCGTGGTGAAAAAAACACTCGATTCGCATCCTAAAGCGCAGTGCCGCGTTGATACATACAAAGCTGGCGCGTTTTGCACCAAGGAATGGCGTGATGATATGATCGCAAGGAATAAGTCAGAGATGGCACAAGTCAGTTGCTCGGATAGGCCACGTTGTTGGTATGCTCCCTAGCATTTAATAGTAACACCTTCCCATTTTGGTTGTGTTTCTAATATCTCTTTGGCTTGTTTCTTAAATCTTCTGGTGCAATCATCACAAAGCCTACCATACAAGCCGAGAGTCATATTTAACCTTCGGTAAGTCCTTTCAGTTGTGACTATCTCACCTTTGCATGACAGGCATTCTACTTTGTAGAGTTTCTTTTTCGTCACTCTATACACCTTTTATAGCTAAAATACTTCTTACCAAACAGCCTAACCGCTGCATAATTCCTGTATGCTTGTAACCTATACCACTGCCGCCACAAAAAACCAACATCGTTTGCCGCTTCCAACATAAGCTTTAAGAAAATATCATCGGCTATTTTTCTAGCCAATTCGGTAAAGCCTTGGTGATACAAAACGTCATGAACGTTTGCCGCTTTTCGAAACAAATGGCTACTAGGCAAGGCGTGAAGAACCGGGTTTATTACCGATCCTTCGCCGCCTAATCCGTTAGCAACATTTTTCCCACAAAACCTACATACACCTAAGTTTTCTAGTGGTGAAACCATAGCTTTCAACGTCCATGTCAAAAGTTAGTGTTTACATACTTAAGTTAAAATATAAGACATATTAAGACCCGGTATTGACTTTGCTCCCGAGTTTGTCCAACCATCAAATGCAGCCTTATAAAGTGTTATCCCATCACCATTATTCTTCCTTGCAATCACGTTATAGGCAGCTACACCATTGTCGAACGCGTAATGAAAAACAAAATCTTGATTACGCAATGGATGCAGTTTAGATGGCAATCCATACAATGAAAATGAAGTTGAATTTGATGTACCACCGAAGCTCGGAATCACTAAATTGACGACATTATTTATTCTAACCCAGTATGATGTACCTGTAACCGTAGTAGTAAAACCCGATGCTGTTAGTACAGTGCTTCCTTCTTCATAGTAACTCAGTAGCCCCGCCGCACTAGCACTAGCCGGAGCAATGTAAACGTCAACCGCCGTCACGCCTTCCATGTTAGCATCAGCCCAGCTTGGTTTTTCTTTTAATGCAACGTCACCTGAGACTGAGCACCTTGTGAAGTCGCCGCTTTCTGAATTTATTAAAATATCGTCGGTATTATTTAGTGTTATTGCTACTTGCGGCGTTCTTGATAGTCCGGCTCCCGAATCAGTTAATTGTGAAGCGCAAGCTTGATAGAAATCTGTCGTAGACGAAAACAATACACCAGTTACAGATAAAGTTATAGAAGGCGTAGCAGTTACCGTTCCCATGATATTAAATGTAAGTCGCCAATTGCCGCTACTATCTGCATACGCGACACCAAGCGCCTTGCTTGTTGTCCAATTTGTTCCTGTAACAGTTAAATCAACCTGCTTCGTCCGCTTCGTCGCCGCGCTATAAGGCACGATTGTGTTGTTGTTGCGGATACCTATTATGTTTGTAGACAATGTTTGACTCCTTAATATCCCCAAGTTGGTTTTGATTCTAGTTCGATATCACCTGATACAAAATATTGAACAGTTGTACCACTAGCATGATTCATCGTTAAATTTCCGGTATTTCCTGATGTGTATCCTGATGTATGGACAATATCTTGCCCGTTGAAAGAATATATAGCTTGATTGTATCCTGTGACATTTTTTGCCACCATTCCGTTAACATTTAATACAACAGATGTTCTTGTGGCAGAACTCAATATAACTGTTATGTTAAATTTAAGTCTCCAACTTCCGTCTTGACATTGATACGGTACAAATACAGATCTCGGCACAGATGATAATGCGCCACCTCCAGAACTTAGTGTGACTGTAGGTGCATTTCCACCATTATAAGTAGTGCCATGTAGATATTGTTTAAGTCCCAATGATGTGGCTTGTGCGTCGGTCAATGATGTTACCGGATATGTTAAAGCACCAGTAACAGTCAAAGGTCCACTAACATAACCGCCAAGCCCACCCACACCATCATTAACTAACCACTTTGTGCTGTTACTCGTAAACTTTGCCCACTGTTCGCCTTCAGTAACGCGAAATTCAACGTTGTCGTTATCGGTGTCATTGTAGAAAATCTTTTCAGAACCGCTTCCTTCAATTATCAGCTTGTAGCCAACCGGAATATTGTAAACTGTGATTTCAACAACCAACTCCGCTGCAATAGCTGGCAAGGTAAGCGTTACATCAGCTGTCATACCACTACCATCGTAAAGATAGTGTTTGCCTGATTCCAACGCTGTAGCTCTAGTTTTATCGATGTTTTCCGGTATCAAGCCGCCGCCGCCTAAAGACTTCCAAGCCCCATTTTGATATCCTTCATAACTGTTACTATCAGTGTTGTATCTTATGTCACCGTTGGTACCAGTAGTTCTGTCAGAATTTCCACCAGCTGGAATATTTAGTTGTGACGATGGAGTTTTTCCAACTACTGAAGCTGCTCTGATTATGTTAATACCAGACACGTTGTTGGATGAATCAACACTAATTGACGTCTGTTTCAGCGATTTGCCATCGGTGCCATTTGTGACAACTATTCTATCGGCTGAAACCGTACCCATGCCTGCGATTTTGCTGTCAGCATCACCTTGAACGCCAGCTACTTCGCCATCAACGTAGTCCTTTGTTGCAGCTTCAACAGCAATACCATCAACGTCAACTCCCTCATCGAATAATATTTCGCGTATTCTTCCGACCATATTATTTATCCTCTAATTAGAGACAAAAGTATTTTCAATGCATTCAACTTGCACACCAGACAACGCTTTATTTATCTTAATGACAAATAGCTCTTTGACGGTATCGCTTCCCAGCCATTTACCAGAATCTGTGAACTGCAAATTGATTCTATCACCTAGCGTCAATTCATAACCCTTGTTGATAATCGTAAAGGCATATCGCTTAACTGGGAGTAGCTTATAAGATTCTAACCGATCTTTTACGATATCGCTATATGATGCGCTTGATTTTAGATAGTGGTTAAAATTGTATTTAATTTCTCCCGATATTCTGCGCACCTTTTCGCTTTCAGAAAAAACTCCAGTATCTTGACTGAAGACTGGACTAGCGTCAATCGTGCTAGCGATTTCGCTAAAATCTATGTTGGATGATACTGATCCATCGACGATATCATCCTCGGTCAAATCCAAAGCTACGGTGTTGTATGGCTGGTTTTCAAACAAGCGAAGGATAAGTTTACCTGTCGTATCCATCGCCATGTATGACATGGTTGACGACAAGCATTTTTCGATCAGTTCAAGATAGCTTTCATTTTCTGTGCTTTCCGGTTCTGGCGAATAGATATCGATATAGGTATATTGACCTATTTTTTGCATGAAATCGTAAAAGCTATTGCCTGATACTATCTCATCGCTTGTAGAATCGGTTTCTATCTCAGGTATTTTTCTTGTGGCGTAGTTAATCACTTTGGCAATATTCATTGTTGAGCGATCGGCTACCACTTTGAAGTTAAAAAACCTGCAATAGTAATCTAAATCCGGGATATCGTCCGTTGTATAAGTTGTATCATCAAGGTATAAGCGCCAACCGAGCATCAAGTCACCAAGATAGCCATAATTGACAGCTGATGGAACGCTGCCAGTTCCGGGATTTCTTGCGCTCACTACGCAATAAATAACCGTGTTTAAACCATCAGTAAATTGCCTGACAAAATAATATTGTTCAGGACGCAAATAAACTGGATAGCCATCAACTACAGTATACACAGTTGGCCCCCAATAGTGCAGTTGGTAGCTATGTCCAGACACTATGATGTTAACTGCATTATCACCTTGATTGCCAAGAAAAAACCTTAATCCAAATTTCATATTTGAAGTATCAACAAACGTTATTATCATTTCATGATAGGTAGCTGATGTTACGTCTCTCATGTAGACAAGCATCCCAGCATAGAAAAAATCAATAAGGTTTATGTTGGTGCTTGTAGCATTCACCGAAAATTCACCATAATCTGTATCAAGGTACTGCTTTAAAGAGATATCGCTATCATCGATTGCATCAAGCAATATAGGCGTTGTTGATTTATCGACGAACCGATGGAAGTTTTGTGGAAATTCTTCATAACCGCATCGGCAAACAATATACTTTTTACCTTCTTCAAAAAAAGAACTTACAGGTTCAATACCGACATACTTTAATTTCAGATCGTATGCAGGATCTACATCAAAATAAGAATAGTTTTTCCTTATTGATGGTGGATCGGCAGCAGCATAAAAAGCATTCTTTGTTTTCGCCGCAATTTTTCTGGTAGTGTTACTTAAAATCATAGGAATGACTTTATACCTGTCTTCTTCCTTGCTGTCAGGCCATCTCGTCGCATTGATTGTTGACCATGAGCGGCTATCACCGAATGTCGCCTCTTGCTGCATGGCTTTGGTTAGTTCAACAATGTCTAAATTAAGCGCACTACCAAAGTTTGCCGATTCACATAGGCCATTGAAAATGACTATCCGGTTATCGATATCATTGATTGAAAGCCATATCTTGACCGATGCATTCTTGAATGAAATATCATCAGTAGCATATTTATTAAACTTTGAATCATTATTGATAATGCTGATATTAGTCGAGTATATGCCAAGCTTTCCGGTTAAAATATCATCGATCGCTTGCAGGAATGAAGTTTCTCTAAGACGCCCTTCATACACAATTAAATCACCGAAGGCGTCACCATCTAAATTTGCCAGTTCAAGACGATCAACGTTGGTGTTGAGAAAGATTCCAAGCACTATAACGATATTTGCGTTGGTGCCATCGTAGTAGAAATATACCTTGCCAGCCTCTCTATCCCAGTACCATTTGCCGTTGGCATCGCAAGCTGCAAGTGACGTTTGTCTGGCTGGTGTTATTCCTTCGCTTCTTTCAAACTCGATTCCGGTCACAAATTCAGAAGTTGTAACTACGCGAACGTCGCCTGAATGAACGGAATGCGCGGCATATAGACGCGGTTTAATTGCTGCCCATAATACTTTGGTGAGGGAGTTGTCGCTAACGCTCAATAAAGTCATCGTAGCGCCTTTCTAAATAGATTTGGATATCGCCATAGCCATTAAGCGTTGGATCGCTATTACCGCTCGTTTCATACGTTCTTAGAGGATAATCTATAGCAAACATGATGAACCGTTGATCATCCGTGTTATACGCGGCGCATACGTGCTGCAATTCGAATCGATAAAGAGCGCCATTTGATAGTACCTTGCCGTTGTCGAAATCAAACCGTATCCATCCTTGATGAAAGTCAAACGGTGCAGCTGGCTTGGTGAAATCATCAAGCGTGAGTGTGTTTGAAGTATCGACCACCACCGTGTTGTCATTTGAGTTTACAAGGCGCATAGTCAATGCAAAATCATCCGTGAAATTTCCCGTTATGATATAACGAAGCCTTACAGATTTAAGCACACCAGCAATAGAAGGTTCATATGTCCCGATATGGTCCCAAGTATTTATCACTGGCTCAAACCAAAGCTGCCTTTTAGCAAAATTTCCCCATTCAGCCATGGCTAGTTACTCCTAAAATCAAAAGATGCATCAAAGTAACTCGCTCTTTGTTTGCTGATTACCGCATCACCGTCAAACACACCATAGTAAGTGTATTCATAGATATCATCATGGATGTTGCCGCCATCAAGACTGATATAAAGACTTTCTGATTTTCCTACATCATAGAATAGCTGCCTTGCAAGTTTCGCCTCATCGTGTGTGAGATTTGAAAATCGAAGTCCGTTGATCGATTTATGCCTTCCATACTTTTCAAAGTATAATCCACCTGCTTGTGATTCTGTGCGCAGTGCTCTATCAACATCAGTAAGCGTAAACCCAAAGTCAACGGTGCGGTTTGGGAAGGCAGTATAGCCGCCTAAGAATAGCTGCGAGAAAACCAAGTTTGGTCCGTAGGGATTCGACCTATCGATGATTGTAATCCAAACGTAGCGATACTGAACCGGATTGCCATCGGTTTCTAAGAAATAGTAGGTAGCTTCTTCTCCGGGTTCATTGACGCCAAGCACGCCAGCAATGTT
>Ga0209288_10000148_pt1 | contig 22629 bp, 23 predicted proteins | sample PPLLaktember2015_4_FD_187261 | JGI IMG/M metagenome (GOLD analysis project Ga0209288, IMG submission 187261) | Freshwater sediment microbial communities from Prairie Pothole Lake near Jamestown, North Dakota, USA - PPLs Lake P8 Core (1) Depth... | ecosystem: Environmental > Aquatic > Freshwater...
TCGTTTTAATTCTAATTGTCCTCCACATTCTGGACAAACTCTGTCTGTAATAATTTCACGATGTCTATCTACAGTTTTGTCTTTTTCTTTGAGAGTCTTTTCAAACGGATTATAGAATTCTGCCATTGTATTCTGATAAGTATCCTTACCTAGAGAAATTTCATCGAATTGCTCCTCTACTTTGGCGGTAAATTCAATATCTACAATTTGCGGGAAATGCTCCACCAACATATCTGTCACTACTTTACCAATATCTGTCGGTGCAAATCTTCTATCATCATTCTTGACTACATAGCCTCTAGTCTGAATAGTAGAGATAATAGAGGCATAAGTAGATGGCCTTCCAATAGCATTAGTCTCAAGAGCCTTGACTAAACTACTTTCACTATATCTAGCTGGGGGTTGGGTAAAATGTTGTTCCCCCTCAATCTTTTTGGTAGTTAAATTCTCTCCCTCGAATATGTTTGGCAAAATCACGTCCTCAGATTTCAAATCATAAACTCGCATAAACCCATCGAATACCAATCTCTTTCCATTAGTGCTAAAAATATATTTACTAAATTCTATGTCCTGTATAGACACATTCATAGTCTCGAATATAGCCGGTTTCATTTGGCTGGCCATAAATCTACTCCAGATGAGAGTATATAATTTGTATTGTTTATCGTCCAGATATGGCTGAACTTCCTCCGGAGTTATACTCGGATCGGTCGGGCGAATAGCCTCATGAGCTTCTTGAGCATTTTTAGATTTAGTTTTGAATTGCCTACTCTGATAATATTTTTCCCCAAATTGCTTTATAATTTCACTTTTAGCCGCACTGATAGCCTGAGCTGATAAATTAGTGGAGTCAGTTCTCATATAAGTAATAAGTCCAATCTGACCTCGCTTACCAATAGCAATACCCTCGTATAGTTGCTGGGCTATCATCATAGTTTGCTTGGCTGAGAAATACAATCTTCTAGCTGCATCCTGTTGTAGTGAGGAAGTAATAAAAGGTGGATATGGATTTCGTGAGGCGGTTTTATTCTCTATAGACTTGACTTTGTAAGATAAAGTTTGGAGTTTATCTACTAGATTTTGAGACTCAGACTCGGTTTGAAATGCAAATTTATCTAATCTTTTATTATCTATATGAGTCAGAGTAGAGCTAATATCTAGACTTTTGTCGTTATTAGACCGGAATATCCCCTGAATTGTCCAATATTCTTGAGATTGAAAGGCTTCAATTTCTCTTTCTCTATCCACAATTAACCGCAAAGCCACCGACTGCACTCTCCCTGCTGAGAGACCTCGCTGGACCACAAAAACGGAGATAATTTATACCCTACCAAACGGTCTAGGGCTCTTCTAGCCTGCTGAGCATCTACCAAATTAATATCTATATGCCTGGGACTCGCCAAAGCCTCTTTAATCGCTGACTCAGTAATCTCATGAAACACCATTCTCTTAGCGGTAGCTGGTTTTAATTTCAAAATATGAGCCAAATGCCAAGATATAGCCTCCCCTTCTCGGTCTTCATCAGTTGCTAGAATAACTTCATCACTAGTTTTAGCTAATTTTTTGAGCTCGGTGACAGTCTTTTTGGCCTTAGCTGGGATTTCATAAGTAATCTCAAAGTCCTTAGCCGGATCCACCCCAATTTTAGATTTAGGCAAATCCCGAATATGCCCCATCGAAGACTTCACCGTATAATCCTTACCCAAGAATTTAGAAATGGTTTTCGCCTTAGTCGGCGACTCTACAATAATTAAAGCTTTTGACATAAAAAATTATATTTAATTATTAAGTAGTCTATATTGAAATTCTATTTTCGTCAAATTATAAAGAAAAAAGCCCACCACTCTAATGCGAGTGAACGGGCGATTAAGATTGGGCCTGGGGTGTCAGGCGATGGCGGAAGACCGTTGACGGGTCAACCGACCAGGTCGTTGCTCAGGGCGAGCAGGCCGGACTACAGCCAATTCATTGGCAGTGGGGATAAGCTCCACTCTCTCGGCATAAAGCCGACCATCCTCAGTGAGGATGGCATCCATGGAGACAAAATCTCCAATAGACAGGTATGGAGCTTCCCCAAAATCAACTGTGACAAAGTATTCACCGAAAACTTTCACCGAAACCCTATGGCCATACCGATCATCCCACCACACCTTGCGGCAGACTTCACCGCGAATCGAGAATTCCTCGGGAAGGTCATCCTGAGCCCCTGAGTCGGGATCCAAAACACTGGGTTTCCATACTCCAATTACCTCAAATGAGGTTACGAAACCATCCTTTGTCCGTGGATACACCACGAACATGGCTTCGTATTGACCTTTCTTGATAAGTTTTTGGACAAGTCCATAAACTTTATCGCGGAGGATAAGAGACTTACCATGGAAGTTTCCAGTCAGGGTGATTGTCCCGTCAGGAGCAAGCACTCCCTTCAAGAGTCCGATTGATCGGACCTGAAGGGGATGGTCAGGCTCACCGATCGGATGAAGGCGAGGGGCTTTTTGTTGAACGAGAGACACTGTAGGATCTCCTACTATAGTGTTTACAATTCTACTTATACCACATTTACCTAATTTTGTCAATACTAACTGATAAATACATCTCTCATCTCTTGGGCAGTTTTGTCCCAATCAAAGTCTCGGCTTCGCTCTAAGCCTTGTTTGCTATAGTGTCTATATAAGCTATTATCTGTTAGTATACTATATATTATCTCACTTAGCTCCACTACATCATATGGTGAAGTTTTGTAAGCTGCATTCAACACAATTTCTGGAAAAACTGAATTATTAGCGACAATTGTGGGAGTGCCTGAGGCCATTGCCTCTAGTGGAGGGAAGCCAAATCCTTCATATAATGATGGATAGACAAAGACTCTAGCTAATTTATATACAATCGACTTATCCTCTACGGCTACAAAACCAATTCTAAGTATTCTATTTCTAAAAGGTGAATTATCTATAGCTTGATGAATTTGTTTATATAGCCAACCATTAACTCCGGCTATTACAAGCTTGACATCTTTATCTTTGGTGGCGATTCGCTCAAAGGCTTGAATTAATAATTGAATATTTTTCCTCGGCTCAATCGTACCTAAATACAAAATATATCTATCTGGTAAATTATATTTTTGCCTAACTTGTTGCATTGATGACTGGCTAAATTCTTGCCTAAATAATGGATCAATCCCTGAATAAATTACTTTTATTTTCTCATTATTTACATTATAGATATCTATCAGATCTCTTTTGGTTGACTCGGATACTGCAATAATAGTATTAGCTCTGTTTAATAATTTATCTATACCAATATATTTATGCCATAATCTCATCTTTTGGGAGAATACTTCTGGCAAAACTCTTATGGCTAAATCATGCACGGTCAAAATCAGCTCGGTCTTTGAGCTCACGGACGTTATATTCCAGTTAGGCATCCAAACTTTATCTGGAGCATTTTGAAACAAAGTATTTAAGTATGGTCTAGCAGAGACTTGCAGAGATAAATTCAATAGTCTATTAGAATATTGTACCCAAGTATTATCAATACCTTCAATATTAGATTTTTGACTTACACCAGTGGCTAAAATTTCTAAATCTAAATCGTTATATTGTGTTAAAGACTGAATTATATGCTGAGTATATTCTCCCACACCTCCTTTAAATCCATCCGTAATCCCGCGGGCATCTATACCTATTTTCATTTTTCCCAATAATGTTGCCTAATAGCTGCTACACTAATCCCAATGGCAAGTGCTAAAAAGGCTCCTCCTAAGGCAAATAGAATTGGATTATAGTCTACTTGTCTGACCACTGGAGTTCCTACAAATATATTATAATTTTTAATATCACGAGTTTGCATATATGAGACAATACTACTTGAAATTGAATCTGTCAGAGTTGTCCCTATTTCGGTCTTATCTACTCCAAATCTCACTTCCACTACATTAGCCGAAACTTGTTCTGGGGTGAATATTCTTCTAAAGTCTTTGACAGATAATTTATCTATATCTGACTTATCTGCATTCCTCAATACATCTTCCACAAAATCTGGAGTCACAAACCAACTAGCAACACTTTTACCGAATAATTCTGTAGCCTGAATAGCATAAAATCCATCATAAGTATAAAATTCATTTGTATTTTCAGCTTTTCTTTCAATATTAAGTGCCAAAGACACATCATAAGAGATTGGTAACAATCTTGTCAAAGCAAGACCTAGACTAATTCCAATCACGGTGATTATACTCAAGAATAGAGCATTTTTCTTAAAAAAGTTCTTATATATATTCATAGAAATTTATTAATTATATATTACATAATATCATATTTTTCTAAAAATTTGTAGAAATTATGTTTAAAGGCATCTTTAGAAAATTTTTGAGCATAATTATGTATATAATTAGCATCAAACTCCATCTTTTCAAATTTTTCAACAGCTTCTATTATACATTCTGGATTTTGCTCCTCAAAGAATATACCTGTTTTACCTTCCTCTACAGTCTCCAAAGCACCTCCTCTACTATAAGCAATCACTGGTTTCCCAGCCGCCATAGCTTCTACTGGCACGATGCCAAAATCATCTTCTGAAGCGAATATAAAGGCTTTACATTCTTTAAATTGCTTTTGTGCTTCCTCGTCACTTAATCTACCTAAAAATTTAATATTATCATGTCCTTTAGATAAAGATTTTAATTTTTCTTCATCGGGACCCAAGCCCACAAGGTGTAATTTTTTACCATTTTTAACAAAAGCTTCAACTACAATATCATAATGTTTATACGGCAGAAATCTGCCCAACATAAGATAATAATCTCCATCTAAGTTAGTGTCAAACTCTACCTCTGTATTTACTGGAGGATATAATACCTCTGCTTGCATCCTATAATATTTATTAATTCTACCAGCTACATTATTAGAATTAGCTAAGTAATAATCCACTCTATCAGCTGAAATTTTATCCCATAAACGAATATAGTTCATAGCAAAAGGCAATATATGTTTGATCAAAGAAATATAGCTAAACTCCTGAAAATGTCTATGATAGTCATCCCAAGCATATCTCATTGGGGTATGACAATAACAGATGTGAATAGCATCTGGTCTAGTTATAACTCCTTTAGTATAGCTATTAGAGGAAGAGATCACCAAATCATAAGCAGTCAAATCCAAGTCTTCTACTGCTAATGGCATCAAAATTGGGAATAACCTATGATTGGTTTTAGCAAAAGGTAAATTTTGTAAAAAAGAAGTACGAATTTTTTTATCACTAAAGGCTCCGTATAGCTGAGAAGGATCATATATCAAAGTATAAATGGGTGCAGTTGGAAACATCTCAGCAAATACTTCCAACACTCTTTCTGCCCCCCCATATTGAACTAAATAATCATGCACTAAAGCTACCTTCATAATAGTTAAATTGTTATCACTTACTATAGTATGCCTTTTTATATAATTTTAGTCAATCTAAGCTCCGATTAAAGCACCTATAATAAAGGCTATGGAAGCTGATACTCCCCCTAAAAAAAGAGTCTCTCCCAAAGCTCGAGTCAAGCCATAGCCTACAACTTTCCATCTTAATAAACCAAGTAATGTAAGAGCAATTACTACGCCTGATATAGATAATATAAAGGCATGTGTTGGGTCAGGGACCCTAATCACAAAAGGAATAAGCGGAATAAATCCAAAAAATAAAAAGGAAACTAGTGTAGCTAAGGCCGAAAATATTGGGCTACTATTTCCAGGATCAGGAATACCGTGATATTCTTGCATTAGCCATTCAATTCCAAACTCTGGATTCTTATGAAATAATTTCATAATTTCCTCAGCATCAGATTGATTAAATCCTTTTTCTAACAAATGCTTTTCTACTCTCTCATCAAAAGATTTTGTACTATGGTCTAGATGTTTTAATTCTTTTTTATAAGTTTTATTATATAAATCCTCTTGTGAACGAGTAGACATGTAGTCACCAAGTCCCATAGAAACAGCATCAGAGAATAAATTAGCCAGACCAAACAAAACTACCGCCCCCATAGTCACACCAATCATATTAGACCCAAATACATTAGCTCCTGTAAAGCCGGCTACTACTGCAAAAGTAGTAACAATCCCATCACTTCCACCATAGACAATCTCTCTTAGGTATTGTTTAGAAACATACTGTCTAACTTTTCTTCTATATCTTCTCCAGCGTCGCCAAATCCCAGCCATAAAATTTTATATTCAGATTATAATATAATTATAACATACTTTGTATAATTGTTAATTATTGTTTATGAGATGCGGAGATCGTAGACAAATTATTAAGTAAGTGGGATAAACAAATTAAAGAAATACACAGAGTACTAAATAAGTAATTGTTCTCCTTTGGAGGAGGTGGCACGAAGTGCCGGTGGTGGATTAAGTAGACTGAAAGGTCCCCCTACAATTCATAATTTATAATTACATATCCTATACAAAACATTATAAATATGATATAATAAGTTTTATAAATGGAAGTGTGGCTGAGCGGTTGAAGGCGGCAGTCTTGAAAACTGTTGTAGGTTTACCCCTACCAGAGGTTCGAATCCTCTCACTTCCGCAAATGATATCATGTATGTTAAAAAATAAATAATAAATATGAATACTTCTAATTGGTATGAGGAATTGATAAAACCATCTTGGGCTCCGCCTAACTGGTTATTTGGAAATGTGTGGTCTGTGTTATATATTTTAATTTTTATATCTTTTAGTGGGGTATTTTATCAATGGATGAATGGCAAATTGAGTTGGATGGTAGTTTTACCATTTGTTTTAAATATATTCTTTAATATTGCTTTTAGTCCTATTCAATTTGGGCTTCGGAATAATTTATTAGCTGCTATTGATATTACTTTGATTTTAGCTACTATTATCTGGGCTATGATTGCAATTTGGCCTTATATGAAATGGGTAGCTTTGATGCAAATTCCTTATTTGGTTTGGGTCTGTATTGCGACTACTTTACAATTCTCTATTACCTATCTTAATTGGAAATGATATAATATGGTTGTTATGAAAAATTCGATAAATTTAGTAATTATATCTCATGCCTATGTCTATACTCCTTATAGAGAAAAGATAGAAGCATTAACTAAGTATCAAGACCTAAATATAACTCTAATTACTCCAGAATTTGGACTAGAGGGTGGTGGACAAAAAGTATATACTAATCCTTATCAAGGGAAAAATTATAAACATATTATTTTACCTGGATATTTTACTGGCAAACTAAACTTTTTTATTTTCAAAAACCTTAAGAAAACTTTGAGTGAAATTAATCCAGATATTATTATGTTGGAAGAAGAGTATTGGACTCAGATTGCAGCCCAGGTTACTTATGTGACTAAAAAATTTTTACCTACAACTAAATTAATTTTATTATCTCAGGAAAATATTTGTCATATTTGGGAGAATGAAGCTAAGTCTATATACCAAAAATTTAGATATAGTTCATTTCACCTAATAGAAAAATTTATTATACCTAAATTAGATGGTTTAGTGTTTCAATTTCCTGAGGTATGGAAAGACTTTGAACAAAGAATGCTATCTCTAAAATTCAAAGGTATGAAAGGTACATTTCCCCAATTAGGAGTAGATTATGATAGATTTGCTAAGCAAGTTTCAGTTAAAAAATTAACATCTATTAGAGAAAAATTAAATTTAAAACAAGACACTTTTGTGTATGGATATATAGGAAGAATTACACAGGAAAAAGGTATTGAGGATATGATTTATGCTTTAGCTGGCTGGAATAAACCCAATACCAAAGTATTAATTATTGGAAATGGGGATACTGAATATTTAGAACAATTAAATCAATTAATTGATAAATTAAACCTAAACTATATTATAAGCATCCATCAAGCAATTGATTTTGATGATATTCCAGTTTATTTTCAACTTTTGGACATATCTATTTTACTATCACATACAACTCCTATCTGGAAAGAACAATTCGGTAGAGTTTTAGTAGAATCAATGGCCGCCGGCACACCTGTAATTGGATCAGATAGTGGAGCTATACCTTTAGTGATTGATAAAACTGGTTATATTGTATTAGAAAAAGACATTTTATCTATTAGAGAGGCTTTAATAGAAGCCTATAGTAATAAGGTTAAGTATAAAAAATTATCCAAAACCGGACAAAAGAAAGCTGAAGAAAAATTTTCTTACACAGCAATTGCCGAGCAAACTTATGATTTTATTAAAAAGATTAGAGCTAAATAATTATTGATATCTCAATTTAATAATTTGTAAGCTTGAAAAGTTAATATTATCAGAATAGATACTATTTTTTCACTATATTATCTAAAGGGATCTTGATGGCATTTTCTCGTTCTGGAATCATCTCTGCTTCATCTTTATGAGTTACTTCCACAGTCTCTGTCTGATGGGAACTAATATCTTCTATGGTGATTTTGGTAACTGTGTCAGTATCTTGAGGATTCATATTGGATGTCTATATTTAATATTTCAATATAAATTATATTATGAATTGTATATAAAGTCAAAGACTTCTATATTGTATATAATATAAAATTAGTGTCGGGAAGACAGGACTCGAACCTGCAGCCCCCTGGTCCCAAACCAGGTGCGCTAGCCATTGCGCCACTTCCCGCATAAGTTATATCATTGTACCAATAATCCCTATTATAGTCAACTATTGTTTTTTGATACCTATTCCTAGCTCTAATAATTGCTCGATTGATACTTTACTTGGAGATTGCATCATTGGGTCATGAGCATCTCCAGTCTTTGGAAAAGCAATTACTTCTCGAATACTAGATTCATTTTGTAATACAGCCAATAACCTATCCAAGCCCCAAGCAATTCCTCCATGAGGCGGTGTTCCTGAGGATAAAGCGTTTAGAATATGTCCAAAAGAATCATCTACAACTTCTCCTTCATACCCAATAATTTCCAAAACTTTTCTTAGAGCTTCTGCTTGATGATTTCTAATACTTCCACCACCAATTTCAAATCCATTTAAAACAATGTCATATTGAGTAGAAATTATTTTTTCGATATCTGTTTTGGATAACAATTTATCCATATATTCTGGTTTAGGGGCTGAGAAAGGATTATGGGAGAATGTCCACTTACCGTCTTCTGTCTTTTCAAACTGTGGAAAGTCTACAATCCAACAAAAGGCTAATAGATTATCATCTGTTTTATCTTCTCTAATATCTGGTCTGTCATTGCCATATTGTTCCATTGCCTCAGCATAGCTAATTCTTGGAAAAGGAATAGATTGAATCTTTTTTTCTGGATACAAAGTTTGTACTAATTCTATTAATAGCTTTTCATTCAAATTCATCACATCTTCTGAAGAGACAAAACTTATTTCCATATCAAGTTGGGTAAATTCCGGTTGTCGATCTTTACGAGTATCTTCATCTCTAAAACATCTAGCAATTTGGAAATATTTTTCCACCCCTCCCGCCATAAGCAATTGCTTATACTGTTGTGGAGATTGGGGTAAGGCATAAAAACTACCAGTTTGATGACGAGATGGTACAATAAAGTCTCTAGCCCCTTCTGGAGTAGATTTAGTCAAAATTGGTGTTTCAACTTCAATAAAGTCTGCATTATCTAAAAAATTTCTTACAAATTGATTAACCTTATGTCTTTTAAATAGATTATTATACATAGATGGTCTTCTCAAATCCAAATATCTATACTGTAATCTCAATTCTTCACTAATGTCATTCTTATTCTGTTCCAAAGGAAAAACTGGAGTAATAGCTGTATTCAAAACTTCCACTGACAAAGCTTCTATTTCGATTGTACCTGTAGATAAGTCAGGGTTTATTAATCTCTCTGGTCTAGACTTTACCAACCCATGAATTTTCAACACCCATTCTGGTCGAATTTCTGACATTAAAACTTTGGATTTTTCATCAAGACTAGCTGGGACTAAAACTACTTGTACTTTAGCCGTTCTATCTCTTAAATCTAAAAAAGCAATTTTACCATGATCTCTTTTGGTATCTACCCATCCTACAATATCAACTTCTTGTCCAACTAGATTAGTAGTAGCTATAATACTCATAATTTATTCTTATACATTTAATTTTATTGTATCATATTTTATGTGTATTTACTAGTGGATGTACTAGATAATAGTATTAAAACTCTAATCTATTCTGACATTCAGAGAATATTCTCCTTGAGCACCCAAGGTCACGATGCCAGATAATTCTAAAATAGACAATGTAGCCATTAAATCCATTACTTCTTGTTGGGTTAGTTGAGATAATTGTTCTATGCTTAGTGGGTTATGAGTTAAATGTTGTAATATTACTATTTGTTCTGGTTGAAATTGACTTAAATCTAATTCTCTGCGAATTATTTCCAACCCAAATACATTTAATATATCCTCAGCTTGAGTTACTGCATAAGCACCTTGTTTGATTAGTTGATTAGTACCTTCACTATTTTTAACATCTATATTGCCAGGAATTGCAAATACATCTCGGTTTTGCTCTAAGGCATATTTTACCGTAGTCATAGTACCGCTTTTTATAGGGGCTTCTATTACCAATATACCTCTAGCTATTCCACTAACTATACGATTTCTTAGCACAAAATTTTCTCTTCTAGGATTACTTTTAGGTGGAAATTCACTAATTAGAGCTCCCCCACTAGATATAATGGTATTGGACAGAGATTGGTTAGTTTTCGGATATAAAGCTTGTGATGAAATTCCTCCACCTAATACAGCGATAGTTTTACTTTTACCATCTAGACAACCTCTATGAGCAATACTATCTATACCTAAAGCCAATCCACTAATAATTGGAATACCGGCCTCAGATAATTCCCTACTCAATTTTTCAGCTATTCTAGCTCCATAAGGAGTATATTTACGAGTACCAACTATGGATAGGGCATTATCAAGTCCACTAATATCTCCTTTAACATATAGAATTGTAGGTGGAGTAGATATCTCTAATAATTTATCTGGATAACTTGCATTTTGTCTATTTATAACTTGAATATTTTCTTTACTTAGATATGCTAATTCTTGTTCTAAAAATTTTTTTCGATTTAATTTAATAAATTCCTGATACCATTCCAATTTAGCTCTAGATCCTAGGATAGATTGAAACTCATTCAAAGTGCCTTCTAACCAAAGTCTATGGGCTCCTGCTCCCTGAATTTTAGCTAGAGATTTTGGTCCAATTTGAGGTAAAGTGTTAAAACAATGTAAGCTAATAGTATTATAATCCATAATTTATTGATATTAATATATAAATATATTATACTATTTTAATTCTATAATTAATATATGAAGCTAAATTTAGATTTACAAATTCAAAAAGGCATGCAAATTATCCAAAATGGTGGTATTGTAGCTTTTCCGACTGAGACTGTATATGGTTTGGGGGCTAATGTTTTTGATAAACAAGCTATTGCCAAAATTTTCAAGCTCAAAAATAGACCAGCTGATAATCCTCTGATTGTCCACATTAGTTCACTTGAAATATTACCTCAATTGGTTAGTAATATTTCAAGTGAAAATCAAAAGCTAATTGATCAATTTTGGCCCGGACCTCTCAGTATTGTCTTCCCAAAATCTGAGATTATATCAGATATTGTTACAGCTGGTCTTGATACCGTGGTAATTCGTTTTCCTAGCAATTCTATTGCGAAGAAATTTATTTCTAAATGTAGCGTACCTTTAGCAGCTCCTTCAGTCAATCCTTCAGGAAAGCCTAGTTCTACTCAACCACAACAGATTAAAGATTATTTTGAAAATAATGTTTTTGTAATAGAGGGAGAGCCAAGTGAAATAGGTCTGGAATCTACTGTTATTAATGCTCTGGAAAAACAACCGGTCATTTTGAGACAGGGATATATTACTCAAGAACAAATTGAGCAAATATTAGGAACTAAAGTAACATTATCTCAAAAAACAAATAAGATACAATCCCCTGGGATGAAATATCGACATTATGCTCCAGAAGCTAAGTTAGAACTAGTACCATTGGATGAGGATATTGCATCAAAAATAGAATCTTATCTAGCTAAAGGATATAAAGTAGGTGCTTTAATCTCTACTGAAATTTATCAGATATTACCTTCTCAAGTAATTGGTTTTGATTTGGGATCTAGAACTAATTATAAGACTGTATCGTCTAATCTATATGCTGGTTTACATTATTTTGACTCTCAGAAAGTAGATATTATATTGGCTGAGAGTTTTCACCCCGAAGGGTTAGGGTTGGCCATTATGGATAGATTAAATAGAGCCTCCGAAATATGATGTTAAATCTGGGTCTGGCAACAAATTAGACGTTTGAAGGAACCAAATCAATAATCCTTGTGTGATTCCTGACATCCAAAGGGCTGATAAAATACAAATAACTAAACCTACTAATTTCACTTTAGTATCAGCTCTAAATTTAGAATCTGGTCCACCTCCTATTCCAAAAACTCGGTGTATAATCTCTGAGTAGTATATAATAAGACCTCCCATTATCATACCTATCATTCCGACAATAAGTTGAGTTTTACCTGAAGCTAGAATTACAAATATTATAATTAAGGCAAAGATAATAGCTCTAATTATATTTAATCGTTCTAACTCACTTCTCTCTAAACCTAGTTTTAGCAAACCTCTATCTTCTAAAAAGTTTTTTAGCCTTACTACATCTATCAAACCCCAGGTAAGAGGGATAAGTGGCAATAACAAAGGCCAAATAATATTCATATTATTCAACATTTATAGTTATTCTAGACTTCAAAACTGGTAAAATTGGACTAAAGCTGGGAGTAAGAAATAATTCTACAGTGTCAACATTATCTAAATTCTCTAAATAAGATTTAGATTGAGAGACTGTTTTAAGTCTAATACTATTAATTATCTTATCTTTCTCAAACTTGGTTTGAATTTTATAATTTACATATACTCTGATTTTTACAGCTTGTTTATCAGGAAATTCCTGCTGTCTATCAAATCTAATATTAATATCTCCCAATTGTTGAGATTCTAAAACTTGAGTCTCTAATAGAGATTTAATAACTTTATCTAAATCCTCTTCTTTATAAAAAACTCCTGATAAACTACTACTAGCTTTCACATTAAAACTTCTAATACCTTCACCAGCATTTGGTAGTCCTTCATATTTAATATCATTCAATTTACTTTGTACAGCTAGAGCTTTCAAATCTTCTTTTTCTGTAACTTGACTATTCACTACTTCCGTTAATTTATTCTGTAAATCAACTCTAGCCTTATCTATATCTTCATTAGTGACTACAGTTCCATCTTCAGATGTACCATTTTTCAAATCCGTTTTCAACTCTCCATATATACTTGCAAATTTAGTTGGAGTATCTTCTAGCCCAGGGATTGTAAGTTTACCAGCAGGAATATTATAGTCAATTCCTATAGATTCAGCTCTAATTTTAGCCTCGATAGAAGCATTAGCTGGAACGATTACAGATTCTATAAGTCTAAATTGTTTTCCTTTCTCTGATCTAAATCTGGTATTTACAACTAATTGTTGTGATGTTGAGGTCTTATTAATAATAGTAATGGCTCCTTCTGCTCTAGTACCCCCAGTTTGAGAACCAGTAGCTTCATAAGTTCCGTCTACGGAAGCTGAAATAATATCTACCATAGATGGAACAGTCCTATTTTCTAAACTAATATCAGTAATATTAGGATCAAAAGTCACTTCAAAATCTTTAGATAATTCCTCTGTTTTAGTTTTAATTGTAATTTCAGCCTTTGGGATAAAGACTAGAGATAATAAAGAGGCAAAAACTACACCTAAAATAATAGCTAAATATAATAACCCTTTAGAATGTGGTTTAGAGTTATTATTAGTATGCCTTTTAGTAGGAATATTTACACTGTTATCTCTATTTGAGGCCTGAAAAATTGGTTCTGACTGTATCGAATGTTGTTCTGGATTATCTTGAATGGCTTGTTTATAAGCTAAGAAATCAATATATGTGGCATCATCTTGTTGATGAGAGGCATCATCTTCAATATCCTGTATATTATCTAAATATTTAATCTTGATGTCTGCAGCCTTTAGTAAATTTATCAAACTATTGTCTGTACTATATAAATCTATATCATATTTATCTGATAATTGCTTGATGTTATTTATAAACAATTCCCTATTAACAGGATTATATAGCATATACATAGCATCTGGTATATATACAGAAGTATTTTTGTTTTGAAGAACATAACTTTTTATCTGATAAATAATATCAGATAAGCTGTCTTTTGGATTTATAATGATGGATTTTTTGGATGTATGAGATTTCATATTTATTCGCTTATACGATAAGGTAAATGAATGTCCAAAGGAATACTTGAAAGATGAAGTAAGCCCAACATACCTACAAATCTAGAACCTTCTATATGACTGGTCATATCTACAATATGAGAGAATTGCTTAGAAGTTAAAATAGACAATGAAGGTTTCTGAGTTAAACTAAGTGATTTATACCAAGTACTATATTCTAGAGATTCTTTTACTCCTAATAGTGTAGCCCCTTCACCATATAAAAAAATGTGAGTGAGACTATTATTCATATTAAGATACTTTAGAGAATATATCACCCCTTGTAACCAAAGAGAAATTTCAGCTTCTAGAGCATCTGTAATTTTACGTGACATATCTCTTGGTAGTTGTAACATACTATATTCTTGACGCACAGTCTCAGCCTCATCGATAGTAATTTGAAAGGTATTGGCAATAGCTTGAGTAAAACTATGACTTCCAACACTAAATGAATGGGCATATGTAATTTTTTGGTTTTGTATAAGACTAATACTAGTATGTCCAAATCTAATGTCTACAAGAATAATCGATATATCTTTATTGGTATTATAATCTAATATTAACTGTCCCACTCCAAAGTCATAATGATAAACTCCTTCTAACTGTAAATCATTGGATTTGGCTATATTGATCAAAGATTGTTTATAATTAGTAGGAATATAGGTATTAATAGTATCTAAGGTGATTTGCTCAGCTATTTCATTAATTGGCGAGAGATATTCTTGTCCATCTAGAATAATATTATTAAGTGAAATTTGGACAAGAGATAGTGGTGAAGTATGTCCTTGAGCACTATTATAAACTTCAGAGTCGAATTTAGAGTACACATCATCAATAGAATTAACCCATTCTTTAGATCGAATTTTATGATTCGGATTATCTCTTTGTAGTTCAATTACTCTTGGCACAACCTCAACCATTGGACCAGAAACCCCAAATACAACACTAGACTGCTCCTTAACATTCGAATTAACAGGTCTTACTTGAGTAATAGCCTCCTCAATAGCTTGTACTAATAAATCCTCTTGTTCAATAAAGTTTGTGTTGACTACTCCAAAAGGCAACTTTGTCTCACCCAAAGCTTTAATAATAGTATTTCCCGTTTTTGTATCTATTGTATAATCAATTACTGAGACTCTATTTTCTGATATATCTATGATTAAAGGTTGTAATATTTCTTTTTTTCCAAACATATTAATAAATTTATGTTATTATAAACAAGATAATTTCTCCAATTAAACCCACTCCTAAAGGAATAGCTAAGTTATCGTCTAATTTAGTAGCATAAGTCTCGATAACTACTCCAGCAATAGCTAGCACTAATGGAAAAAGACTAAACCCAAGAATACTACCAGCAATAAAAAAGTTAGCTAACAATGTGAGAAAGATACCTTCCCAAGTGGTTTTGTTTTCAGTTTTTGGGAATACTTTCATTGTACCATAAATTCCACCAATTGTAGAGAAAGTATCTCCAATAATAGCTATTAAAATGGCTACAACAGCAATTTGAGGAGAGAATAAACTATTAGCAACAATAGCAGCCAATACTAAATTAAACCCATCTACACTAGTCTCATACTCTTTTGGCTTTACCAATTTAGCAAAAGGGACCCATATTTTAGTATCTAGTCTAATATATTCATAAATCAAGAATAAAGAAACAAAAATAATCAAGAACCATCTGGCATATTCCTGAGCATAAGCAAAAGTCTGCAATGATAAATACCAAAAAATTCCAAATGGGATAATTAAACTCAAATGTAGAGATTTTCTAAGTAGAATTTTCTGCTTTATTTTCATATTAAATTATTATACCACGAATTCGCCTCACACCGCGAGCCACAGCTTCTTCCTTTTTAATCTTAAACTGTCCTATCTCTTTAGTGTTCTTAATGTGTGGTCCTCCACACAATTCTTTAGATACATTTCCAAAGCTATACACATCTACCACTTCTGGATAATTTCTATTAGACAAATATAAAGCTCCAGATTTTTTAGCATCCTCCAGAGACATATTAGTAATAATAACATCAGCTTCTTGTTGAATATAACTATTAACTTTATCCTCAATCACTTGAATTTCCTCAGGAGTCAGTTTTCTATCAAAACTAAAGTCAAATCGAGTTCGCTCTGCTGTAATATCTGAACCTTTTTGTTCCACTTCTTGCCCCAAAACCTCTCGTAAAGCCTGATTCAATAAATGGGTAGCACTGTGAAGCCTAGTTACAATAGCTAACTCTTCTTCATTGGCAGCTTTCAACTCCCCATTATCCAAAATCAATCCATGTCCTCCAAATTTTTTGGTAGCTCCAGCCCGAGAAACAGCCTGATGTTCAGCTTTATAAATCTCAAAATCACTCTCATCAAAAGATAGTCCTTGTAATTTTAAAACCTCTGGAGATAAACCATAAGTAGAAGCTAACAAGAAAGCTTCTTCTCCCGACATATGAGGCACTCGCTTTTTCTTCAAAATTTTATCTGCATACTTCATCCCTCGAGATAAAGCATCTTGAAATAGTGCATATTCATTTTGAATTAAAGATTTTATGCTATCTTTAGCTACAACTAAATCAATATATCTATCCTTATAAATCTCAATAATAGAGTCTACTGTATCAAAAATCAGCTCAAGAGATCTATCATAAGAATTGGTTAAACTCATCACTTTACGAAGTAAGCGCCTCAAAATATAACCTTGTTCTTTGTTAGAAGGAACTACTCCCTCAGCTAAAAGAAAAGTACTGGCCCGAATATGGTCAAATAAAACTCTATATACAGAATCCTTTTGATCTTGAAATCGTTCCCTCAAATCAGACATAATTGAAGCAAAGACTCTCGTCTCATACACTGAACTTACACCCTCCAATTGAGCCATAATTCTCTCTAAACCTCCACCTGTATCCACACCTTGTTGAGGTAAAGTCTCCAAGATACCACCAATTTTAGAATAATATTGATTGAAAACAATATTCCAAACCTCCACCCCATTCACAAAAATCTCCGTAGTTGGCCCACAAGGCCCTTCTGCTCCAGTTGGACCCCAAAAATTATCTTTTCTTCCTAATTCTTTAATCTCTAACTCAATTCCTTTATCCCGAGCTAAATCCTGCCAAATAGCTAGAGTTTCAGTATCTCTAGGACTCTTCTCATCACCAACAAAGACCGTCACATAATCAATCTGCATGCCCAACTGCTCTGCAATTAGCTCATACCCAAATCTAATCGCTTCAGCCTTAAAATAACTCCCCTCACCTTCAGGATAATTAAAAGAAAAATTCCCAAGCATTTCAAAAAAAGTATTATGAGTCTCATCCCCCACCTCATCAATATCATCAACTCGAAGACACTTCTGCACACTCACAACCCGATTCCCATACGGAGACGGAGTCCCAAGATAATAAGACTTAAACTGCTGCATCCCTGCCGTAGTAAATAAAACCGAAGTATCCCCTTTAGGTAATAAAGAGGAAGAGTCTACCTGAATATGACCTTGAGACTCAAAATACTCTACAAATTGTTGAATAACTTTCATATTAGATAGCAATATATAACAATGCTTTATCTATGATAATACCATAATTGCCAAAAATTTTCAAATAGGCTACACTCAACCTTGACACAGTCTCCTAATAAACCAAATCGAGAGGCTAAAGTTCTTTGAAAACTTTGAGATAGCATTTTTAAAAAAATACCAAAAGAAGAAATTGTTGAGATCTAATGTAAGATTTTAACCTTCTTCCCACACACAATCCCCAATGCACATCGCAGCGGGGATTTTTTATATAAAAACATTGTCCTCCCTTGGGGAAGGTGCCACCAATAAGCCTGAGGAATATGTGTTTTACAATTAACTTAATATAATGTACAATAAAAATATATATTACAATACAATTTTTATGCAAAATCAAACAATTTTATCAGGGATATTACATCCTATTTCCTCAGATATGCAGGAAGTTTTACAAAAAAACCCTAATATACTAGAAAAATGGAATAACTTAACTCCAATTCAGAGGAATGAATGGATTTGTTGGGTGACTATTGTCAAAAGAGATGAAACTCGTCTCAAACATATCTCTAGAATGTTAGAAGAATTAGAGGCAGGAGAGAAAACTCCTTGCTGCTGGCCTGGTTGCCCACATCGTAATCCCAATACCCAAAAATGGTTTAGTAAAAAGCATGAATAAATCTATGCTATAATAAAAAAATATATGAAATCTAATTTAATTATTTATTGGGCAAGACGAGACTTGAGACTAGAAGATAATTCTGCCCTATTCTATGCTATTGCTAAAGCTCGTGAGACTGGGGCTATATTTGCTCCTCTATTTATTTTGGAAGATTATATGTTAGAGGCTAATCCAAAATCTCAATTTGGATACCCACAGAGGTATCTATTATCTCAGGCCATCCCTAAATTTGCTAGTCAATTCCCTCATTTTAATCTTATTCGCGGTAAGGGGTCTCGCTCAATTATTGAACTTGCCCAAAAATATAATCTGGAGATTTTTGTTAATCAAGATATTTATCCTGATTTTGATACTCAAGTTAATAAGATTAAAGAGGCTGGGATTGTGGTAAACATATTCAAAGATAGGCTCAGTGTTAATCCTGATACTAGAAGTCAAAATGGATCACTTTATACTGTTTTTACTCCTTTTAAAAAGTCGGTATGGAGAGAGTTTTTGGAACTACAACCTGTATCTAAACCTGATTTAGAAGGTTTAAATTATGCCACCTCTACCCTATTGGAGTCTTGGAACTATGTAGAATCTAAGTCTAATAGTATTCTATCTTTATTTAACTCAAAAAGAGAATTCCAAATTGGTGATAGAATTTATGATTTAGACGATTATTTTCCTTTACCTGATTTATCTAGTTGGTATACTTCAGAGCAAGAGGCTTTGAATTTATTCAACAGTTATCTAATCTCAGGCAAATTAGAAAATTATAATTTAAATCGTAATAGCTTGGAGTTAGATATCTCATATAATGGACAAACCTCTCGTATGAGTTTAGCTCTGGCTTGGGGATTAGTATCTGCCCGTAAATTAAAGGATATGATTCAAGTATATCTAAACTTGAGTTTAGAAGAGTTGGCATTAGACAGCAAAGCAGATACTGGAGCTGTTACTTATATCTCCGAGCTAATTTGGCGGGAATTTTATGCTTATTTACTTTATCATCAGCCAAGTTTATTAGATTTGGAATTCCAAGCTCAATATAGACAGACCATAGATTGGGCTCAAGGAGAGAAAGCTCAGAAGAGATTCATCGCTTGGATGACCGGTAAAACTGGCTATCCGATTGTAGATGCTTCTATGCAACAATTAGCTAAAACTGGCTGGATGCATAATCGCTCCAGAATGATTGTAGCTAGTGTTTTGTCTAAAAATTTAGGTATAGATTGGCGATGGGGGCAGGAATATTTCCGAGCTAGTTTGATTGACCTAGATGAACCATCTAATAATGGTGGTTGGCAATGGGGAGCTTCAGTAGGAGCTGATCCAAAACCAATTAGAATTTTCAACCCTTACCTGCAAGCGGAGAATTATGATACTAAAGGACTATATCAAAATAAATGGCTGGATGAGAGTTATTACAATACTGTATTTACACCCATTACATCACACCCTCAGGCTAGACAAGAAGCTATTGTGAGATACAAACAAGCTAAAGAGATTTATTTAGCTAGAAGTAAGAGAAAGTAAAAGCCCCCCCCTCCTTCCAGTAGGGGGGGGCATATAAAAACTTCATAAACTCTCAGACCTTTATTTTATTACTTATTCTTGCTAGTAATAACCCTACTCCAAATAATATTATCGTTTTGACTCCTGTCATCATATCGACAATTCCAAATAAAATTGACAAACCTATCGAAAAAAAAATAAATCTTCTTCTGGTTGGAAAGATTCTAAAGAAGAGTTGACTTAACAAAAAACCATGCCAATGTCTAAGATTGGCTTTGATGGACTTACAATGTATACCATGTTTCATTTTTTTTGTCAATTAAAAAGTATACTTTAAGTTTCTCATAGGACTAATATATAAAGGAGACTTAAAGGTAGCCCTACGAAATTGAGAGATAAACCCTCCGCTATTAAAATTATATCTGCATAGTCGTAGACTATATTAAAGAAAAAATACATCCACCCCGTCCATATATTCTAAAGTTTAATTTATAAGTATTCTCTACTTTTAAGCTAACTGATAAACAGAATCTAGAATTTTATCTGCATATTGTTGTAATTGGGTTTCTGATTTTATATTATATGTAGTTAATTGACCTACTTTGAATGTCATATCCCAAATTGGCAAATATTTATATTTTTTAATGTAATTAACATAAATTGGTAGTACCGGAGCTCCCGATTTCCAAACTAAATAGCCAACTCCTCTCTTAGCATCACTTCTATGTTCTGGTCTTTTTTGCATTTTACCTTCTGGGAATATAGTCACAATTTTACCTTTTTTCAAGACATCTACCATAGGGTTTAATATCTCTATTCCCCTTCCCTTTTCTACTGGGAAACATCTCATTTTTTTAAGATACCAGCCCAATATAGGTATTTTAAAAAAACTCTCCCCAGTAACTATTCTCATATCTACAGGTATTTTGCGGTTCATCCTAGCAAAATAATACCAAATCCAAATCCCATCAAATCTACCCCTATGATTAGAAACAACCAAAATAGGGCCATATATATTATGCAAAAGCTCTACACCTTGAATAGTCTTCTGCTTTACAAAAACTTGTATAATTGTATGAAACTTCCAAAAGGTAAGCCAATACAATATATTATAATCCATACTAATAATAATTATACATTATTTATAGCATAATTATTATTTTTTGTCAATCAGTGACATTTAGTACTGACAGTTTTATTTGGTCTTTTTCTCTACAATTTCAGACCATTTATTTTGCAAGATGGACTTTAGAGATTCTAGTTGCTCTTTAGTAATTGGATCTAATTTTTTATACTCATTAACTACAGCTTCTACAATTTGCTCATATTGAGATTTACTAATATCTTCAATATTACCAATCCTTTGAGCTATATCTTTACTAGTTGATTTGTAGGCTTTTTTCAAGTCATGTCTTACCTGTTTACCTGATTTTGGAGCTAACAGAACTCCTATAACTCCTCCTATAGCTAATCCTGCCAATAAACCTTTGAATAAATTTTTTGTACTCATATTTTTGTAATCTTAATAATTATATAATTCTTTTTTTCTTCTTCGTAACAACTTTTGACAGAACCTCTCCTAAATCATCATTATCTTCTTCTTTATTATTACTTTTAGGCTTAGCCCTATCACTCCAACTCTGTATTGTAGATATAATAGTTGGTAATCCACCGAGTATAGAACTAAGGCCTGAAAAAGAAGTCAATTTTGACTTTAACTCGTCTGCAGTATCTGCAGTTATATGACCTAATTTTATAAATTTATTTATAACTTGTCTGATAGAGTCTAATGTATTTTTGATATCTAATACAATTAATATTAAGATTAATAACAATAAACCTACCTCCAATAAAAGTACTGCGTAGATACTAAGTAATAATTGTTCTGTAATCATATTTATATTTTTATACTATATTAATTAGATTATCATATTTGATTAAATTGTCAACTAAATTTATTCATTGACTATATATATTATTAGTAGTATAATTATGTTAAGTTTAAAATATATAAATGCTAAGGTATATACTAACAAAAAACTTTATATTCTATTCGGGGTTTGGATTATTATTCATAATAATTATAGCTTCACTTGGGTATATTATATTTAAACCAGCAACAAAATATACAGACTTATCCACAATTGATAAAGGCCTCTCACCTATTAAAATTTTACAAGTTAAAGATGGTAAAGAATCTGAAGTCAACTTTACCAAAGCTGGAGCTGCAGTACTGGCTCAAGCAATAATTTCAGAAGAAGATTTTGCAAAATCAGTAGAGAAAAGTGTAAAAGATATAGGTATTGATAAAATAGAATTACCACCTTTGCCAGAAGATAGAATTAATATTATTTCAAAAGAAAAAATAAATGAGAACTCAGTTGACAATTATTTAGCTAATATATATAATATATTCAGAGATAATAATATACAACCAAACATAAATCAATTATCAGAAGAAGCATTAGATGGTAAAACTCAAAATATACAATCTCTTCTTCGTAAAAATACAGATTTGTACTTATCTCTATTATTAATAGAAGTTCCTCCTGATACCTTGCAGCTACATAAATATTATATTCGTATCTCCCAAGTACAAAATAGTTTCTTATTAGGACT